>Ga0157368_1000366_pt1 | contig 21388 bp, 26 predicted proteins | sample AttbisABBM3_FD_113146 | JGI IMG/M metagenome (GOLD analysis project Ga0157368, IMG submission 113146) | Fungus gardens microbial communities from leaf cutter ant in Botucatu, State of São Paulo, Brazil - Atta bisphaerica ABBM3 | ecosystem: Host-associated > Fungi > Mycelium > Unclassified ...
AGCTTTTTCCATCTTGCTACCCCTTGAACTGTTGCCTCAGTACCGTCATCAGCGACTTCGTCATTTCTCGTTCCACTGCGCTCTCCCCTTTACCTTTATCTGGATCCGATGCAACCGCTTCGTCGAGCGCTAACTTTGTCTGGCCAAGTTTCAGTATGTCTTCCTCAATGGAACCACGGGATATCAGTTTAACAACTTCAACATCTCGTTTCTGGCCAATGCGATAGGCTCGATCTTGGGCTTGCTTGTCATTGTGAGGATTGAAGTCTTGGTCAAACCTAGATAGCCAGTTGATGCTCATGAACACTTTTAACGTACGAGGACCCACATTATAACAACGGAAGCAGCTGTCAAGTTGATGCCCATGCCACCTGCCTTGGTAGACAGGAGGAACACGGGAATACTTGCATCTTCTGTGAATTCGTCAACTAGCGTCTGCCTCACATCCACCGCCGTACTTCCAGTCAGCACCGAAAAGCGGACATCCTTATGATTGAGAACAGCTTGCAAGATATCGAGGACTTGGGTGAACTGTACATGATGTCAATAATGTAACAGTGGGGAGATAGTAGGCACTAGACCTGAGAAAATATCAAAACTTTTCTTTCCTCTGCTCTATATCTTTCCAGGAGTTGGAGGAGCTTCTCCACTTTCCCGGCTCCGAGGTAACAATCATATTCTTGCAGAAATTTCCTGGTTGACTAAGGATGAAGTGGGGGTGTGCACCATGTATCCGTGATAACTGTATCTGCACATACCTTGTATGTTTCACAGAAAGCCTGCAGTTCCGCGTCTGTCATTACGGACATGTCCTCCTTGACCAAATCAAACAAAGCGCCCCGCTTTTTGAAGTCCGGTTCCTTCAAGAGTTGTTTCGTGATGCTTGAGAGAATATCATCGGTAAAACGCCTCCTGAATAACATCGGGTGTAAAGCTGCCTTGCGCAGATCCATGAGGACATTGGAGCTATTCTCCACATATATTTTTTCCTTCGTTTTCCCATTGGCTCTCGTCGAATTTTTCCTGCTTCCGGTGCTGCTATCAGTGATGGGCTCTTTGTCGTCCATCTCAAGCATAGTCCGTCTAGATCGCTGCAGAGCTTCATTGTAGATTGTTTTCTGCAGGTCCGTCATTTCACACCATTCAATGCGTTCAGTCTTCTGAGGTAGATCTTGCAATACCTGATCTTTACGGCGCCGAAGAACAAACGGTGTCATCATCTTCTTAGCGCGGGACACCCGTTCCTGGGAGAGCAAAGATATCTTAGAATCGCCCTTGACCTTAAATATTGCCCTCATTTCTCCAAGCGTATCGGCAAAATGCTCCGGAAGGATGAAGTTCATTAAAGACTGTACGGGTTACATGAGCTTGTCGTAATTGGTAAATGCAAAAAATTACGCACTACTAACTCTTGGAGGTTATTTTGCAGTGGTGTCCCTGTCAAAAGAAGTCGCCACCGTGACCCGAATCTGAGTAATGATTGGTATCGTTGAGACTGAAAGTTCTTAAGAACATGTCCCTCATCGTAAATGCAGCACTAATCCCAGAATGAGGGTTACAGTGAGGGGAGGCTAGGGGCATTACTCCATGACTCACATTCCAATTGATTTTACGGAAGAATTTTTTATCTCTGTCGTCGCCTTGCGCCAACGCATAAGTCGTTACGAGCACCTCCCATCCTTCTCCACGCCCGTTGGTACACATCTGAGTACCAAGTAACATTTCTCGAAGTTGCGAACGTTCACCTTTTCCGGCATAGTAGGTTTGAACGGATATTGAAGGTGCAAAACGAGCGAACTCGCGACACCAGTTTTCCAATGTTGACGAACTGGATCAGTTTCAGCCCTTGAACCAAGTTATGGACAATCAAAACGACTCACGGGACCACCACCAGATGAGGTCCTCTGTTGCCCTTTTCTTTCAAGTGCGCCAAAAAACTAATGACCTGGACAGTTTTCCCCAATCCTGGGTGCAGATTCATGGGTAAAGCTATGTGTTTGAGACAGTATATACGACATACCCATTTCATCAGCGAGGATGCAGCTGAGCTTATTGCGATACAGTAAATTCAACCAATTAACCCCGAGAAGTTGATAATCTTTCAACTTGACCGACGTAGATAAGAGTGATGGTTGTCCCGTAAGATGGTCCAGAGATTTTACGTTACCAATAGTTCTCAAGCTGAGCGAGCCATCCTCAACATCGTCCACAAAGGCTGTCAATGGGTCCGCCTTGCCCTTGCCTTTGGCGGACAAATCAGATGTACTCCACGACGCAATGGATGAACGCAATTTCGACCCAATGTTTTCACATTCTTCGAGGATAGAATCGACAGCACCGTAGCCTTTAAAAATTTCAATACAGTCTTCGAAAAGGCGAGGGCTGATTCCTGCAGGCCCTGCCTTCTTCCGCCCTTGACCAAGTCTAACATTGAGATCTTCCACAGACTCGAAAGGTCGGAGCTTGATGATGGCATTCGCTTGCTCGACGGTGCAACCTGAAAAAAGTTAGTTCAAAAAAGAACTGGTATAAGCAAAACTCACCTGTTAGCTCCTGCATTCCTTCACTCGTCGTCGTGTTCAAATAGTCTAGCGCTCGAGTTTCATCAGTGTTTTCGATTCTTTCACGTTTCATTTGCCTTTCATCTTCCTCGCTGTCCTCTGCCTCAGAGTCAGAGTCAATTCTGTTTTTAAGTCGTTTCCGCCGGGGAGGAGCGATGACAGGAGTTGCTGGGGTCAGTGCCAAGTCCACAGGAGATGTTCCCTCATGCTTTGGAGTACTCTGAACTTTGGTTTCGAGCGTCATACGGTTGGCGTAGATCATTGATTTCTTTCCCTTTTCTTTCACTGCCAATTTCTGGGCCCGAGTTGCCTCTTCAACCTCCTTTACACGTCCAACATCATCCCGCTCAACCTTATATGAGGCTGGTGACCATGTAGAGTCAGCTATCAGTGCAGTTGCGCGCAGTGAATTGCCACCAGCTTGAGCCCATGCTGCACGGACACGCTGCGGTGACTCGATGGGCATGGTCATCTTGAATTTGATGAACTCTGGATCACTAAAGGGATCTGCGACAGTGTCGGTGGCAGATGCAGACTTTCGGTGAATTCGCACATTGGAGGAACCTGTCAGACGAGAAACGTCCGGAAAAGAATCCTCAGAGGATATTGAGAATGCATCAGAAATGGCTCGTGGTCTCGGGCTAGATTGATGTGATTTAGCAGGAGGCGACATTGATGTTGAGCCCTCTAGTCGACCGCGATTAAGGCGCTTGCGAGGGGAGCCCTCATCCTGAGAAAGATCGCGAGGTCCGTCGGTACTCGACCACTGTCGACGCGTCGACGCGTGAAAACCCGAGTTGGACGGCCGAAGTCCACTTGGAGCGCTCAAAGAATCTGCTGCCATAAATGCCATGTTGGGTGACCACACCCTTCCCTGGATGTCATTTTTCAGAGGAACCATGTCATGCGCCTGACGATAGCTGTATGGTTCATACAGCCTCGAGGATTCATCCTGACTGAAAGGACTAGAATTAGGAACGATATTGCCAGGAGCGGCAGAAAAGAATTTCGAGATAGAGCTATCGTGGGATTGGGCGGGAGGCTGGCTGGCACATACATGCTGCGCTGTGGCAGACACAGTGTTCTGGCGAGCAGCTTGCTTGCTTTTGTTGAACCGTAATTTCTCCAAGGCTGCTTTCTGGCGACCGTATCGGGTAAAATTCATCAAAAATTCAAGGAAAATCGAAATCGCACCACCAACCTTATTGGCAGTGGCCTGCATATCAGAAGACATGTGCACTGCTCAGCTTATTGGATAGAGCAAAGGGAGTTCGAAAGAAACAGAGAGGGTCTATAGTGAAGAATGACCGAAGGTAGGTAGGTCGACAGGTGCGAACAATGGTTGTATGGCAAAAGAGCAAGCCGTACATGCTTGGCTTCTTACGTCGGAGTCAAAATGTAGCAAAACAGGGATAATGAGTCTTTTACCAGCAAAAATCACCTACATATAAGAACAGGATGTGGCGAGAGTAAAATCTAGGACTATACTACAAAAAATGTGAATAAAACGAAACAGACATAACGTAACAAAGAGGGAATGAGAGTTGTGTTCTACCTGAGACATCAAATCAACCAACATCCTCCCAGTGACACACCAAACATGAGTCAGTCAATGGAAAAGTACCATACATTGGTGATTGTCTAGTAAAACTAACATGGAGTATATGGTCAGGATAGAACCGTTACCGTTGGCATACGACTTGATACTTTGTGCTGGCTTCTGAAGAGATTGGCTTCTGAAGAGAACGTGAATCGATACACTTACAACAGATGAACAAAGCAGATCTGAGAGGTAATCTCCCCCAGAAAGCACACGACACCAGAACCGGGACGCTGGTCAAACCCAGGCATCAAACCTGAAATGAAAGAAATGCCAGATGCCAGATGCCAGAGCAATTAACAAAATGGAACATATCGAAGAAGAAGAGTCCTCAGGTGCCTCCCAGATAGATCGTAATCTTGAAACTTCAAATCCACCAAACTCGTCAAGTTGTTAATATTGTGGACAATATTTTGAGATTCATGGGTTTGAGGTGAGATAGAAGTTAGTGGTGGATGTCCAAATCCGCGATCAAACTGTTCCTCACAACATTTCGGTCCAGATACACAGGGCAGATAAACTGAAAAACCAGAATGGATGAGTACTAACTCAAGATGACAGACCCGAAAAACTGACATGAACGTACTTTAAGCAATCAAAATTCAAATAACTCAAGAAGGCTGGAAGTTGATGGTACATGTACCCATGAACATTGAAAACCCCAGAACTACACGACAAGGATAGGAGGCAATGCCAAGATTATCAGTCTGTGGACGCCTAAGTCACCTCCTGGAACTTTCAGATAGCCGCCCAGAAGATCCAAAAGGTACATAAAAGCCAGGAAGGAATAGAGCAGAAACGGAGTGTGGTGTGGTGGTAGGAAGGCAACAGACAAATTTATCACGAGTCACAGTTACAGACATTCACGTAAGCTTCTCACGAGGCTGTTACACGGGAATGTTACAGCAAGTTGCTACATTGCACCATCAATGTCGTTCACATTTGCCGACTTGATACTCATATTTCTTTCGCTTGGGATCAGTCTAGCCGTAGTTGTGCCATTAACTGGAGTACTGGTCAGGTTTCGCGCAAACTTCAACCCCAAAGCGCTTCAGCTGGATGCTGAAGGTGGTGCAGTCCCTCATACGGGGCCTGTGATTAATTCCTACTTCTCCATGATGACGAGAGTGTGGAGACACGAAGTGCGCCTTTGCTTCCAGCTTACCGCATATTTTGCTTATTGTGCACTTGCAGGGTGCCCAAGGCTTTTACAAGGGTTACAGTATGTGCTTCAGATGTTCATGACCCAATGGAATCTCAGCTCAATCCACAGTGCCCACCCTAATGAGTACATCCTTCGTAACTTTATTAATCGTAATCTTCATGGGTCCTTTCAACCTGCGACGTGGCAACTACAACGCGCCTAATGCAAGTCTCCTTGTATGTCCTTACTGCGATCGGAACAGAATTACCTGGGTCTGATGCGAATAGGGAACCCTCACCTACAGTATTGGCATGGTGTTTATTTCTCTTCCTACCACTATTATCACCTATCGGTCAGTCGTAGACTCTACTGTCTGTCTGTTCCCTTTATTGATGTAATCTTTAGCTCAATCACGACCCCCCACAAGTTGGGCTTCTTTGACTTAACGAAGGCTCTTCATACAATTTTGACTCCTACAGAAAGGAAAAAGCCATGGATCCTCTATTTGACTCCAGGATTATTGGCCGCCGAGATGCTTCACATTGGTGTGGTCACCCTCATCCTGTCTCCTTTCCATCGGCTCTTGCTACCCACTATCGGCAAACCCATATTCAGTCTTGACCTGACCGAGATCTCTCTGTGGAAAGTAGCTGTTTACTTTGTGATTGTAACTCTGGCCACCGCTATTCTTGCACCTTTGGAAGTGATAGCTACGCGTCTAGCAATTCAACGTAATCATGCATCTTCTGAATATAATTCAGTTTCACAAGAAACTGAAGGGGATGGTGAAGAAAGTGTTGAATACTCAGGGGCAGTTGAGGATGTTATTGGGTATGTCTTGCTTCAACATTGCTTCAAATCAAAAAAAACTCATTCCTCTAGTTTAAGGCATGAAGGAGACCCATACAATGGCTTGGTTGACTGCGCCAAACGTATTGTTGACGAGGAAGGAATTTCAGCTCTATATCGGGCCTGGTGGATCACTTTATTGGGTGGCCTGATCAGCGCTTTTGGATAAGCCCTCAAAACTGTCAAAACTGTCATTGTGATCTTTATCTCAAGACCCCTGTACTTATGCAGCGACCTTTTTACACCCGACCTCATTTGATTGACTCCATTTGATCCATCAGAAATGGGTATTTTACCGGTTGATGATTGACAGACTTGGACAAGTCTGTATTTTTTGATATCCCATAACAGGGTGTCTTGGCGTGAAACTTCATACTCTATCTGGTGAATCAAGTCAGAAATCAGTGTTGAGTGAGGAATATTCGTTCGGAGAGTGTGTTCATCGTGAATCCCGGTCCCCAGACCAGAAAAACTTCTCTGCTGTTCTATAGAACTTTCAGAATAACGGTCGCGATCGCGGTCGCATGCCGCGATCTTCGTCATCATTAACAGCCCAGCCTCAAACAGTGAATCCACCTGCGTTCTGGTACCTAAATGCTGAACTCGTACCGGGATATTGAAATAGCAAACCCCCGATCTAAACGGCTAAATTGTGACTGTCTAGCTAGCTCGCGAGAGACCTCAGACTAAATAAATAGCTTTAATCCAAAAAGCTCACACGTCATTGCTGTTACAGCATAAATCTTGATTTCGGCGATTAATACTGTCCATCCCTTAGTTGACTGGGAAACATACACCTCAGAGTACGGCATTAGGATTCCATAATACACCGATCCAGGGGGAAACTGAGATAGATAAATGTACCCGCTCATTAGCGGAAATGCGCCGATAACCCTCTAGACCACTTTCCACTTTCCTCTCCTGATGACTTTAGAAGAAAGACTTAATCACTGTTTTTTCACAATTGCTCTTCACTTCCCACTTGGATAACCATTCAGATGCTTGTTTCAATCGTCTCCCACATATTGGCTTGGTACTTGAATTACGAGTCTTTCTTCTTCGAGTAGAGTAGGATAGCCAATATGCATCAGCTTAGGAAATGCGATAATCTTCAAAGATGAAAGAAAAATGATCCTGATATATTAATCTAGTCCATGTGACACTGAGAATGATATGCCTTCCCTGTCCGTGATATAATAACTTGGAGGATTGGAATTTCCTCCAAACTCTTACCCACTGGCTGCTTCGACAATGGATTACGACACTTGACACAAACACCTCGTTCCAATGTCCATCCGCGCGCCTTTTGCTGAGTCAAGTTGACCACAGTATCGAATAAATCATGCTCCATGAGATGTTTAGCCATAGTCAACATGTCTTTATCAGAACGGTATGAGTCTAGCATACCCGTAAGAATCGTACGGAACTCGTCATAGTGAGAATGTAAAGTCGAAGTCGTCGAGTTCGCCAGGCGTTTGAATAGGCGAGGAAAGGAGACAACAGAGGTAGAGGTTATCGACACGAGAGCACTAAATGTAGTCTGCACCGAGGAACGGAGATCTGACAGGCAGTCGCGTCGCGTTCCTTCATCAAGACCAGAAGAAGTCTGACAAGTAGACACTAGCTGCAGTGCATTGATCTGGCTGTTCAGAAGTGTAAACCAGATATCTTCCAGCGGCAAACTGGCACCCGAAGACTTGCGTGATCTTCCTAAACAAATATTAACGCATCTCTGCCCTATGACTTGCAGTGAATCCAAGGCCTGGTCGATTTCCCTCTGTGATTCAGCAGACAATTCTTTCAGAGCTCGTACGACCTGTAACGACAAGTCTCGTTGGTACTCGACGGCCTTGTCAAGTGCTTTCTGGGGTTCATCTCGAGCATCATATGCCCAAATAACGGCGTCATAAATCTGATTCAACTCGCATGATTGAATTATGTCGTCCCAATCCAGGCAATCAAGAGGCAGGAGTTCAAGGATAGCGACAGTTTCTTGAGGTTGGAATCGGCTCTGGAGGTCAATATACATATGCCAAAATCCAGGTGTTGCTGAGAACGAGGATGGCGTAGACTGTGTGATGGCACTGTCCCCACGGGGTATGGGTGATAAGAGAGTCCGGAGGTACGTGAGCCTCTTGATATCTTCCTTGGCATCACCCAAAATCTCAAGGGCACGTTCATGGAGGTAAGGAAGGTGCTTTTGCAGCAACAAAGTTGTTTCATGCACTCCGAGATCCAATAAACGGGCCAACGAGTTCTCTACAGTAGAAGCCAATACCGGAGGCAGAAACCTCCTGTTCATCTCTGTTCCAAAGACCAACACCTCATCCAACTTCTCAAACACAATAACAGGATCAATATCCTGGTCATCGAGATAGGTCATGAACAACGAATCCCAGCGTCGGTCTCTCCTATGCCAGGTACGAAGAATCCTATAAAATCCGGCACGTTGAAACAGCGCGATGACATTATCAGTATCGTGTGGGTTGTACACTGACAGAAGATATTCTGCAGCTAGTTGTCGATCTTCCTTATTCTCGGACTTTCCTTCCAAAGCGAGATGGATGAGAGTCTTGTATAAAATACTAGGGGCCAGCGTCTCGGAGAGGAATTTTGGGTATTTAGGAACATTCCGAGCGATAAAAATATGCACGAACGTGGCATCTTCAGAGGATAAGGAAGGGATGAGTTCAAGAAGAATCCGTACAATGATTAGCCTATTGATGCTCTGAGTCTCATCATGCAGGTATGCGTCTTCGAACGCAATATCGAGGGAATGAAGGAATGACTCTGCGTCCCATTGCAGGAGTTGTCGTATGTAGGGATAGGTGGGTTCGACTCCACCTTCCTCATCGGATGTTAATATCAATGTTCCTCCTCCTGGAGGCCATACGCTCGACCGCCCATAGAACAGGAATGTATATATATCCTTCTTGGCCTGAAATGCCTCTTCTTCCGGCAAAGGCTCCGCGCTGGGATACGTCAGTCCATAGAGGACATGTGAGAGGTAGGGGTAAACTTTGTAAGTGCTCAGAATTATGGGTTCCAGACCAGCCTCCCCATCTTCGTCCTCTTCAACATTCTCAGCCTTCGCTCGTCTGAACCTCAACACTCTCCGTATGAGTCCCAGAAGCTCAACAATAGGGGCAACATAATCCTTCAACGCTCGGGTATATGTATATATCAGAGCATCATAGAGGTGATGTTTCTGACACAGCTGAATGGCCTGGTTGATATCCAAACACTCGGGATCAATGTGCCATATCACACGCTCCACGAGGTCAGGTCGTCCCTCTTCCTCGTGTAGATTAATCAGCCTCTGCATTATCTGCGGTGGGACATGTCGAATCTCGTTATCCAACAGAAAGGGTTCCAGATGTCTCAAATAAATCGCCGAGATACCACAATCGTCGTATTTTTGAAACAATTCCTCAAACAAGAAATCAGTGTCGTCCAATGCGATACACGCATGACAACATGAAGTGACAAGATTCTCAAATAAAGATGTCCTGTCCACACCTCTTCCGTCCGGTGTGACGTGTGTTGAATCAGTCATCCTATCTTCGGAAAAGGCGTAGCGTGCGGAAGCGACCATCAGCTCTTGTAGTTTCCTCCCTGTGACTTCTTTTCGAAGGTCCGACTCCTTGGGAAGACCGTTTCTATTTCCAGGTGCCTCGTCCAGGTAATAGGCTCTGGCAAGTTCAATTGCACTCAGAAAGGCACCGTCTTTGACAAGTGACAGGATTCTGTCCGCCCATGTCAAAAGGGTCCCAACACGAACGTCATTCCGGGCCTTTAATAAGCTTAGAGCAAGCTCACTTGACCGGCTGGGGTGAAACCACTCACCAACAAGAAGATTTTACCCTTGTATACGCGCATGCTGTGTGCAACCTCCGTCGCAGAATCCTGATGATTGATCTTTCCATTCGCTGTATGGCTAATCGTCGGAGACATAAGTGTAGAGGAATCAAATCTAACACGCTCGATCATCTGGGATGTCTGCAAATCATACACTCCCATTTGGTTTGTTGTAAGAATAATTAGTTGCTGCAACCGTAGACCAGTGTCATCATACACTAATTAGGAACGGAAAAACTCACCTCAGAATTTAACCACTGCAAGCCCAAAATCTCCTCCTCCGCAGTCCACGAAAGCGCATCCTTATAATCAATAGCACCAACTTCTACCTCGCTCTCCTTCCCCGTCTTCGCATTCTTCAAAATTTGTCGCACTTTGACTTCCTCAACCTCAATCATCTTCAACACATTTCCCCAAGCGAACGCCAGCACAGGCGGAGTTGGTATTTCTTGTTCCCCTCCCTTTCCCTTTCCTTTTTTCTTTCCCTTTCCATCCCTGCTAGTCTTGTTTATGTCCAACCCACTCGTGAAATTGGGATCTTGGTATACACTAGGGAACCAAGCCAAGGTGCCTCTCAACTTAACCTGAGAACGCCATGGCACTCCCTCTTCCAAACCTCTCGACACCTTAAACCAAGTTTTCGGACTCGGTTTCAGCCCAACCACAACCAACTTTGTCGGAGTCAGCATAGCGACAAGACTATATGCATCTGTAACGTGCGGACACGTTCCTAGAGGTAAAGGTGACATAGAGAGAATGGTATAGCGAGGGTTTCGATGTTGAATTGTATGTGTACCATATGTGCGAGGAGGATGCGATGATGACGAAAGAGGTGGTTGAGGATCGGGATATCGACCTAGAATTCGGAGGATGTCTGATGCCTCAACGAAGAGAACCTTGCCGAGAGTGTGATAGAATGCGAGACCGTGTATGTCGGCTGAAACAATCGCCGTATGCCGTCCTGCGACAAAGCCGATACTGACAATACGAGAACCATGGATATGGCCTTCTTTTCTTCCAGAGTAAACAAGGGAAAGAGAAGTAGGCGAGACAGAACGGATAGGTATTGTTGGGTTTGTGAGGTTGTATATCTGGATGTAGCCCGTCGAGTAACCCGCTGCGACACATGTATGGTCGTATGAGAGTGTTAGTGCGGTGACCGCGCCATGGCGACTTTCTGAGGGAAAAAATGTAATCAGCTTGAGAAAGTACTGAAGAGATGGTCAAGGCTCACCAGATGACTCGTCGCCGCAAATGCACCTCAAATTCTGTCGAAAATCATACACAAGTATCTTCCCATCCGATGTCCCAATGCACACATTCCCATTCGCAGCCAGCACAGTAGGCGTCTTAAACCCTCTCGCACCAAGTACCGTCATCGCCTTTTTCACAGCAGTACTGGCAAACAAATCTTTGCTGATCAAATGCAGGTTTGTCCATCTGAAGGCTTCGTTCTCTGTGTTTCGTATAACGGCATTGAAGATTTCACGATGGCTTTGCGTTTGCGAAGGAAGTTGGGCCGTTGCGCTCAAATTTGGCGAGTGTGTAGTGGACGAGTGAGAGGTGTTGTTGGAGAAGGGGGAAATGTGGGAAGTGGTATGTAAAGATGAATTTGTGAACAACTGAGAAGGTAAAGGTGAGCCAAGATTTGTTGATGAGGACACTAACGAAGATTCGGGTGTCTGTGCAAAAACAGATCGGGATCGTAAACGGGAAACACTGGGATGCAAAAAGGGTTTCGCAATTTTTGAAGAGGGTGTAATTGTACGCGACCTTGGTAGTGGCGATTGCCGGCTAGTAGAGACTTCGGAATATGTATGAAGTAGCCGCATTTCTGGCTAAACCCTTTCTCGTTCAGTTCGACACAAATGTGACAGAAAATGATAACTACACACCAGATAGTCTTCTTCGTCTACAGCAGTCCTCGATATTTGCACATTCTCATCGTATCCCTCATCGTCCGTCGACTCATCTTGCCCCAAAACCTCTCTCAACCTGTCCCTATAGTTTGACGCAGTAGCCGCAGAGCTCTCCGCAGCATCAACGTCAGCATACTCAAAATCACTGTCCAATTTGGACCCAGCACTCTCTCCCTCTTCATCGCTATCCATAATTTCCTCCATACGAGAAGCATAATCCTTTGCTGTGGAACTATCTTCCGCTCCCAGGGCACGGTCATCATTATGCTCGACGTCGTCTTCGTCCGAACCCGAGAGGCGTAGTTGGTGCGTTTTGCTTGAGTCAAAAAACGACGAGCGCTCATCACTCGAAGTCATAAGTGAACCTTCAAACGCACAAGAAATCGATCATGCCAACGAACGCGGATGGGAGCGTCGTATGGGCGTGACGGATGTGTTTATGCTCGGAAGCCTATGCCAAATAGATTCTTGTAAGCTTAGTTAATCCGTCCAGCAGCGAAGATTAAGTGGACGGTGTGGCCAGAATACAATGATATACTATAGCAATTACAACAAAGAAAAGAAAAATTCAAGCCGAAACAAGAAGCAAAACAAACACGTAAAAGCTGTACTAACTCACAATCCGTCTTTCCCTTTTAGCACCAGGACCGAATCTCTCCTGAAACCCAATCAACTCTTCCATCAACTCCTCCATCATTTTCATTGTCGAAAAGGATTTTCCGTCATCGCTTTTCCACAATATCGAGGTAGCCCTGACAGTCACCGGAACAGCCAATGAATCCTGCTCAGAGTCCGCCGTTTTACCCTGAGCCTCATTCGGGTTTTGTAACGAAGAACCATCAATAACCATTACTAGGTGATCATCAATTCCACGATTGTCCTTCCCTGATGTTTCCAAATCATGTTTGAGCACCTTTTCCAATGCTTCCTTCCGCCGTTCACGATCTAGCGCGTTAGCCTGTTCTCGGCCCACCCATTCTACTAACGCCCGAACCCGCTTGTTCATATCCCCAACACTCATCCGCTTACTAGGCCATTTGACTTTGACCCCACGTTCCATTGTTCGCTCCATACTCTCTCCTCTCCCATTGAATGTTCCAGTACCTGATTGAATTTCCAGCGGCTGTGGAATGTTGGTAGGTAGCATCTCTTCAAGGTGTGCTAGGTAGTCGGGAAGACCCCAAGATGTAAATAGAGGCTGTTGCGAAACGGCATAAACATGGGAATTCCGGTAGGTCCGTGTCGATTCCAGAGCAAGATTGCCTTGGCTGGTAGTATTGTGAGATTGGCCTCTCCGTGAACTGGGTTCTTGGTTCATGTTACTATTGCCATGAGAGGTGAGATGGGAGACAGGTTGCCGTCTGGCAGCACCGGATCCCTTGGCACGACTATTGCCGGCTTGACGTTTCGTCGTGGTGGTGGTGGCAGGCTGGACTGCTGGAAGAAATGTCACGTGAGTAAAGCAGATGGAATTAGCGCCTTGCTCACATTCGTCCCCGTCAAGGGGCGTAAGGGCTGGGGCAGCGCTAGAGACAGGAGCTCTGCGGCCAAACCGTTTTCCCGTGTTGGGTGCTGATTTTTTGGGATATGAAGGAGCAAGGAATTTAGGGGGAGGGGAAGGGATACGAGGAATAGATGGAGGCTGCTGATCAGAGGCACTGGAAGTAGATCTAGTGCGCTTTTTACTTGGCCTGAGGGAGTATGAACCAACACACGGCAATAACAACAAGGAATTGAGCTTACGCATCATCGTCTGATCTTTTCCGTTTCTTTCTGTTATGAGGACCGACTTCAGACTCCTGTTCTGGGTCAGGCTTGGGAGCGGCAAGTGGCTGCTGTGGCTGCTGTTGCTGAGTGGCGCTTTCCTGAGCGGCAGCGGCCTCTGCGGCAGTGGCCTCGATGATTTCTTTAAGGCTCTCGTCGAAATTGGCATCTCGACTGTTCATGGTGTTTCGCCTCTTGGAAGGCTGCTTGAGGAGATGGGTAGGAGAATGGGAACGAGATACACGTGAGGTGGCAATGGCAGAGGTGACGGTAGACGAGTGCCGCGCCTTTTTCGCCAGTCGTCTGGGAGGGGGGTGTGTGTGTAAGAGGGAAGACTGGGAAGGAGGGAGGAACAAGTAGCGCACTTGAAGAGTTCGCCGTGGAGCTCAGGGCGACATAGCTCACAGTAGTAGTCGGCGTCGTGGACCTGATCCTCTGACTCGTAGCCCATGCAAAGGCCGTGTTGCCAGACCTTGCAGGTCTCACATTGAACCATGAATTCGCCAGCATCGGTCTCGTCCTCACCTGAGGGGGGAGATGAGTGAGCGGGGCGATAAGAGTGGAGGAGGACAAACCGTTGCTGCCACACACACAGCGAGTAATGCCCTGCTCCTCCTCGTCTGCGGGGTCTGTAGTGCTGGGATCAGGGGGCTCATGAAGGTTGTCTGGAGCGATGTCGGCGCTGGAGCGTCGTTTCTCTCTGTTCTTGCGCTTGGTCTTTGGAATGGCCGAGCTAGAGTTGGAAGCAGAGGAGTGGGCTGCTGAAGCCGAGTGTTTGCGGTCGTCGGGGTGGTCGTCGTGGTCGTCCTTTACACGCTTTGTACGGGATGGGGGATGCCTGAGGGGGTTGTCCCTGTGGCGAGGGAGGTCGGAGTCGGGAGACTTTGAGTTTGTAGACGGTGCTGAACGACGTCCTGAGCGGCGGATTTCGCGAGGAGAAAGCGGAGGACCCATGGCCATGGTCGCTGCCTGCGCCATTGACTGTCCCACTGAGAGGAAGCTGGCTTCCCATCATGTGACCATCCCGTCGCGTCTGCCCCGGCCATCACAGCGCACGGACCAGGATCACTGGCCGAGGCGAATATGGGCACGTGCCAATCCTCCTCATCTCACGTGTCCTGAGGCAAATAGGGGCACGTGCCAATTCTCGTCTCACGTGTCATCCCTCGGTCATGGCCCCTCCCCTTGCCACATTCGAGTACGCCTCCAATGCCCCGGTTCCCATCGCCACCGACGGACCCCAGACACCTGTCTTCCCTCGTCTCAGTAACCACTACCTTCTCCCAGACAATACCCCCGACTATCTCAGACTCATCCTCAATGCCAAAGTATATGACATCCTTCAGGAAACACCTCTCATCCCTGCAACCAACCTGAGCGCAAAGCTCGGCAACACCATCTTTCTCAAGCGCGAGGATCTCCACGAGGTTTTTAGTTTCAAAATTCGAGGTGCCTACAATTTTATGGCTCATCTCACCGACGAGGAACGCTGGAAAGGCGTCGTCACATGCAGCGCTGGTCAGTGTGCGTGCTTAATCTAATCCATGTCCCAAATCCCAAATTTTCTTTTTCTTCATAGGAAATCATGCTCAGGGCGTCGCTCTCTCCGGTACCCGCTTAGGTATCCCATGCACCATCGTCATGCCTAAGGCTACCCCTTCCATCAAAGTCCGTAATGCCGCCCGTCTAGGTGCAAAAGTCGTCTTACACGGCGATGACTTCGACGAAGCAAAAGCAGAGTGTGCTCGTCTGGCCCACATCCACGGACTTGCCTTTGTCCCTCCTTACGATGATCCCCTTGTCATTGCAGGCCAGGGAACGGTGGGCTTGGAAATCCTCAAGCAAGCTCCCCACTCTGACCAGATTGATGCTATTTTTGCCGCTGTTGGCGGCGGCGGCCTCGTCGCCGGCATCGCCGAGTATGTCAAGCGTATCGGCAGTCCACATACCAAAGTCATCGGCGTCGAAACCCTCGATGGTGACGCCATGGCTCGCAGTATCGCAAGCGATGTGCGCGTGACGCTTTCCGAAGTCGGTCCCTTCAGTGATGGCACCGCAGTCAAAATCGTGGGTGCCGAACCTTTCAGAATTTGCAAGCAACTTTTGGATGAAATCGTCCTCGTGGACAATGACGAAATCTGTGCCTCTATCAAGGATATATTCGAGGGTAAGTGTGTTCAATCAGGGGCAGAGAACCACATACCCGTGGACACACTGATGTAATGACTGTGTCTTCCCCAGATACTCGTTCTGTCACCGAACCAGCCGGAGCTCTCGCCCTCGCCGGACTCAAACGATACATCATCAAAAATAAGCTCATGGGTGCTCATAAAAAATTTGTAGCCGTTGTCAGCGGAGCAAACATGAACTTTGATCGCCTTCGTTTCGTCGCAGAACGCGCCGAATTAGGCGAAGGTCGCGAAGCCCTTCTCAGTGTTGACATCCCTGAAAAACCAGGAAGGTAAGTCTCCTTTCTCAGGGACAATCAAGCTCTTGAATGCCGGTCTCTCCTCTCTACGACCTTCCTTGTACTACAGTTTTATCGCACTGCATTCAGTCATCCATCCTCGCCAAGTTACAGAATTTGTCTATCGGTACAACCTTTCTGGGGATGGAGATCGCGCTCACGTATTCTTATCCTTCAAACTTGATACCCCAGATCGAACCACCGAAGTTCATCAGGTTCTTTCGGCTCTCACTGCTGAAGACATGCAGGGTTTCGATATTAGTGATGATGAACTAGCAAAAAGCCACGCACGGTACATGATTGGTGGTTGCCATGCGGTCCCCAATGAGCGTATCTTCAGATTTGGTATGATGCATCTGTATTACATGTGCACCCACAACTGATGTTTCGGGAAACACACCATTAACTGCCCAACAATCTTCTTACCCCATGTACAAATTGGCTTGATGGGGTGGTTAGCTTTTCCTGAACGACCCGGTGCTCTGCGCAAGTTTCTGACAGGTCTGCATCAAAGGTGGAATATATCTTTATTCCACTATCGTAATCATGGTGGAGGTACGTACCGGCCGGCTTTTTTAACCGGATTCTCTGATGTACTATTGCAGATCTTGGAAAGGTGCTTGCAGGTGTTCAGGTCCCGATATCGGACCACGAGGCTTTTGATGCCTATCTACGAAAACTTGATTATGCCTACGTGGAAGAGACTGACAACCCTGTTTACCGCCGCTACCTTCGCGGATGAAATAGTTACGCTATGGAATTTGCTTCTACACTATTACTGGACAAAATGTTTTTGTAATTACAAAGTATGTGACGTCATTCGTTTTTATATATAACTACAACAATCATTGAAACAGGCCGGCAAGAGGCCAAATGAAAAGACATATTAAGCATGGGTAAGAACACACCCATCTAGGAAGAAGGAAGGCTTCCGATATGTGCCCCCACCATGAGGTACTGTCACAGATTCCTGAAAGATTCACTCCGAGGACGCAGAAGAGATGTTTGGAACCAGTTATCTCCGCCACCACCACTAACCCAAGTTGGCATCAAAGATTCTGAGATTCTGGACCTAGTCTGCAACATTCGTGACATTGCTTTGACGGCTTTGATGGCAAGTGCCGTGGAGAGTCCGCGGTTGCCAATACGGATACCAGATTTCCCGAATTTGTATATCCAACCAACTTCCCAACCCCCGTCTTCGCATTGTAACGTAAGGAGTCTACGTAGATCAACTTCGTTTCGAATTCCGACAAAATCGCAAGTAAGTATGCGCATTGAGAGTGCCAACGAGTCACCCTCGGCCCCGACACGTTCTTGGGTTCGTTCTTTCAGCAAAGGTTTGAGTAATGCATGGAGGTCTGGATCACTTGAGCCGGAAAGAAGCCGACTGATGAAGTAGAGGAAGCATTCTGGCGTCTCATAGTAACGGGTACCCTCTAAATAGGCACGGTTCAGGAGAACCTCGTGTACCCACTTTAGAGTTTGTTGAAGCTGGGATTCACGGCCATAGGTATAAAAAAGGTTCAGAATATTGACACATGCAACAGGGTCAAACCGTGGCCGATGATGATCAAAGTAGACCTGTGAAATGCACGAACGTTGGTAAGTTCGGGCTAAAATTAACATGGCAGTATACTCACCTGAATGATACCATCAGGATTGACGCATTCCAACATCTCGTCCATGACTGAGTAGACAATGTCTTTATCACATTTCAGGACAGTGAAGGCCATAGACGTGGTATCAAGATCAAATGGAAACTCTTCTGTAGTCAATTGACCCTTTCCTACAAAGAACGTAGATGGGACCAAATTAAACAGGGAACGTTACGTTCAATCAGTCATCTCGGTTTTCAACGGCCATCAAGAGCCTGATACCAGAGACGCCATACCTTTGAAGAAATTCCAGGCTCGAGGGCATTCAATGAGGTTAACTAGCTCCCTAAGCATGAACATTAGACCAAAAAACTGTTTAACCTGAGTGATGTGGCACCTACCTTTGGTTAGTAGCCTCGAGGATCAAAAGCTGAGTAAAGTTCTCTTCTACCACGACTGACGCCTGTGTAGGGGTCGCCTTCGTCACGGATTGAAGATTTCTTGCGTTATGTCTTAGGAACTCGCATCCACGTTGAATAGGATCTCCGCCAAGATTTCGAAGCACACGCCTGACGGTCGGTTCACTATCGAACACGACTCCACAGAAACCAAGCGAACGTGCAGAAATGACATTTTCGAGTTTATCATCCACGAAGATTGTCTGTTGAGGATGTAGACCAGTAGCGCTGATAACGTGGCGGTAAAAGCCTAAGTCTGGCTTGCGCGCTCCGGCCGCGCCAGATGTGAACACGGCGTCGAATATCGACCAATCAGCGGGTTTGGTTTTCAAGACCTCCCAATCGGGGAGAGAGATGTTAGACATGGCATATATCCGTAATCCATTATTCGACTGAGCCTTGAGTTCACGAATGAAATGAATGAGATTGTGGTTAGCCTGGAGAGATTCACGTGCATCCCGGAAAGCTTGGCGAACTTCCTCTACTGACACGTCAAATTCTGAGGAGATTGTGGCGTAGCAGTCGGCTTCCCCAAGCCGTCCGCGCTCGTAGTCAAACCAAGTCGGAGATTCGAGTATTGATCGTAGGGTTCGCGGGGATATTGAGGTTGTGGTATTTGCGGACCATTTGAAGAGAACATCACCGAGATCAAAGACGATCTCCGTATATGGTGACAACAAATGTTCCATTGGAAACAGGGGAAAGGAAGGGTTCGACTTGCTTTAGAGACCATTCCAATTTATACAAGGAGGTAGTTTGGCCAAGTATATGCCTAGGTCGAGTGAATCCGAACCAAATCGCCAGATCACCCTCGGTCCTAGCGGAACGTCTCTTTCCAGGAGACAGAGATTACATATTAATATTTGTAATGATGAAAATTTAGACCATGATGCCCTCCATAGATGTAGCTTCGGTCTGGGAGGGACGAACCAGATGCGGGATCTAGACTTGTGCATCTTGACAACCAAAAATCAATATGCGCCTCCAAACGTCATATGATGGTTCTTCTGTGACAAAACAGGGCATGTTCTTTCCTCAGAGAGATTAAATATAAAAATGGGCAAAACCATGAATAAGTCTAGAACAAGTCCTATCTTATCTTTTCTCCTTCACATGTACACGTAAGCTTTCTTGTCCGATATATATATACCGGATTTTCACAAGGATTACAGGACCCTTCTTTACGAGTATGATGGTTTGTAGTGTACTCTCTCATTCCAGGCCCTGATGCGCCCTTATCCACTTGAACGTTGAAGATATCTAATGCGAAACGCCAAGGTGGATGACCAGAATGCAAGGAATGCAGTGCCCTCAAGGAACCTGAACAAATATGATTTCCGTAGTAACGATGGCTGACGATGTTCCCCGTTGCACGTGGAGACGACGGAGAGATTGGAGACGACGGAGAGATGATTCTTGAGTCATGTGCTTACCTCTCTATAGCCACCATAGCCACCCTGAGGACAACAATGCTTCCCGTAATGGTACGCTATGTAGCTCCGATCCATCCTTTCTATAGAAGGGAATTTCTAGATTACGACATTTAGATGATCTTCAACGTTTAAAATTCATGTCTTCAGATGTCACCCACGGGAAATCAGTCCGTTTCCATTCCTAGTTTCGAAGGGGCTTTGATAACCAGGTCCCACATCATTGTACATTGTACACTCGCGTCAGTCGAGGCACCCTGTCTCCAAAACCCTGTCTCCAAAACCCTTCTGCAAATTGGTTTTCATTTCGCGAGAGAACATGTTACTAATTCATGATATCTGTTTTTTTTCTCTGAACATCATTTGTTCGTCTTTCAGCTCTTGTCACGGAGCCTCGGCTCTTCATTGATCTTTCATTCTATATTTCATTCTATACCCTTCTACTCGCACAGCCACATGTAGGGTATTACATAGACTTTTTAAACCAGCGTAGGTGGTCTATGTGTCGCTTTGTTTGTTGCAGTCTATATATATCTTCAGCCATCAAACTTTAGTTTTCGAGTCCATAAGACTGCAGCTATCCTTTTTCCCCCTCAGTTTTGTTCTTCTTGATGGAAGGACCGGACACATACCGGGCACATCTCGGTCGGTATCTAATTTTATTGGGATTGAGACCTCGGAAAGATAGCAATACCGAAGTCAAGTCGGATTAAATGAGCAGATTTGAATCTATATGTTGGAGACACCGTTACACCTTTGTTCTACTCCCCTACTTCGCTGATGCTGGAAGTAAGGAGATGAGACACCCCGGATGTGTCTCGAAAAAAAAAAACAGAAAACGTGGACAAACGACTTTGAGTTGGGAACGTCCAGCTAACGGTGTTGGCAACATCGATATTTTGAGTCGCCGCGCCTAGCAACAGTCTCAGACCCACCTTATGAAGGATAGAAATACAATTTACCGGTTGGGAAAGTTAGGTATATATCCCGAGCGATCGATAAGAATCTCTAACTTAGGATTTATGATTTAATGTTACTTGGCCCTGCCACACCAAAAATTGGACCAGGCCTCAACCTTTCAGCTTCAAATTGTTATGTCTTCTGATCCTTGGATGTCGGCGCCAATACATTTAAATGGTTCCAGAAGGGTCAAGTACCCAAGAAGCCTTTCAATCAATCATCTTGCTTGTTTGATGTAGTTGGTTATTATTATTTTGTAGTGTTTCGAAATCTCTGATACACGAGTCTTAAAATACATCGTGAGGCCAGTTGCCACCAGTTTGATTCACAAAGTGTCACACAATTGTTCGAACTAATATCTTATCTTTTCTTCATTCCACTAATTTAGATAAATGAAGGCACATCCAGCGTGATAGGAACCGATTCTCTGGAAGTCACAGTCATCAGTCGTTGATCGCCTGAGAAAATGTTATGATTCACTGGATATTGTGTGGCTGTAATACTAGAACATCTGCTCCCCTCATATGACGATTCATCAGTCGTTGATCACCTGAGAAAATGTTATGACGGCTTCTCCAACATCTGCTCATTTGTCATTTGGATCAATCCGACTTGACTTCGGTATTGCTATCTTTCCGAAGTCTCAATCCCAATAAAATTAGATATCGACCGAGATGTGCCCGGTCCTTCCATCAAGAAGAACAAAACTGAGGGGGAAAAAGGATAGCTGCAGTCTTATGGACTCGAAAACTAAAGTTTGATGGCTGAAGATATATATAG
>Ga0157368_1000367_pt1 | contig 21362 bp, 14 predicted proteins | sample AttbisABBM3_FD_113146 | JGI IMG/M metagenome (GOLD analysis project Ga0157368, IMG submission 113146) | Fungus gardens microbial communities from leaf cutter ant in Botucatu, State of São Paulo, Brazil - Atta bisphaerica ABBM3 | ecosystem: Host-associated > Fungi > Mycelium > Unclassified ...
TGCTTCTTTCTCTTATACTACCATCTTGTATGGTAGTATCTAATAGAGAATTAGCAAATAAAATTTCTTTTTCATTCTCTAATATTCAAAGTTCTCAAATAATCTTCTGCTTAACCAACTAAATAGATATTAACATAGAAAAACCCAGAAGCTGTCCAATTTCATCCAGTCTTAACACTTCCAGAGAACCCTCTGCTCATTCTGATACATTGTCCATAGACTATACAGATTGAGTACAAGCCTCAGCTAATAACCAGATATGAGCTAAACAAGTTAAAAGTAAAACTATTTAAACTTTTTATCTTTCCTATACAACAGTTGAGGACTCTTCTTCAAATAAAATGCTATTGGTTGAAAACATGCATTTCTCATATTGCAGATACTATCAATATGTGTATCTCAGGGTATAAAATTATCAGCAATTTTCTACTCTGCTAACCAACTTGCAGACTTACTGCTGTGAGATGGAAGTTTTTATCCTATCTTCCTTGTCAGTTTAAACAGATATTTGGATAGTAATGTTAAAAATATCACTTTTTCCCTACTCAGAATTGTAACATTCATCAAACAATACAAAATCAAAGATAAGACTATGAAGGATATCTCTCAAATTGGGCAATTCCTGTCCACCATTTATAAAGCTGGTTAGAACAAATTGGCTATAAACAAAGATAATAAATCATTTAGATAGTATATCTCAGTGCAATTCAATAAATCATCACCTAAATCTTTGAAAACTGCAAATCAAAGCCTCTTAAAGAAAGAAAAGAAAACTAATGTCTCTAGAATACTCCTACTTATTCTCTCTAGGCCAATTCAAAATTCTTCAAGAAAAACCAGACTTTAATAAAAAATCTCTAGTTATACAAACCCCCTTATATCCAAGCATCAAAGAACAATGTCAAAGACATTGTAAAAATCAAATATATATTCCCAAAGCTTTCTACTGACAAGATTTCTAATATATATAGAGTTATTAGTAATTCAAACCAAAAAAACAAACTAAGGCTTAACATGACCACAAAAGGTTCCTCAGGAAAGTAAGTAATTGTTTCTATGAGATCAAACAATTCTAAAAGAGTAATGGCAAAAGCAAACACCTATGTCTCCAACATCAATAAGCTTTTGAAGAGAATAAAGTTTGAAATCTCCATTGACTTCATTTGATCTAATAATAAGAGGCTACTTATTACTACTAATAATGTAGCTGTAGCCTCTAACCTTGACATTATCAAAAAATATATCAAGAATCTAAATGATATAGATTCTAATAATATCATGAGCCCTAGGCTCTCCCAATATAAATTATACCTGAAAATCCTTAGCATCTCTTACTTTGTCAAGGATACCAATCTATTCCTCTCATCTGATATTGTTGAAAGAGTCATTAAATAAACTTATATTTTTAACAACATTGTATTAGTATTACATCCTTGTGTTATTAAAGCCTCTCCAAAATATGACATAGCAGTCATCTAAGTCAACATCTGGGACTTTTAGAGTAGTTCAAACACTAAAATGCTAATTAATAGGTGCTTTAATATTGGAAGTCACATCACTACCATTCATGGTATAAATATATCCAAATGCCAGAAATACAACAGACCACACAAACTAGAGCACCATAGTAAAATGGTGTGGCACTGTAAGGCAAATTTCAAGACCAACCCATCCAGACTCAAAACTCTGAAAGAAGAACTATACTTCTATTCATTCAAATGTGTCAACTGTAAAGGCAAGTACTATATAGACAGCTATAACTGTCCTTTCTGGAAACATAGATTCAATCATGATTAGTACAGCAAGAAAGCTCAGAAGCTCAGAGAAATCAGAGCAAACTCAATTTGCTTAACTGTGGATAGTAGTAGTAAAGTATAATTTTAAAAACTCTCAATATTTTTTTACAGAATGTTAGGAAGAACAGGCTTCTTACTGATACCATTTTAGAAAACAACAAAAAATTTAATTTGATGTCTTATTTGTCCAAGAATCTTCCTAGTCTATTATTTAACAAGTACTGAGCTCTTTGAATGAAGAAGAAGAAAACATTATTGGTGCTCCTCACCATCCATCTTGGCTTAGGTTTACATGATTGACTTCAGATGATAGTGAACATCCAAGAGTTATTATATACATCAATATCAAACTAATCAGTTTGATGTTTTTATTCTAAACATTTACTTAGATGATCATCAGAACACCTTAAAGTATCTAAAAAATACTGGGATAATCTAAATAACATCCTTATTATGACAGGGGACTTGGATATTAGAGACAATGACTGGAACCCTTCTTATCCTCACCATTCATTACATACTGATATGCTTTGAGAAGTTGCAGATAGTTTTGGCCTAGAATTATCAATACCTATTGATCTAGTTCCTACATGATACATAAACAATTTCTAAGAATTGAACTCTGTTCTAGATCTTATATTTCTTAGAATATGATTGGAAGAGTTTAATGATCACATCATATCATCTGATCTTTAAAGCTCATTGGATTTGGATCATGCTCTTTTATTAGTATCTATCACTCTGGATAAAAAATTTATTCAAGAAAAAAAAATGCCTTGTTAAGAACAGTGTTGAAGAAAAAAAAAATTCATCAATGAACTCAGATGTAGGCTAGGCTCTGTGAAGATATCCAATATCACTAGTTGTGAAATACTTGAATGTATAACTCAAGAATTTGCACTTATAGCTGAAGATTTTTAGAATAAATTTTCAAAATTAGTGAACATCACTAAAAGATTTAAAGTATGGTGGACAGAAAAATACAACAGAGATCTAACCACATATTATATTTCAAGAAGTAGAACTAACTGGGATAAGTATAAAAAAATGGTCAAGTTGGCTAAAAAAACTTTTTTTAATAATAAAATTCAAGAAATTACATCATCTAACAAGAAACCATGAGATCTAATAATTTGGGTCAAAAAATAAAAGCTACTAGCCATGGAGACCATCAAGTTCAATGGTCATCTGTTAGAGTTGCAAAGCTTGAACTCAAGTTTTTTCTAATATCCTTTTATTTACTTTAATTTAATTTTTTTATTTTCTAAACTTAGGGTTAGGGTTTAGTATGATACACTGTCACAAGTCACATAGTAGCAATGGAAGGACATAGAAGGTTCTAGAAGGATAATATTATATAATATGTTTAATATATATTGACCTTAAGGTGAATATATGGTCATTTAGGATAGACTAAAGTAGTAGGGCACGGACTATGGACTTTAGTATATAAGGTAGACAATCTTGTACAGAGTTCTCTATTGAATATTCTTATGTTAATCCTAATACAAGATTCTTTCTCTTGATCTACTCTAAAGTCTTGAGTTTGTAACATTATCCATATAATGAATTAGGCAATCTATAGCAAGCTTTACATCAATCATATAACTTTTCTCAAGACAGACCCATCAATACACAATTATTCAACAAAATTCTGTCATATCAACAAACAAAATAGCTCTATTCTCTATTACCAAGTTTAAGAATATAATCATTAAGTATAGTAGTTCTTCTATACTAGGTCCAGATCATATCTTATGGAATCATCTCAAAATAGTACTAGATGATACCAAATGTTGTTCTAACATCATCAATATCACAAACACATATATTGATCTAAGCTACTAACCAATATATTTCAAGAAATCCATGCTTATTATCATTGCCAGCTGAATAAGCCATCTTATAACATTCCAAAAGTCTTTTGCCCTATTGTCTTTCTCAACATATTAGGAAAATTAATCAAAAAGCAATAAGTAATAGACTTCAAATATACTCTATTTATCACAAAATGAACTACTTACTTATTTGTGATATTGAGACCTTGGGTACACTCTCAGAGATTTAGTAGTGATTCAGAAGTTCAATAATAATAACAATGATGATTAAGATCAATACAGATGTCAATGATAAATGATAAATGATAAATGATAATAATTGATGTTATTAAGTTTGAGGTCAAATCCTCAGACACAGAGATATATATACAAAAGAGTAATGGTCTGTGCATAAGCTGTTTCCATCATATGATAAAAACTCATACCTGATGGGAGCTGTCATCTGTTATAGCAGCTGTCAGGCTAATTTTAGAAGATAACTAATTATATTACTACATTGATATACTTGTATCTCTATCAATACTTATTGCTATAAGATATATTATATATCATCAGAAACAAATTGATGAGCACTTTCCAAAGAAAGTTTGATCATGTGAATCTGTCTAGCTGTTCATGAGATATTAGCAAATAAAGCTTTTACAGTTACTGATGATCTGATATCTCAGTTATTTGTTGTCACTTTTGTATATCCCACATATTTGCAGATAGCTCTCATTTGGAGCTTTTCATTGCAACTTAGTTTGTGAAAATTGGTCTACTAGTTGTGGAGATACAAGCTGAATTAAGTTGGTGACACTGTTACTACCAATTTTATTCACTCTAGTCAATTGTGAGGCATCAAACAATGCTCAACCATTAATACTGGTATTTTCTTAACTTATCTCATTTGTATGGAATAGGTAAAAGGCTTTCATACAAGTGTCCTTACATTCAACATAGCATAATTCTTTCTATTCTTGAATCACCAACTTCTTCTAATGATTCTGACTAAAGTGGGCTTTGGTTTTAAAATCTCCAATTTCTTTTCTGATTATTTAATTAATGGACAGACTCAATATATTTGGAATCTTTCACTTCCCCTTTCTTTAGAGTAAACATTGGTGTGGGACAAGAATCAGCTCTTTCACCTATTCTTTCAGCTCTCTATATTATTTCTATTTTTCATATTTTGGGAAAAAAAGCAAAAAATCTGCCCATTCTTATTCCAATTTTCATTTTGTCTTTTGTTGATGATAGTCTTCTCATTTCTCAGGAATAAAGCTTTGAAAAATCAAATATAAATCTTTTTTGTAGCTATAGTATTATCTCTTCTCTTTTCACACAATTCAGACTTGTTATTGAACATGACAAGTCTGAAGTTTTTCACTTCTCTAGAGCCACCAAAAACTTTAACCCTCTTTCTCTAGACTTGAAGCTGTTAGAAGGTATGGTTCTGAGACAAAAGAAAAACTGGTGATATCTAGAGTTCTTCTTTGACAGAAAACTCTTGCTTTGACATCACATACATCATTACACTAATAAAGTGCTATCAACCATCAAAAGTATAAAGATGCTGGGAAACTCAATGAGAGATCTTTCTTCTGAATACAAACAACTATTGTATAGAACATGCATTCTCCCTATTATCCTATATAGTTTCCAGCTATGGTACTTCAAGGATATTCTTGTTTTCATTCTTTAAAAGATCTGAAACAAGGAACTCTCACTAGACTTTCAATTAGTTAACATCTTTTGTAATCATTTTTCTTTCTTTTCAGTAAGTTGAAAAGATTCTATTTCACTTACCTCTCAATGCAACAAGTTGGACAACATCTATGAAGAATCTCTCATAAAATAAGATACTGTGCTTATCATAGTAGACATGATTATCAAAAAAAATATTGCAACCTCAGTCTCTCATATTTGGAGAGGACAAGAATTATCACCAAATAAGTTCATTATACATCTGATGTTAATTCCATAGAAGCCAAACTATTTCCCATCAGATATGGGATCAACCATGCCACACAACTGTAAGATATTAGCTGTATCATTGTTATCACAGACACTATTCCTATGGCCAAATGAATCTTTAATACATCTACTCATCCATATTAATTACATTCTATTATAGTATCAAAAGATCTCAAAAGTTTTTTCAACAAGAATCTTGACAATACCATTGAGTTTTGAGATTGTCCTGACTCTATCAAGTAGTCACTACAGTCATTAGTTGATGGAGATATAAAATGTCTTAAAATCAATCTTGTATTTTCTAGCAAATTATTATGGGAAGTCAATAAAAAGTAAAAGTGCAATTTTATCATATACAAATAGCAGATGATATTCCAAGCATTGGAATTCAAAGGAAGAAACTTTCTTGAACTTAATGGTGATGATCATAACCTAATTTATCTGACTTATTCCAAAGATAGAGTATGAATGAAATTTTGTAACACTTCAAATTCTTTATGCACACATATTACCAGGCTGATAACAAATCATACAGCAATAGATGAATACAGGCTCAAATTCTTTCCTAAGAAATATATAATATGTCTATACAGCAAATATCCTATAGAAATGAGGAGACACATTTGTTATGAATGAATATAGTATAACAAGTCTTGGAATCCAAAGAGAGAATCTCTGAAAGATGTCTTAACTTTTCTTGAATTCAATTCTGAAGCCTTTTGTTTCCAGAATGGTATTACAGAAGAAGGGGTCTCTTCTTACAAACATTAGTATTGTTTGTATTTTCATTTTCATTCTCTTTTCTTCCTATTTAAGTAGGTATGTTGTAACTACTATGGTCTACTACTACATCCTATGTAATAAATTGTTGATTTAAAAAAAGACTAGAGCAACATATATCTAAAACTTATACTTTCAACTTATCAGTTTTCCAGACATCTTAGTAGTTAGAATAGTAGAAGCAAAACTGGATATATATAACTGAGAGAAGACAGATATGATATTGGGAATGCCATGTCTAGTTATCTATAATTTAGAAATCAACTGGGAAATAGAAGAGATCATAATAATAAAATATCTACTACTCTGTGAGCAATACAAGAGGAATAGGAAAGTGAAAGTGGAAAAATAAAAAAATAAGGCAAGAAAATAGAAAAGGAAAGTGGTAAAAAGAAGAAAAATAAAAGGATACCAACCAGAAAAATCTGGGATCATATTATAGATTTTAAAGAAAATTAGTTGAGAAAAGACTATATTAGTGTAATATAGCTAGACTGCTAGTGCCAAATCAACTATACCAAAAGGCAATTTAACTAAAAGCTTATAATTTTCAGCCAACTAGCAGTATTTATGCTGATTATAGGAACTTAGGTAAGCATTAAAGTCATCATAGACTTCACCAGTATTTTTGTACTGAAAAAAAATAAAAGAAAGTGAATAGTATAAAATGGTTGTACAATTAAGATTATAATAATATATAAAGAAAAGAAGAAAAGTAGAAGACAGCTTTTTTTATAACAGAAGAAGCCTATAAGTAATAACTTTTGGATTAACAAATATATCAGTAGCCTTCCAAATTATAATAAATAATTTACTTAGAGACTTATTAGATAGTAGTAGTATACTGGAAGATTTTTGTGAATGCAGATAGAAAGTGAGGTACTCTCTATATTATGGTATACTTGAATTCTTATATTTTATTTTGACTTTCTTTTCCTTTTATCTATTTTCTTTAATTTGATTTGATTTTTCTTTTATTTCTTAGATAATGAAAAGACATGTGATTGTAGTCACATGACACATGACATGACATTATGTCATAGGTCTAGAATATTGAAGAATGAACTAGAAATAATGATATGAAAATATATATCTATAGTATATTAATTTTATGGTATACTCATGAATGATATATAGACTTTAGAATAGGGTTATTTATTGCTAGCATAGACTGTGTATCTATATAAATAAGATAGCAATTCATCAAGTTCTTTTGTAATTCCTACAAAACTCTTACTCTATAAAACTACTTAATATGCTATTGATTATTTTGGTTAGTAGTTACCACAACAATCTGTGGGTTGGAACAGATGTGGCTAGATTGGGATATAATCATAATATCACTTGTTTCAGAACCTTCTATATTCTTCTCTATATCATATAATATTATGATTATAACTATAACATATATGACTAACCTATAACAACTATTACTTTCATCACACTTTATGACTATTGTGACAGTTATATGTGATATTATATCACTACCACTTAATTAAGTTCCAATACAGAATTAAGAATAGAAAATTAAAAAATAATAAGAGAATAAAGATAAAAAAGTCTGATATAAAAACTCAAGTAGTGTTATTACTACATAATCTAGTATTTTAGTATATCTACTAACCCTAAATACAGGTATTAAGAATTATTAAATAGAGAGGATATATTTATAAAGTAATCAATGATTGAAATAAAAAGATAATCTACTTTAGAAAAGAATACTTGAATTAAATAGAATAAATAATAGATGGTAAATGTTGCTGGGTTAGTATGTGACATACAAGAGAACTCAATAGAGTTCCTAATATAAGACAATCTACTTTATATACTTTAGGTATTAGTCTATATATATTATACTAATCTACTTTAAGAAGTTCTGTCAGGTTACATGATCATGTGACAGTGACAGTGACAGATGTGACATGTTTGTGATGGTATGTAAGAAAAAAGAGAAAACTAAACTATAAAATAAAGGAAATGAAAGAGAAAAATATAAAATAACTAAGTCTACTTTGGTAATTTCTAACACTCTGCCCTGTTTAGTATTTAGAGTTTAGTATTTAGACAATATAACTTAGGTTCTTTCTAAAGCTTGAAGCATAAGCTTTATGTCTCCACTGCAGTTGTCCTAATACTAGAAACTTAACCAAGATTCATATGGTCTTAAGAAAACAGACCAAGACAAGAATGATCTATATATTATTAGAACAAGACAACAACACTGAGCCTATATAATCTTAGGTATTGAAGAAGTTGGAAGATGTTATATATACCAATTAAGGATGGAGGTAACATCCACTAACCACAGATCCACTTCTGGGATACTGGGTGGTGTGAGTGTGGGAACGCCTAACATACATTGTGCAATACAGGAGAAGATTGCTAAATTTGTGAAACCGGATAGTAATCTCTGTTTCAAGTATCGACAGATAAAAAGAGCTCTTCTTCTTCCTTTGATGTTTCATCTGGTCATCCTCAATTGGTCTATTATCTCTATTTGGAGTCCATGATCAATTATTATTTCTTCACAATTCTCAATGCTGAAAAAATACCCCACACAGACGCTCTATATTTCACACACAAAATATATTTAACCCGGCCCTAGAGGACAGATGATCATCTGTCATGTCAACTTGTTGATTACGAAGCTCAAGTGACAGATATTTGGCTTATAGAGCGGTGGATAAATCTTGGCAGACATTGACACACTTTTATCTCTATAATTAATGATAGGATGGAATGCATATAGATAGGTGCATGATTCACCTGTATCAGCCCCTTGAGAGCTATATCTCATCTCCGTGGTATGAAATGCGGACCTTCAAGGAACAAGTTCGAGGCGTCTCATTGATATTCGCGTAAGTCGACTTGGGGATATTGACATTCTAACGAGACCATAAAACTCATAGCAGTGTTATTTAGATGTGGCACTGCACTGTTATCCGACGGTACTTCTTCACTTGTGTGCATCTCTATTGATTCATCAAGACTTGTTGCAAGGATACTCCAATGGAGTGATCAACAATGGTAATCTATACCTCTTGGATGTAACACCACCAGTTTTTATTTTTTACACCAGTGAACACACGTATGGATCAAACTTTGACATCGACCCATTCAATAACCTCGCAATTGACCCAGTACTCACCCGCATCTACGGGTCGGCCAGAATCGAGGCCCATAGTTTCGGTACCATACTCAGAAGCCTGACATTCGTAGGAACAGTAGTTGGAATGCTTCTATTCGGTGTGTCCCTGATGCCGGTACTTCTCTGTCCGATGGGTTGATATCAGTATGGAAGGTTGGATCTCTGACAAGGTAGGCCGAAAGTTTGGCATGGTGGGAGATAATGAATCTCTGTCCTGGGTTTGATACTACTACTCCCGTTGTGATACAGATGAGCGCTTCTGCCATTGTCGCTTTGTTTGCCCTTCTATCTTCTGCATCCACTGGTGCCCATGGAAGTTTACCTGGGATGCTGGCAATGCTTAGTACGATGCGGTACATTTATTGGTTACTACTTTGCATCACATGACTAAGTCAAGTTCAAACAGATTTCTGATCGGGATTGGAATAGGGGCTGAATATCCTTGTGGCTCTGTCTCTGCTGCCGAGCAATCCGAGGAAGAAAATATACACAAGTTCGCCCAACATCGCTGGGTCGCCTTGGCTACTTGTCAGTTCCTTATAACTCAGCCTGTTGTCCCAAGTGGTTGATATTTAACTCTAAGATGCTATGATCACATTTGGGCAGGTATTCGCTGCTTTTATTCCTCTCGTGCTTTTCTGGATGTATGTTCAGACGCCAAAATTCTCATTGGAAATTTTGACGTTGCAATCAGATTTGGCAATAATCATCTTCGTGCAATATGGCGGCTATCATTAGGTCTAGGCTCTGTTCCGGCAGCTTTGGTATTTCTTTGGCGTCTTAACATGGATGAGCCTACTAGATACAAGAAGGATTCTATGAAAAGGGTCAAGATTCCATATAAGCTGGTGTTCAAACGCTATTGGGCTTCCCTCAGTGCTATATCAGCAATTTGGTGCGAACGTACCTTCAGAATGAATGCGAATTGATAATTAGGTTGTGAATAGGTTTTTATATGACTTCATTGTGTGAGTAACCCATTGAAATTTGCTCGTTCTTTTCTCTTACAACATTTTAGATATCCAGTAGGTTCATTCATATAGAGAGAAATGGTCTGTTCGACATTTATGGTTTAAGTTCGACATTTATTCAACGACAATCCTCAACAAGTAGGTGCTCATCGTTTATCAGATAGTAATACTCACTATATAAACAGTATCACTGGCGGTAACGACTCCATTGCAGTCATTTTTGGTTGGAATGTAGTCCTGAAGTCCGTATCTCAATGTTTTATCAGCTCTTATAGGGCTAACGATGATACTCTTTAGCTTAATGAAAGTACCAGGTATGTGATGTCGGACATTTTAGGCAAGATGTGAACTGGCTCCTTCCAGGGGCTATCGGAGGTGCCTTCCTGTTGGATTTCCTGGACCCAAAATGGACGCTGGTAAGTATTTGAAACTTGTCCCTCCCTGCCGGTATACAGATTGGACATCTCAGATCCTGGCGCTTGTTGTTCAATCTATCGTTGGATTTTTGATGGCTGGTTTATATAGACCGTAAGTTATTAATATTAGTACCATATCCCAGATGCTGATGGACCCTAGATTGACCGACCATATCGCAGCATTTACAGTAAGTTTTTTTCGGGAAATGCGATAGGTCACCAAGGAAATCTTCAGGTCATCTACGGCATTTTCCAATCACTTGGTGGCGTTGGTGCGTATATATTTTCAATCTTTCGCCTGAATTCACCGTTTCAACAGGACCTGGCAACTGTACGATCCTTCTTGCGGCCAAACAAAGCTCGACAGCTGTTAGAGGTCACTATTACGGGGTAGCTGCTGCAGCGGGAAAGCTTGGTGCATTCGTTGGAACCTGGGGTGTGCAATTTAGAAACGAAAACGTGTTAAAATGCTGAACTAGACGTGATGTCAGCTTTTCCGCCATTGATTGACGGTAAAATCGATCGTCAATGTCGCACTACAGCCAGTTGATTGACTCCATAGCTTTTGGTGGTTCCCAATCAACACGAGGAAATACAGGGCCTTTCTGGGTGGCGAGTGGTGCGAACACCACTCTCAATCTAAACATACACCATTTATTCAGTGATTTTGCTTTCAGGTTTGTCACTTTTGAGTGCTATTATCACTCTTTTCTGGGTTAAGCCCATGACTCATGATGGCCTGATCGAGGAGGATCAAGCAGTAAGTGACGGAGATTTTGTTCAGCGACTCAATGCTCAGGCAGGTTTTGGTCCCCAAGTTCCGTCAATACCTGCAGAAGAATGGCTATGATACTTCAATGATGGGATTAGAAGACGACAAGAGTAGTGTTGATACAAGCTCTCAAGTAAAAATGGAAGAAAAATGATGGTCCCATTCGATACTGTTAACGGTACAATATTGATTTGTTCCCGAGATACGACTACGCGTAGAATACGCAGGCTAAGGGTCTATTCTAATCCGAACACATGAAATTTTTCATGCATATATATTCCTAGTCTTGATTTCCCATAGTCCACCTTTGGTTCTGATAAGTCCTTCAAATACCACTTCATCGCACAAAAAGTCAATCCACAATATGCCATGTCCCTCATCTGACTCCCTTGTCCGCCTCATATAAGCGTTACTAATTTCACTCCTGTCCTGCTGGCTCAATACATCATTCCAATAGTGCTGTGGTAAGATTTGCTGTCTGAGCTGGGCATACAGCTGAAACAGGACATCGCCTACAATGACACCATTGGGGCGCAATGGTTTAATATCGATATACCATGGGAGTTTAGGATGAAACAAGCGAAGAAAACGAGCAGGAGGTGTTGTAGCGAATTGAGCGATATCAAGGTCACTAAAAGCGGTTCGACGGTCATTTGTCAAGGTTGGTGCGTGGAAGATAGGGCCGTATGTATTGTGGCGAAGATCATGTATGACTGGTGGTCGACCAGCATCGTATTCAAGTGATGAAGTGAGGCGACGTTTTATTGGGTCTATGTAGATTCGATGGTGAATAACATTGCAATTATTATAAAAGAATGAATTGTCACCTTGGACATCCGATCGATTCTTGGAGAAGGAGGACAATGATGAGAGGTTTGAAAGGAATGACGTCCGAGGATTATATGCGGCCCGCCAGTCGCGGGGTCTCCTCGCTAGATTCGTTTTGTCCAAAGTATCCGGTATAAGACGAGCGAGAAGGCCAATTTGAAATGGAGGTATGTCCCAGCCTGGTAGTAAAAGGGACGGTGAAAGTCGTGGTCCAGGAGCCCTATAGGGTGAATAAGGGTCAATTACACATGCAGGGGGTTGATATTGAACAGGTCCAGCCTCCCAGCCGCCGACGAAAGGCAATCCAAGTGAACGATGTCTATAATGCCCAGGAAAAGCAACGAACGTGTAGTCGTATGAGGTAGGGCTAGATTGCATAGATGTAGGATTAGATTGTATAGACGGTGGAAGAGAAAGCTAGTGATATTCTGAACATGGCATTTGATCTTTAGGAGCATCTGGACAGCCACTGAATTCCAAACAGTTTATCGCCTCTGATGCTTTCAATGCAGCTAGCTACCTATCATGATTAATAATACTAGTCTCTTTTATTTATCTCGGCAAGTCACGAAGCGCTGACCCAAACATCTTATCTTATCTCTTTATTCCCTCTACTTGCAAGGTCTCTCCTTAATATTACACCATGCTCTCTCCGAGGATGGGCGCTCAACGACTTTGTGTGGTATCGACTGGACAAATGAGCAGGTGTCAAATAAAACATATGAAGATCCTGGGAACCAATGAACAAGAAATTTGTACTGCAAGGCGGATTTCGTTGCTCGTGGACGACCTTTGTACATCCTACCTGTGAAGATGTCATGGGAAACGCAACCTAATCATGTCGACTGACTGATCTTTCTATAATATAATATCTAATGACACCCTTCACTGTGAATCTGGCATTAACAGACTCTGAATCTCTTGACCTCTCCCATATCATCCACCCTCGTGTTCAAGAAAAATCTGATTGGAGCGCCGCTTTACGTCAATCTGAGGCGAAGGTGCTTCGAAAGTGCTTACACGTACCCATATGGAAGCTAATAGTGACTCTCAAAGACTATGAACTCAGTGTCCCTCCCTACAACTGACATGAGTACACGGTGCAAGGAAAACATGTATATAATATACACAGAGAAGAGGTGAAAGAACATTGTTCAAAGAAAATTAAACCCGGACTGCGCCAAAGTAAGATCCGAAGTGGTGGGATCCACAAAAAGAACTTTGAGCGAGAACAGTGGGGATCTGTTAAAGAACTGAGTGTATGGACGGAGTTCTAGTGGATGTAGCGATAAACTTAGGTCAACCCTTGAGAGAGGAAGGAGCCGTGAATCCCACAAGTACCTGAGCCTGTTTTCTTTGTGGAGAGCCTGATAGATATATCACCACAATGAGGTACACCAGTTTATCTATTGACCCGCTTAGTCATCAATCAGGAATGCCTGACACGGTATCGGAGGCTCCAGAGTGAGGGAGGAGAAAAGATATTACGTGTTTTGGCCAGTGCAGCGCACATTGTGTCTGAAACCTGCCAGTCAAAAAGATTATACTTGCTAAATACCAACTAACGAATATATATATATATCAAACAGGATCGTAATACCAAATACCATCGGAGCATGATACCTGATGGTAAGGACTCGCGGTAGTAATCTGACAATACAAACAGAGCCAAGGTAGAATTATAATCAAGGGTAACAAGGGAGACAAAGTAAGCTCAGATTCCAAATCGTAACATACAACCTACACCACATCTGTTTCTCTAACTCACAGATTGATGAGGTCTGAACCAATTTTTAGTTCCTCGCTTCTTCAATCTCTTGAGCGAGAATAACATCTGGGTCACGGCCCTTCACTTCAGGGAGAAGCAAAGTAGCAAAGGCACCGACAATATTACAACCGAAGAAGACTGTTACGACGAATGATGAGCACTAGCATAGAATGGAGACTTAGGGCTGAAAGCTGAAACTTACTCCAGAGAACAGCGGGTGTTCCTATCTTGTCAGTAAGTGTGTTGAAAGCGAGAGCAGATATGATAGCTCCAGCTTTGCCACATGCCGCTGAGATACCATGGGCGAAGGCCTTATATCGAGTGGGGAAGACTTCAGCAGGATAACACTATCCGAGATATATCAATGTGGACGCGAATTAAAATTCATTTGTGACTTACGTAGGTTGTAGTGTTAGGCCCGAAGTTGAAAAAGAATTGAAGTAAGGCAAAATTGACGATGAAAGCAGCTTTACTAAGCGTATGGAACATGCCCGCGAGGATACCGACTGAGCAAAATGGTGAGATGATTGTATTAAATTCGAAAAAACCAGGATAGCACTTACGGAATAAAGAGGTGATAAGGAAGCCTTGAATTTGAATCCACCTGCGTCCGAACTTTTCAATCGTCAGAACTGTGACATAATACCCGGGGACGAAGCCCAATGCAGTCACAATTATGTTACCGGTCGAAATTTTGAACAGCCGTTCCCAAGGAGAGCCCGATGAACCATCAAATCCAATTTGTTGTAAAACAACATTTTGGTTCAAATTGATGCCATAGAAAGAAATATCCAATAAAAACCAGCAAAGCGAGGTGCCCAAGAGGAGTCTAAGGTGTCGCCATTCAGAAAAGTAGGCAGCAAATTCCTTGAAGTGAGCCTTCTTCGGGGCCGGTGCTTCGGCTTGGGTGACAGAAACCGGTAAATTTTTCTCTTTCTCTTTTAGTGATGCGGGGTGAGAATCGGTTGAGCTGACGACTTGAGCTAGGTCTTGCTGGCGCTTGAGTTCAGCAATCCCATCCCCAGCTTCAATACTTGGCTGACGCTGCGCTTTCTCGTAGCGCGTAGATTCAGGCAATGTGAGACGGTGATAGAGCGTAGCAAATGCAGGGATAAGCGAGAGGGCAACGACAATTCGCCAAACTAGGGGGGGAGGAAGACCAGTCAGCATCCTAGAGCGCTGTTATTAACAAGTCATGTTTACCTCCATCAACTTTGGACGTTTTACCAGCCTCCATCACATGTTTGTAGCAAGCCAGCACAATGATTGTTACCAAGGAGCCGACGAAGGAACCCCAGCCTTGATTTGCAAAAATGTAGGCCAACATGGTACCACGCTTGCGAAGGTTGGCTCGATCAGAAGTGATAGTGGCAGACATCGGATAGTCACCACCAACACCAATTCCCAATACGATACGGAATATGGAGAGATAAATGAGCGATCCCTCTGGGGAGATCGAACCAGTGGGTGTTGTTATTGTCATAATCGTGGCCAGGATGATAAGCATCAGCTCTTTTCCATCTGTAGAGTATGATGTCAGACTTAGAACGATAGTTGGAATCAAGTCAAACGTACAAACCGCCTTCCGTCCCAAAGCATCTGCGGCATATCCTGAGAACGTAGACTATCAGTAAAGACAAATATAATTCTAGAGGCAAATCCTCACCGAAGGCGAATTGGCCAATGACGCTACCAATGTTGGCACCGGCCTTCATGAAGCCCTGAAGGCCGGAAGGAAGTGATGCCCCACCATAAAGTCGATACTGAAGCATTGTTGCCACAGGCTGTTGAGGAGAATGAGGATGATTTGATAACGAGAGAGAACTAGTTGACCTACATTGATGATGAATAAATCATAGGCTACAAGACATCAGCATCGGCCAACAGTGATTTAGAATCTTGGAAAACGAACCATCAAGGAAAAACCCCACCTACATAGGCTTTTGAGTCAGATAGAAGCCAAGGTTAGGGAAAACCACGCACCCCGGCAATTCCAAGCAACTTTAACTCAGTTTTCGTCAAAAGAAAGGCAGGACGGCCATCTTCTTCCACCTCTTCAAGCTTTGACCAATGTGTCTTGCTTGTAGGATCTGACAAAGCTTGGTTTGAGTCCTGAGCCATGTTAATGGGAGGTTAATGAAAGAAGGAGCCCCAGGGAGGGTGGAGTTGAAAAAGAAATGAGTCTGTAGGAGACTCTCGGCGCTTAAGTATTTAACATTTTATCTCAGATCCAAATGATCAAATTCGTAATGACCTCGAGGTTCCGCGTTTCGGGGCCCGTTGCATCTTTTGTACGCGGCTTTAAGTTTCGGTGTGCCAATTACAGCCGGCAGAGATCTCTAACTAGGAAAAAATTTCCTCGCAGTCCCTCAGGAGTGCGTCCGATCCTCGCTTTAAAAGTTGGCCCGACGACCTTGGGTTGAAGCCGGTATTCGACATTACCGGGTGAGACTACCGGGTGAGACTTAGCAGTCCACCTACGAACGTGCGTTGGAGAAGGTGACCATCAGTCACGAACCACTATGTCACTAGCTCCTGAAGACCGATTTGCACATAGACTAACCTATCTCAAGCGTGACATGGAATTTCTCATATCAAATCTTGTTGGGCAGGCTTGTTGAGAAGCAATGAATTTTGCGTGAGAGCGTCGTGCTTTTCCTCAGGTAGCGAATGAGACTGCGAGCATTTGATCCATTTGCCGGTTTTAGGTCTATATTCGAGCGTAAAATTTTTGTGACTGATACCTCATCGGCGGCATTCTTAGTGGGGGCTATGCCACTTTAGGATGCAGCAGGGCTGTGGTTTGGATGCTAGAGCAACGGGAAGGGGTCGATCTAAGCCATTGTTGGCTATATGTTATATGTGCTATGTGCTGTGTGCATAACATACTTATCTATGATGGTGCTCAAGTAAGCCTACGACCTTGATAGGACCTTGATAGGACCTTGATAGTTTTCGAATTATCGACGATATATACACGTTCGTCGCGTTCTCTGACGTAGTGACGACAAGCAGCAATTTGGATCTCATTGTTACATAGAGTTTACTTCTAACCGAATGCTTACGGAAATCCTCCGTCAGCTTTGGAAGATTTAATTCAGCTGTAACATTACATGCAGAGGCATTATATTTGTATTCCCCAGGGGCTTCAGCTTTTTACGACAATAAATCATCTGAATGGCCGGTCAAAATTTAGGCCAAGCAAGTATTTATGCCAAGCGACGGTTTTGCGCATAAGCACGGGTCGATATGACAAACTAGTACGCTCATGACGAAAGTCATGCTGACACAGTCCAAGAGCCTGTCCGATTATACTGACGAGCACTAGGATCTGTATGACCTCTTTTCTCCCCGTGCTTAAAAAAGATGAACGACCAAAGTTGGCCATGCCGGGGCCAAATTTTGCGCCGCCATCGTGTAGATGATTGGTTTGTCAGATTTTCACTTCTGACGGTCACCGTCGATATTCATGCTTGCGCTGTCTCTCCTTGTCTGAACATTCCAGCGTTGTGCTAAAGGAGATTTGATAATAACTACCAGGGGATCTCGCTGGCGCTCCTGAACTCTTCTGTGACGGGAGGTACAAGGAAACAGTTCCATTCTGTTCATCGGCTATCATGACAGAGACTTGAGGTCATCCCGAGGTAGTTGGCTAATATTGAATCCTTATCATAAAACCAAATGACATGCCAAAAACACCGGCAATTCCAGGGTAGGGCCGATAGATCATCAATAGCCGGAAAACAAGGCAGATGAATCTCTTCCATGTCAACTATTCTCCCGAAAAGACATACACATTTCAAACCATACATCCTTCCCAAGTGCAACTTCTGCCTTTCCAACCAAGATAATTCCCATTTTTTCATACACAGGAACAAGGTTCTCCTTTGCCATAAATACCATTCGATCGTACTTGCCTTTTTTGCGGCACCTATCAATAAACTCGGCAAACAATTTTAATCCGACCGAGGCTCCACGAAAATCACTGTCTACACAGAGCGTGTGTGAGCAAACCGTCGTTGCATCAGGGACATGGGTTGTGAGGGATGTTTGAGTGTAACGGGGTATCGGGGAGAGCGTAGCGAACGTGTATCCGATCAAGCGACGGCCTTGCTTTTCTGAGGCTGACGGGATAAAGGCCCCTAGAAAAAGTTCGGGGGCTACAAATTGATGAAATCTGTTATGAATCAGTATATTTATACTTGCCTCAAGAACAACGCAAAGGTGTACCTTAGGGTCTCCAGGCTGTCAGCCTCGTCTGGTGGGAAACCTTCGTGGCCATGGAAGTCAAGTTGAAATAGATACCAAGTCAATAACCGCACCCTGCTTTTCTATTTTCCAAGCAGTTTCTATCTCTTCCTGCAGGACAAGATCATAGAACACAAAATGAATAAGCCGATGCGGCACAGTCTGGAAATCTGTTGGCACGAGGTGGCTGATCGGAGACATTGGGCTCAGATGAAAAATGCTGAGGGTGAGTCAAATAAAATATTTCCACTTCACGCATCCAAGATAAGGTCTTGTGAGTTGAGAGGGCCAATCCGTTTGAAAGTGTTTTGAACCCTATTCCATAATTCAATTAGAGAGGAAATCCCAAGAGGATGAAAGACCTGAGATTGATTTACTTAGTGAGGTCGTATCACGAAGTATGCAAGAGGGACGATGTACCGTACCTCGATACAATTGACATCGCCCACGTCTTTGTAGCTGACTGATCATATCTACCAGCTAAGGCAAGATCGTGGGAGTTTGACAAATGCTTCGGACCCGAGTCTGCCGTTCAATATGAAGCTAACATTCGAGCCAAAACCAGGAGCTGCAATTTGCCATTGTCTGAGTGGAATGGCACCGATAGTCGTATGCTGATCAGAACATTCATGCACTTAGGGATAAATTTCTCATAATTTTTCAAGGTTGAACAGAACAGTCTTTATGATTGTAGTACCAACGACTGACAAGGAAGGGGAGGGAGGGGCTGATGCCTAATTTTGAATATGGTCATTTGTAAAGTGGGATCAAAGATTGTGTCTCCACAAACAACGGGCAAAGAGTTGCATTGTAAAGCTAGATAACACCATATATCAAATATAAATTATAATTATATACACGCATACACAGCGCTGTCGGGGGTTGTGGGTGGAACTTTCCTGGTGTGTGAAGTACACTGTCAATGAAATACTTGCAAGATAATTGCCAGCCTTTCAGCTCTGAATGGAATTTGTCAATGGTATGCTGGCAGTACGCCATGGAGAATGACTTCTCAGTGTAAGCGAAAATTGTTAGAAGTGATCTTCTCAGTTCGCCATCATTGGTGTGGACTTAATTTTCAGGACTTTTACAATTGTCCACAGCTCACTGGATGACTCCTAAGGCTGCCAGAACCTCTTACTCATTATCTTGCAAGTCACTCTGTTGCTTGTTGATGAATATCCAGAGCTCTTGTTTCACTCACTCCATTTGTCCATTTGTGTGGGGGTGCCAGGCTGTAAATGATGCAATTTCAATCCTGAGCAGATGGTAAAATTCCTTGGTGAAGAGTGCAATGAACTGTGGTCCCCTGTCTAAGACTATGTGAGTGGGAAAGCCATGAAGTTTCCAGACATGGTACAGAAAGAGCCTTCTACAGTAACTGTAATGTGAGTTGGAATGAAGTAAGCCTTCTTTGAAACAAATTTCACTACTGTCATTACCACATCAAACCCTCCAGACTCAGGAAGTTCCTGTTAGAATTGTGGATGACAAACTTGACTTTCTTTCTCTTTTGCTTTCTTTGTTCATTTTCATTTTATTTTCATTTTGGTTTTTATTTTTTGAACTTAGGCAAAGAAGTATAATGTAACATTATACATAACAGTCATATATGTCACAGCCACATGTCACATGATCATGTGACACAGAGAAAGTCATAGAAGGTTCTAGAATAGATAACATTATATAGCATAGTTACAGCATGTTGACTTCATAGAAAGTATAGGGACTTAGGATAGGTTAGTTATAGTGTATGCACAGACTATAGTCTGTGGTATATAAGATAGACTAGTTTGTAATAGAAACTTTATCAAGTTTTCTTATGTTACTTAATACAAGAGTATATCTTTTGTCTTAGCTTTGAAACTTGAGTTATAACAGTTTCACAATGAAGTTAACACTAATAGTCTTTTATCTTGCATTTGGTATAGACAATGAATATAATTCTCCAAGAGGCAAGTAACAAATGGGCTTGGTCTGCAAGCATAAATTACAAGTGCTGATATATTGGCTGATATATCAGAATATTTGGAGCCACTGGTAGCTTTATGATACTAACTCTAAAGTCTTCTAATGTCTAGCATGTCTGGCAATCTTTATATCATGATGAAGAGAGACAATATGCCATTATAAGTTGGAAATATTACAGATATAGACCTTTTCTCAAAAAAGAAGTGATCTATCTATTTCAGACCATTCTAAAGATTATATCAACTTGAAGAATAATTAACAAAGTTTTCTAACTATATAGACAACCAGTGTTAAATGTAGTTTATAACTTGTTATCCAAGATCTGATGAGATATCTTAGAAGTCTAAATAAGTTAGTTGTGTATTATTAGAGAATGCAGAAGACAGAGTCAAAATGACCATATATTTTGAAAGAAGACTTAGTAAATTTTTAGTAGTTTAAAAGGTAACAAGGTATATTATTGCCAATACTGGAAGAGAGTATTTGTTTTGGTTGATTTTCAGGATAGTGCTAATATAGTGTAATTACCAGATTATATACTAGGTATTCTATTTGGGATAGTTATCTGGAATAAAACTGCTAAGTGAGTTACTCTGAATCTTAATAATTCTTGGGTGTTGTAGATAAAAGTCTATAGAGTTGGTAAGAGTCCAGTAAGAATATTTGAAGTGGAATAAAGAGGTTGATCTACACTGGAAGAGATTCAAAAGACTTGGTTTATTTTATTTTCCTATTTTTTCTTATTTTTTCGGTTTTTATTTATATTTTTTAAAATTTTAGACTTAGGTAATAAAGTGTAATGTAATATTATATATGATGGTCATAGATGTCACAAAGTCATTTGAGATATCGCTTCCTTCTCTCATACCA
>Ga0157368_1000368_pt1 | contig 21346 bp, 21 predicted proteins | sample AttbisABBM3_FD_113146 | JGI IMG/M metagenome (GOLD analysis project Ga0157368, IMG submission 113146) | Fungus gardens microbial communities from leaf cutter ant in Botucatu, State of São Paulo, Brazil - Atta bisphaerica ABBM3 | ecosystem: Host-associated > Fungi > Mycelium > Unclassified ...
GACAATCCTGTACAGAGTTCTCTATCGAGTTCTCTTGTGTTAACCCAATACAAGGTTCATCCTTTTGACCAACTCTAAGGTCTTAAGTTTGTAACATTGCTAGGAAATCCAGTAAGAATGTCTAAGAAGTGATTAACAAAGAAATAGAAAAGTTGATCCACACTGGATGGTTTTGAGAGACATGAATTAGAGAGAACATGTTATCTGTGAGAGGGTACATGTTACGACTCAAAGATTTTAGAGTAAATCAATGGGTAGAATCTTGTATTGGGTTAACATAAGAGAACTCAATAGAGAACTCTGTATAGGATTGTCTACCTTATACACTAAAACTCCATGGTCTATGCTAACTATTTCTAGCCTACCATAAATAGCCATGTGTTTGTCTTAAAGTCAATATGTATTAAATATGCTATATGACATCATCTTTCTAGAACCTTCTATGCTTTTTTCATATAACATGTGACAGTGTGGCTGTGACCATGACCTTGTTATGTGACTGATGTGTGACAGTGTGACAGTGATGTCACATTAACCTAACCCTAAATTCTCAAAATAAAAATAAAAGAAAAAGAAATAACAAATGAGAGAAGAAAAATAAAATAGTTAGAGTCTACCATCTTGAACTCTGACAGCACAGATATGACTGGATTGGTATATGACATCATATTATAATTTCAATACATAATTTGGCAATGACTCAATTGTAATCTTTAGAATGGCAAATGAACTATTGTACTTGGAGATAAATACTGATGTAAAATATCAATTTTAGTCTAGTTTCCAATAGATCTTATAGTTCCAAACACCAGGCTCTGAGGCTTCATAACAGCTAGTGCTAGCTCTAAGAATATTTGATTACTACATCTCATGAGTGTGTAGCAGGTTGCTTAGCCACTTTTCTGACATCTACAAGTAGCTAGATGTTATAAGACAAGAAAGTGTGGACAGACTTGAGTAAGATAAGATAAGATAGAACAGTAGTTATATTATTAGTCTATGATGAGAGAGAAAGGGCACATGACTGGGAAGTCACATGACATAATGTCATAGGGCCTAAAGTGGTCTAGAGTGGCCTGGAAGGATCAGGAAGAGTCTAGAGATAGAGTGATGTCAAGGAACATGTTAACAGCATGGTTTTCTCATGGTGTACACATGGTGTATGCATGGATGACGGAGATTAAGAGTAGGGTTTAGGGTATAATGTCAGGACACATGTATATGGTATGCTGGCCTTGAGGTAGACACAAGGTAGATGAGTAATAGGATATAAGGATAGGGCATGGATATTAGGGTAGACATAGAGAAGTCATAGCACAGACCAAGGACACTTATATAAATAGTCAGTAGAATACTGTTGTGGTTCCCTGTCAAGTTCTCTTGTGAATTACACAACTCATGTTTCCTACTAGATATCCCTCCTGTGAGATTTATTACTTGTGCTGCTATTGGACATTGGTCTAGTGGTTGCCACAACACTAGATATCATATGTGTTACCTTCACTACCTTGGTCTCATTAGACTGAGGTGAACATCACTTTACTATTCCATCTGTACATATACATAACCTTAGGTGAATATATTCTTGTTAGTTGAGGACTGAGTTGCAGATATGTCATGCAAGTTTATAGCTATCCCAAGCGTCAGTTCTTCATTGAATACGAAGTTGACAAGTCATTATAAGAATCTGGCTTCTGACTTCTGACCCAACACAGCTTGAGCTACAAGCTGCCGTCCTCGAATGTACAATCGATATATCCTCTTGCACAATGAGGAATCTGATCCAGATACAGACCAGGAGGGATCTCAGTAAAGAGAGCTGCATCGGCGCAGCACCTGAGGCGGCAGTGAATTCATACTTGGGTTATGAATGGTATGATGGTGGTATCGGTTAAGTCAATGGTATAATCTCCGCTCTTCAACAATCTTCTGTACCCAGAGAATAAGAACAGAACCCAGCATATCTTCCCATCCCTTTTCTTTATGAGCTACCAGTCTTGCATCAAAGCGGATAAGTGTTTCAGAGACCGACAAAGATGGTTGCCGATGAATGACAGATGACAGTATAGGAGGCAAGCCAACCATGTTTGACTTGAAGAGCTGAGCAGATATCTGAATCGGAAGAAGATAACGAAGTTTTAAAGCACTCCAATAGGCATCAGAAAGATCGATAGAGAGGCATGGTGGGGAGCTCACCCAGCCCAAAGGCGAAGATTATCTGTGCGCCTGAAAGTCCATCCTTTCCTTGGGCCATCCACGTTCATCTTTTCAAGGGAGATGATGTCATGGATGCTGTCCTTGCTTATATATCCCCAGGGCTTTTTGGATTTACGAACGATAGCATTATAAGCTACGCAAAGGAGCTGCCCGGATGACAGGCTCTCAAGGAAGATCGATGGCATATTGGGCTGTTGTAGGCCATCGAGGAGGTCTCGAGGAAGAAAGAGGTTAAGAAGAGCGTGTGCTCGCCCTAGCATTAGAGTAAGTACTAAACATCGCAAGAGACCAGGTATACCAACCAAAGTCGTCTCCAATGAACGTACTGCTACGTGCCCATTCTGGAAGCAATTCGTCACCGATGGTCTCTTCTGATTCATTGTCCTCTGCTATTTTTTCCATATCCTCCGGTTCCTCGTTCAAAGACATAGAGGTCAACATATCCACCATTCCTGTGGATACACGCCGCTTTACCCCATCTTGTACCAAAAGGATTTCACCCAGGCTTTTGCCTTCACTATCTCCGGCACTGACTCTTCTCCCTTTCACCTTGGGATTCTGTCGTGACTGATACTTTCTTTTTTCTCTTTCCCAACCACGCTCCACGCTGGAATGAGCCTCAAAAATAACTTCATCAACAATGTCAAGATACCCAGAGACTAGATCTCGTTCCTTCTCAAGGTCTGTTAAGTGAACGTCTTGCTGATACAACCAGCCTCCTGCAAGTACAAGTTTCTCATCCCACCGTTCCCTCTTCTCTTTCTGCTCTTCTTCCGCCACCTGGAAAACATCTTCCTCTTCTTCCCATACCGGTACCTGTTGGTATCGACCATTGACCTGAACAAGGGAGTATGTAAAAGCTCCGTCAGGTTGTGCTCTGAGAATATCAGGACCGAGGTCCTGGGCTTCTTCTGAGGGAAGATCTAGTGCAGGCTGGTTGGGACTAGTCGATCGCGAATGCGAATCTCCTCGAGAGCCACCGCTGTCACTTTGGGCATCATAGGCCTCGTCAGTAAGGGGTATCCGATACATCTCCTCCAAATATCGAAGCATGGCCAAAACCTCGAGGGCAGAACGGCGGATCCGAGTTAACGGATCAGAGGCATCCTTCTGACTGACGGTCGGTTTCCCTGGTCCCAGAAGGGTAGCTCGGAAGTTAGCTCGAATGGTGCCCGCAGATTCGTCAGGCAGAGAGAGGAGGTAATTTCGGACTGATCGGATAGCCCTTGTCGTTACCTTGAGGATGTCCAGTATGTCAATCGGTTGCGAGGGTGGTGCCGCTGCATAGATGGCCTTGCCGATTGACCAAGCGTAAGCTACCAACGACAAGTCTTCACAAACGCCAGGAAGCAGACTTTCAGGATCGATATCATAAGACTTGAAGTGTGAATCAGGTATTTGGAGCGGTGGAGAGGGAATCTCAGGAGAAGGTGGGAGAAGGAATTCTGTAAGAGATCCTGCAGACGGAGCCGAAGGGACATGGCCTCTCCCTCCAAGGGCCGGCACGAGGCCATAGTGTGCCTTTTCTAAAGCACTGGGGACTATGAGACCATGATCACAAGAGAAAAAGAGGCGCACCTTTTCTTCGCAGCTAGTCCAGTCTTTGTGAAATAATGCTGTAGGTGTTCTATGCTCCCAAGAGCCATAACGCTCTCGCGTTTTGCAGCACTTCGACTAAACGGTTTGACTGGTTTGTTCCCGGAATTCAGATTCGGGTAGAATGCAGCTTGTCGCTTCCCTCGCCTTTGGTCTGGCAGACATCCTGTAGAGTCTGGTGTGAGGACTACGGGGGAAGTGGAGGTGGAGGAGTCGGATGCCATTATCTGCAATGGGCAAGAAATATTATTCTACTATCAGCACTCGTGGGAATTTCATTCGTCCTCTTGTTCTGAGGTATCCTACCCAAGAGCTACTGTCCTGACTTTTGCCTGGTCGTGAGTGTGAGGTATCGTTCAAGAACCGAACCCATTAGTTATTGACCTCCGAGTCATAAATTTTTATTTCTCTTTCCATTCCCTAAGTGCTCCGCCTGCTGCCATAACTTAACCTCCTCTCTCTACTCAGATCTCTCGCGTCATCATAGATCTCCGTGTTTAATAGACAATTCATATCTAAAATCAGGTCCAGGATTTCTTGAACAGGCAACCGAACAAAGGGGAGCCAACAACACCTTGTTATAGCCATCGAAATTCGTTGTCGCGAGTCCATATCTTCCTTTCTGCATTTCCTGAATGCTAAGGTAACCATGGTCATGATGGCAGATAGCTAGATATTATGTCATGGTCTCTGCAACGTAACAATCAACAGCTGGACACTGGACCGCTGTCTGAAATTAAACTCATGGATTGTATCAAGCTCGAACAAAGACGGCAAAGGTCACAGATGAGGTGAATGTGAACATCGTACATATAAGCTCACTAGTGTCAAAGTTGCAGCACAAAGTACGACTCCCATCCTCCTCCAGTCTCTTACGTCCTTTCTGAGGACAAATATACTATCTATTAACAGAGCTATGATAATCGGGCGGTGACAAATCAAGATCCTGCCTGAACACAGTCGTTCGTATCGATCCAGGCTGTGATGTAGTCCGTTGCGATAGGGATGAAAGGTCCCTGACAGCTGGTGGAACAGTATGAAGGGTTGTGGAGAGCGAACGATGTGAATCTTCTTGAGCATGACCAGCAGGCACCAGCGATTCACGATCGTACGGGGATGTAAATGGATCTCCCGATTGAGCTTGGTTAATGGGGGGAGGCGGTGGCTGAGTAGGACTGTGTTGCAGCTGGGGAGGGTCCGGCGAAGGACCTGACTGACAAGAACCATGCGGAGGTTCAGGTGAAGGGATAAGAGGTTGATCAAATGATCTGTGAGAATAAGAAGCCTGTCGTTCATCTAGCGGATAAAAATTATTGAGTTGCAAAGGTTGGGCGGTAGTCAGGTCATCTTCTTGAAAACTGGGTGAAGGGATGCGGATCCCAGGTCGCTGTGGTGTGGGTGCATGCAAATACGTCTCGTACGAAGGTTCTTTGAAGTATGAGACACCTGGAAGGTCGTTGTGACCCATAGGCATGGCTTGCTTCGTGAGAGGTATGTCGGAATCGGAGGAATTGACAGTATTATAGGATGTACCACCAGCATTTCCAAGCGGATTAGGGGTCGACCTGGTACTAATTTGCTGTCTCTCAAGTTTGGCTTGCCTGATTGACCAAATTAACGTCCCTCACGACAATGTTAATAGATAGAGTTCACCTAGCCTTTCGCCTTGCATAAATTACCTTTGGCTTGATTTGGTTCATCCTGTGAAGAATATACCACATTGCTGCAACAGTAATAAGGATAGTTATGGCAAGGACAATGTCACTGATGATCCGGCTTCTGGTGTCCGTAATTCCTGTAGGCCAATAGAATCAGGGAAACCCACCAATTCCAACTAGTCGACAAACCTTCAGCGCTCTGCTCGAGCAAGACACCCAAGTAGACGGTAATAAACTGCTTAGGCATAGACAAAATGGCGGCTATAGAGAAAACAAAGATATTCATTCCACAGGTCGAAAATATGGCGGTTGTAACTAAAGGAAAACGTTCAGCTAAGAAGCGCAACGATGGTCTGATGGTGGACATACAGTGACCCGGAATGGCACTCAGTCGTGCTACCAAAGCAATCTTGAATCCTCCTTCACGCACGACTTGTGCTAGACATGCATACGAGATATTGGTACGCTCCAATTTCTCACCACGTGCACGACAACAATACTTGAAAGCACTAAAAGAAGGTGATTAAGAGTGAGAGATAATCTCGACAACAAATGATGATGCCGCACTAGAAATTGCCCACTTCTCCAAGAAACGTCCCAGCCGCCACGACGGCAAAACCGAACCATAATCCCCATACAAGGCCACACAAGACAGCGACGATCTCATGACCAAAAAGCTAGGATATTTCATCATGAGCTTCATGGTTCAGCATACAAAGGCAATAAAACGCACAGGAGGAAACGAAATCACAAAAAGGATTGCAATGGGAACAATCCATCCAAACGAGAGACTGTAAAAAAGGACTTTTGTCAGCAATTTCCAAGGACCCAGGATCATTTGGCCCCTACTCATGTAACCATCTTGTAATTGGCGTTAGCCAGTCTACTATCTGTTTATGATACAGTGTCATAAGCGCAGTCAGCACCAGGATCACAACCAGTGCAACATAATACCCTGTATCCACACTATCATCAATGATACGCAGTAGTGAATAGAATCTTGACACATACACAACCATTCCCTTCGAATCCAAAACCGCCAATTGATCATCGCAGCCCAGTCTATTGCACCCTTTCCTAGCTCTTTTTGCTCACTAGGAGTTGGGCTCGGGGTCCATCTGTGCAGAACTGGCTGTGGCGGCCCAGAAGATGAATCATAGGAGAGGCCGTCGGAAGCATCGGAGTGTGCAACGGCATAGTTCTGATGTGGAGGGTACAAAGGCTCAACAGAGGGAGGTAGAGGATTTGTATGATGATAGTCATGGGAAGACATTTGCCAGGATGAGTAATACGGAACAGACATGATGGGCAAGGAGAAGAAAGAAGAGCTAGCCTGAGCCTGATCCAGGCGAGACCATTTCCGTCTCTACGCATCCAAAAATAGCATCGTTTCATAGCCTCATCATTTATCTATCTACTGTTGAAACGCAACTGCAGACAACAATATATCATAATCCGTACTCGCAGCTATGCACATCGATAAGCCAAAACCAGGCAAACCAGAAAATAGAGAAACGCACCTTTCAACACCAACTGCGTAAACAACGCCGCCAAATATGGTTTCTCCTTCCTTAGTCTATCCAGATCCTGCATACTCATCTTCCACAGCGTCGCATGATGCTCCACCCCACACGTAGCATTTCTCAGCGAATTCGATAAGGCAGACAACTCTCCAGCCACAGCACCAGGTACCATTGACTCTTCAAAACGCTGTGTCTGATTCACAAAAGCGTATGTGGCTCGTAACATGCCTGATTCAATAATGTACAGTCCATCAGGTTGATCTCCCTGTCTCCATAATACATGCGATGTCGGCACCGTCACCCTTGTAAAATACTCTGCAATACCGCTGAATTGTTGCACGTCGACATCTCCGTACGAGGAAAACGCTTTTATGACGGTGTTGAGCGGCTCCAGCGGAGCCGCCGCAACCTCGGACCCAGGACCTGGGGCATACTCTATCGCATGAAATTTAACCCTCATTGAGCACCGATCAATAATCAAAATGTTCTCACCCGCGTCAATCGTTCTATCACCTACCCTATGCATGTGAGATCGCCTAGGAGAAACCGCCGAGTCAGCCATCCTCGGCAGGTCGAGGACAGAGTCCTGCCGAAGAGACGCCGCCATAGTATAAGTTTCAATCTTGTGCAATCGGAACCATGAGCGAAGATAGGCATTTTCAGTCCCTGTGGTAAATAAATCATCAACATAATCCTCCAACAGTCACAAAAACCTCAACATACACTCCATAGCATCATTAAATGTCAAAAAAGATTCTACCCCCTCAGCTCCCAGTACATTCACACTTGTCAGCGACTTCCCAATGGCAGAGTCTGCAGAGAAACCACAGAAAACGAGGGTAACACCTTTACCATCAAGTAATCTGTGTATCCTGACAAATGCTTCAGAGGCCGACATATCCACTCCAGCTACAAGGCTCAAATCAACAATTAAGAACCGAATCGGATTCTTTTGCCAAGATGGTCCTTTAATAAGGTCACGTATGGTTTCTTCTATGCATGTAATCGTCCCGAAGAACAAGAAACCTGCAAAAAAAACATACGTGGTGATGCAAATGAATCTAACAAGCACTTACCCTGCAAACGAAGAATAGCTGTCTGTTTGGCAACATTGCGAATATACATTCTTTGCAGCCTTGGCCGACGAACGGCAGACATCGCCGTATCACCAGTATAGATAGCACGTATGCCCCCTCTTTGCGAATTTTGCACAACAAAAAAAAAGCCTGAGTATAAAAACAACTCAGCAAAACACCTGGAGAAACGAAAGCCAAGAACTCACAGCTAACCACAATCCCAAAGAAAACACCAGTCACAAAGTCCCATATCGTCATCACCACCATGATACTTACAATCGTCACATGCTCCGTGCTTATGCTGTCAAAAAGAAGATGCGTAAAAGCAACGCACTTCAACTCACCTGCTTACCCGATGCCGAGCATCCCACAATGCTTCCTTCACAAGATCGATTCCCAGCACATAAATCAACGCTCCAACAACCATCACGGCTAAAGAGCAGAAATAAACCCAGGATCAGACCCCGAAGGAAGGTACCGACGTATATACGCAATGGGCCCCGTGCCGAGGAACAAGAGTATACTAGTTGCAATAGCAAGGAGAAATCCTGCAACCCGGTTACCACCTCCTACTCTGTAGAATCTACGAACAACTTTAGTCATCAGGATCAATACTATTTGACTGAAGATTTACAGAAGCGTGTTGACATAGACGAGATAGTTTGGCCTTGAGAAGAAGGTCAGTAACGAACATGTGTTCTCGCAGAAATACTCACACTGTGCCTAACAATCCGGACAAAATATTTGAATATCCATGTCCAACCAGCTCCTTGTTGGTATCGACATCTTCGTTCAGTGAAACCGCTATAAAGTGCGAATAATTATAATAGCAAGAGCCACCGTCAAAGACATCGGGCTTACCCAAAGCCGGTACATTCAAAGGCGGATGCAACACGTTGAAAAACAGTCTGAAAAAAGTCATCTAACCATGACCACCCCATCAAAGCACTCACAACGCAGACTGAGTAGGAAGTGTTGACCACAGTGGACCTAACTTGATCTGTTTCCAGTCTGTATCCAATGAGCACCAATCACCAAAGGGATCACCTTAATTGACATACGAAGATAGGTATAAAACTTGTACCAAGTCTCCCCTGGCATACTTGGCAAACTGAACAACCACCCCGCTTGACGAAGTTCTCCCAAATCCAGCCTGGCAACGTTGACCACGATATAGAAAATGATAGCCATGATGACGAAATCTACGATAGCGAGATCAGATGTGTCGGAAGCAAACATGAGCGCTAAACGTACACGAAGGGAAGATGAATCGATGATCGAATTTGTGGGTGATGAAACGGAGTACGATTGCCAAAACGAGGGGAAGAGCCCAGAGAGTAAATGATTTTGGATCCAAGAACATAACTCGTAGAGTTTTCAGGGACAACGTGAAATCCTGTTCGGGCATTCGCATGCTCACGGTCAACCTGCGCAAGAGTGTCATAACGGCATGCAAAACGCCTACTTGCAACGAACCCTGTTTGAATGAGGAATATTCCAATACCACCAATACACCCAACAAGAATATGACGAGGAAAGAAACCTACTACCACACCGAGTTTGAGGGCACCAAGCAAGAAAAACGAAAGACCAGTTAAAACAGAACTCAGAGCAAACGCGGCCAAAGTCGTTGCAATGACTTCTCTCGGATAATCTTGGCCGAGCTGAATAGCTATGCTGTTAGCCATCATATGAAAGAAGGGCTATTTATGACTTTCAGACCTGTAGTGCAGTTGGGAATTGAAAGACATACGACTACTTCAATCATCATACTGCCATTAGCACCCGCAAATCCACTGCCGCCAAATGTATAGACCAGTTGCGCTACTATGGCTGACACAAAGAACAACGAAACACCCATCGGTCCAAGGTCGGCGAAAACTCCAGTAGAAGGGAATATGATCAGGCCGTCTGCGGGTAATCATACTCAAGGCAGTTATCGAAGAGACAGCGGGCGCTTACAGCTAACTCCATCAAGAATGTTGATCAAACAGCCGAGTAACACAGCCGGAAGAGCAGCCAACACCATGCTCGAGCAGGTTGGAAACCCATGTATCGTGAGTTTCTGCAATGGCGGGACATCGACAGGTGTGTTTGATTCACTGTTGGCTCGATCGCTGGATTTGAAAAAACCAGATTGTGCATTCAGTAGTGAGGTCCGTTCAGTAGCTTCAAGTCTGGTTGGGCTGTGATCATGAGTTTGCAGGCCCAGTCTATCGGCTGGAATATCGTCGAATGGACTGTGTTGGTACTGAGCCTTAGGTGTGGTACTTGCCGGAGTCGATGATGGTGAAGCAGGCACCGAAACCCGAGGACGAAGGAGGGTCAAACCAGAGGGCCCTTGAAGAACAGACTGTGCATAGATTTAGACTTGTGCGCATGGTAACGACGAGAGAAGAGACCTTGGGCGTAGTCGATGTTGGCGCAGATCCCGAGCAATCAACTAGGGCGACAATGAATTTGCGGTAATAAACGAGTGGCTATACAAAGACTGACATTGGCTGATCCGTTGGCCCGAAGGCGCGGAGTGGTCTGGCGACGAATGGAGATGCAGATTTGAAAGCTTCACTGTTGTCTGGCGAATGGCATCCTGAGAGTGCGAGGCGCCTGACTGGAGGCTCAATGGTCCTGGGGTATTGTACGACCTGGGCTGCAGCAACCTGCGAGGTGATATCATATCAGTACTGGGTTACAAGGGCAGAGACGCCACACACCCAGCTCTGTGCAGCTGAGGAATCCGTATAGAATGTTCTGTCGGTTGCCAGTCGTCAAGACTAGCCACAGGACGGACTAGTCGTCTCATGTTATGTTATGGAAAGAATAGAGATAAGAATAGAGATAATATTTTCTGGTCCGTCACGCTGTGACTGCGTCCTCGACCATGTCCAACACCATTGCACTGTATGTTTTATTTTATTCTGCAGTCTCGTGCTCACATAGTCTAGATATCCTCTCTCTAACTTCACCTTCAGGTGATCCTGATTCTGTTTTACTGAGTCTGGGCTGAACGTCGATCCACAGTACCAAAGAGACCCAGCCCGAGGAGGACCCCTCTGTCTCTGCCAGGCTGCAGCGTCTGCAGAACAACTACGAGGATTATGGCATGCGCCGCACCGTCGAGGGTGTTCTTGTTGTTCACGACCATGGCCACCCTCATATCCTCATGCTCCAGATCGCCAATGCCTTCTTCAAACTGTATGTACGCCACCATCCTATACGCTGGTGCTTATAACACCACCTATCTAGACCAGGCGACTACCTCAAGCCCGGCGAAGACGAAATAGAAGGCCTTAAAAAACGCCTGGATGACCGTCTTGCTCCCCCATCCCATTCCCAGCAGTTCGACGGTACCCACGGCCTCGACAACGAATGGGAAATCGGTGACTGTTTGGCCCAATGGTGGAGACCTAATTTTGAAACTTTTATGGTTAGTTGACTCCACATCGTTCCCTACTTGGGCTCCACCCACTGGCATTTTCCTAGTATCCTTTCGTCCCGGCCCATATCACGAAACCGAAAGAATGCAAAAAGCTGTTCCTCGTCCAAATGCCAGAACGGAGTACGTCTTCCGCTTCTGAATATCATATCATGCCCGCTTATGGGGTTTCTCGTCAGAGGTGCTCGCCGTTCCCAAGAATATGAAGCTTTTGGCAATCCCCTTGTTCGAGCTTTACGACAACGCAGCACGTTATGGTCCTCAACTCTCGGCGATACCTCACCTCCTTTCTCGGTGTGTTTCTCTTCTCTCCTGGTTGTTTGCCTCCTCAACAATAATGCCTCTGGTTTAGGTACAACTTTATTTATCAGTAATTGCATTTCCTTTCGACTTCTCATTGATCGATCCATACCACCTTTCACGCCAAAAAACCAATAAAGGATTAACGTGTAGTTACCATTAGACATTGGGACGTATGTATATTATTGACGTAGTCAATTCGCCGCTAGAATCCCAATTCGCTGTAAGTGAAAAGTGGTTGATGACGAAGAGTATGTTCTTCATCTTCAACTCATGGTCCAGCAAAACCACTCAAAGAGTTCCCCAAGAAAGGGAGGAGAGTAGACCTAGATTCAATTGCCATTTGTCTCAAGAACAATCAGAGTGCCCATCACAGTTCCAATATCTGTTTCTCCATGGAAAAAGGAGATAAAATGGGGGGAGACAGTGAAGGAGATCCTTGTTAAAAGCACAAGTGAGCATATAGTTCATCATATCCAGAGTTGGACCTCTCAGCCATTGGTGCCCCCACTCAAGCACAAGATATACTGGAGATTTTTACTTTGATCAACATCTATCCTTTGAAGAATAATGTTCATTACTACTCCATCAAGGCACTGTCTATGGTCAAAGCAATGGACATTGCTTGGTAATTTGACTGGAGACCTTCTATTTCAAAGGAGGCTTCTTTATTGCTCCTGTATTACTACTTATAGTTTCTGACTCTGGTTCTTCACTGAAATACCTACCAAGATATAGATGTCACTTTTGGTAGCCATGCAGCACAAGAAAGCCCTTTGGATCTTTGTGTTGAAATCAGAGTGCAAGTAACAAATGAGATGTTCTAGTGGCCTTGGCAACCACTCTGATAATCAGAAGTTACCAGATTGTTGGAGATAGATCAGATATAGTCCACAGATATCACATGGAAGGGCTGGATCAAGTAGTATACTTATCTGAGTATGGATCTAGTTGATCCAGGATGAGAAGTGCAAGGTAGACTGCAACCTTGGCTTCAACTTGTATGTTATACCTAACTATCTGTTGCAGTTATAATTTCAATAGAGGAGGAGGAAAAAGACATAGGAATAGGATTTCTCAAGGGATTAGTGGAGTGTGTTATTAAATCAAGCTGAGTATCAGACTGAAGTTTGTACTGGCCTTAAAATACAAGTATTTAAGAATAATAAGCAAATGCTATATCATTACTTTGAGCAACTGGTTACCAAGGACTTGTTAAGAAGTCCATGGAGATCATATAGAATGGAGAGAGTTGGTCCATAGAATGATTGGAATAGAGATTTTGATCTGTGTTAGAAGAGTATTTGTAAATTAGATATGAATCAATTGTTATCTGGAACCAATAATGCCATTCATTGGTATATAACAATATACCAATCCAAACACATCTAATCTATCTAACTCTCATCACAGATATACTTACCTAACATCTACTCTGCTCAATCTTCCTTTTAGTCTACATATACTCTTCTAGTGCAGATCAATCTGATTCCATTTTATGACCAATCATTCCATAACTGATCACATGACTTTCTCATGATCTCTATGAAACTCTGAACTCCATTCTGAGGACTTTAGTATACCTAAAGTAATTATCTATCTCCTCTAATCCTCAGATTTAAGCTATATAAGTACTTTATATTCCTTATCTTGAGAACCAACCAGAATTAGCACCAATCTGGGTACTCATGCTCAAACTCTTGACTTTTCTCATATTCTACTTCTTATAAGTACTCTCTTTCCAAATATGACTACTACAACATGCAGAGGTACAGTACATCTACTAAAGTCAAGGTTATTCCCAGTCTACATCCACACATACCAGATAAAGTTTCCATATATAGAATAATGGAAGAGATCTAGGCTTGTTTGGATAAGCTACATGGAAATCAGATATTAAGTCTAGTATGTAAGTGAGTTTTATAGCAAATAGCTACTTAGATTCATCTTTTGTATTCTTATAACCCAGCCAAATAACTTTAAGAGTTTGCATACTTGTCTTTAATTGATTTTAGAGTTAAGAGATTTCATACTCAGTCTCATCATCTATAATCATGGGAGTTAAAGAGAGTTTAAATCAATTATCAGGAATAGCTAGCTTAAGCTTTCCTATTACCACATGACCCAAGTCTAAACAGTTCTGTTATGAGCACTTCTTTCTAATCAATGCTACTATCAAAGCTGTTAACAGATTAGAGAAAATGATGTATTACCAAGGAAGCCACATTGTGAAGAATTATCTAGATGGGTTTCAAACTTTAATCTCAGAAGCTAGCTATACTGATCCTTATATTATAGTGGTCAAGTTTTGTCACAAACTTTGAATAACAATTCAGAACTAGATTGCAACCCTACTAGTAGAAAAACCCAGAGATATAGACTTTCTACATAGTTTGAGGCTGTGTATAGAACAGATCAGACTAAACAAGCAAATAAGACATTCTAGTCAACTCAGCAAACTACTCCTACTTTTCTTTTTTAACTCCTAGACTCTATGGAGTTCTTTAGTTATCCCTATACTTAAACAGCTACTCCCTATCCCATCACTATCCTATACTAACTATTACCAGTACTTTCTCCAAGTATTCCTATAGATATAAATACTGCCTAGAAACTTTGCCTTACACTAGTCAAAGAATGTTATTACTGTGAAGATCAGAACCATATGGTTTATACATATTCTATAAGGCTAGATATTCAGCAACTAACTGCTGAGCAACAGAAAGAACTGATGGAGAACCTAGATGCATTAAAGAACATTAAGATTGGCTAATTGTTACAATCTCAAGACCTTAGAGTTGGTCCAGAAAAGGAACCTTGTATAGGGTTTACACAAGAGAACTCAATAGAGAACTCCATACAAGATTGTTTACTTTATATACTAAAAGGCCCTTGTCTGTGCTAATGATAAATACTCCTGCCCTAATATCCATGCCTTAACCATAAGTACACCATGTGTTTCCCATAAGGTAAACATGCCATTAACCTGCTTTATTCTCCTTGACTTTAGGCCTATGACATTACCTTATGTGATATGTTATGTGACTGCAGTCATATGTCTCTTCATTGTCCATAAGAAGTAAAAGTACAAGTAAAAGTAAAAGAAAGAAAAAAGAGAAAGAAAGATAAAAATAAAAGAATATTAGAAAAATGTTGAGTCCAAGGTTTGCAACTCTGACACTAATAGTTGGAGTCCATAAATACTACAATATTGATAACATTGTAGACAAGTGTCATAATCCTAAGCTTGGCTCAAGTTGCAACTTAGGCAAAGACTTGAGTAAGGATGAAGGAATGATCGATTAGTAAAGTATAAAGATCCAGGCTTGTATCTACAACTATATATATCTAGTAACTATAAGAAAAGAGAAAGAAATTTTTGAGAAACAAAATAAGGGAAACATAAGAAGAATATGTGGAAGCCTTTACTACTACTTGAGGCACTAACTGATATAATATGAGGAATATACAAGATGCAGCAGTTATGAGTCAAGAGATAAAATGAATTTTATATATATTTAAGTTATGTCATATATAAGGTAAATATTTGTTAAATATAAGATAGTAATCATGATAATACCCTTGTTTTAATGTTCATGTCCTCATGAACTCTTTTTAATCTAGAAATACCAAGTTGTTACATCCTAATCTAGCCACATCTATCCCAATCCATGAATAATACCTCTTGTCTCATCTATACTTCCTGATTACTTTTAGTGTGGATCACATCTCTTTATTTCTTTTCAGATATATTTGTTAGACTCTTGACAACTCTATGGATCACTAGAACCAGAGTAACAATTAGCAGTCTCCATTTCTGGATAACTATCCTAGATATTATACTTAGTATATAAGCCAGTAGTTTACACTGTAAAGCCTCATTCTGAAAATCAACTAAAACTATTACCAACTTCTAGTGTTAGCAACAACACACCTCCCACCTTCCAATGGACTTGTCAGCCAGTCACATCCTGAGTATGTCTTCTGAAATATGTAACTTGTGTGACTTGTAAATACATAGCATATAAGCTAAAGCTGGAGGTTGTTCAATGTATTTGGATAATGTACAAGTTACTTATTTGGACTTCTGAGAGCCCATTATCAGATCTCAGATAATGAGATATGAACTACTACATCTGATGTTGTGGCAACCACTAGTCAAGACAACTAATAGACTACTTAAGTAAACTTATAAGTGAAGTATCTCATAGGAATCACAAGAAAACTTGACAAGGAGTCTCTGATGCATTCCTACACTATTTATACAATAGATACATAGTCTGTGTTAGCAATAAATAACCCTACCCTAAAGTACATATGTTGTCCATGAGTCTACCATACTGTTATCACAAGACAAAAATACTATAACCATATCCTTGATATCATTGTTCCAGTTCCTTCTACTACATTCCAGGCTTATGACATCATATCATGTGACTGTGATCATGTGACTCTTCATCATCCAAGAAATAAAATAAAATATAAAATAAAATCAAAGAAAAGAAAATTAAAATAAAATTAAGGGTTCAAGTGTATCATAACATCTAATATAAGTCCCAACTATATATACATATAAAACTATCAATTTCTTGGTTAGTCCAATAACTATAATTCTTCATAAGTTAAGGCTATAAAGAATAGTTTGTGTGTATTGTAGCAACCAATACCAGTGACAGCAAAAGTGTACAAACTTACATAAGACCAGTATATCTCCATCACTCTTATATTATGGTTTACAAGAGGAACTTAACAGAGAAGCTCCTACTACAATATACACTATATATACTAATACATGCTGGTCCATGCCCTACAATATATTATCTACTCTCATGTTCATACATCATCTATAAGTCCACTATGCCTTAACCACAAGACAGACATAGTATAACTGTGCTCTTTGATATCATTATACTAGACTCTTCTAATACCTTCTGGACCTATAATGTCATCGAATATGACATAGTCATGTGCTGTAGCCATGTGATCCTCTATTGCTAAATAAAACTAAAAAGAACTAAAACTAAAAGAAAACAATAACAAAAGAAACAAAATCTGTAAAAATGAAATAAAACTATATTAAAAGAAATAGAGTCTAGAGGTATATCATAACAGTGTGGTAATTCTTCTGTATACATTTCAATTGGAAATCTTTCATGACTAGTATCTGTATTATACTTTTATTGAATTCTGTCAAAATTTCATTTCAGTACTAAATTTTTTTCTTCATCAGATCAAATAGATTTGTAGTGGGTCAGAGGTAGAAATAGTATAGTTTTCATTGAAGACTGCAGTGTTTTTAATGCATTTTCTAGATTATTGACTTCTTCTTTTAATAAAGTTGGTTCTGGAGTTGATAATCTACTTAGTTCTAATAATGATAATATTGCATAGGGTTTGTATAAGAATACCTTGTGCTCAGTAGGCACTTCCAACACTCTATAGACCACTTGATAGTGTTCTTCCAATGTCTAGGTGAAAATATGAATATCATTCAGGTAGACAATTATAATGTATTCTTCTATGAGATCTCAGAAGATGTTATTTGTTGTGGTTTGGAATATCACTAGTCTGTTAGTCATACCAAAAAAATTACCAGAGATTTAAAAAGTCCACAGTTGGTATAGAACACTGTCTTTCACTCATCTCTAGGCTTTTTGTAGATGTTGTTGAATCTCTAGTAGATGTTAAGCTTGGTGAAGTACTTGGTTTTCTGAAACTGTAAAATGAGCTTGGATATCAACAGAAGTAAGTACTTGTTCTTGATGGTCATAACATTGAGTATCTGGTAGTTCTGGACCAAACAAAGAAAACTATTCTTTATAAAAAAGACAGAAATAGCCATGAGAGAATTTAAGAGGCATATTTAACTATTGTAAAGGTTCTCAGTGAGAAAAGTGTCAGGTTTTGTCTGCTCCAAAGATGACAACAGGTAGATCTTGGAGAATCTTGGCAACATTTATTCAAGATGCAGATTTTTATCTTTTTTTCTTCCAGATATCTTGGAAACTAGTACAGTGTTAAAGCTAAAAGCAGTAGACTCTAATTATTTTCATTTTCCTTTTCATTTCTATTTTCATTTCTATTTATTTTCCTTTTATTCTATCTTTAGAACTAGAGTTAGGGTTAGAGTGACAAGATTACAATCAGTCATATCAGATGACATGGTCACAGTAATGGTCACAAGTCACAAAACACATAGAAGGATATAGAAGGGTCTAGAAGGATGATGTCATATAATATGTGCAACACATGGCTGTTTAGGATAGGCTAGAAGTAGTTAGCACAGACCATGAAGCTTTAGTATATAAGGTAGACTATCCTGTACAGAGTTCTCTATCAAGTTCTCTTATGTTAACCCAATACAAGATTCTTTCTTTTAACCAACTCTAAGGTCTTAAGTTTATTACAACCACATGAATCCTAGGATGAGATTCTGTTATTTTAGACTGGACACTGTGAGAAGGCTTGACCTACATGTTTTTTATATAAGAGAACCATATCCACCACTTCTAAGATCTAGTCGGCTTTGTTGGGAGTTTTGTTGACATTAAATACTAGCATAGATTATGAGAGCTTGGAGGTATTCATCTGATGTTTTTCAACAAAGTTCTAGTTAATAAACATGTCTGTAGCACTAGAGTCAATAAGTATATGTACAGCCAAAGATTCAAAAGCATCCATAGTTTCCAGTCTAATACAACAAGATACTACAAGTATCAAGAGCATTGGTGGTAAAGTATAAGAGAAGGAAGAATAAAAAGAAGAAAGTGGAATAATAGATGTGTCTGTGGAACCACTGGAGTCTTCAGTATATTCTTCTACTGAAAGTACAGGAAACTTATTTATTAGTAGCCAGAACATATAAATAATTGGTTGCTCTACACAAAATCCTGTCTTACTGGTACTTCTTCTATGCCTGATTTCTCTACTGGTTCCAACTGTTGCCTGATTTCTATGTCTTTGATCATATTTAGATCTTCTATCAATTCTTTCTATTTTTCTACTGTTAACTGTTACACATCCAATCTTACTAAATATTTCTGAACTAGGTGGCTGGCACTTTCACATTAATAGCACTCTTTCTTCAGTATGGGGCAAGAGTTGTGAGTTGTGTTCACATTTATAGGAGTATCTAGCAACAGTATAGGAAAGGATCTTCCAAATTAGGATCATTATTAGCTGGAACAATTCTGGATAAGACAAATGAGTTTAGATAGTCCTCAGAAGTATATAGTCCAGAATAGAAAGTGTGAGGTAGATAGTAGAGATAGATAAAAACCTTGGCTTTAACTTGTATGTTGTGCCTAACTATCTATTATACTTGTAATTTGACAGAAGAAGAGAAAGAAAGATATAAAGATAGAATTCTCCTGAGAGTTTTTAGTAGAGTATATCACTAAATCAAGCCAATTATTAGACTGAAGTTTGTACAGTATATCTACTGGTCTTAAATACAAGTACTCAACTTTTAAGAACAATATGTGAATACTTGTTGTATACTAATCTGGTTACATCTATACCTCTCATAGATAATACACTCCCTCTGATCTACACCTCCCAAACTCATCCAGTGTAGACAAACTCTTTCCATTTCATGTCAATCACTCTTTGAACATTTTTTCTAGACTTACAGTTTCCATTTTATAAATACTATTTTAAACAGATGTCAAATTTCAAAGCCTAAACTCCAAGTGTAAATGTTTTCTACAATAGACTATACTTCTACAAAACTTTCAGTACATTTAGTTTTTCACAGCATTATCACTTAAGTTCAAACTCTGTGAGAAATTTATATGGAGTTTGCCCAACTATACTTTATAGACACTTTGTGATAGAGTTTGCCTAATCAAATTCCAAAACTCTGTCTCTGCCTTATTACAAATCAAATCAATCAGAATATCCAGTTACTTATAGAGCTATATAGATACTGATTACTAATCTCACTTGATGTGGAGAACTTTCAGACTATATGGTAATATCTCCACTTTAAGTATCCAAGTATTTTAGATACTTTTATAGTATTTAAGGGCTAGTAGATATACTGTAATCTTCAGTCTGATAATTGACCACAACTATTTATTTACAAACTATGGTCTATATATATACTATAACTAACCTACCCTAAAGTCTGTGCACTTTTCATAAGACCAACAACATATGTTGTTGCCATACTGTATAATATTACTTATTTTAAAATCTTCTATAATCTTCTTTGTATTATATAATTGTGTAATAGTCACATATGTGACTGTCATATCTAGCATCACATTACACTTCCTTACTTAAGTCCAAAATAAAGAAAAGTGAAAATCAAAATCAAAAAATAAAGTAATTAGAAAATGGAAAAATAAAATAAAAGAAAAAGAAAATAAAACCAAGTTTAATGTTTACAACTCTGATATATACAAGGTTTTTTTTTTAACTAAACTCTAAGTCTTATATTGTAATATTAGAACTCAGTTCTATATCTAAGACTGCTTAATACAAAGCTCTCTTTATATCTTTTTTGTTAGAGATAAAAACAGTAAACTTTATTTTATTTTCTTGTTTTCTTTTTCTTTTTTATTTTATTTCCATTTTATTTTATTTTTGACTTAGAGTTAGGGTTTATTGTAATGTTATATGTAACTGTCACAAGTCACATGATTATGTATTATAATGGAACATAGTAGAAACTTCTAAAAAGATGATATTATTACAATATATTTGATATATATTGATCTTGAGGATAATATATGGCTCTTTAGGGTATGTTAATAGTACTGTAGCATAGATTAGTAGCTTATCATTTATCCTTACTCTGAGGCTTAAGTCTTAACATTTTGACTCTTATTATAGCAACTACTAATCAAAACAATCAATAGTATACTAAGTAATCTTATAAAGTAAGAGTTTCATGAAAATTACAAGAAAACTTAACAAGGAGTCTCCAATGTATTCCTGCACTATATACTACTATTACAAGTCCTACCCTAAACTACACATGTTGTTCATAAGTCTACTATACTGTAATCACAAGGCATATATACTATAACCATGCTCTTAATGTCATTATCCTAGCTTTTTCCATTATATTCCAGACCTATGACATTACATCATATGATGCATCATGTGACTACAGTCACATGCCTCTTTATTATCCAAGAAATAAAAGAAAAGAAAAAGATAAATAAAATCAAGAAAAATAGAATAAAATTCAAGAGTTCAAGTATACTATAACAATACCTGTTACAATCACAAGACCTTAGAGTGGGTCAAGTAAAAGAACCTTATATTAGAGTTAACACAAGAGAACTCAATAGAGAATTCTGTACAAGATTGTCTACTTTATATACTAATACCTAATGGTCCATGCAAGCTATTTTTAGCCTACCCTAAATGACCATGTGTACGCCTTAAGGTTAACATGTGTCCCACACATTATATAACATCATCTCTTCTAAAATGTTCTATGTTCTTCCATGTGTCATGTGACTTGTGACCATATCATCTGATGTGACCTGCTATATGACAGTGTGATCTTGTTACTCTAACCCTAAC
>Ga0157368_1000369_pt1 | contig 21326 bp, 20 predicted proteins | sample AttbisABBM3_FD_113146 | JGI IMG/M metagenome (GOLD analysis project Ga0157368, IMG submission 113146) | Fungus gardens microbial communities from leaf cutter ant in Botucatu, State of São Paulo, Brazil - Atta bisphaerica ABBM3 | ecosystem: Host-associated > Fungi > Mycelium > Unclassified ...
ATCGTCACCATCGCGTTCTCCCGCGATTGCCCTGTCGCGAGCCGGTAACCGACCAACAACGTCCATAGCGTCGTTGCCGTCAAGGCGATTGCACTCACCCATTTCATGGCACGCTGCATTAGGCCCATGCCAAACGTGGCGATCTCGTTACTAAAATATTGGTCGACGATTCGAAAGAAAACGAATTCACCGACGCCCGTCCCTAGCATGGGCTGAAACCCATAGGTTGCCACATGAAAGAATCCGCCCATTTCCGTCTACCTGGTTGAAATTGGAAAACGCCATCAATTGGAAAGCACTGCCTGCAGCGCCGTCGCTTGTACGATCTTGCCGAGCGGGTCCCAGCCACTGCCCTTGTTGCCATCCAGTGCACGCTTGGCCAAGCGCGACTGATCGTCCTTGAGCGCAACAATGTAGGTGTCGTAGGCGCGCATCTGCGCTTGCCAATAGTTGAGGTCCATTTCATTTTGCGCAGCGAAGCGCCGGACTTCATTGTCATTCGCGGCCAGCGCCCCTTGACTCGTCCCGCCCTGGTCACGCTGCTTTTCCACGACGTCCCTGAATTTTTTATTACGGTCGATCAGGCGCTTTAGCATGCGGACGGTTTCGTTGTACTGCGCGTTCTGCGCCATGACGATCCGTGCGCACACCTTCGTCTGTTCGTCGACCATCTTGCCCTGCATGTTCGGCGCGAGCGCCTTGAACTGATTCAACAACCCGGACAGGCCGCTGGCGTTGGCGCCCGGGCAACTGTCCTCCAGCCCGTAGTCCTGGGGACGTTCGGCAAAGTTGTCCTGCATGGGGGAGTCGCCCAGTTGCAGCCGCTGGAGCTTGATGAGCTGCTGCTGGTAGTGATCCAACTGCTTCTGGTATTGGCTGATCGTTTCCTGCCAGCGTTTGGCGGTCTCCGCGTACTCCGCAATGGCTTTCTCCAACGACATCGGATCATTGACGATCACCTGTGCGTTGGCCTGGCCAGCGCAGAGCCCGCCGGCAAGCAGCAGAGCCGCGAACCGCGGCGAGAACGGGATGAGGGAACGGCGTTGGCGAAATGCTGTATTCACGGCAGGTCTCGTCAGGTCAGAAGCGAAGCAGCAGCGGTACGGCGGGGCAGGGGCAGTCCTGTGCAGCGCGGACGCCGGCGGGGCAGAAGAGAAAAGCTAGGGCGGGAGGGGGAAGCACTGCGCGGCGGCCACAGGAGCAATTTCTTGCTGACGACTGCAGGTCCGCCCACCACCTGGGCTGAGGGATCAAGGCAGGTTCTGGTCCTGCTGCGGCCATGGTCCTTATGCGCAGATGGGGCAGGTTGGGGCAAACTCTGGCATAGCCAGGGGTGAATTTCCACTCCCCCCCATTCAGCCGGGCATGGCCAGGTTTCTCCGAACGCCTACTAGGCTCGGCACCCTGGCGCTGATGTAGGAAAAGTCTGACCCCTCGACGCGGCAATTTCCCACTGCATCTATGCAGGCAGATTTGTCAACACCCGCCTGACCGGGATCACGTACCTTGGCAAAGCCTGATATGCAGGCGAAAGCCCCGCTCCAAGGGGAAAGGACACGTGATGCGCTACCTCCCAATGGCAACAACGCTGGCAGCAGTGGCAATACTTTTTTCCGACAAGGCCCAAGCGTGCTGTCCCGACATCGGACATGGCCCCGCGGCGACAGGACTCGGGGCGAGCAACCCGCAGGCTCAGAACCTTTCGGCCGCTTCCACGGTGCGCGTTTACCTATTCGAGCGTGACGGCTTGCGGTATCTGCAAGTCAACGATTTGAATGGTCAGGCACGCACTGCCATCGGCTGGATCGGAGATACCCACTGGGTCATGCCCATCGGCACAGATGTGGACCGCACGACAATCCTTCCGACCGGCACCTCGACCGAAGGCACAGTGGTGTACGACGGCAATGAGATGACGGTGCGTTTAAAGGCAACGTCCCAAGGCGATACCTGGCTCATCACTCCGAAACAGTGAGGAGGTGTCCACCGCTTCTGCGATCAGGAAACTGATCCTGCACGCATGGTGGTGCCGGAGGGCACCGCCATGCGCACGGATGCGACTGGAGAGTTCGGTGATTGCATCCTGCCTCGCCTTGTTTGTGGGTTCCATATGCAGGGGGTCTGCGCAAAGGGAGATGGCAATTCCCTGGAATCGCTGCGTCTTTCCCGCGCGAGCCTTGAGCATATGCCGCGTGGCCGGTGGCAGGCAGGCAACGGCCTGGAGCGTGCAGCGATAGGCCGCCAGTTGCAGCCCGACTGACAGTTGCTGGGGCCGGCCGCGAAGATGCGCGGCATGGATCTCGGTATTGCAAGCATTGGCAAACCCGACAGACCGGAAGATGTGATAGAGCCCGTGGGTCTCGATTTCCAGTGGATACAGGGTCCGGATGTACTCATCCAGCATCTGCGATTGGATGTAGCCGGTCCGGATCATGCGCAGCGCGGCCTCATGCTGGCCGCGGGATCGTAGGTAGGTTTCGATATCGCGACGTAGCCGGTTGATATGGACATGGATATCGACGTAGCCGATGACCCGCTCACGCAGGCTCCGCTCGGCCAGCAGATAGCTGGACTGCGCATCCAGCCGGGCTTGGCGTTCCGCCTGTGCTTTGGCTCTGGCTTCCGCGACGGCACTGGAGATTCGGGCGCCCAGGACGACCAGCCCCGTGGCCGCCGTCGCCAGCAGTACCTGCGCCAGGAAGCCAGACGGGTCATAGCCGCCCATGGTGCCGTCGGTCCGCAGCAGGTATGCCGTGGCCACGTTGGCGAGTACGACGCCGATTGCCGCGCCACGCCAGCCGTGCAAACAAGTCAGCACAATGGCGGGCAGGATCAGCAGCGCCGTCAGGGCTGGCCGTATCGCGTTATCACCTGATAGAGCCGCAATACAGAAGAGGACCGCGGTCGCCAAGCCGGCGGCTGCGCCGTGGATACACAGGTATCGAGAGCCAGCATCGTGCCGGCGTAGCCAGAGCATTACCGGCAACACGACCATGAGCATTCCCAAGTAGTCGCCCACGACGAAGCGCGTGAACTTCACTGAGCCGAACGTGGAGGCCGGACCATCGAAGATGATGTTGACGCCGATGGTGCATGCAGCCCCCCATACGGCGATGAGCAACAGCATGGGAACAAGCCGTGTCCCTACACGATGAACAGTATTGATTTGCGCGCGGATGAGCAGCGGGACGACGGCAATCAAGACTGGCAGTACCCATGGGCTGCTGTACGCCCAGACAGGGTCGACGCCCTGGGCGGTGATCGCTGGTATGCGCAGGGCTGACAGCGCGGCCACGTCGGCCAGCAACATCCATGGCAAAAGGCGGTAAGGCAAGAACAGCAGCGCCGCAATCCGCAGGCCCGCTGGCAGATACCACTGATCGAAAGAGGCGTGCCAGGCGATGTAGACACTGCAGCAGTAGAGGATGGCGGTCAGCAACCCCTGCGTCGCGTTGGTGATCTTCTTCCCGTCCATGGAGATTCCTGCGCATGAGCGTCCGCGCAGAGCTTACAAGACGCTACCCAGGCTGCGGGTAGACAGTTCTTGCAGTGGAATGAACTGGAAAATTTCGCCGCGCAGCGGCATTTGAGCGAGAGAGTTCGGCCGCGCCGACGGGTCGGATGTGTGCTCAACTGAGTTCGAGCGTTGCGTAGCCGTGTTCCAGATCGCTGGTGTCCATCAAGGCGGTGACCGTGACGGTGGGGGTGCTGGTGACCAACGTGTCGGTGGCGACGCCGTTGACCACCGCATAGATGGAGAACGTATCGCCGATGTTCACGGTCTGCACCTCGAACGAGTCGCTCACCACCACGGTCTGCAAGGGACGCCCGTTCTTGGTGATGGTGAAGGTGACCGGACTCAAGCACGTCTTCTGGAACTGCAACTGGTTCGGATTGCGGCTGGGGATTTCCTCCACGTTGAACTCGTAGGTACCCTGGGAGCGGACCTGCAGCACCTGCGCCAGGAAGCCGGTGGGGCCGGACACGTCCAGCGGCGCGGAGGTGTAGGTGTTGCCGTCGATGATCGCGGTGGCGGTTACCTCGTAGGCGTTTTCGATCGGTACCAGCATCACGGTGTTGGGCTCTATGCCTGGAAGGCGTGCAACCGCAAGCTGGCCCTGCTTGACCACGAACTGAACTACGTATTCGGTTTTGTTGCATAACGTCATGTTGCTCATGTTGCTCATGTTGCTCATGTGTGCTCCTAGAGTTGAATGGAACGAAGGTGATCGAGCGGAGGGTGTCGGTGGCGCTTCGCGATTCCGGCGTGGCGAGAACCGAAAGGGCAAACGTCAGGGAGGCTCTGAGCAAGCCACTCACCTCGGCGACACTATCAGGATCTGATCGAGGTCGTGAACTGCCCGGGATTCCGGGCGGTTCCAAAAAGAAGCCCCTCGGAAGGGGCTGGATGGATCAGGCTTCGTACACGAAGTAATGCTTGCGTTGACGCGGGAAGAAGACATGCTTCCAGGCGCCGCCGCTGTTGCTGCCTCCGTCGAGCACGACCATTTCGTAACGGTCGATGTCCGTCTCCACCAGTTCGTCCATGGCGATGTGGCGCATGTGCAGCGTGCCCTTGCTGCGCTCGAATACCAGGGGCTGGTCGATGGCGTCGTCCTGGCTCATGGTGTTGACGCAGGCTCCAAGCTGCTGCTCGAAGTCGGCTGCGGGCGAGATAAGGTCGGGGAGCATGAGGTTGGTCCCTACAGATTGAATGATATGGGTCCATCCTTTCGAGAAGTGAGCGGAGCCAGTCCATGCGGACGATGGCATCCGCAGGGTGATGGAGAAGAAATTGAGGGACATGGCCTTGTGGGCGCATGTCCCTCGCGGGGGGAGCGAAAAGGCGGTGATGTGCTGGAGACCGGCTCACCAACCGTCATAGTTCACCAGCAGGTCGGCGATGACCTGGCGGCGTTGCAGATCGAGACCGCCGAAGTCCGACAACCCGTGGAAGTGGCAGCGCTTGAGCATGGCACCGCCCTCGCGGGCGTCGTAGAAGCTGACCATGGCAGAGAGGAACATGCGTTCGCCGCTGCTCAGGACACCGAGGGCATCACTGAGCTCAAGCATGTTGGGGCGCAGATCCCACTTGCTCTTGGCCTGGTTCAGGCCTTCGCGGGTGCCGACGCCGAACCAAGCGGGGCCAGCAATCTCAACGCCGCGCTTCCAGGCCGCGAAGAAGGCTTGGGGCGCGGCCGCGAAATGCTGTTCTTCTCGCATGATCTGATCGATGACGTCCTGCTGCAGAAGCTGATTCATGGCGTGATTTCTCCAGTTGGGATCAGGGAATGGCGAGCTGGAACCAGCCGCTTCTACCTGCCGCAGTAGGTCTGGGCCGATTGGCCGAAAGCGGCTTGTTGGAACATGGACGGGCTCCTTGGAAAAGCGGGGCCTAGTCCCTTACGGGATGGCAGCTCCCGCACGCGGTTGATAAAAAGCATCGACGTCACGGGGACGTGCGTCCGCAGACTTGATGCGATGCGGACTGGTGGGCAGCGCGGGAGAGACCCGCGGCAGCCTGGAGCCCTGGCTGCTGGCATGTGCTGACGAATCAGCGAACATGCGGGCAGCTTCGTGTGCGCGCCGCGCCGCGTCAGTTGGAAATCGGCAACCGGCCCAGCCCCGATTGCTGCGCGCAGAAAAAAGAAACCCCGCATCGAGTGCGGGGCTGTCAGGAGGGTGCGTCGGCGCTGGGTCAGTCGTGGGCGGAACCCACGGCAGCCTTGATACCCTGGTTGCTGGCATGGTGCTACGACAGCAGCGACACAGTGCCGTGAAGCATCGGCTTCGCGCGCCTGTGCGTCATCCGGCAGTCGGGTTTCATCCCTCCCGGATTAAAAAAGCTCCCCGGAGGGAGCTAAAGGAGTGGATCACCGCACGCTGTCGAGTTTGCCCTCGTCGTCGAAGCGCAAGCACACGACGGCGCCGGCGAGCTTGGGCTGCTTGGTGTGCCGCCAGGATGACGGCAGCAGTTCCTCGATCGCGCGAGCAGGCGAGTCCGAGCAGCCAAATGCGATGAGCGTGGCGATAGCCTGCGCATCCTCGTACTCGCGCCCTTCGTCATAGCGCTCATCGAAGACGTAATCGGAGATGAGTCTTGTGACACCTTGCGCGTGCGGCGTCACGTAGAGCATGCCCTGTTTGCGGATGGCTGCGACCGGGTACTCATGAGAGTCGCTGTCGTGGCTGGCGGTCAGGGTTTTGACCAGAGTGAGGCCGATAAAGTCACCGTTGAGCGGGAGGCTGTGGTCCGAATGGAGAATGTCGCCACAGTGGATTTCGATTTGCGCCGGATCGACGAACCTGACAATTTCCATCAGCCAGTGGTTGTCGTCGAGACGATGCTCTTCCAACAGGAACGCCTGCCTTGCCGCCAGATAGACCTCGGCGGTTGGCGCGTCCTCCCAGCCATCGGCATCGATGGACCAAACGCCTGCCTCCTGAAGCGCCGCCTGGCTGGCAATACCCTCGGCCTGATGGCGAGCCCAGTACCTGTCATGCGGCGTACGAAAACCAGGCGGGTCATTGTTCCAGTCGCGGAACCAACCGCGCGGCGCGAAGGAAATATCGTTGAGCAGGTCGGCGTTCAATGAGGCCAGGCACTTGCCGGCGTACAGGATCACGAACTCTGGGCCGGGCAGTCGAGTCTTGGCTTCGATCAACGCTTGGCGGAAGGCCACTGCGACCGCAGCCTTGATACGCTTGCCGTCTTCCTCTTCGTGGAGCAGATGCCGCCGATCCGGCGGCCGAGCGATGATGTCATCGTGCAACATCACGATCTGGCGACGCGGCCAGTCTGAATGCGCCGCGATGGGCAGCCCCTGAAGGTAGCAGGAGTACTCGAACGGGTCCCCCTCCAAGTCGATGAGAACCCGGCCGACCTCGGTGTCACGCCAGGCCAGACCGGACTGGGCTAGCGGTCGATCGAGCTCACGGCCATTGAAAGTCACGCGGACGGGAAAGGCTTCGCACAGCCGCGCCAGCTGTGTCGAGACCCAATCCTCAAGCGTGAACCCCGCAAGGGGAGGCTCAACCCCGCACAGGCGGATCTCGGTGCCGACGCGCGTCGGCGCGGCAATCACTTCCACGTCGTCGCCATTGATGATCGCGGAAGTAGCGGCGCGAAACGCCTTGTCCAGCGAATGCACGCAAAGGCTGCGTGCGAAGTACAGCGTCGAGAGTACGCCGATCCCGAAAGGGTTCTCGCGCGCCTTCAGTTCCTCGTCCCAGCCGGATTCGGCGATGCAGATGAGGGACTGCAGGTTGGCAATACCCTCGCCATCGTCGCTGATGGTGAGCGTGTCGCCTTCGGCGTTGATGTGGATGTGGCGAGCCTTCGCACGTCGGGCGTTCTGCAGCAGTTCACCGAGCATCGAGGCCTGGGTGAACGCATGCCGCAAGGTCGCGATCAGGCGGTTCTGGTTCGTCTGAAGACGGATGGTGGTCATAGCACAGTTCCTTGGATGAGCATGAGCGCGCTGGGTGGCGCGGGGAAATGACAGCGAATGCCGGAGCCCGCTGTAGCGCAGAGGCGGGTGGCAGTTGCCGGTGCGGAGGGAAAGGGGTCGGAACCCAGCATCTACGCCCTGAGCGGGCGCGTGTCCGCGGCACGATGCGATGCGGACAAGGAGGTCGGCGCGGGGAGTCCGCGGCGCAGCCTGAACGACCGTGGCTGCTGGCAGTCGCCGATGCTTCGGCTATGCGCGGATGAGGATGGCGCCAGCCGCCGCCGGCGTCGTGCATCAATCCGAATCGGGGCCGCCCGTCTTGTGCAGGCATTGCACCAGGCGCTGACCCAGCCATGCCATGCACGGGACGGCCATGGAGTTGCCGATCGCCTTGTAGCGCGGCGCATCGGCGGCGGGCTTGCCACGGTAAGGGACCAGCGTGTAGTCGTCGGGCATGCCTTGGAGCCGCTCGCACTCCACCGGCATCAGCCGCCGCACACGCCAGTGCGACCAGTCACCGGGACCAGGGTCGTCCCAGTCGTAGCGGAAATGCGCCTCGAAGTCGGAGGCCAGCACATCGGGCCTGTCGGCGCCGCCGTCGTTGGTGCGCTGCGCGACGGTGAGCACCATGGGCCGGCCCTGGCCCGGCTTGCCGCCACCGGTGGAAAGCGTGCCGGCTAGCTGGCCATTACCGGATTCCAGCCGCAACTCGTTGCGCGAGTTCTGTGCGAAGGCGATGGCCGGCATCACGCCCGCGTTCGCATGGCTGCTGCGATTTCCGCCAGCGCGCAGCGTCGGCGCCAGGTCGAGCGTGGCATCCATGCCGCTGCCCTGGGCAGTGAAGGCGATAATCGGAACACCCTTGCCGGTGCCATCTTCGCCGCAGCCCTTGCCGCCGTTGGCGGTGCAGAGCGTTGGGCTGATGCTACCGGCGACCGACTGCGCCAGGTATGTCTCGGTGTAGAGATCGTGTTTCGGGCCAGCCGCCAGCAGGCTTGCCGCCACATCGGTCGGACCGCATCCATTGCTGAACCCGAACGTCGTCGTCACCGTGCCGTAGGGCTGCTTCAGTCCCGGGCATGCGCCTGCTGACGCAGCGCCACGTTCAGCGGTGTAGGGAGCGCCTTGCCACGGCGTGCAGCCCGGCGAAGAATCCCCGAGCAGGCCCGCGCGCTCAAAAAGTACTTCTGCGGGATCGAGGTCGTCTCCACCACTTGCCACAAGAAACACGCGTTTGCGGCGTTGGGCGACACCGAAATATTGGGCGTCGAGCACGCGCCAGGCGACGCGGCGGCGGGGTCCAGACACACAACCAGCGTGCGTCCAGCGACCCCCTGGCGGCTGGAGCGCACGGCTTTCTCCGGCCAGTGCGCCCAGGAAATGCCCGAAGGCATTGCTGCGGTCGTAAAGCACGCCGGGGACGTTTTCCCAGACGAGTGTGGCCGCCGGGCGACGGTCTTGGTGGCGGGTTTGGTCGATGGCATTGGCAAGCTCCACGTAGGCAAGGGTCAAGGCGCCGCGCGGGTCATTCAGTCCCTGGCGCGCGCCGGCAACGCTGAACGACTGGCACGGCGTGCCGCCGACGAGAATGTCGGGCGCCGGCACGGTGCCGGCGCGCACTTGGTCGGCGATCGCGGTCATGTCGCCCAGGTTGGGCACGTGTGGGTAACGGTGGGCGAGCACGGCGCTCGGGAACGGCTCAATCTCGGCGAACCAAGCGGCTTCGAGGCCGAGGGGGCGCCAGGCGAGGCTCACGGCCTCAACGCCGCTGCACACGCTGCCGTACAGCAGTGGCGCGGTCCGGGACGCACCGCGTGGGGTGCGAATGGGCGGGTTCATAGTGGATCTCCTGTTCGTATGGCCCTGGACCGTGTGGCCAGGCCGGGATGTTGATCAGCAGGAGAAAGGTGCCGAAGGCCTTGCGGCCTCCGGCTGGGGAGGAAGGAACCACCCGTGGGCTGTTGCAGTTCCGGTCGTCGCTAGAACCGTCTGCTTGCAGCAATCGCACCCGGCGCATGTCGTGGTTGGCGCCGGTATCTTCTGGCGCACATCCGCGCACAAAAGGAGCCCAGTTTTTCGCCGTTGGGCACGGCATCGAATACCGCTGACCACGAAGGGTCTCCGGGTGGCTCGCGCAGTCTGGCAAGCCATCTGGGGACCCTTCGCAGGGGCGGAAACATGCAGATCAGCAGAACGCGCGGGAGGCGGTTCGTGGAGAAGCTACCTTCAGGTCCCGCGGCTGGGGACAGCCGGGCGGGACGCGCACACGGACAAGAGAAGGCGTTGCGCGCTGGGCATCCCGCAGGGCGTGCGGGACATGGGCCATGCCGCTGATGGCGGACACGGCTCTCGGGGCACGGATTCGGTCAAGAGTCTTTGCGGCCGCTACTGCTATCACGGCGTGGAGATCGCGAAGCGCCGCGCTTGGACGCGCCGGATTCGACCGGCAGCGTGCCTTTACAGTCGGGATAGCGACTGCACGACCAGAAGGGGCCGGTCTTGCCGGTGCGCTGGCGCGTCGGTGCGCCGCACCGCGGGCAAGTGGGGCCCAGGGGAACCTTGATGGACAGCGAGGTGCTGCTGTACTGCGCGATCAGTTGCGAAATCCAGGCGGCCTGCTTGCCGATGAACACCTCCAGGGTGAGCTGTCCGGCCTCGATCATATCGAGCGCCTGTTCCCACACGGCGGTGGTGCCGGGGTCGGCAATCGCCGCGGGTACTGCGTCGATCAGCGTGAAGGCCGCATTCGATGCGCGAATGGAGCGTCCTTTCTTCACGAGGTAGCCGCGGGCGATCAGCCCGCTGATGATGTTGGCGCGGGTCGCTTCAGTGCCGATGCCGGTCGTTTCCTTCAGCTTCTGTCTCAGCCGAGGATCGGTGACCAGTTTCGCCACGCCTTTCATGGCCTTCACGAGCCCGCCCTGTGTGTACGGTTTGGGCGGTAAGGTTTTCAACGCCTTAAGCTCGACATGGCCGACCCGGCAAGATGCGTTCGTCTGTAGTGGTGGCAACACCTGGCTTCGCTGCGCGTCTTCGCCATCCTCTTCGGAGGACGCCGGTGCAACCAGTGCCTGGCGCCAGCCGGAGACGACGATCTGCTTGCCTATGGCTAGCAGCGACTGGCCGCCGCATACGATCCGCGCCTCGGTGCGGTCGAACTCGTGGAACGGTAGGAACTGCGCGAGGTAGTGCGCGCGGATCAGTCGATAGACGGCTAACTCTTTCTCGCTCATCGCGGACAGCCTTGCCGGCTCCAACGTGGGAATGATGCCGTGGTGCGCCGAAACCTTCGCGTCGTTCCAGGCGCGTGAGCGCTGGGTGCGGTCGAGCAGGCCCATGATTGGGCGTAGCGAGGGATCGGTCCTGAGCAGGCTGTCCAGGACCGTGGGCACCTCGGCGAACATGCTTTCGGGCAGATAGCCCGAGTCGGAACGCGGGTACGTCGTGGCCTTGTGGGTCTCGTAGAGGCTTTGCGCGATGTCGAGCGTTTCCTGCACGTCGAGCCCCAACTGCTTGGAACACACTTCTTGCAGCGTCCCGAGGTCGAAGGGCAACGGAGGGGCTTCGCGCACCCGCTCGGTATCGACCGAGAGCACCTGTGCCGTGCCGGCCGCGCGCATGCGCTCGGTAGCTTGTTGGGCCACGGGCTGCTGCAGGCAGCGGCCAGCATCGTCCGTGCAACCTGCCGGAGGTATCCAGTTCGCCGCGAACGATTGGCCGGCGTGGGTCAGCGTCACGTCGATGGACCAGAAAGGGACGGAGACGAAGCGTGCGATCTCGCGGTCGCGATCCACGACGAGTTTGAGCGTCGGCGTCTGGACGCGACCGACCGACAGCACGCCGCCGTAACCAGCCTGCCGACCCAGCACGGTGAACAAACGGCTGAGGTTTATGCCCACGAGCCAGTCGGCGCGCGAGCGTGCCAGCGCCGAGTAGTACATCGGCAGTGTGTCGGGCGATGGCCTCAGCTTCCCGAGCGCGGCACGGATGGACGCATCGTTGAGTGCAGAAAGCCATAGGCGCTCGATGGGGCCGCGGTAGCCGCACAGGTCGATGATTTCGCGGGCGATCAACTCGCCTTCGCGGTCGGCATCGGTGGCGATGACGAGATGGGTCGCTTTCGCTAGGAGCGCTTTGACGACCTTGAATTGCTTGGCCGTCTTGGGTTTGACCTCGACCTGCCAATGCTCGGGAATGATGGGCAACTGTTCCAGCGACCAGCGCTTGAGCGCTGCGTCATAGGCCTCGGGGGCTGCCGCTTCCACGAGATGGCCGATGCACCAGGTGACAGTGACGCCGGAGCCGTTGAGACAGCCTTCGCCGCGCTGCGTGGCACCGAGAATGCGACCAATGTCCTTGCCCTGGGAGGGCTTCTCGCACAAGAACAGCCGCATGTCAGTCCATCCGATCTCCGTGGTTCATTGAGTTGCTGGAGTCGAGGATGCCGAGCGCGACCGGGGGCAGCAGCAAATAAGCCGCATGCAGTGGCGACCACTTTCACGGGATGGAGTGGCTGGGACGGGAGTGGCGTGTGGCCGGGGGCGTGCGGGCCGAGAGCCGCGATGCTTGCGGGCGGGTGGACGTTAATGGAGCTATTCCCTGGGGATAGCTCGCAAGAGCATGGGGGCGACGGACAACCATCGTCGTCCCCATGCCGGGTCACTTCCTGCGCTTCGCCTCCTTCGGCGCGGTCGGTTCCTGGGCGGCCTGGGGTTTCGGCTGCCCATCCTGCGCGGTCTCTTGCTGCCTGGGGCTGAGGGCTACCGACTCGATGCGGAACGGCAGGATGCCGACGCTGCGCGCGTTGATTTGCCAGGTCTCGCGCGGCTGATCCTCATTGTCCGTCCAGGGTTCGCGCTCCATGCGGCCGACGACCAGAACGCGCATGCCTTTCTGGTACAGGTCCTTCCAGCGCTCGGCGTCGCGGTGCCAGATCTCCACCGGCGCCCAAAAGCCGCCGCGATCCTCGAAGTCGCCGCCCTTGGGGACGGGGTTGTCGAAATACACGTTCAGGCGCAACAAGCGCCGCGGCTCGTCGTTGCCATTGGGGAACTCCCGGTACTCGGGGGGCGAACCGATGTTGCCCTCGCCGGAAAAATGCGTGCTCATGTTGCAATCTCCGTGGTGGTTGAAATACCAGCACCTGGTCGGCGACGAGCGCGTGCTGGGGGCTGTCGCGATCATTGATCGCGCAGTGCGGGTGGCATGGACCTGAGCCGGTGCAGGTAGATGTCTTCCGCCTCGGCGGCCTTACTGGCGCACTCCTGCGCCTGTCTGCCCAAGGTGTGCAACAGGCTGATCTGCATGTTCAGCGTGATGCGCTGAAGCTCGATTGCGTGCAGGTCGGCCAGCAGGTTGACTGGCGTGTTGGCGCTCGCCATCAGCTCTTGCCACAAGGCGACGCCCATGGCCGAGCGGTCGTGCTTGCGCCAGCGCAGGAAGGTCGTGCCTGCGCCCGTCACCTGTTGGGCCAGTTGCACATCGAGCAGGCTGAAGGGATAGGCGCGCGCCTGCGACAGCACACGACGTTGCGCCAGGCCGATCAAGTCGTCGCGCAACGTCATGCACTGCTTGGCCCAGGTCTCCAGACTCCCCTTACCTTTAAAAGGAAAAGGGCTTAAAAGGCCTTTTAGGTAGCCTGCGTGTTCCAGACGCCGGAAGTCCGCCTGTTCCAGAGGGGCGAAATGGCGAGGAGCCATGGGATCGGGCGCCGTCATGCCGATTCGTCCTCGCCGAAGGATTCTGCCGCGGTGGTGGACTTGCGTGTCCGCCTGGTTTTGATGGAGGTGGCAGGTGCATCGAGCGGATCGTTGGCAGGATCATCGGTAGCGGGGGCATGCGTCTCGTCCACCGGATCGCTGGCCCTGGTTTCGGACGGGGCTCGCGCTGTGGCAGAAAGCGGGCTGCGGCGTACAATCGGCGGCGCGAAGCGGGAGCGCCGCGTGCCCTCCAGAACGTCCTGCGGCAACTCGCCGAACTTCTCCAATGCTGCGCGCGCTGTGGCGTTCTTCGCTGCGAAATCGTCGCGTGTGCAGCCCGAGTAGCGGTACTGTTGGGCCAGCGAGAACAAGCTGCGCAACGCATGGGCACCGTCGTTGAGCCAGCGTTCGAGTGTCGAGCGGTCGATCAGCGCGGTGTGGTGAGCCAGGATCAGGCGGCGCGCCAGGTCGTCGTAGTCGGCAAGCAGATAGACCGCCATGAAGCCCAGTTGCGAAGACACGAACAAGGGCAGTTTGACCGGCTGCATGTTCATGTTCTCGCCCAGACTCAACGCGGGCGGCACGTCGGCCAGGGCCTGATCCACTTGCTCGCGCAGGGTCTGTAGTTGTTCTTTGGTGACGTGCAGTTTGTCCTCGATCTTCAGCATCCACCAGTCGCTGTACGGATCGTCCTGCTCCGCACCACGCTTGAGCTTGCTCATGATGGAGACGAAGCCGTTCAGGCCGATGATGCCGGGCTTGCCTTCGGCCGGCGCACGGCCATGCCAGATACGCGACGCGTGGTGGGTGTGCAGCGTCAGCGACATCGCGCTGCGCAGCGACCCCAGGTTCAACTGGAGGGATTCGGCGGCGTTATTCTCTTGGGCCATGATGACGACTCGCTGTAGTGAACGAGTCGCCAACATCGGCAGTCGCGGGAAGGCCGTCAGTCATGAAACCGCACTGGCGCCGAGCCTGTTTTAACGCGGACAGGGGAGGGCACGCGCTGTGTTGCGCGGTGTGTGGGAAGGCTGTATGTGCCGCTATACCCGGGGTATAGGCGATCGTGGATGTCAGTGGACGCTATGCAGCGGTGGCGGTGTGGTGGGTGGTTCTGTTGCGTGGAAGGCAGACTGTTGCGCTATACCCGGGGTATAGGCGATGACGGATGTACGGGGATGTCATGATCTGCGCAGCAGGTCGCGTAGCCTCGCCAAGTTTGCGAGTGCGACCTCGCTGCTGACAGGCGAAGGCGGCGGGGATGATGGCTCAGGTGGCTTGCTGGCAGGCGCGCCTCTCGCCCTCTGTCCTGCCCAGGCGCGGAACTCGCCGCGCATGCCTTTCTGGATGATGCCGAACAGATAGCCTGCGGGGTTGCGAATGGTGCTTGTAGCACAGCGGGCATCCCACTCATCAAGCACGGCCTGACGTAGATCCGGCTCAACCGATTGCAGTGCGGCCAGAGCGCCGGAGCGCTGTTCGGCCTTGAGCGCCATGAAACGATCCGAGAGTCGCAGGGGACCGACTTCCTGCGCGCGCGGTACTGTACGTACTTCTTCTATATTTTCTTCTTTACGTACTGTACGTGCCCACTTCGGATTCCGAAGTGAGCCTTTTTCGCTGGCTTTCCCGCCCGCTTCGGATTCCGAAGCGGGGTCGCCATGGTTCCGAAGAGGGGAAGAGTTTCTCTCTTCGGATTCGTGACGGTTCTTAGGCTGTGGGTAACTTGGGGCCGTGCTCCACCCCTGAGCGGCAAGACGCTGCGTCAGGATCTGCAACCGGGATGGCAGTACCTGCCCGCTGAGCATCGGGTCCTGGGTTATCTCCTGCAGCGTGTTTACGCCGACGCGCTGGATGGACTTGCTGGCATGGCCCAGGGACTGGCTGAGCAGCGCTAGGTAGTCAGCATCGAGCTGGATCGCCTCATAGGGACTGAGCGGCTCGTCATGCAGGACGTAGAGGTTGCCCAGGATGCGCCCTGTGCGCGTATCACGTCGGCGCCTGACCAGGCTGATCCAGCGGGTCAGACGCAGCACCGTCAGGGTCCGCGCGACGGTCTCATGAGAGGCTTTGACCGCGCACGGCATGGACGCCAGCCAAGGGGCGAGCTGATCGTAGGTGGGCATTGCCGTAATGCCGTCTTGGGCGAGCATCAGACGGAAGACCTGCCAGCCGTTACGCTCAAGCGGTGTCAAACGCCGATCCAGCAGCAGCGCGCGCGGCACGCTGTCGTGGTGGTTGCCACTGAAGATGAAGCCGTCGGTTGCCGCCGCCGGTGGAGAGGGCTTTGCTGGAGTGGACGGTGGATGCAGCAGGTGGGAGAACGCCTGGTCGAACAACTCGCCCAGTCGAATAGGGCCGTTCGTGGGCTGGTGGCCGCCAGCCATCAGGTCAGCCCTTCATCGATCCATCTGCGTATGGCATTCCAGGTCACCGATAGAGGCAGGCTGGTGGCTTCGGCAAGGTCGGCCGCGATGTTCAGCATCGCCATGTCGTCAGCCAAGGGCACGTTCTGCGCCTTCACCGCGGCGGACCATCGATGCCACAGGTCGGTATCCTGTTCTTCGGTTAGCACAGGGTGGCGACCCTTGCGTTTGGGCAACCCGATGACGCTACGCCGCAGCGCGATCTCCTGGTGCGTGAGCCCGAAGAACTTGCTGATGAGTTCGGTGCTGGCCCCCAACCGCAACAGCCTGTCGATCCTGGCGATTTCCTCGGTGACATCGTCGACGTGTTGCAGCAGGCGGCGCAATACGTCGCGGTTGACCACTACGGAGCACCAGGACACATGGGCGTTTGCAAGTACGCTTGCCATGGCTGGGTGTTTGAGTGCGTCGAGGTCCATGTCCTCGAACCCCATGGATTTGGCCCGGCGCAACTGGCCGTTGCGCAGATCATGGAGCGCCTGCGCGATCACGGCCTGATTGAGCGGATGCGGACCGGACATTGCAGTGCCCCTCACGATCCGGGAATGGCGTCGCCGCCATCCCGTGCGCCGTGCTCGATGTCGATCAGACGGCGGACAAGCCGCAGCAGGCGGAACAGTTTGACCAGCGCGGCGTCGCTGAGCCGGTGTGAATGGCCATCGGAGCCGTCGCCGGCTTCCGCTGTCCCCTGCAACAGCGTCCCAAGTCGGCTTGCCAAGGCCTGAGCAGCGATGGCGGTGAGCGGATGGCTGTCCAGCAGGTACGGCGTGCTCAAGGCGTGCAGCAGTAATAGCGTCGTCGGAGTAGACGAACCGTCAGCAATGACGGGGTCGGGCAGCTTGCAGCTGAATCCGACGCCATTTTCGCATGGCTCGATGGCGTCTTGCGCGCCGGCCTCGTGAGCGATTTCTTCGGCGAACTGCGCGATGTGGGTGCGTAGGCGAGCCGGATCCTCGAGGGCGGCCTCAATGTGCCAGATGTCGGTGATCGGATACAGGCCGTCGACCTGGATCGGGATCGACTGCAGGACATTACGCTCGAAGTCGGGAAGCATCTCACCGGTGTGATCGGCCACCAGGCGCTGAATCGATTGCAGCCGCTCGGTCGTGCCGGCAGGGGAGACGACGTGCTGTTGCAGCAGTGCGGTACGTTCGCCATCGTCGATGGCAGGCGTTTCCTGTACAGCGCCGCCAGTGGGTTCTTCCAGGCCAGGCGAAGGGGGGGCAGCCTTTTTGCTGGAGGATGATGAAACCCCGTCTTGCGGCGGCGTTGGCTGGGCGATTGTCGGGACGGGCGGTGCCACTTGCGCCTGCGTCTCTGCCGAAGTCGATACCCCGGGCTTGGTCGGTGGCGTCGCATCACCGCTGAGCAACTGCCAACGCCGGTCGGAGTCGGTGATTTCAAAGGCCAGCGTGTCGTACTCCACTTCCAGCAGCTCGGCCATTTGCCCGATCAGTTCGTCCTGCACGCGCTGGACACTGAATTTGCCTGCCGCACTGTCGAAGGTCCCCAGTACGTCTTGGAACAAGGTGCGGAAGTCGATGCGCTGACTCACCTCTGCGCAACGCGCGGACCAGACCCGATCGGCGGCGCGCCGCAGGCTGGTCAACTGCTCGACCTGATGCCTGCCCAGGCCCGCGTACAGGACGGTCGGGATGGCCGGCAACAAGTACTGGATAGCCTCTTGCATCCGACTGATGTGCGGTTGCGGCACTGGATAGCCGTCTGCCTTGAGCCGACGTGCCAACTCCGACTGCGACAGTGCCTTGCCGACCTCGGCTTCGTAGAGTTCGCGGGCTTTCTCTACGCCCAGAGCACGCTCGATGAAGGAAAGACCTCCATGCAGCTCGTTTTCCGCCAAATGCCCTGTTAGCGCGACAATCTCGCCACGGCTCGGCCAGGGTCGAAACAGGCATGGGATGCGGAAGAAGCGCTCATCCCTAGTCTCCGTCCATAGCTCGCGCAGGATGGCCAGCCTGGTGTTGCCGCCATTGCGAATGATGTAGTGCGTTGCGCCTGGCCGCCGGGTGATGGATGGCGGCGAGTCGAGTCCGCGCTCGCGTATCGAGTCTTTGATCTCGTCAAAGCGCGGGTTTCGGGTCAGCCGTGGGTCGAGCTCGTAGGGCGCCAGTTCGTCGAGCGTGACGACCATGGGCGTTTCCGCTATCGGGTCGGTCAGCGTGTCCGTAGCCGGCGAGCGACGTGCGAAACCTTCGGCCAGCAGCTTGCCGGCAAGGTCTTGTACAGACGCATCAGGCATGACTGCCCCCTTTATTGGAAGAAGGCTCTGGCGGGGCAAACTGGAGCTGCGTTCGCCGCAGCAAGGCACGCGCGTTGCGCCCGGCCCGATGGTCGCTGGCCGTGGAACTGGTGAAGATCGGCGGCATACCGGGCTTGGTGAATTTCAAATGCCCGCCTGCGGTACGAACGACCTTCCAGCCCTCGTTCAAGGCGTACTCGATCAGTGGCAGAAGTCGCTTATGGCCACGTGCCAGCTCATGTGCGTTCGACATGGGCGCGCCTCCAGTTGGTCTGGCCGCTGACGTGCGCGAATCGTTCATGCCATTGCGGATACAACTCGGTGGCCAGGCGGTACACGACTTCCAGGGCGGACGGTGCTTGGCGGCCGGACGGCCGTCGCCACTCCACACGGTGAGCTGGTAGGCCGGCAGTGGCAGCGCGAGGAAATGCCTCGATCGCCGGGATCTCGGTCTCCAGGATCTGGATGCCAGCCTGTTCCTGGAAAATCAGGCGCAAGGTTTGCTGGATCAGGCGGGCGTTGGACGACACGGCTGGCACCCGATTGATCAGCAGATGCAGTGGGGGCGGCGTGATACCCAGGTTGCGATAGGGCGCAATGTCCTCGACTAGCTGCAGGGTGCCGCGACGCAGTTCGCGCGCCGCCAGTATTTCAGGGGTAACCGGTGAGGTGGCCTGCTGAGAGGCCAGCAACGCCATTTCCAGGAGGACCGTTCGCGCCCCTTGCGTGTCGATCACCACCAAGTCGTAGTGCGGCTCGAATGTCGGCAGCAAGTTACGCAACCGCAGCCTGCCATCCGGAGCATGCAGTAGCAGTGTGCTCAACTGCCGATGGTCGTCGTTGGACACCACGACGTCCAGGCCTTTCAGAGTGGTGCGCGAGACGATCTGTGTCAGGTCGCGTTCGTTGAAGGCCAGCAGCTCGTAGATACCGCCGTGGGCACGCTGGCTCAGCTCATAATAGGAGGACAAGGTCGGTTGCATGTCCAGATCGAGCAGCAGTACCCGCAAGCCGGCATCGGCGGCAAAGCCTCCGAGGTTCGCTGCGATGGTGGTCTTGCCCACGCCACCTTTGGTCGAAATCACGGAAATCACCTGCATGGCCTGTTCCTTGTGGCTGACGACTGGGAGTAGTCAGGTGCGTTCCTTGAGGCGATCGGTGATCCACTGATCGATCTCGGCAGAATCCCATCCGACGGCGCGGACGCCGAGGCGCATGGCCTTGGGAAACTTGCCTTCCTTCATTAAGCTGTAAATGTGGGATCGCTTGAAGCCCGTCTTCGCTTCTACATCTCCCCGGCGAAGGATGCGACGTTCCGTGGCGGGCGCAAGGTTCTGGAACATGTGGTCACTCCTGAATGCTTGGTGGCGCTTACTGGATGTGACCGCCATTACACGGGCATCATCAGTAAGTCGCATCGAGCAATAGGAACGAGCTGGTCACCGCTTTCTTTCTGGACAAGAAGCCCAGTACTGCTTGCGTTGCTTGAAAGAATCCCTGCTTGATCTGCGTAGGCCGAATATTTATGGGCGATCCGACCAATAAAAGCTCTTAATGCGGATATTCGCACTTCTATTTATTGAGCGTCGGCACCAAGCATAATCTCGGTGTGTCGATGACCAAAAATGTCCGATATCCGTGTAGTTGAGTCATTGACTTGAGGGGTAAGCGTTCGGCAGTAGGCATAAGGGGGGGCTGCCCATGCTTCCTGGGATTTTTTCCTAACGGAGGCGAACTTTTTTCGTCATAGAACCGACGGAAAAAGAATTTCTTCTTCAGAGGAGGTACATGCTGTTGAAGTGCTCGAGGTATGCTGATGCGTCTACAGTTCCTCACCAATTGCGCGTGCTCGCTTGATGAAGCGCTCCAGCTCGGGCGGGCGATTCATCTCAATGGTCACAGCAAACGTGGTTGCGCTGGGTGCATCCTCGGCCGCCTCCCGAACAATGACTTCGGGGTGGTTATAGAGTGCTATCTGGGACTTCAGTCCAATACCAACTCCGTAGCCTGCTGCAACCAACATGATCATGGGTTCATGCCCCGACACGTATTCGGCGACGTTGAGGGCTGGGGAAGGGGAAGAGGAATCGTTGAGCCAACGCCGGATCACGTTGTATCCGCCCGCCCACCGCTCCGGATGGCACAGTACCAGCGGATAGCGAAGTGTCTCGGTGATTGGAATCTTCTCGTGGGAGAGTAAGGGGTGGCGAGTTGGAATGGCTATGGCCGGACGCTCGCTCCAGATTGCTTCTTTGATGTATCCCGGTGTGCTGGAGTGGTCGACTGTGAAGCCGACGTCGATCTGATTGTGTCTGAGGGCTATAAGCATCTCGTTGACCGTCATCTCGGTGATCCGCACTTCTGTACGAGGCTCCTCCTCGCGACAACGTGCGAGCAACGTTGTCATTCGGGGTTGGGCCAAGTTGTCGGTCAGGCCAATTCGCAGGCGCCCATGATAGCCTTGCGAAGCAGAGTGGACGCGTGTCTGCGCATTTTCAAAGAAGGCAATGATGCGACGTGCCTCTTCCCGAAATACCTCTCCCGGCCAAGTCAGCTGGATGCGTCCTTTGGTTCGCTGGAGCAGCTCAACCCCAAGCTGGTTCTCCAGTTCTTTGATGGCTCGGGACAGGGGTGAGGGCTCGATATGCACTCTGGTCGCAGCACGGGTGAAGCTCTGTTCTTCTGCCACGATAAGAAAATAGTGCAGGTGGCGTATCCTCATGCGTTCTTACTCTCCTTTTCCTTGTTGAGTGCGTCGGTCCTCGCAAGGGAGCAAAGCACTGCCGCACGAACATGAGCCATGCTCGTGAGGTCAATCTTCGATGCAAGCTGCTCTACCGCTAATCCTGCGGTGTTGAGCCTGGCACAGCGGATCCTGGACAACGCTTGTTGTGCTGGCCGAGTCGAGATCGGCTCAGTGGCGACAGGTGGCATAAGGTGTCGCACCACATAAGCATTGTGATGCTGAGGGGCAGCGTTACTGCTGAGGCTGTCGCTCGCCTACAAGTTGCTTCACACGCTGCATCCCTTCTGGGCGAGGCCCGGATGCTTGCTATGCGTTGCTCATCTCTTGTGCCCTGAAGCATAGCGTTTGGATGGCTTGGCTTCCGTGGTTTGGTCGGCAGGTAGAGCATCATCCGAGAACATGAGGGAGTGGATGTCCGTGGACGTGGATGGCTGTGCATAGAAAAAAATTTAGGCTTGAACTTGCCAATGGGCAAGTTCTAGTCCACAATGCTGTCCATCCTGTTGCGGGATGACGTAAAAATTCCTTGTAAATCAAGGGGTTAGGACCTAGATTCAGGTCTCGTTTCCCGCTCCAAATATAATCCAGTTGCCTCGTGGCAGGTGGATGCAAGGTGAAAGACCTTGCGGAAAGAGGTTTCGTCCCCTTCGTCTAGTGGCCTAGGACACCGCCCTTTCACGGCGGTAACAGGGGTTCGAGTCCCCTAGGGGACGCCATATTGCGGGAATAGCTCAGTTGGTAGAG
>Ga0157368_1000370_pt1 | contig 21324 bp, 26 predicted proteins | sample AttbisABBM3_FD_113146 | JGI IMG/M metagenome (GOLD analysis project Ga0157368, IMG submission 113146) | Fungus gardens microbial communities from leaf cutter ant in Botucatu, State of São Paulo, Brazil - Atta bisphaerica ABBM3 | ecosystem: Host-associated > Fungi > Mycelium > Unclassified ...
AGTCTGATAATTGATGAAGATAACCTCTTATTGAACTCGATCTCTGGTGTTCAATGGTGACACACCATTCAGCACTCACTCTCATCTCGGACTTCTCCCCATCATCTGAAGTTGCGACCATGCGGCAGACAGACAGTGCAACACATAAGCTGAAGCCAAGGTTGTTCCACAAGTCCACTCATCTCCAAGTCCATTCTGCGGACTTCCACCCTGGTGTGAACCGCACCTGACATGGTCAAATGAAGAGGATGAACCAAGAATTAGAACAGTATTTATGGTTCTTCATTGATCATGTACAAAAATATTGGCCTGAATGGTTAGCAACAGCAAATTTTGCAGTGAACAACAAGACACATTCAGTAACCAAAGTATCCCCATCTATGGAAAACTATGGTAGAGAATTGAGAATGGGAGCAGATATTAGGAGAAAGGACAAAGTAGAAAAAGCAATGGAGTTTGCTGAGAGAATGAAGAAAGTACAGGAGAAAGCAGGAGCAGCATTAAGAAGAGCATAAGAAGAGATGAAGCAACAGGCAGACAGGGGAAGAAAAGAAGCTGAAGAATGGAAGAAAGGGGATAGAGTAATGTTGAGTACAAAGAACTTGGTGTTCAAAGAAAGGCTAGTGAAGAAGCTAGTGGACCAATATGTTGGTCCATATTTCATCCCCAATAAAAGCCTGTCTTCCACAGTGGTGTTATCCAGTCCAACATCCAATAATAGCCTGTCTTCCATGAAATTAGCACATGACAAGACAAGAATGAAAAGAGATGGAAGATGGAAGATAATAGAAATAGAATACTCTGTGAGCATTCTATATTATTTATATAAGGAAATTGGATGCTAGTCCTGTTCAACATCAGGCCAAGGAGGCTGCAAAGTTACATGCAAGGGCCAATATGTGGGTAGATATGGTGTTGAAGAATATTGTTTATAGTCAGGTATGATATCACAGGATGATAAAATTGGTGCACAGATGACAAGCAAGAGATGCTAGAAACCCTAGGAACTGCTCTGATAACTCAGGAGTAAAGTTACTGTGGACAACTGTAAGTGATTAAGAGTCAAAAATGTGTCGGAGCATGTGATCAGGTATATACTGACTACGTGAGATACAGTCTTGAAATACAGTCTTGAAATGACTGTAAAGATCACTTCTAGCACAGGATGCGTCAACGGCGCAGCTAGCAACAAGTGAAATAACATTTTTGGCTGCAAGATGCTGAAAAGTCATGAAACTGAATCAGTTGTAAATCCAGGTCGGTTAGTCGGTCGACTTAATGGAAGGAGAGCCTCACAAAAAACTCAACCACATGGTTCGCGCATCCCTCTCATAAAGAATGTATGCAAAGTCCCCCAGCAATGCAGTGTACCATGACTGCTTGCTTGAAACCACTGCTCTAGTCAGTGTTTTTCTCGATGATGTGGCATTTTTTTGCCGACTGTGAGGTCATAACTCGTTTTTCGTGGACTACGTATGCAGCAACATTGACAAATACCACCACTCTTTGGTTGTCCCAAGATAGATATGATATCTCAGATGCGAAAAAGATAAGCCTCAACTTGTTTTTTGCAAAAGGGATGGAAGAAAAGGCTGTTACCAGAGTTTCCTCTAGAGGACAAGAACTTTGTGATCTCATACCAGAATAAATACTTGGAACAACCCCGCTAGTGAATTCTAGCCAAGAAGTCCAGTCATGATCTGATGACAAAGTCTCTGAAATCAGCAATGAGCAAGATAATGAGCAGACGTGTGCTTCACAAAACGGAGCAACTCATTAAAGCCGATCTGTAGAGCCCCTTTAGTAACAGACAGAGTACATAGATACAAGGACAGAACAATCGGTTGTCCGACGGAGAGTTAGTTACGGGCAATGTATCACATGTGATACACAAAGTCTTGCAGTGAACCATGTGATTTGGGGTTCCAAGCTGTGACGTCGATTCCACGGGACGGAGGACGGAGTGCCGCCTTTGCAATAATCATAAATAACCGCAGCTTGGTCGCAAACTATCAAACATGTCTCACGGACTCAGAATTCACTCCCAAGTCGCCCCAGGTGCCCAAGAGGTGCTCTTCACGGACGGAGCACTCAGATTTCTCTCAGCTCTCCATAGGACATTCGATTCCACTCGCCAGTCATTGCTCACTGCTCGTGAAGATGCCCAGCGACGTTTTGACTCTGGAGTCCCTTTGGATTTTCTCACAGAGACTGCGCCTGTTCGTGCAGATCCATCGTGGCACTGTGTGCCTCCTGCACCTGGCTTAGAAGACCGTCGTGTTGAAATTACCGGGCCGACAGATAGAAAGATGGTCATTAATGCGCTCAACAGTGGTGCACAGACGTTCATGGCCGATTTCGAAGGTAAGCTCAGCCGTTAGACAGCTATCTGCCACACTCCTCACGGGTCTTCAAGACTCGAGCTCACCGACATTTGCTAACATCCTGAACGGCCAAGTCAACCTTCGCGACGCCGTTCGACGTCAAGTTGACTTTGAGACAGGAGGAAAGTCATACAAGCTATCTGAGAAACCCGCTGTATTGATTGTCCGGTAAGTCTATTGGCAGAAGTTCTACACCGATGTCAAAGTCGTCTCTAGTCCACGGGGTTGGCACCTAGATGAGCCTCGTATCACCGTCGACAACCAGCCTATGTCTGGTTCCATCTTTGATTTTGCACTCTTCTTCTACCATAATGCCAAGGAACTTGTCCAACGGGGCTCTGGCCCCTACTTCTACTTGCCCAAGATGGAACACTATCTCGAGGCTCGTCTGTGGAACGATATCTTCGTCTTCTCCCAGTCGTACATTGGCCTTCAGCTGAACACTATACGTGCGACTGTCCTCATCGAGACTCTCCCTGCTGCATTCCAGATGGAAGAAATCTTATTCGAACTCCGTGAACATTCCTCTGGTCTCAACTGTGGACGGTATGTTCTGCATGACGTCATGTATGAACGTGCCTAAATACCTATTTTTAGCTGGGACTACATCTTCAGCTTCATCAAGAAGCGCAGGGCTGATCGAAGCGCAGTTCTCCCTGACCGCAAAGATGTTACTATGACCGTGCATTTCATGGACTCCTACGTTCGACTGCTCATCCAGACATGCCATAGGCGTAAAGTTGCTGCCATGGGCGGCATGTCTGCTCAGATTCCAATCAAAAACGATCCCAAGGCAAATGAGGTAGCAATGGAGAAAGTTCGTGCCGACAAGCTCCGAGAGGTTACAGCTGGACACGATGGAACATGGATTGCTCACCCTCTCATCGAGCCCATTGCCCGTACAATTTTTGACAAGCATATGCTCGGACCTCACCAGGTATGGCACTTCTCTATCCAGATGATAAAGCTAAACTTGATTTTTTCAGTACCATAATTTACGCCAAGATGTCAAGGTTGCTGCTGCCGATCTCCTCAACACGAAGGTGCCAGGGAAGATTACCATAGATGGTATCCGTGAAAACGTCTCCACTTGTCTTGCCTATACCGCGGCATGGGTCGACGGCAATGGTTGCATCCCGCTCAACTACCTGATGGAAGACGCCGCGACTGCTGAAATCACTCGGGTCCAATTGTGGCAATGGGTCAAGTACGGCATGCGCACCGAAAATGGTCAACTGATCACACCCGAATATATTGATGGGCTTATCAAGGAGTTGGGTCCAGATGTGCAAAAGTTGGTCCCGGGTGTGAAAGGGCAGAATGTCAAGCTCGCCGAGGACTATTTGAAAATACAGATCAGGAAGCAATGGCCCAGCAATTTTCTGACGAGCGATTTGATGCCAAATCTTGCTGTAGCAGATGGCGTTGAGCCTCGGTACCAAAAGGCGCAGTTGTAAGATTTTCTTAGGCCTTGTATCTTGTTGTCGTATTACCCCTCCTTCAATTCTACGCGGTCTTCTCTTGTTTGTTTCGATGTTACGAGTCTACGTGTTTTAATAGTCAATATTTACTTCCTTCAACCTGTGTCTCAATGCAGATTGATTCTGGACCAGGGTGAAGCTCTCAAGAAGAGATTCGGTCCGAGAGTACCAACAAAGCCACGATTCTGGTTCAAAGTCATACAGTAATTACTCTGCGCCACTGGACGGACTCCATGAAACAGAATGCCTGCATTCGAAACCTATCTGATGCAATAATCAAGCATAACTATCCAACCAATCCAACGCCGCTCTCGCATTTTGTACAACTTCTTTATCATCCTCCATCGCCGTCCCATGCTGATGCGCCGCTGAATGAGGCTGATAGATACTCGAATGAGCATGGTGATTATTAAAAACTCCATAAGGATAATGAGGAAGTATATGCGACGATCCACCCCAATGACCATGAGAATGTGAAGTACTATAACTTCCTCCTATATTCGTACCGGTTGTCGAACCCCAATTTCTACCTCCTGGACTCATCCCTCGCCCACTCAAACCACCTCCAATTGAACCAACAGATATTGGCGAAGAAGGCGGTACTCCCGGGTTGGACCATTCACATAAATGTCGCAACGTCGAGATAATTCCAGCTTCAATAATCGCTCGTCGACCTTTTGAATTACGTGCAAGTTGGTATATGCACGATGTAGCAGGCTTTTTGACTTCATTTTTCCCTTCAGCTAAGCATGTCCGTAGGTTATTGAGAAGCCTAGGATGGGATGCTATTTGGTTTTGTTGCAGTTCACTGCCATTAATGAGATTTGCGAGGAGATAGGTTGCTTGGAGTATGACATCATCAGATGAAGATGCACTGGCACTGGTGATATGACCTAGGAGTGTCTCCAACGGAATATTCTTGAAAATCATATCAATTCCCTCAGGAGATTCTGCCACGTTCCTGAGGATGCTAAATATTTGTTCTTGAACGTCGATCGGGCTGTCTCGTAAGTATCTAATATATATCATAAGCACAAATCACATATTTAGAGAAGCCCACATACTCCACAACCCGATCCCAGCCAAGCTGGCGCATTACGCTACGCTTTGTTTCTGTCGTTGATTTTCTGAGGAGGTTCTTGACAGCCCACAAAGCTCCCAGCTTGAGTGCCGGATCACCGAGCGGCAGTAGCTCTCGTAGCCTTTCCATCAGGCCTTGTTCAAGATATATCTTCACACACAAGTCAGTAGAACCCAAAAGATAAGGTACTCAGTAAAACATACTGGTCGCAGCGGTGAGAAGTCGATAACAATGTTGCATACTGCTGACAGTGCCGCATTGAGTACATTTGCATCTTCCTCTCGTCTCTTGAAGATAGTAAAGATAGCCATCCCAAGACCACTGTCGACAATATTGGTCCTCAAGACCGTAACTGCCCTACTTAACGCTCGTACGCATTGGCATGCAGCATATCGAACGCCGATGTGTTGGTGAAATAGACTGGTATGGATGAAAGGGATGAAATAAAACTCGTCGGTGACAGCTCTGCGTATTTCATTGTCGAATAGTGAGATTGCGGCGATAGCAATTAAGGCTGACTAAAATTGATTTTACAGGAGCTGCCCTGTGCATAAAATTTATCGACTTACCTCACGCAGCAGAGATACACTCTCCGCTTCATCCTCACCCCACTCGCTTCTATTATCCTCGGGGGTGTTGTCCCGAACGATCGCCGTCAGCTTCTCCAGACACCCACGATCAAATGTAGCGCTACACAGAGCGGAATCATCTGCAACCAAGTAATCTGTGACACATTAGCGCAGCTCAGGATGAACAATCTCTCCCAACCTACAAAGGATAAAACATGCTTTTGTCTGTCGAGAGGTATTGTCTGAGGAAGAAAATCCAATTAGGCTATTTACAAAATTAATGACTGCTCTGATATGCAATTCATCGATTGGATAAGCACTGTTGATTGTACTGCCTCGCACGATATGAGTTACACTGTAACGGGTTTAGCGAGAAAAGTTTCAAAGATAAAAAGCTCACCATAGGGCGGCGGCAAGCTGTATATCGACATTTCGTGATTTGATAAAAGGAACAATGGTAGAAAGAATAGGAGGATCTAACGGTAAAGGGTGAGTATTTTGGTGCAAAACTCTCAAAAAATTCCACCTACTGTCACGATCTGCTCGCGCCAGTACAGTTGCAACAGCTGGATTGTCTTTCGAAAGGGCCGCTAAGGCGAGCAAAGCGGTTTCTTGAAGCTGTCTCTTTAATGAGTAGCGAGATATATGGACCACAAGGGGCCCACCTTACTGTCACGAGTACACAAGAGTGCAGTCAGGTGTCGGGCAAGCCAGCCTCCTTGTCTAGAGGGAGCATTAACGTTGACAACGGAAGTCTTCTCCCAGCCTCTCCGCGTGACCTTTGCTTCCTTTAAGCGATCCTCGTGCGGAAGCCATTCTGATAATAGTTTCCGGTGTTCCGGTGTTCTGATGGCAGATGCGATAATATGAACGATAGAAGTGCTAATTTGCGAGGACGAATCAGTAAGGAGCGGGAGATAAATATCGAGAGACTCTGTCTGTAGGTAGGTAAGCAGGTCAAGCTACTGATAAAATGCTTCATGTTTCACACACCTGGAAAAGGTAGTTGAGGCCGTCTTTCGTCCGATTGCGAATTTTTGATTTGTTAGACTTGAGACCCCACTGGGATGGCCCCGCAATATTGGCCATCGCTATGGCTAGGGATTTCAAGCCACGTACAATGGCTGAGCGTAGAGTTGTCGAACTGCCGGGCTCAAAATAGGATATGGCGACCAAGAACGCATGTGGTGCCTCATGGTCGAGTAATGCCGACAGCGCTTCCTCAGAGCCAGCCAAAGATGCTATGACATGTGCAGCTTCAATCCGTATTGCGTCGTCTTCTGGTCTAGATGTGTTATTATGAGGCTCGAGAAACGCAGAACATGCATGTGGCGGGTTAAGACAAGCGACCAAACTAGAGCGGCATAAGCATAAATGGAAGCTGACAATGTGACGCACGTACGATTGTATCAACAAGACGTCCTGAGCAAGCTGTTTCTTCGCTGAAGGATTACCTATGACGGAATTTTTGACTTTTTTGAGGCTGGCAACATTGACTGGTACAACGGTCATGGTGAGAGTGGAGTGGGTATCGTGAGAACTTTTAGGAGTTATGAACTCCAGGTTATCAACTAGTTTGAGTCTCTCTCTGCTCCAGCTTCCGCAAAAAAATATTGATAATTCCAGTTCATACCCGGGCAGATGGACTTTGCTTTGTCCGAATAGTCCCACATGACAAGTCGTTGCCTTATTCTGTCATCCTAAGAGAAGTCCATTCACATTTTGGTCATCATTTATCACAAGTACAGTTCTTGAATGACCAGCCAACTGAGAAACAATGAAATTGGCCGACTATCCGGCGTAATCAGGTCAAGAACTATGCTAAGGATCTAGGCTCGACAATATTCCTCTGCGCTAGAGAGTGAATATTCCATCAACTGATAGGTGCAACATCTTACAAGTAGCCATCAGTAAGGACATGCATTATCCCATGCTGGCAGATGTTCAGGACAATCAAGACGAAAGGAAATAGACATCGACACGAGAAAATGACTTCCCTAGTCTGACTCAGCAATAGTAATGGGCTGCGCCCTCCCAGATTGCTCTTCCTCTTCAGCCGTTACTGATGTCGGAATAAACACGGGTACTGAAATCACAATCCGTTCATCAGTTTCCAGTATCCTGAAAAGAGGTATCCACGCACGAATAACAAACTGCACAACTCCCTCACTGACTTGTAGTACGGCTTTGCATGCCCACGTCCAAGTCATAACGCTCACGGAACCTCTTGGTGCGAATGGGAATGACAACCACCACATGATGGCAGGATTGAACCAACCCTGTGGAAGCCAGAATACACCTTTGGAACGATATCTCCATGCGATGACGTATTGCGGTATATTGACTACAATCCAGAGGAAGATACGGAATGCGACTGTGAAGGTGGTTTTGCCTGAAGAGAGATTTGAGTCTGTGGTATGCAGGGAATGAGCACTAACTGTCGAGAGTAGAAGAACTGTTATGCGCACTGAGTTTCTCCAGGTCCGAGAGATTTTTATCTATGCTCCGTCTTAGTTTCGCCCATTTTGCAAATTGATCCTGTGCGCTCGTCCGCGAAAGCTCCTGTTTAGTCTTCATGATATCAGACTTGAGCTCACTCTGCCTGCGTACAAGCGATCCTTTCGTTGACCGTAGGTACAATGCATACGCCTGCAGAAAAAGGTCGTAGATGAATCGATAAGGACCCAGGGTTTTCTATGAACTGAGTGACACACATATCCACTCAACACGCTCTCCCCTATCCATGATACCACTTGCGCCATGAACACAACCAGAAATGCTGTAAGGATTAATGATGGCATGTTGCCCCCCAGAGTCGTTTCAATCAGATGCTAGAGCAAAGTGTGTGTCTTGGAGTTCCGACGTGACTAACGATTGCTAAGATACGTTTCCAGTGGAATGAAGTAAAAGTTTGGCTGAACGATTACGTTTGTGGATGAGCTGGAGGCAGTGTTCGTTGTAGCCCCTCTCTATCCAACAATCAGTGTCTAACTGTCGTTCAGTGAGGACGAAAAAGGTCAACATCTAAGCGAATCAGAATTGCACACCTGTAGTACTAGAAAAATAGTAAAGAATCACTGAGAACCTGAACAGGGAGTGTTTGCAGAGAAATGAATTCGTGACAAGTCATCCAAGGCACGTGGTTTTGTTATTATTTTTAAGGTCTCTCAAAACGATACCACTGAACGATGATAATTATAATATACACATCGCTATCGCGCATTGCCTGAATCCTAAGACTTTCCAGCCATTCGAGAGCCTCTCATAAACCGATTGTGAACTCCAAATGAGTCTGCGCCTTGAGCAGTTTGGACCATTAAGAATCAGTGTTTTGAGTTCAGACTTGATCAATTCAGATCGAAAACAAAGGGTCCAGATGGTGAGAATGCATTGAAATTCATAACGGGTAGATTGATCTGAACAGGTGTCACTCATATGAGAATCAACATACCGAAGGACAGTGGAGAACGGTAGGTTCATGATGCATGAATGGTGTTTCATAGTTGCACACGTGGAAGCAATAAAAAGTTGTCCTCTGCCCTTCCCCAACTCCAAACCTAATACATAACAACACCGATCGAGATGAGAAGGAATTCAGATATTGAGCTTCGTCCTTCGCCAGTGACGACGCTTGGCATTGTACTGTTGGAATAAGTGAATTGATATCCTGCCCTCAACGATAGTATAGAACATGTAAACGAACTTGAATTTTAGAATCGCTCTTGAGACGAAACCATTGGGGGATAGGCCTGACATGTTCGGATAAGTATTCTCACCCATCACAGTAGCACTTGTAACACACCTATTTTGGCGGCCAGCCTTAGCGAGCTTTTGCTTGATGCGGAAAGTCTTTTGAGAAGGCTATACAAAACTATACGCTCAACACAGTGTTTGACAATAATACTGTCTTGCTCACCATTGTCGCAGTAGGCGGTCGGCGTCGGATGATGGGGTTCCTCTGAGTTCCCAAAAGGGAAACGAAGTAAGGTTTCAAGTCCGATTCATAAACTGTTTAGTTCTTCACCTGACTACGGGCAGGACTTCCGGTGATACCCGAATAAGCCGAGTGATGCCGTGGTCATTATCAATTTTAAACACGTTGCCACAATTTACTGACCATGCACTTCTTGAGCTGGCTCTCTCTCTTTGTTTCTAGTGTTTTTCCCGTCCTCGCCCAGGAACCTCCCAAAGAGCTTATTGTTGAGACAACATATACTCCCGAAGAGTGCTCTGTCCTTGCGAAAACTGGAGACTCCATCCGCGTGCATTACGTATGTCCAGTCTTTTGCAGTCGAAAGGCTGTCTGAAATTGTTCCTTCAAGACCGGAACTTTGTTCTCCAATGGCAACAAATTTGACTCAAGGTGTGTGAACCCTGAATCAATGTCGCTGTTACTGAGCGGATTCATCAGCCATGACCGTAACTCACCACTACCTTTGACGCTTGGTGTCGGTCAGGTTATTCAAGGTTGGGACGAGGGTCTCCAGGGAATGTGTGTCAACGAAAAGCGCAAGCTCACCATTCCGTCAAACAAGGCTTATGGTGTGCAGAAGCTTCTCATTGCACCTACAAAACCCGTTCTCATGTCATTCTGACAGGTTCGCGAGGATTCGGTAGCGTCATCCCTCCAAATTCCGCTCTCGTATTTGATGTCGAGCTTGTTGGTCTGGATCCCAAGAAGAGCCGTGAAGAACTCTGATGGTCTACTATATCTCAGATTTCTTGTATACATTTTGGTGCATATGTTTGCTTATCATATACATGCGCCTATCATGGTCACCCAAGTTGTGCGTGGCTCCGAGCGGGAAATAAGACGTGGCAGTCTCGTAATGGCTGCAATTTTCGGCACTCCGTACTATGTGAGGACTTGAGCATTGAAATTTACTGCTCGGTCCTCAGCCTCCAAGGCTATGCTAGGGCAGTCGAACTAAGCGAGATCTCAGAACCTTTTTCACACAAGCAGGATCTAAACTCTAAAATAATCAGCTTTGAATATTCATATTCTAGGGTAAATGAAGCAGATGGCAGACAACCTACTCATCTTCATTGTCATTCAGATCACGCCAGCCCAGGCCACCTGTTGTTGTACAATCCACCAAGGGATAGTCTGGTGGAAGGCTTAATGAATATTAAGCATCAGGTCGGATATAATATATGACATGGGACTCATTCACTTAGGAGTCAATTTCTCCTGTTTGATATTGCCAATGCTACTCCCTCACCGCGGAGTAGGTGTTCCGTGGCCATGGCATCGTGGCATTCGAAAGACCTTTTTTATGCTGTTTAGAATGTTGAGAGGTCATCTTGCGGGTAGCAGGTAGGGTCGGGGAAGATAAGTTTAGGCGTCAGTAGAAATTTGGAGCATACAAATACCGGTCTGATTACTCGTTTTTTAAATTCGTTATCTTCCCTTTGCTGACTGGCTCCCGCATCGACTCAGATTGATTCCGAAACTGCCTCGTTGTGTCCGACTCGATAACATCTCAGTCATCCCATTCTTCGTATCAATGGACATTGGAAGTTAACTCAGAACTCTGAGTTTCCTAAGTAGACGGCCCAGGTCCGTATAGATAACTCTCCCCATACCAAGGATCACTGGATAGGCGATAACATCACTAATAAAACATGCTCTGTACTTGTGGACATTGTGTGCAAAGCACTGCACAAGATAACCCGCTTTTCGTTCACCGATTACCGGGAACAAGCCATGACTATAACACCGCATGTAGTAGTCATGCATTTATGTCACCCCCTCCAAAGTCACCCCCCTCCAAAGACTTTTTTCTAGGCTCTAGAACTATCAATCTCTTGCGGTGATACGCCATACCTAAGATGTATATATGGAGCGTAGTGCCTATAATCATTACGTATAGAGTTGAGGCTCAGTTGAGGAAGGGATTGTAATTCCCCGCCCAGCGGATCAAGTTTCCAAACCTTTCACCGAGGAGCTATACGTTGACTCCGTTATCACTGAGACTCGTTGTTGGCTCGTTGTTTCGTGGCCTTGCGAGACGGACGTCCCATTTATACCCTCAACGTTATCCGCACGCCGTTCACTTTTACCCTATGGCTACCCCTCCGGCGACGATCCTGGCTCTTGACCGGAGTCGTGTATTCGTGTGCTACTACGTGCTGTGATCCTGGTCGCTATTGTTGATTTGGTCACTTTCGCCCTTGCCTTTGCCCAACAGGACATTTCCCACCTGAAATCATGATGGAAACGGATTCGTTATTATACCTCCGTTCTTGATAGGGTTTCACAATGTTGTGCGGCAAGTCATTTCTATTCTGCATGACCTGCAACAATCAACAATCCTAACTATCTGCTGGAGCCCTTGGATATGGCGATCAATTATTTTAGTCGCTTTTGACGTTCTATACTCCTTTATCGAGCTTGCTGCACGTGCGCAATGTTTCCTTGGTACCAAAGATTATAATGTCTTCACTTTTATGTGCTATCGTCAGTTTTATTTCTAGTCCTCTTTCCTATCAGGTCCAAACAATATGTGGATGCTTTATGGACATTTCCCTCTAGTGGAACTCTATGTCGGTTGTCAACAACCGCCCTCACACTCAGTTATATTCTCGCAATTGGTGCTTTTCTATAGGACATTGTTTCTAGAGGGTGCTCTAGTTCCCGTGAATTCACTCCGCTTGGTATCCTGATCGGTGTCAAATCGTGGGTAGAACAGTACTCGTATGTCCCTCGGGATTTTTCATCTACAAAAATGTTTCATTCGTATTAACTAGCCTTGCAATTCTCCTGGCAGACCAGAGAAGACTTTTGTTCGATGGACACGTGGCCGGATCGCCATTGGTTGTCTTGTTTTCATTGGAGGCGGGGGATTCAATTTAATTGTGGCACAGCCCACATATCTGCTATCTTATGGTAGTGAGATTCAAATTATGTCCTACTGGAATTGAACGTGGTTAGCTCTCGCTGGAATACACTTCTGGTATATATCATATCTGCCATACATTCGTTCTCGAGTTTATTTCAAAGGTGTTTCCTGTTATCTTCGCCAAACTTCCATCCATTGAGAGGTTATTCCAGGCCAATGTGTCTGGCCGGTCGATACAAACCAGTGGGTTGAAATCAACCCCTCAGCTGGATCTACAGGCTGTAAATCAAAGACCATCATTATGCAGCGATAAACACAACGGTCATACTATGTAACTATGAAGACAAGAGTGTGAATAATCCAGGAGAGATATATGACTGCATTTTCCCTATCAATTTCTTCGACGATCCTTCTTCCTCCAACCCTAGTTTTGTTTCGTGTTATCTACAGGATGCCCTTAATGGGAGAGTTGATAGTATCGAGGATGTCTTCCTGTTCAGTAGACCTGTTATGCTGTGGCCTGGGCAGCAACTCTTTGGAATCCCAACGATGCCCAGCCAGAGGCCTCAATCAAATATGGGAGCTGCTCTGTTTTCAATACCACAGGTGCTGTCTTAACGCCTCGTCAATTACTTTTTACTTGATGTTTTTTGACTTCCCGGGCAGTATCGCAAAACATATACTTGCAACGTTGAATCCTTGGTCTCTGACCCTTCGCCTCTCGGGTACAATAACTCATGAGCATCATTGCGCTTAATGATGTCTCCAATTCAGCCGAAGATGGTATTTGACTACTAAGCACCAACGTCATTTTTGGGCGGGATCTCATTCATTTGAGGTGTGTGGACGTTCGTGGAAGGCACTTTTGCCACGACCTTTGGAACAACGTTGTTTCTCGTTCTCTTTGGTATGTCGCCGAACCATCCTATGCCCTCTTCGGATAGACTCTGATCTTGTTCGAGACAGGTGTAAAACCACTATCTGTCTATGGGCTTGTGCATAAATTCTGCAAAGATCGGCCTGTATTTACGACAATTGAAAAAGCTAAACCACTCACAGACGCAGAACGTGACAAAATTATGAGAGAACACCTCCTTGACTGTGACGACATAGCAAAAACATGTTCAGGGTCCTCCAAAGAAGGCGTGCAGCCAGTCTCCCTGTGAATGGAATAATCTGCCCTCGTTGTACCATTGGACTGAACTTGATGATATGAAAATCATGTTATGTTTGAAATACTCCACAAACATCTGTTGTTCGACAGATTTTGTGGGCTTGAGTGCTTCCAAAGCGCTCCAGAGGCACAAAACTGTTGGTAAGTCTGAGTGATGAGCCTGGTAGAAGTATTTGAGTTTGTGAGCTGGACAGGATCTGAACATTATGGACCTCTAATCAAGCAAACTATTCTCATGGAAAAATGCTCGAACAATCAACTTGGCATTGCTGAGCATGCACCGTCAGAAACATCATCTCAGCTGTTGAGAAAGTTTATAAGGCATTTTATGATAATTGTAGTAACAATGGTTTGCTAGTGCAAATATTGTTATTGTTACATTTATTGGTGTCTTTCAAGAACATTCTCGCCGATACTTATCTGATACTACGAAAATAGCTCAAGGAAAACTCCTGTTAACAGGAGAGTAGGGTCTTGACACGTGCATAATTATCAAAACCAGCAGGAAACCAGCAGGAACATTTTGCGAATATTTCTGGAGTACTGCACAACATGCCCCACAGTATCTCCCAACTCCTTAGACTTGGTGAAGCAACTATAGCCTGTAGAAGCAGGAAGGAGAGTAAGAATTAACTATCAAATAACAGGGGAAGATAATGTTAGAAACCGCTCGCTGTAACCCTCAACTGATCTAACTTCTTCAACACCTCTCCAACCGTTCTGTCTAATTCTCCCGCGATCGCAATCTGCTTCGATCCAGGCAACTTTGCATACATTTCACACAAATCACCATCCACAACAGCCTTCACAGGCACATAATATCCCCTCCACGCCAAATGATCCCTCCCCACAAGACTGATTTGTTCTGTTCTCATATGCTGTTCCAGTGTCGAAATGAAGTCCACATCTTCCTTGGTGGCAAATGGTACGAGGATACCTATCGTTCCATGTAAACCAGTATAGAGCAGAACTTCTCGACCGCCGGCAACAAGAGAGACTTTGTGTATAGAGGTGATGAAATCACCAACGTGGAAGTGGCAGATCATTTGAGTCTTATGTGGAGCGCCCATGAGTATTCCTTTTTCGTGTAAGATACCAGCGCCTGTTGGATCGTCATCGACTTGGTCGGAAATCTTGGAATCTAATCGGTTCACAAATATATTGCCAAAACGATCTGCGGCAGCCACAGTATTGTAGTCTACCATTGTCACGGCGGTGATCCATCGAGGTTGGGAATCATCCGCGAAGATTAGAAGGCGATTTTCGGGAGCTTTGTACGCAGCAAAGTACACTGATTCTTGCATATCACCAACGAGTATACGTGAGCCTTGCGTTGTGAGAGTGACAATCGCAGAAGCAAATTGCTGACCACAAGTCAAATCGATGAGAGCAAATGTGATAGCAAATTACTAGCATACCTTGTTCTCGACCTTCCTTAACATTTTCTTCTTCCCAATATCATAAATCCTCAAAGCCTTCCCAACACCCGCCACCAACCTCCCTTGGAAAGCCAACAACGCCAGTGGCACATCATCAATCTCTGTCTTATGTACCAACTCCAACGCCGCACCCTCCTCTCCAACAAATTTGTACACTCTCAAAAACCCGCTCGAGCACATCCTTGGTGCTACTCGCGTATCAGCTGCTGTACCAACTACAAGATGTAGCTCGTTGTTGCGGGCTGCAAAGGGGACTATAGCAATAGAAAACGCCGATTCATTATTGTCAAGAGGGAATAAGGTGACTGTTTTGCCTTCAACAGGATTAATGATGCGAATGTTAGATGCCCAAGTTCCCACAGACGCTTTTGGATGACCAAAAGTTTCAGGAGAGAGATTGAGGACATTTCGGTCCAAATTCTCGCCTTGCTGGTTCTGTGAACTCAGACACTAAGCATCAGTCCAATCGAGAGGAGAGGAAAAGTCGACACACGAGTTCAGCTAGTTTTTTGTCAACAGCACCCTGGCCCATCACACGATGGTCACCCTCAATAAGGTAGAAATAGTTGTTTGAAGGGTGGGTAATGAATTTTCGCGGTGTATATGACAGCGGGATAGTGTCTTGCTTCAGTTTGATACCGAGTCTGGGCACTTGGAATATCCTTGGTGAAGACGAAGGGATTGAATAATTTGGCTTGGAGATTTTGTAAGGAAAATTACCGTAGAACAGAACCGGAGATACCAATGAGACCTTCTGGACTGAGTTCTGCCGAGAAACTCCATGCATAATCCAGGTTTTCGTAGATGAGCGGAGTAAAATGCATGAAATTTTGATATGTATAGTTTAACCATGATCGGGACGAGAGTGCCAAAATACCAGGATTCTGATGGACCTGCACTCGAAGAAGCTTGATCGATCGTGTTCCCAAGAACCTGTACAACACTATTAGTGAGTTCTTGAGAGCAAAATATCCCAAAGCTTACCTCGTCCTCGTATCTGTTAGCTGCCCATTAATCGGATCCAATACTGTCCTCAATAACACTCCATTCTGTAATCCAATGTTCACAAACATCGTTGGCTGACTCTTATTGATACTAGCGTCCAACATATCCGCAATGCAAATCGCTGAAGGTGGTGCGGTCAACGCTTGCAGGCTTATCGTCTCCAGCGTGCTCTCCGGATCCAAGGAAATGATTCTAACCGTCTGATCTTCACATCCGACAGCAAGATATGGTGTCCTCTGTCTTCCTTCAGGTACTCCACTGATGGAAAGCGCGAGGACAGTGGAGCCCATGGCTTTACGATCTTGGTACTCGTTTAATTGACCATCCAAATCGAGTTCGAAGTAGACAATTTCAGCTGATGAAAGAGCGACTACGACTTGACGTTTGTTAGTTGTGGCCGCCACGATGGTTTTACCGGATGGAACACGCCATTCATTAACACGTCGATCAGCGAGAACGTGACGGATACCGTGAGGATGGACTTGGAGGAGGGCGTCAGAGCCGATTTGTTGAACTGCGAGGGTAGGTGCGGAAGAGAGGAAACCGGTATCCTGGACTTCTTCAATGGTTTCACCGATGGAGAGAACAAGGGTACCGTTGACAAAGGAGAGGATGATGTAGGAGTCATAGGGGTCTTTGTCAAGGATGTCAATGTCGGGAGTAGATCATTAGTGAAGCGACACTTACCTTCTTCGGTGCGTTTTGTTGTCCAGACAGCATTAGGAATACCAGGTAACTCCGAACTCACGGATTCTTCAACTTCAAGACCGTGTCTCAGAGTTCGTATGCTACTTCGCGCACCACGCCCACAGGCAGCAAAAATCTGGGGCGTATCCGAGTTTGGGAGGAGATTGAGAACTTTCGAATCAATGATGGGGTCTAATGACTCGAGTTCATCGGCAAGAGCCAAGTTTTCTAGAGAACGAGGAGTGAAATATGCACGAGGAAGTCCGACCTGTGAATCTGATATTCCAAAATTGGGGTACGAAGTTGAACTGAATTCAGGTTCATTGTCATCGTCTCCGAGCTTTTGGAATTGGTAAAGGTAGCTAGCGAATCGAATAAGCCTGGGAATGAGATGATAGCAAGAGTTACGCCTACTGGTTACCGAATTCGGAAGCGATAAAGAGGAAGCCTGATTTCAGAATGCACAGGCTTGAAGCAACTGGGACAGTGTCAAAATACTTAATTTTCAAGGATTTGACTTCTTCCTCCTCGTGCTCAATGGTCACCTTAAAGAGGTCACCATCTTCAGATTGGAGCAGGAAGAAGAAGGCACCCTACGTTAGGAAATTAGTCGAATGAACGAGCTTTGAATGATAGGTCAAGCTGACCTTCATCTTATGCATGACAGCTGAAGTGATAATGACGCCTCTGTCTTTATCCTCCAACGGATGTCTTCTCCGTGGGATCGGCACGCGATGTTGGGGAACGTCTATGTGGCGATAAATGATGTAGTCTTCACAACAAACCAAGACACCAGAAGGGCCATCGTATCGGTCAGAGGATGCGAGCTGACCACCAGGAACTTGTACAAGGAGGTTAGCCCGTGGATCCGTCGGTTCACTCCATTTGCGAACGACGTGGTTCAGACCTAAATCGAGTTCGTAGTAGGTGAGCATCTAGAGGCGGATCAGTCTCATTTTGACGATTCAAGTACAAAAAGTGACCTTTCCGGTCCTGCTGAACGCTTCCCCAGAGGTGTCCTGGTCCGACTCAAAATAATCCACCTCCAACGCTGCAAAGACAGGATTCTCAAATCCAACATCCAATCCAACGATGTGATGAATGATTGCAGTATTCTTGTGCGCTTCAAGTGGGGAAGATATTGTGAGGTGTGCAGCCGTATCGCGGTTGAGAATATAGACAAGTTTGGCCTTCTCCATCGCAGAGATCATGACACTGCGTCCTTTTGGATCGGCGGCCAAATATTGACCAGGAACAATTCGACGTACACCAGACTTGCCAAAAGTCTCCTGGTGGAGTTTCACGAAGCTACTGGTCTTTGTATCATACTCAAGGATGATGATGCGCCCCGAGTCCGATCCTAATATGGCGTAGTCTGAGAAAACAGAGGGTTAAAGACACGACAAAGACTGAAAATACGTACAGGGTGCTCACCCTTGGTCGCGCCGGTCAGTCTGAATGAAGTTATAGAACGAATAGAGCCAAAAACGTCTGTCGCGATGACTGTCGCGACTTTTCCAGTCTGAGGGTCCGGGCGTAGAAGCTCTAGACGAGTTCCATGAGAGACAATAATTTCTTGTTGCCGTGCGCCGGAGAAATTGCCTACTATTGCTTGGATTGCAGCGGTGGGAGGTTGGAGAGTGAGGTTATAGAGATGCATTGATAGCAAGTCTCTATAGCAGTCTCTAGCCCGACGCACATGGGCATTATTGACATGTATTTGGTAATGCTTGAGTGGCGGGCACTACACGCAACAGACCGGCATTCATACACAAGCATTCATACATAAGCATCCGTTCTGACATCCATGCATTATCTTCTATGACCTGCTCTATTCTTGAGGCCTGGCAAAGCATTTGTAGGGAGACAGTCCAACCCTGGATATGGTATTGTTGCAAAGGGGAATGTCATAGGATCGCTGTTTGATAAGCTTCTAATATTCTAATCACTCGTTTCCTTCTAAGCTTGTCTTCAACTATCCTTCAACTATCTTGACCTCCATCCCTTCTTTCTCTTATACCACCATCTTGTATGGTAGCACCTAATAGAGACTTAGGGAATAAACAGTTTTCTCCTTCAGCTTTTACATCTTCTGCTTCACAAATGGCTCACTTACCTGCTGACTCGGCGATGGACATCGACAAAGACAATAAAGTTGACAATTATGACGATGTTAGGGGGAGATCTCCTTCCTCTAGCAATGTCTCCTCTAGAAGTGCTTCCGTAGTTTCGAAGGCTTCTTCTATTCCTTACCATGAGAGGATGGTCATCAATAACGACGCCCCTGATGAAGAATTCAGGGAACCTATTGATAGCTCTCAGCTGTCGTACAAAAGACAAAAGTCAAGCAAATAGTCGTGTCAATATGGCGATTGACCCTGTATCCCCTCAGGGACCCCAATGTGTTTCAAAACGAGGCACCAGCCCTTAACATTAGTAATCCCCCGCGCATTGATGATGATGATGTCATCAACATACAACTGCCGTACGACCCTGATCGGCCGACTGAACTGGATCTATGGGACAGTAATTTCCATTCAATTTCTCTCCACAGCTTTTTAGAGCATCTTCCGTCTGACTCTAACAATATAAAGAAATCTTTGGTCCGCATGGCCAAATATATAGAAAACAAAAAAATCGAACCATTTCAAGCCAATGAAATTAATGATTTCAAAGGTATAGGCAAGGCCGCCTGAAAACTCATGTTCACCCTTTACAGCTCTAAATGGGACTTGCTCTTTGCTGACAGTCATAATAACACTTTCAGACAAAAAGTTGCGCATCAATTCACCACTCCTGCCAAGAATAGTAAGAATGGGGAAAAAGATACTAACAAGCCAGCAAGTATTCAACGAATTCCTTCTCCCATCCCCGCAAAATCTCCCAAAGAGATCAAAGAGATCTCCAAATATTTCAAGACAACGAAACCATCCCAGGCTAAGACAAATCCTGGTAAATCTTACACTCAAGCTTCTTTGGCAAAAGGCAATACTGAGGAAGTCCTCAAAATCAAAGAAATGTTTCCTACTCTCAAAGCGAAAAACATCGAAAACATTCAAAAAATTATCAAAGGTGATGGTAAACCAAAACCTCACATTAATATAACAACAAAAGGTCTGTCTGGGAAGCAGATTATCATTCCTATGAATGATGACAATAAGAAACATTTATAGAAGAAAGTAGTTCTCATGTCTGTAACATTAATAGAGCCTTGAAGAACATCAAGTCAGATGTTATGGTCGATTTTGTTCAACAAGACCTTGTAGGTATCATAATTATTACTAACAAAGTTGTATCAGCTTTAGATCTTCAAATGATTGAAAACTATGTCAAAAGTGCAGATTGCATTAATGCAAATGACATTGAATCTTCTAGGCTCCCTCAATCTAAGTCCTATCTGAAAATCATAGGCATTCCCTATCTTCAAGAAAACTTGGTTTCTCCTATCACTTCAAGTGTGGTTGAAGACATCAAGAAAAACTACATCTTCAACAACATTGTTTTGGCTTTAAAGCCTTGGATTATCAAAGTTTTCCCCAAGTCCAACATGACCATTATTTGGGTCAATATTTGGGACATTCAAAGTAGTAGCAAAGTGAAGAGTCTAATCAACAGGTGCTTTAATGTTGGAAGCTATATTGTCACTATTTGTCAGGTATGGTTCACACTGGGGTGGAAGTCTGCAGAATGGACTTGTGGAATGACCTTGGCTTCAGCTTATGTGCTGTACCATCTGTCCGCCACATGGTCACAACTTCAGATAATGGGAAGAAGTCCAAGATGGGAGTGAGTGCTGATTGGTGTGTCGCTGTTGAATATTGAGTTCAATAAGAGTTTATCTTTGTTGATTATCAGACTAGTGAATTATAGTGTAACCACTAGTCTTATATACAGATAGACATTATAGAAGATGCTTGGGGTTTTAGTGTTGAGACACTGACAGAGGTAACTCCATCATGGAAGACCAAGTTCCAGATGGGTAGACTTGCATATGACAAGATACTCTTTTTAATATTGCTGATTTCTTTGGTTTGGAACTTTCAAAACCTTTCAAGTCTTTTCCTACTAGGTATTCTGACAATTATCAGAATTCAGATTCAGTCTTGGACCTTGTTTTTCTATGCCCAAATTCATTTGAACATGACAATCATTGTATCTATCCTGACTGGAGGCTCACTTTGGACTATGCTCTTATCACTGTTAACATCTCTATTATTGAAGAACATGTTCAAACCAAAAAACAATCTTTAATCAAGAATAGTGAAGAAGAATCTCAGTTTATTAATGAGTTTGTTCATTCTCTCAAGAGTGTCAACACAGAGTCTATTCAAAGTATTGACACTCTCGAAACCATTGTTTAAATGTTTGCCAGCAACATCAATAGAATATAGCATAAACACTCCAAGGTTGTCAACATTACTAAGCATTCTAAAACTTGGTGGGATGATAATTGTTATAAAGACCTAAATATATATAGATAGTCTAAACAACTTGAGAATTAGAAGAAATTCAAAAGGACTGTCAAGAAGACAAAATGAGAATTTTTTGATGGAAAAATTAATGAGATTACCAATAAAAAATATGGTTCTTGGGAACTCATAAACTAGGTTAAGAAGAGGAAACTTCTGGCTATCAAAGCAATTCAATATAACAGCTATCTAT
>Ga0157368_1000372_pt1 | contig 21269 bp, 21 predicted proteins | sample AttbisABBM3_FD_113146 | JGI IMG/M metagenome (GOLD analysis project Ga0157368, IMG submission 113146) | Fungus gardens microbial communities from leaf cutter ant in Botucatu, State of São Paulo, Brazil - Atta bisphaerica ABBM3 | ecosystem: Host-associated > Fungi > Mycelium > Unclassified ...
ATATGTAATCTTCATACTATTATAATATTACTTTTTCTAGAATCTTCTACTTTCTTCTCTATATTATGTAATAATATGACTATGACTATAACATGTGTGACCAACCTGTAACAGATGTCACACTTTGTGACCATTATTATATTACTATTTCTTAACTAAGTCCTAATAAAGAAAATTAGAAATAAAAAATAAATAAAAATGAAAGTAAAAATGAGAGAAAATAATAATAAGAACTAAGTCCATTGTTTTTCATGAAGTGATGGATCCTCTTATAGATGTCTTAATAAACTCTATGGACATTACAATGGATATTAGCATTGTTTGCACCAAACCTCATAGGGTTTGTAACAGGGTTTAAGGAAGTTTGTTCAAGGCTTTGTGGCAAAAAGTATAGTCTCTTTCCAACTCTCTCTGATTGTAGCCATCAACTTATTTAGACAATGAATCTCCTCAAAGAGGTTAGTTTTAATGTTCCAACACCTCATCTCTATGGTGACAATCTTGGTTTACTTTTCTGGGGTTCCAACCACTCAATTCAACAATCTTACTATACTGGTAAGTAGTTTGTCAGTTGTCCACACTGCACTATGCTGCTGTGCATTGTTTCTTCCAACAAGATATACATGTAACATGCCCAGAAATAACCAATACATCTCTGATAAGAATCGCAGAATTTCTTGAGGAGTATGAGACGGAGTATGAGACTGACAGCCACAACATACATTGAATTGACTTGACCTAGGTGACACCAAATTGGGTGGATCGGGCCGAGTCGACTTCATACGGATCATACGGACCGTGGAAGGTCATCTGCTTCGTAGAAACTTTTCTTCATATGGCCCGCCCCGCCCATGAACTACTATTTGACTTTAATCAAATTGCTTTCTTTAGTCTACTGCTTCATCTGTTTCAACTATGCCAAGCTCACTCAAGCAAGATAAGTTGGTTGGATCGCTGGATTGTGGAACTACGTGCGTCATATGCATATGGCGTTTGCCTGGTAACCACTGATGACCTGATGCAGCTCCGTGAGGTTCATTATATTCAACGAGTATGCGGATATCGTTGCGCAGCACCAGCTTGAGTTTCCCCAATACTATCCCCATCCGGGGTCAGTTTGTGACCAGTCCAATCCCTGGTCTAGATGAGAAGAGACTAACTGATTTGTTTAATTCTTTGCGGCGTTGGCTGACTGAATAATAGATGGCATGAACACGATGTAGATGAGATACAGCGACACGCGGAGACATGTATTGAAGAAGCAGTTCAAAAGCTCGAGAGGGCTGGGTGGGCAAAAGAGTGCGTCAAGGTCGTGGGTGAGTTGGTGGGTTCTTTCAGAGGCCAAGACGCTATCATATGGTCATGGGAAAACTCAGTGGGCCAAGTGTTGATCCAATTGTGCCGTAGGAATTACAAATCAACGCGAAACGACTGTCGCCTGGAGTCGCAAGACTGGGAAGCCATTGTGCAAGGCCATTGTTTGGACTGATTCACGCACGAAGAATGTTGTCACTCACTTCGAGCACAAGCTGGAACAAGTGGGAATTCAAGTTTCTCCTGGAGTATGGAAGAAAGGTCAGGAGGGCATTGACGTACTTCGCGACATGTGGGTTCCTGGATTCCTGCCCACCTGGCTGGACATCATTCCTGACATGAATGTGATATTTTCTCGTAGCACGGGTTTGCCACTTTCGACCTACTTCTCTGCCATCAAGCTTCGTTGGATGGTTGATCACTATCCGGAAGTCGGCAAAGCACACGAAGCCGATGATCTACTTTTTGGAACAGTAGAGTCATGGGTTGCATATGTTCGCAAGACTTCCGGTTGTTGTCACACTACTGCACTACTGACTACGTTCTTTGATAGAATCTACTTGGTGGAACCAAAACTAGCATTCATATCTGCGAAGTTAGTAATGCATCGCGCACATTACTCCTTAACTCCTCGACTTTGCGATGGGAACCCAGCCTGCTCGAATTCTTCGGTCTTCACAAGTCGATCTTACCCAGACTGGTATCAACTTCCGAGGTGTACGGAAATATTGTATCTGGTGCTCTAACTGGTGTCCCTATCGGCGGACTTGTGGGTGATCAACAAGCAGCGTTGATTGGCAATAAGTGTTTAAATCAAGGTGAAGCCAAGTGTACATATGGTACTGGCGCTTTCCTATTGTTCTGTACTGGCGGTGAAATTGTGAAGAGTAACCACGGGCTCCTGAGCACGGTAAGTGATTGGGTCTGTTTGAGGACGTAAGTTGAATCTCTGGTCAGATTGCCTATCAACCGGGACCGGATGCGAAGCCAGTGTACGCATTGGAAGGTAGCAGTGAGTAGCCGAATGCTCGTACGATCGCTTTCTCGTTAACTCATGCCTCTTAGTTGCTGTCGCCGGAAGTGCCATAAAATGGCTTCGCGACACCATGGGCATGGTCAGCTCTGCCGCAGAAGTCAACGATTTGGCGGCGAAGGAAAATGACACAGGAGGTATCTATTTCGTTACGGCGTTCTCTGGTTTGCTCGCGCCGTATTGGGACCCCGGAGCAGCAGGACTCCTGATTGGTATGAAATACTCCAATGATGTATCTATATTGGTTCTGAGCATTACTAGGGATTTCCCAATATACCAATCCGTCTCATATCGCTCGTGCTGTGTTGGAAGCAAATGCTTATCAGACCCGCGCAATCATTGAGAGCATGAAGTTGGATTCTGGATCGGATCTGAAGTACCTCAAAGTTGATGGCGGGATGACCAATGGTGATCTCGCAATGCAAATTTTGGCCGACCTCGGTGGGTTCATCGTCGTCCGTCCGGAGATGAGAGAGTACGTGAGCGAGGTTCTTGAATCTGTCCCCAAGAAACTAATTTTAAACAACAGATCGACTGCACTCGGTTCCGCACTGTGTGCCGGAGCTGCAATTAAATTATTTGGATGGGATTTGAATAAGCCTGAATCCTTGCGGAAAGTTAACGTGAAAGGCAGTATTGAGTTTAATCCCAGTCTGTTTGATTTCGAAAGGGAAAAGAAGTGGGCGGGTTGGCAAAGAGCTATTGAGAGGTCCAGGGGTTGGGAAGTTGGCGTGGACGAGGGAGCATAAGTAACTAGAGATTTGTCTAGAGATTTGTGTCATTAAAATATTGATTGCTGAGTTTCAAAAATGTATTATTATTGGGCAAGCCTACTCTGACATTCATTCTGGCATGTCAAGTTTCGAGAAAATCGTGAAACTGGCTTGCAAGCCAAAGAGTGCTCCTCCAAAATCCAAGGTGATGGTTTACACTACTGCAGAATTGCGAGCTAACGTGGTTTACCCAGTATATCGACAGTATCATCGCTGCTACCTGGTCAGAGGACGGTGCCGTTCATGATGTCTGCAAGGCTCTTGCACCACGCTTTCGCGAGCCAAACTCCGTTGTGCGTACACAATCTTGCTCTTCATAGAGACAACTGAAAATTAGCTCTCATTTCAGGTTGTGTTTAAAGCACTGATAGTGCTACATACTATGATTCGGAACGGTGCTACCGACAATGTCCTCTCACAACTTTCACAAGGCGACGTTCTCAAGCTGTGTAACGTGTACGCAGGAAACTGGGAAGGTTAGTGAATCAACTAGTCCTATGTGTTCCTCACTAATGAATTGACGCATCTACACGCTCAATAATTCAGGATTTGAAAATCCAGATCATCTACATCATTATGCAAGATACCTCGACTGTCGTATTCGCTCCTATGCTGATCTCAAACACGATGTCATCAAGGTTCAATCCGAATCAAACCGAGATCTACGCAGCTCGACAGCACCTGGAGAGCAGGAGGAGCACACCCATAATAGGAAGAGGCGAGGTGGTGTGAGTGCCAATCCTAGTCTTGGAAGGAGTAAGACCGTGATGGGAAGAAAGCTGAGGCTGATGACTGTTGAGAAAGGGTTATTAAGGGAGACCAAGGCTGTGCATCAGATGATCGACGCTGTGGTACAATGCAGGGTACGTGGCTATCTATGATACACTAACTGCTCCTATCGCTGTTGTATTTCAGTTTTACCTGGATGGTGTTGATGATGAGCTGCGGTTGACAGCGTTGCGGATGCTTGTCAAGGATCTGTTGATTCTATTTCAAGCTGGGAATGAGGCTGTCATCAACCTTCTTGGTGCGTTTTCTCGATGTCTCGGAGACTGATCGACGCTCATCCAGGGTCTAGAACAGTATTTCGAGATGTCACATATCGATGCTAAAGAGGGGCTCACGATTTATCGACACTTCTGTAAGCAGACGGAACATGTCACGGAGTACTTTGGGGTTGCAAAGAAACTACAGAATCTTCTGAATGTTCCCATTCCAAACCTGCGTCATGTCAGCATTACATCTTTGAATTTCTTTCATACCTTCACGTATACATATATTGCAGGCCCCAGTATCTCTCGCCACCGCCCTTCAAGAATATATAGATGATCCAAATTTCGAGCAAAATCGTCTTGAATACAGAGCCAATAGAGCGGTAACAAATGGGAAAGCGACACCCAAATCTACCGCCAACAACGCAAAGGCTTCACTAAGTTCGTCTAGCATACGCTCATGATGTTATGTTATAACTCATGCCTTTTCAGCCAATAAGACGGGGGATAAACAAAATGCCAGTTCATCTAGCACTAATTCAGCAGCAGTCATGCCAGCACCCACACAAGAGCCCAAAATAGAGGATTTCTTCAGTTCAATTGAAGGGAATCAGACCAATATGTTCAACGCTCCATCCGGGTAAGAACTTGACCGCTAGTCTCATAAAATCCCTTGGATTGAATGTCATTTTACAGTTCTACCGGAGCGCAAGATCCCTTTTCTCAGATGATCACAGGGCAGCCTTTCACTGGCCAGGTGATGGCTCAGCCGACGGGGTTTATAATACCTCAGCATACGACGATGCCAAATGCAGCCAATCCCTTCGGCCTTCTGGGACAACAAACTTCCACGGGTCAACGACCATTTACAACATATCTGACGGCTCCCGATCAGCAGAATTTTTTACAGCCTCAAGCAACTGGAATCAACCCGTTCCGTCAGAGCATGCTCATTCCCCAAACCACAGGTATGGCCCTTTTTGGAGTGGGAAGCGCCCAAGGCACGGGTATGAGTGGCCTAGGCACTTCTCAACAACCCAGTTCCAACTCCATTCCTACTGCAAATCAGTCCATGGTTACAGGATTCGGTCAGTCACTCTTCAACACTACACCCTCCCTTTTTCAACAGCAGCAGCAGCAAATACAAACGCTGCCGCTCCAGCCATTGCCTACATCTACTTCTGCAGTGCCTTCTGATTCGATGTTCTCCACTACATCCCAATTACAATCAAACAATAATGTTCCGCCGCGGTCTGCATCGACACCTCTTACCAATCTTGCTAAGAGTAAATCACCGCTGCTGAAGCCACAAATGACGGGTACAAGGAATCCTTTCGGGCCTGTCATCACTCCTGCACCACCGGTACCAAAATCCCTGACTATGGCAGAGCTTGCTGTGATGGGACGTGGTGCAAATACTATCTCCGTTGGTTCTCAACAGCCGCAACAGCAATCAACGCGAAGTGACGGTGCAGGATTGACAAATACCAATACAAACGGGTTCAACTTTGCCAACGGTGCACTTGGCCCAGGAGGGACGGATATGGGCAGTGTGGCATCCTCTTTTGCTTTTGCAAACTCCAAACACAGTACAATGTCACCAACAAGCGCAAGTACTATCGCTGGCTCTGCATTCTCGGATTCTACTACCAGAGGAACTTCTTTATTGGGGTTGATAGGTCAGCCAGCAAATGTTAGCTCTAGCAGTGCCATTGCGGCTACCTCATCACTACCTACTGGTGTCGGCAATGGAACTAGTGCTAGCGTAGGCCCATTGAAGCCCCAGATCACCGGTTTTGCTGGCCTTAAACCATTCAAGCCTTCCTCCTCCTTTGGTGTTACATTGCTGGACTCACTGCCGCCTTTGCCTAATGCATCCAACGCCACTAATCCCTCCACCACATCAGGAACTAACACCACCAGCACTTCTGATGCAATGGTCGGCATCAGTTCGCCACCTTTTGGAACATCGGAATTTGGCACATTGAGTAAACAACAGACTGGGTTTGGGGGTACTTCAGGTGGATTCGGAGCGCTGAACGCAGGTGCTAGTGGCTTCGGTTTATCTTTCGCAGCAAGTACGCCAGTCAATCCGCTCCCCTCCGTCAGCGCGACATTACCATCTGGGACGCCAAATTTGAGCGTTGGTCTAAGGCCACAACCAATGGGGGGTGGTCCAGCGAATCCATTCCGAGCCTCGATGGCCCCTGGAAACTTGTTGAGCGGGTTCGATAGATCTGGTGTAAACAGTGTACCACCTCTTCCGACTGGGCCTGGAAATAGCAGTATGTTTGGAGTTACGTCATTGTCGCCGCCTAGTTCGTTTGGAAATGCATTCGGGCAATCTCAGGGAGCTGGGAAGGCTCAAGGACCACAACAAGGCCAAGGAAGTGCCTCGTTAATATAGCGCAGAAATCATTGATCTCGAAACATGATTGTACCTGAATCCTAGAGTAATTCATTGGAAACTTGACATTCGTTTCTCTCTTCCGTCTCTCTGTTTCATACCCTCTTGGTCTACTCATTTTATGTTATCACTCCTTCCTCTAGGACATCTCGCTCCTTCACTTTGACAACAAATTGCCACTACTCTCCCTATATCCTGAGTTGTTCTTTTTAAATCGCAGGTCCTGTAACGTTACAACTTTGCTTGGGTTTACCGTCTTCTCCAGAAAATGTATGTACTTACGGCATGAACTGATCAAATCAAATTACTTGTTCTGTCGAGTCTCTGTTGACAAGAACAGTATAAGCAGATCGCGTGAAAGAGTAGTTAGATCCCGAATACAACTCAGCCGCTGGTCAGCATCTTGAATACTACTCTAGTCCTCCTTCCCACTTTCATGGCAATGTACGCTGTTTGATACCACGTTGCGACGTGAACAACTAACTCATCACTCAATCATAGAAACAATGCTTCAATTGAACCCGAGTCAAACGCGTCCGGTGCAGACACGACATTGACATTAGAAAGTGCAGTTCAACAAGCTAAACGCGCGTTTGCCCTCCAGAAATACGAACAGTCTGTAGATTTGTATGCTACTGCATTGGAAATAGCGTGAGTTTGTCAATCTCTACCTAGACCTGGGATTGGTACGCGTCCTGAGGCACATTTTTGGCTTCGATTCACATATTCGACAGCGTTTTTCTAACTTGACATATACATATCTATGCAGGACCGAGAACTTTGGTGAAGACACACCAGAAACTGCAGACTTATATTTCTCTTACGGACGCGCCCTTCTGGAAAATGCAATAACTTCAAGTGGTGTTTTAGGCAAGGAACGATCCCAAGCCCCTACGGAAGATGAGCCTGAAGGTACACTAGTCCTCCTCCCCTTTGCCACCTGTATTGACACCTTCTCATAAAGTAAACTCGGCTAATGGTCCAATCCTGTCATTCTCGGGAGACGCAGAAGAGGAGGACCCCGCCGTGGATCTGTTTGCCAATGCGGAAAATGCTAATGCAGAGGAGGAAAAAGCAACTGTTCAGGCTGAGGAAGAGGAAGCGGAACCTGAGGACGATTTTAATGCTGCATGGGAAGTTCTTGACCTTGCACGAGCCATATATGATCGCGAATTACAGCGGGAGGAGGATGACGAGGTGAAGCTCAAGTTAGCAGACACATATATTGCTTTGGGGGATGTTTCTCTTGAAACAGGTATGTTTTAGATTTCAGTGTCATGAAGTAGATACCCAACACTTTCATAGAGAAATTTGATCAAGCAATACAAGACTACGAAGTAGGCCTTAAATATAAAATCGGTCTTCTCCCCAAATCCTCTCGGCAAATCGCAGAAGCGCACTATAAACTCAGTATTGTACTGGATCTTACGTCTGGTCGCCTAGCAGATGCCATTAATCATGCTGAAAGCGCTTTGGCGAGTGTCGAGACGAGGTTAACTGAGCTTCGAAATGGGCTGGCTGGCCAACTACCACCCCTACCTGATGAGCCGCCTATCGACATCAAGGGCAAAGGAAAGGCTATGGCGAAACTTGTGAGAGATGATGCTGTTCAAAAAATGTCTAAACAGCGGATAGAGAGTGAAATCAGAGAGTTATCTGAGCTGAGAGATGACCTAGCTTTGAAGGTATGGATGAGTTGACTCGTACTTCCATTGCCTCACAAGTGCAACTTTAGGTTGATGAGCTTAAGACCTCACCTAATGACGTGCTTTCACAAAGTGCGCCGGCACTCGCTGCCCAAGACCTAGATAAAGAATTAAATATTGGAATCACGGCGTCTGAGCTACCTCAGACAGTAAACGACCTCACAGATATGGTCAAGAAGAAAAAGAAGACTCCTACAGTCATTCCCAGTACCTCCACTGACAATACACCCACAACTGAAATGAGTACCACGAAACGCAAAGCAGAAGAGCCAGAAACAGAAACGTCAAGCACAGAAAAGAAAGCCAGATTAGAGGCCTCATGATTGATGCCAAACATGTATTACTGCCTTCTAACATGATATTGTGTACAATCTACAATCTGCCTGGCACAAATCTAATGTCACACATCACATATCACACTTGGGAAGTCAATCGGGATGTATCAGCTATGCATATTGCCTTCACGACTGCATGTCGCCTTCACCATTGCTGTCGCCAAGATGAGCAATAAAATAAATGTTATTACACTCAGCCTGTCGTTGATATGGTCCCATGTCTGACCGCAGATGACAAGGGATGTAGCCTTCCTTGCGATCCAAAGATCTGGCCCTAAAACCAAGTCCACACTAACTATTATAAGACTGAGAAGGTCACTTCCAACAGCCTTCAGAAGACATGAGTTTTGAGAATTGTGTACATCACATGATCATATGTACTACTCCCTGCTTAGTCATTTACAGTTATCCACAGTTCACTGGGTGACTCCTGAGTTATCTGATTAATTCCTAAGGCTACTAGGACCCCTTATTTGTCACCTGCACTCCAATTCTAACAAAAACAGGTTGGAAGGCATCTAATTTTCTATTCATAATTCCCTAATAGCTACCACCAAGACAGCCCCACTATCAATGACTATCTAGACAATTCCCAAACATTAATCTTGGAAACTGGCTATATTGACCCCTAGACTATTGTAGTCAAGTTCTGAAGGAGTTTGGTGTTGTAAAGCATTCTGCTTACCAAGCATATGGTCCATGATCAGTAGTACTAATTAGGTAGTTGATATAAAATTTTGATACAGGTTGAATTACTACCAATACTACTCATTATCTATTGTTGCTTGCACTTCCTTAGCTCTCTATTATAGTATTCACTACAGGTAAGTGGTTGTCAGTTGTCCACACTGCACCATGCTGCTGTACATTCTGTTCCTTCCAACAATTTGGAGTCAACAATTCAGAACCAGATTATAATAATATCATGGATACCAGTGGAATATCCCAAGGACACAGACCTTTTCAGTTGGTTTCAAGCTGCTTGATGGATTAAGCAGGCTCATCAGGCCAATAAGTGTCTCTTTTGTCTTCATATCTAATATATATTTAGTTCTAGCTTATATCATTCTCATCTCCAATATATACCTATCTTCTGTTTGTGCCTTGTTGGCCCATAGCCAATGGATTTGCCATGCTCAAAATAAAAGATACAAGTATAGAAAAATGTAAACCCTTAGATATTTCTACTCCATCTTCTTTCTTCTTTTCTCCTATTTATTGTCTAAGATAGGAAAGATGTTACAACTTAAAACTCAGAGTTAAGTAAAATGTGAGAGGTTGATCCATGTACAAGAAAGTGTGGATACAGAAGTACATCTAGAGTTGGTTAGAGGCCCATCCAGAGTAAGGGAGCAAAAGTCCCAGAAGTTAGTCTATGACAATGGATCAATTGTAACTTAGTAAAAGTAAATATGGAAGTAAGTTGGAATTGAGTGCTACATAGATAACAGCCTTAGCTTCAACTTTTTAATGTTGTATCTAACTTATCTTTATTACATAGTCATAATTTGAGAGATGGAGAAGGAAATTTAATTGAGAATAAGTATAGCACTTAATCCAAGTTGATTATCAGACTAAGGAATTGTACATAGTAACTATTATTCTTAAATACAGAATTTAGATTTCTAATAATAATAGAACTGAGTATACTTTGGGTTTGTCAGTTATTGAGAGATTATTATCAGAAACTCCATTGAGTTTATCATGGAATGGAAAGTACTTGTTTGTAGAGTAATCAGTGATTGGAATATAAGATGATCTATACTGGAAAATAATAATTAGTTTGGATATGTTAGATGTTATTATAGATAGATATAGCTGGGTTAGTATGTGATGTTAGATATAATTTATATCTTGTTATCTAAGATCCAATAATAAGCTCTCAGAAGTCCAATTTAGCAACTTGCATTATCCAAATACATGAAATTGTCAGAATTGAAGACAGTAAACTCTGTTTATTTTCATTTTCTTTCTTATTTCTATTTTAAACTTAGGGTTAGGAATTAGCATGATATCACACATAACTGTCACAAACTGGTCATATGTCACATAGAACATAGAACATCATAGAAGATTCTTGAACAATAATGATATTCTACATATACATGTTTCTTTAGAATAGGCTAGGTTAGTATAGACCATTAGCAAAGTATATATAAGGTAGACACTTTGTAACTGGAACTCCATCAAGTTCTCTTGTGTTAACCCTAATACAAGGTTCTTTCTTTTAACTCACTATAAGATCTTAAGTTTGTAATAGAAATGATCTTTGGCTTCAGCTTGTGTACTGTATCTCTACTAGTTACACAGGTCACATATTTTGGAAGAAGTACTCAGAGTATTATTGACATATAAGTTCACCAAAAGATGGGAGGTGTATCATTGCTGCCACTAGAAAATAGTGATAGTTTTAGTTAATTTTCAGAATAGGACTTTATAATGTAATTATTGGCTTATATACTAAGTATGTTACCTAGGCTAGTTATCTAGGAATGGAGACTGCTAAGTGACTTATCCTAGTTCTAGATAATTCTTAGATATCTGGGATAGAGATTGATGAAGTTATTAAGGATCTAGTAAGAATATCCAAGATGAAATAGATGATGTGATCTACAATAGAAGAGGTTAGGGAGTGTGAATGAGAAAGGGAGTATTATTCATGGTTTGGGACAGATGAGATTGGATTAGGATGTGATGTTATGACTTAAGTCTCAAAGTGTTTAAGATAAAAGAAAAACCTTGTATTGGATTAACACAAGAGAACTCAATGGAGTTCCAGTTACAAAGTGCCTACCTTATATACACTTGGCTAATGGTCCATGCTACACTAACCTAGCCTATCCTAAAGAAACATGTATACTATATACTATTGACATATAGAATAACATTATTATTCCAGAATCTTCTATAATATTCTATGTAATATGTGACTGTGTGACAGCATTCATGTGACTTGTGATGGAGGTGTGACACCATGTCATGTTGTGTGACAGTTTGTGACATCATGCTAAACTCTAATCCCAAATTTGAAAAATAAAATACATGAAAATGAAAATGAGAAATGAAAATGAAAATAAACAGAGTCCACTGTCTTCAATTCTGACATGTGACATATGGTATCCATCTATATAACTAGTCATAAACTTTTACTTGAAGCAAAAATTATACTTGATATGTAGCCTATACTAGTATACAAACTCAAGTAAAGATTACAAAAGAACTTGACAGAAAGTTCTTATTATATTCCTACTCTATATGATGGATTACTGTGGCATACTATTCTACCAATGTGACATGTGACATGTGACTACCTATGTGACTAATCATGTGATATAAGAAATAAACTATGCTTAACAATTATATCAGTTCAGAACAACTACAACTATGAGACAACTTGGAGGAGTTGTGAGATGAGTTAAGAGAAATGATAGAATAATCACTTAGATTAAATATCTATTGATATGGATCATAACAAGAACAAAAGAAAAAGAAAAAAACCAATTGCTTTATCATAGGATGCCTGACAGTCTCTGGGAATAATAATAAGTGCAAATAAGTGCAAATAAGTATGCACAACTGTCGGGCAGGTCTGTTCCTGTTCAGTATAACATTCAGCCGGCCAAATATGAACATCTGGGTTCGTACACTATCCCGATTCTATACAAATCTGTCGTTGAGCGACTTGTGCTACTAGACGGAACATCGTAATCCAGAAGGAAGAACCTACTGGTTCAATACCGGCACAAAGCAGAGTGTTTGGGAGAAACCGGATGGTCAGTTTTCTTATTGTGTTTCAACGCATCCAGAAACTTTCATTATTGTCCCATTAGAGCTCAAAACTACTTGGGAGGTTAGAATCGCTTCCTTCATCACAACCTTTCCGTCAATTAATTTTTCCTCAGCGAGCACTTAGTAAGACCAAATGGAAGGAGTATTTCTCTCACGGAAAGAAATACTACTATAACGTATAGTATTTCCTTGCATCTTATCAAGTGTATGCATTCAATTTAATGATAGACCGAAACCAAGGAATCAAAATGGGAATGTCCCGAAGAAGTCACACTCTACCTCGATGAAGCGCAGGAGGAGGCTAAACGACTTTCGGTACAGGCAGGAAGTGGAAGGTACTCTACTTATGATTCAGCCTCACCCAAACAGGCTAACACGTACTGCAGCCAACAACTCCGAGCCATAGGTGCTCCAGGATTTATGCCAGTCGGAGCAACTCAAGGTGCACTCGTCCCCATGGGAGGCGCTGACACATCCTCATCTACTTCCCAGTCTCAACAAACAAATGGCACTTCAAGCAATGGTACTCTTCTCGCCGTCGGCGCACACATAGGTAGCAATGGCTTACCGCTTGCTGCGAACTCAGTATTGCCAGCACGTCCCCATTTGCCGGATGATCCCGTAATCCCTCACAACGGCTTTGCCACCGTAGAAGAGAGTGAGAAGGCATTTATACATTTGTTGAAGAAGGCTGGTGTGGATGCAAATTGGACTTGGGATCAAACTATGCGTGCTATCATTACTGATCCACTGTATAAGGCTTTGAATACGCTCGCTGAGAAGAAAGTCTGTTGGGAGAAGGCAAGAACGTTCTTCGACGTAATGCAATTCTTCACGATTGACTTGGAATTCACAGTATACGAATGGATTAAGGGCAAAGGAGCAGGAAGAAAAGGAGGCCAGGCTTGCCAAGTTGCGTCCTGCTATCCGAAATATGCTGAAAGGCAACCCAAACGTGTTTCACTATACGACTTTCCGCACTGCAGACAAACTCTTCGCGCAACACCCAATTTGGCAACAGGCCCGTATCGAAGCTGAAAGGAAACTTATTTTTGAGGAGTATATAGCCGAGCTGAAGCAGCGTGAGATGGTGCGTTGTTTCATGGTATTTATCGTGTCCGCCCTTTTATCCTTCATTTTTTCGCAATGGATATAGCAAGAGTCCCGCGCAGCACGGACGCGCAGCGTATCCAAGGTTGTCGCATTGTTCAAGGACTTAAATGTAGATGTCCTTACACGTTGGAAAATCGCATATGGAATGATTGCGGAATCTGAGCAATACAAAGCAGACTCAGAGCTACAGAAGCTGCCATCTTTAGATATTCTGTTGGCATTCGAGGACTACAGTCGAGTGAGGGAGAGGGAATATGAGGAGCAAACGAGGAGGGCACAGGTTGAAAAGACCAGGAAGGAGCGGAAAGCGCGGGAGGCATTTAAGGTATATCGTTCTCTGATTTGAGCTGGGCGATCATTAAGGACCCGTACAGAGTCTTCTCCAGGGGCTTATCCACACAGGAGAGATCAAAGCCAGGTCCAAATGGAAAGAAGTCTACCCATCTTTCAAGGACGATGAACGGTATCTCAATATGCTCGGCAATCCTGGTTCAAACCCACTCGAATTATTCTGGGATACTGTTGATACACTTGATCAGAAATTAGATGCCAAAATCGCTGTGGTTGAGGACGTTATGAAACGGTGGACTCCCCCTTATAACGAAGTCAGTAGAGATGGGGATGGGGACGTCAAGATGAGCGAGACGGAGAAAGGATTCGTGGTGGAGGTTGATACGACTGTAGAACAATTTTTGGGGGCCCTCGAACAAAATGTTACAGATGCTCTGAGAAGTCTGGAGTCGGTGGATATGGTCGAAGTATTTACTGAGGTATGTGTTTGCTCTGATTTTTCTCGTGGTACTCAATTGGTTTGCGGTCATCTAGTTGAAAAATCTTGTGGTCAAGAAGAAGGCCGATGAAAAGAGACGGGCAGAGAGGAAACAAAGACATTTGCAGGATGACTTAAGATATGCAATGAGGAAGCTATCTGAGCCCCTTGATATTACGCTTTCTTACGACCAGGTGGGTCCACATTTGATGTTACGCTGGCCTATCTCACTGCTGTCTAGGTTGTCCCTCTGATTCAGGACTTGCCTGAGTATAAAGTCCTCGACGACGAGGGAAGGCGAGCTGCTTTTACCAAGTATGTGAAGAGACAAAAGGTGGATAACCTTGACCTGTATCAACATTATGGATTACTAATTGAAGCTGCGCTTCAGGAACGAATGCGTGAAGTTGCTTCTGAAGATGGTGGCTCAGCTACTAGCAGGAAACGAAAGGAACCACACAAAGAAGAAAGAGAAGGAGGAAGGGATAAGGAGCGCGATCGCGAAAGAGAGAAGGAGAGGGAACGGGAACGGGAAAAGGACAGGGAGTACAAGGAGAGAGAAAGGGAACGCGATCGAAAAGATTATGACCGAAGTGCCCGCAGTTCCCGACACCACCGGTACGACGAATACGACGACCGGAGGTCCAGGGATTATGGTAGAGAACGGGATAGAGAGGACCGGGATAGAGATAATTATAGGTCATCCAGACATCGGGAGGACGATAGGAAAAGGGATAGTGGTCGCAAAAGCTCGCGAGTCGAACTTCACACTAGAGAATGGGATGGTACACCGAAGAGAGAGCGCGAAAGGAGCATGTCCGTATACAAGGAGGATGGGAGAGAAAAAAGGGAGTGGGACGGAGGCAGTCATGAGGGCAGAGTGGAAAAGGTGAAGTTCCATGTTTGTGTTCATCAAGGATGTACTTAGATTTCATTCAGCGACCTCGGTATGATCGTGACGATGCACTCAGTGAACACACGGATGACAGACGTGCCGAGACCCCTGAAGAAGGCGAAATTTGACCTCTGCTCTACAATGCTATACAGTATGACCTACCAATGTAGCCCATATTATGATAGGAATATAAATTTACAATGCTTCACGAGTCTAAGGGAATCTCTATCTTGCCAATGCGCAGGCGCGTGTACGGTTGTTTGTGCTGGATGGTTTTCCTGTAACCCTTTCTCCGTTTCTTCTTAAAAATATACTCCATTGGGCCTTTCGTGTGCTCGACGACGGTGGCGTCTACTCTGACCTTGGATGTAGGGATCATGGGATTTCCACGGAGTGTGTATTCGCGTGAGCCGAGCTCCTCAATGGCATTGAGTGTCAAGACGTCGCCAACCTTGACATCAGGGATGCGGGGTACAGTGAGGAGGTCGCGTGGGGTGAGAATATATTTGCGACCTAAGAAATTTGCGACGACATATTGGGATGGCTGGGAGCGGATGAGCTGGAGGGCAGACAAGGTGGTTTCTGGCATGACGGCCTGAACATGGAGGGTCCGTGCATAGGACAGCGGCGGTACTGTGCAGGTTGCGGCATAAGTTCCTACACGAGCCATCCGAGAAACTGAAGACGTACACCGCCTGAATACGCTTGCCAGCGCCGTCATGTCCAGATGAGAAAGTGAAGCTGTGGGAAATTGGCAAGATTGGAGCGGAGCTCAAATATTCCGAGTAAGGCCGAGCGTGAACCCTCCCAAACCGAAATCTTCCCTCTACTCTTCCTTTTTTCTCCTCCTCATTCCATATGCACCGCATCGCGCTTAGGAACTCAACACGCAACGCACTAACGGCTTTCAAGGTGTGTTCTGCGCCAGCAGGTGCTTTTTTTCACTTGTCTGTTCTGCCTCAAGTCCAAGAAGAAACTCACTCGTTGCAACCAACCTGCTTATGTATTTACAGAGCGCTCGCTCTTATGCCACTGCAAAGCCTGGTAAGTGGACTTCCATAAATTTTATTTTATACGTCAAGAAGCTGACGGTGTGCTTTATCTTTACTTCCGGCGTCATCCCGCATACCACGTCACTTGGGTTCTGCACTCGTCTTAAATAGCTGCCTCCGAGGTCACCTCCATACTTGAGTCTCGCATCGCAGGCACCTCTGTTGGTGGTAATGTTGAGGAAACTGGTCGTGTCTTGAGTAGGTTTCCCTCTCATGTCGTGTAACCGCTAGGGATTTATTCCGAGTTCAGGTGTTGGTGATGGTATCAGTCGCGTCTGGGGTTTGAAGAACGTGCAGGGTTAGTTGTCATAATCCGCTTTCTCATGTGTCCCAAGGGTCTTACAGCGCGTTTATCACCTCAACTTTTCAGCTGAGGAGATGGTGGAATTCTCCTCGGGTATTCGTGGCATGTGCTTGAATTTGGAAGCCGACAACGTTGGTGTCTCTATCTTCGGTAACGATCGTCTCATCAAGGAAGGCGATACTGTCAAGCGTACCGGCCAAATTGTTGATGTCCCTGTCGGCCCTAACCTTCTTGGTCGTGTTGTAAATGCTCTCGGTGACCCCATCGACGGTAAAGGTCCTATTGAGGCTGCCGAACGTCGTCGTGCCTCTCTCAAAGCCCCTGGTATCTTGCCCCGTCGCTCTGTCAATCAACCCATGATGACTGGTCTCAAGCCCATCGACGCTATGGTTCCTATCGGCCGTGGTCAGCGTGAGCTTATCATTGGTGACCGTCAAACAGGCAAGACTGCCGTTGCCATAGACACCATTCTTAACCAGAAGAGGTGGAACAATGGTAATGACGAGGAGAAGAAGCTTTACTGTGTTTACGTTGCTGTTGGCCAGAAGCGTTCCACTGTCGCCCAGCTCGTCAAGACTCTCGAGGAGAATGATGCTATGAAATACAGTATCATCGTCGCTGCTACTGCCTCAGAGGCTGCTCCTCTCCAATACCTTGCTCCCTTCTCTGGATGCGCTATGGGAGAGTGGTTCCGTGACAATGGCAAGCACGGCAAGTATTCAGCCGCTTACTACAACTGTCAAAGACTTATGCCTTGTAGCCCTCATCATCTACGATGACTTGTCCAAGCAGGCTGTTGCTTACCGTCAGATGTCCCTCCTTCTCCGCCGTCCTCCAGGTCGTGAGGCTTACCCCGGTGATGTCTTCTACCTGCACTCACGTCTCCTCGAGCGTGCTGCCAAGATGAGCGACAAGTTCGGTGGAGGATCTCTTACTGCCCTTCCCATCATCGAAACCCAGGGTGGTGATGTGTCTGCTTACATTCCCACTAACGTGTGTTTTGGTTTCAATCACGCGAAAGATCACTTCTTACCGATTTTTTAGGTCATTTCCATTACTGATGGTCAGATCTTCTTGGAGGCTGAACTCTTCTTCCGTGGTGTTCGTCCTGCCATTAACGTCGGTCTCTCCGTCTCTCGTGTCGGGTCTGCTGCTCAGACGTGAGTTGCTCAATTTTACTATGATCTCACATTACTGATGGTCCAGCTAGCAAGATCATGAAGAAGTTTGCTGGTTCACTCAAGCTTTACCTTGCTCAATACCGTGAAGTTGCTGCCTTCGCACAATTCGGTTCCGATCTTGATTCTTCCACCCGTTTTCTCCTCAAACGTGGCTCTCGTCTCATTGAACTCCTCAGTATGTATTTAATTGCATTTTTGTTTTCTGGTTCATGTGTATCTGATTTGTACTGTAGAACAAGGTCAATACCAACCCTTGGCCATCGAGATTCAGGTCCCCATCATCTATGCTGGTGTCAATGGTCTTCTCGATGATATTCCTGTTGAGAACATTACGAAATGGGAGGCAGAGTTCCGTGAACACCTCACTGCCACTCAGTCTCCCCTCCTCCAGGAGATCTCTGCTGGTGCTGTGACACCAGAACTTGAGGCCAAGATTAAGAAGGTTGTCGAGGACCATGTTGCCTCATTTACGTCATGAAAGCTTGCGATTGTTTCATAGATTTTCCTGGGTTAGTTCCTATGGGATCCCAAAAAATAAACCTTTCGCATGCTTTTTCTTACTTCTAATATAATTATACCATGAAAAGACTAGATGTTGGATTTTCAACGTTGTAAGTGTGATGGTTCTGTTTGTCTGTGCATGTGGATGATGTAAATATTCATATTCATTCATACCCTATCCCTGATGTCAAGTGCAGAAGCCATCGCAAAGGTGGCTAAATCCTCCTTCGAGGCCTCCCAGCTCATTCCAGCTTCGGAGCGCAACGCTGCCCTTGGTGCAATCGTTCGTGAATTGGAGGCCAAAAAAAATGACATTCTTTCTGCCAATACAGAGGATCTACAGGTCCGTCACTTTTTCCGTCATTTTTTGTGATTAATATACTCTCTGTTATAGGCAGCTAAAAAGGAAGTTGAGGCAGGACGAATGTCTGATTCGATACTGAAGCGCCTCGATCTTACGACGCCAGACAAATGGCGTAGCTTGCTTCAGGGCGTTGTTGACGTTACCACTTTGCCTGATCCAGTCGGAAAAGTTAACTATGGCTCGGAGTTAGATGACGGATTAGAGCTTTATCGAGTTTCATGTCCGATTGGTGTGTTACTTGTGATCTTTGAGGCAAGGCCGGAAGTAGTGGTCAACATTGCAGCTTTGGCCATCAAATCTGGTACGTTGCCTCCTGTCAACGGGTTTGAGTTATTCCAATGTCATTGGAATCATAGGTAATGCAGCTATATTGAAGGGTGGTAAAGAATCTAGCCGGACTGCTGCGGTCCTGGCGAATGCCATCACGAACGGCCTCGCAATGACTCAGATTCCATCAACTTTCATTCAGTTGATTCAAACCCGCGAAGAAGTGGCATCGCTTCTTGCATTGGATCGATATATTGATCTTGTCGTTCCTAGAGGGAGTAATTCTCTCGTGAGGAATATTCAGAATAATACAAGGATACCTGTGATGGGGCACGCTGAAGGTTTATGTTCTGTGTATTTGGATGAAAGTGCGGATGTCGAGAAGGCTGTAAGGATTTCTGTGGACTCTAAGGTTCGTCGTGAAGCAGATCAGGATTGTTGATGTGTTAACAACGTATGTGTGTCTAGGTTGATTATCCTGCGGCATGTAATGCGGCTGAGACGCTCATAGTCCATAAATCACTTTTATCTACCATCTGGCCAGTTGTAGCAAAAGCTCTGATTGAGGCCAACGTCAAACTCCTATGCGATGAGGCAACTGGCTACGCATTAACTTCTGTCGGCATTGACGCAGAGAAACTCAAAGCACATGTCGAACCATCAACCTCGGACTCTTACACAACTGAACACCTTTCACTCACCCTCTCAGTTGTTTCCCTCCCATCATTACAATCCGCAGTAGAATGGATCAACTCGCATTCTTCACATCACACTGATTCAATCGTTACTGAAAACGATCAAAACGCTACTGCTTTTTGCCAAGGCGTAGATTCTGCTAGTGTTTTTGTAAATGCTAGCACAAGGTTTGCTGATGGTTTTAGGTATGGGTTCGGTACGGAAGTTGGTATTAGTACAGGGAAGATTCACGCGCGTGGACCTGTTGGATTGGAAGGCCTTGTAACGTATAAGTATAAGATGAGGAGTAAGGCAAAGGAGGGGCATATTGTTGGAGACTTCAAAAACGGTGGCAAGCAGTTTAAACATGAGACAATTGAGGTTCATTCTGTACCATTCTGATCCGTTAAAAACTTCTTGATACCCAAAGGTTCGACTTTTACCTTTGGAATTTAGATCCATGCTAGAGAGTATTTAAATTGATGTAGAGATTCGGCAGTTCTACTAGGCCTGTTTAGCAACAGGCTTAGTATCCCCTAATAATTTTCAAAAAATTCCGAGTCATCATCTAAATGAAATCAAGGGTGTGATACTCTACTCGCCCCCCTAGATCATCACCTCAAGCATCCGGTCACATCATTTAAACTCGTAGAAGGGTAGCTGAGACTGGAGATTCCGAACAGCAAGGAGAACAGGCCATGACAATGGTGACAACGGTGCATATTACTTCTGGGTGGAATTTAATGTATTCCCAGATGCGACAATAGTGCATAGCTGATGAAACTTTCAGCCCACCCTCATAAGCATCTAATATCATATCCATATCTCGATCACGGAGCAGGAGTGAGGAAAACAGGGGATAGGAGGCGCATCGGAAGCACCACGCTCAACAAAAATAATTCGACATGTAATTGACCGCGCAAAGGTGCAGAAAAGTTTATAAGCAGTTCAACAGGGAATGCAAGAGCAGTATTTTCAGGAGGACCAGCTTCTAGAATCAGATTTGGATCAACATGTTGCATGTAGGGTAGTAAGAAGACCGCAACCAGAGGACCGCCCTCTTTCCCCCTTCATTGATGTCGGATGGGTCACACCCTGAGGGAAGTTGACAGGGGTTAATTTAGCTGCTGGGCAAGTTCATTCCACTTTTTGCCTTCATATGGCATATGCCTCTGAAGATACACCGACGCAAGAACGACAGAAGGGACTAGAAATGGTATGCTGAGATCTGGTATTGGAGATGAAACTGAGGGTACACTCAGTCATGCTGTGGGCAGAACTGGGAGATGACAAGACGCACTGTAGCGCCATTAAGAAGGGCCTATGTGGCAAAGAAAGTCGAGAATAATACTAGGCAGAATGGTCAATATTGTGAGCCGGGTGTCAGTGGCCGTGATACTGAAGTGATAATACATGAAAATCCTAGATCTTCCTTCTCCCAAAATGGAATATACGTTGAGCCAAATTGGTAGCAGAGTGCGATCACAGCAAGACAAACGGATTCAACTCAGAAGGTGTAGTCAACGGATCAAGAATCTCGCATAAAAATGATAATTTGCATAATAAACATAACATAACGAATTCACGAGAATTAAGAACACCTCCACAACTATTCCACGTTGTATATATATACATAACGCAGCGCCCATGACGCCTTAACAAGGCACTGTCATCGTTGCAAAAAGAAGCCATGCAAAACCCAATACATGGGCTGGACCACCGTCAAACACAGACAACAACTGACCACAATCAACATACCCATCAAATTGGTCACCGTCGCCACACACACACAACACCGA
>Ga0157368_1000373_pt1:0-17500 | contig 21206 bp, 13 predicted proteins | sample AttbisABBM3_FD_113146 | JGI IMG/M metagenome (GOLD analysis project Ga0157368, IMG submission 113146) | Fungus gardens microbial communities from leaf cutter ant in Botucatu, State of São Paulo, Brazil - Atta bisphaerica ABBM3 | ecosystem: Host-associated > Fungi > Mycelium >...
CCCAGTCGAAGACCCCACCGTGGTATGCGCCAATAAGACCACCAAAAGCCTTTGTGGCACTAGTGGTACACAGAAGTCATGGGTGATCATTGGTCCGATGCTTAAATAAAGAGATGCGTTTCTGATCCCGTTCATTTATTTGCAAAGACCTTTTCTCGCTCTTCGAATTCGGGGTAAATGGGAGTGGATTTGACCAAGGCAGAAAGTCCCAATTCAATGGTATGAAACGTTTTCTTGAATTTGTTTTTGATTTATTATGACTTGGAAATAAATACGGGGTTTCTTTATATAGTTTTGGCACTTTCAGAAGCGGCTGAGAAGAATGTAGGATCGTCTGATAGAGAGAAATGAAACAATGGTGGTGACGAAGTCATGCGGGGGAAGGAGATGCAGAAGAAGCTGTGAGTGTAGAATGGGTTGAAAAGTGCCCAGATGGTTCGATGGAAAAAGCCTTTCCAGAGTGAGCGCCATTGAAGGACTGGAAGGAAGCTTCACACCTTCCGGCAACTACACCGTCGACTCCACAAGAACTCCAAGAACACTCGTTCTTCTCTCACACAGCACTCCTCCCTACGATCTTGTCCCATCCCGGCTTCCACGAGCTAGCCACGGCGGCTCCTTCACTCTCTGACTCTGCCGCGGCCACCGCTGCCTCTGCCTGGACCGGTCCTTCTACGATCTTCGCTCCATCAGATGCCTCCCTCCGCACCTGCTTCTCTTTCTCTTTCCCTAACCTCCTTCGTGAGCACATTGTTCCTGGTCTCTTCACAATTGATTATCCGCGGAGACTTGCTTTTGGTACCAAGATCGAGACCTTGAGTCCAGGCCGTTGCATCACCGTCACCTCTGATTCGGTCAATAGAAAGACCAGCACAACTGCTAGTGCTAAGGTCTTTTTCGGAGGGGTGGAGATCACGCAACCTGATCTCTTCAACAACGGCATGGTGGTTATTCATGGCCTGAAAGGTTTCATCGCTCCGTTTTCTTGCGACGTGGAGAGGATGACCTCGTTCCCGTTCCATCCAGATCATCGTTCTGGTCAACATATCCAGACTTCCGGCTCGGTGCAGCCTGCTATCATGCGCCTGATGCTCAGAGATGCCATGCTCCGGCTCCGTAACAATGGCTTCAGCATCCTAGCTCTCCCTAGAAAGGTGAAGTACGCCGAGCTTGTGACTCTTAACAATATGACGGTCTTCGCCGTTGACGATCTTTCGATCTTCTCCGGTTTTCACTCTTATATCCGCAACGTCAAGATCGTGGTGCACAGTGTGTACTTGCCATTTCCACATATATTAATCCAATCCTGTGGCTGCGGCTTACGACAGTATCCCAGGAGGATGAGCAGTATCAGGAGGAGATCAGACGATGGAAGGAACGTGTGCTGCTCCGGGTGGGCATGGAGGTTGTGGTGAGTCCCCGATGCCTCAGGTCAAGTCAATGGTGGAGATCGAGGATCACCATGGCCTGTAATTAAGCTTTTTGTATTCTGCTTCACGTGACCAAAAAAAAACCAACCAATACACATTAAATTACTTAAGTAATTACCAAGAAGGCTGACTCTTTCTCTTTCATTGAATCCTCCCAATCGTTTAGAAATTCTATGAATACCGGGGAGTCTCTTTTCGGAAGAGCTTTTAAATCATTAAGATTCGTGGAAAGCGGGCAAAAGGTCTTACGTAAATCTTACCTTAAATCGATTAACATTTCCGGATATCTATGGCATACGTTATTCTCGGATCTCAGAGACAGATGGAGTAAGTCTTGTTACCATCACCGAATCAGTTCGGGCTGGTGCACGACGCCCTCAGAGAAAGAATCTTAATGGATATTATATAGATAAGAACTCCAACAGAAGAACCTCTGATCACGGATCAAAATGAAAAAACAGAATGAAAAAGTCGAAGAAGCTATTAGTCAAAGATTCCATCCAGACGAGCTAATTTCATTGGTTCATGCTTTTCAAACACCACTAGAATGGAAATGGAACCAGAGGCGACCAAGGGAAGGCTCGACCATAGGGAGAGGAGCGGAGTTGAGTTGAGAGATGGGTTAACAATGCTAATGGTATTTTCTACCCTTTATTTTGATAAACATGCGCTCACAAATCTTCGTTTATTCTTTGGTGGGCTGGCTACAGGCCACTTAGCTCGAATAGATCTGATTTGAATGAATCTGGTTTGGTTTATTCCACTGCAGGATTCACTTTACCGTTTTAGAACACACAGTTTCCCGTTCGGCCACAATCATCTTTGGTTTTAGACTATTTCTCGAGTGTGATCCTATCTTCACTCACACGGCTATTTACTCCTTTCCTTTGTATGTGCATCTCCGTCCCGGATCGACTATCCGTCTTTTGTTTTCTGGCTTGACTCCATAGTAGTAGAGGAACGTACTCCTTTTCATAAAAAAATAGGAGCTTACTGATCAGGAGGAACACTCGGGTCAGGTCTGGCTTAACCTTATTCCCGTCAGTTCCGTCACTCTCTTTTCTTTCAATGGCATCCGCTTTCAACTATTTCATAAAACGAGCGGACTTGAGAGCTGGGTTAAGAGCAACTAAGGAAAATCCATAGAGTTGGGTAGGGCAGGGACTAAAGAGACTATTTGTTTACAGCCAACCGAGTTCAGAGTCGATTCGGAAATTAAGAGTCCATCTAGTATGGCAAATTCCTGGCTGGCCTATCGAGAATAGAATTCTTTCTTCACTCGGAGTTCTAGCTTTCTCTTTCTTATGACTTCAAGCAGCTCTCAATCAAAAGAAAAATAGCCCTAGCAGCGGCAAGAGCCTTGAAATAGCGGCGTATTCTCTCCTTCTAAAAACGTAAATGGATTCTTTGGTAGCTGCCTTTTTTCGCTTGGTAAGAATCCTCCTTACTGACTATCTCCTCTTCCAATGCCTCTCCGACTCCTGACTCCGCTTAGTCATTAATAAGCCGATGAGCCATACCGGTGAAGCAAGCCTACCGATGACCCGACTCACTCAAAGAATCCATTCATGAGTGAGGACAGGATCTCAGATATCTGCTGGCTTATTGATGACATTCTCTCCTGCCTGTCTTTCGGAAAAACAAATGCCATTTTGGACTTAGGAAGGATTTTCTTGGTATTCACGCTCATCGGACTGATGTAGGTCTTCATTTATCTCAGCAGAAGTCTTTCATGATCTTTTCATAAAGTGAGATCTAGCCAATGCAAACTCAACTCAGTAAGTCCCCCTATATCAATCGTTGTCGCTGCCTTCTCAAGATGACAGGTAACCTCTTTAAGAGGATCCTTCTCTTTCTCGCAGCATGGTAGGAGCCTTGCATTATTTAAGCATGACAGGGCCAGACATTGCCTTTGCCGTAACCATTTGAAGCCAATTCCTCAATTGCCGCCCAGTACATCGTAAAGTGGATCGATCGATATCTTAATAATAAAAAGGGAACTTTCTTATTTTGTCTTTATTTTACCTCTTCTTCTGAGCTAGAGTTACATGCTTATGCTGATTGGGGTCCTTGTCTTGATAATCGACGTTCTCTTTCTGGGTATGCTCCCTTTTTTCTTGCCTAATCTCCTTTCCTGCTATGTCCTGCCAGGGAATCCTGTAAGCAGAGGTTTCCGATTCAGCTAGCTACTTAGGATGAATCACACAGAGGCGATATCGACTTGTCTTTTTCTTCTACTAAAAGCCGCTCCTCCGACCCGGAGTGGATTCTTCTCCGCCGTATAGCTTCCGTCCTACAGCGGTCTTTTCCCTTTCATTTTCTCTTCCAGTTGGTTGTACCCTTTACACTCCCTTAAGAGTTACTGTCATCTGGATGAAGAGTAAGAGGTTTATGTACTACTAATCGGCTCCTTTCCTCTTTCCATCGACAGGTGTAATGTATCAAGTCAGTGATTCCACTTCCTATTCAAGTGAACCTGCCTTTGTTTTTGTACATAGAAGAAATAAATGCCACATCTGCTCCCAATTCTATTGAAGGCCAGGCAGGCTTGTTGTCTTGTTAACGGAAAGCAACCTATCTTAAAGCCTTCGTGTCCCTCACCCTCGGGTCGAGCCGCGTTAAGCTCTTCTTATCAGATTCTGTTAACGCCGTCAACGCGAACTGCTGATGCGGCTGCTGACGGTTCTCTCATTTCCTTTCTTCTAGCGCTTGACTTGGGATGGCACTGTCTCGCGAAGCCGGTCACCGTACGCCTACGATCCTATCTGACTATTGAGGAGAGCTCTTTGATCTTCTTTCTTTTGTTCAATTGTGCATGCTTTGCTTAACACATGCAATCGAAAGAATGTTCGATCATCAAACTAAGCAGTTTCAAGAAAGAACCGCTGGTCCCATAGCAAGAAGCGCTCGATCGAGGTAGTAATTGCTGGTACGTTTGCCCATCATTTGCCTACTTCTCTTAGAGATGTGGCCTTCAAAGCAAAGAGATAGCAGCGGAGTCTATCTTAGTGAGATATGTCCTGAAAACATCTGCTTTAGATCAGATCACCTTGTAACATTAAGAGAGCTCTATCTTAGCCTTTCGTGCCCCATTAGTCCTATGGCTCACTTCACTCGTCCAATAGCGAGTTAAGACTTTCTCATAATGCAGCTTTGCAAGAAAGGTTTTCGTTCCCTCCGCGCACAAGCCGTACTCAGCTACAGACAGGGTTCACCCTCGGGGGTTCTGATAACCAATGCTTCCTACGCTCCAGCCCCAAACCCCTGAGTCAGGAGCTACCTTTTGGTGAATATCATAAGTCATCACTGAACCCCACGGAGACTTGCTTCTTTTAAACGTCTCCCAGTTTACAAGGTGCAATCGCTTGCTTACTCTGGTCTGTGGATCTCCATTTCCTATGAGCTCTATCAAGATCATCAATCCAATTCGCAACACATTGCATATAGGGAATGGCGGAGGTGGTGGCGTGAATGAGGGTGTGGCGACCAGCCCGAGAGCAGGTTTGCTTTCCACCCCGAAAGCCGGCTATTGACCTTTTCAAAAATGAATTTGAAGGTCTCCTTGTTAACCCTCCCCTGTACGATGGGAAAACCTAGATCTTTTCCTAAGTTTCATGGATGTTGAGGGTGGTGTTCCCTGCCATCCATTGATAGAAAGCTTAATTCATTGAGTGGAAGAAGATGGCTTAATGGAAGTTGTAGTGTCTGTTCCGAGATACAAGTTTGCAGGTTTTTAAATGATTTCCTTATTTCTTCTTTCCCAGCGGTTTGAAGACTTCCTCCAAAGCAAGTGGACACCCGCCCTTAGCTTCCTCTCAACCTTTATAAATAGCTCAATCCGCAAGCCGGAACTGGGGCATGTCAAAGACGTTTTTCCGCTAGATTCCAGTTAACCCATGAGGACTATCTTGCTTCCCCAAACGGGAATGGGCAGCGAGTGAGTACAAGAAGTACAGGGGCCACACGAGCCCTCCTGGTGACGATTTCTGATCACCGGATTCAAGAGTGGGGTGTGGGTCGGCTAGAGGAATAACATTCTTTCGGAAACGAAGGTGAAAGCATGAAAGCGTCAGGAGAAAGAGAACATTACGAACCAAATCCGCACCTTGAGAACGTCAGGCTTGTGAACCAGAGATAGAACTTGGCTTTGCTTCCAGAACTGCGCTTCTAGCTTTGAAGCTTTGAAAGAGAAACCATGGAATTTCCACTTTGATTCCAGCCCTGGTACGGTACGAAGTCCTTCCTCCTGTTCGACGATTCACTCTTCCGCTTGCCTCGTGCGAGAAAAGAGGGAAAGTGCTAACATGCTAACACCAAGAAATCCCTGAGGGAAATCTTTCTTTTTCGCCACACCGGGGTGAAGGGAGTCGAACCCAATTCTTCCACGACCCCACACAAATCACGTTCACGAAACTAAAACTACTTGCTATATTTATTTTCCAGGATTGGATTTCATATTCGAATGAACGTAAGAAAGTGGGTTTTTTAACTACGGGCCCAGAAAACGAAACATTTGGATAGGAATAATGCAGCTGCCACCTCTTTCTGGTGTGCCGAGCTACACGGATGAACATGCCAATCCCAGGAACTTCACAGTGGCAAAACTGCTGCACGCCCTTGAGTACCTCCGCTGCTGCAAGACCTCTTCTTCCCCGAGCCGCCGATAGGCCAGTGAAAGCCTTTCGTCCACACACAGCATCTAACTGAGCTAACCCGCCTTAGTCTCCCAGATCCACTCATTGACTTAAGCACCTAGGAAAGCATATTACGTACTTGAACCTAACAAGGGAAGTCACCTTCTATTCGGGCGGGAAGATTCATCTATTCGATCTCGCCTTTTTAAGAGCAAAAAGAAAGGAGGATAATTCTTTGCGCTTGAGCCCTTGACAAAAGATCTTCACCTTTGAGAGCTGCACTGGGGCCCCACCTCGATGATAGGCGGCAAGATCAAACTGTCCTAAGGCCCCAGAGGGAGGACAGGGTTTATGTAGAAGAAAATAGACGAACGAAGTTAGTACAGTTACAGGTGTAAGGAGAGGTTCGTAGACGCTCGACTGGTAAGGAGAGGAATGTAGCTCTAAAAGTCAAAGCCGGCGGTTTCTTTGTGTGTTAACAATGGATACTTCTTGGTGTTTGCCGGAATTCCGACTTGGGGATACCTTTGACCGATTGCCTGCCCCTTCATTATGATTAGTAAGATGGGGAAAAGCAGAAGAGGAAGAAGAACCTTTCAGAATGGGTCCCCCTACTCAAAACTAAGAGGGGATTCTCTAAAAATCTCCGAAGCGATAGGACAAGTCATGATGATCAATGGGGAAGACGCATTGCCCTCGAGCTCGGTTAATAAAACATCTGAAGAACCACGAAAGGAGGAACATACTTCGGAATACTTAAAGTAGAGGGAAATGATGTCAAGCGGATCGGAAGAAGCCCGAAGAATCAAACAAAGAATTCATGAATGCAATGAAGTAAGCCAAGATCAATGGAGGGGCATCCAGTCAAGTACCCACATTCCGATTCCCAATCATGGATGAGCCTCCTCTACGGAGGCAAAGAACTCCTGTACCTTATTTCATGAATGAGCAATCCGAGAGGCCTCGAAAGCGATTCGCTTATGAATCTCCTATTGAAGAGTTATACTATGATCGCTCTGTGGTTCCCATGGAGAAGCCTCTCGATCTCGGAAAGATTGAGATTGAGGCAATAATACAAGCTGCAGTAGAGCAGACCAATACGGGAAGAAACTGAGATTCAAGGGAAAGAAGAAGAGTTCTTCCAAATATGACGTAGTAGAGCCCCGTGCTTGAGTTTGGCACAGGGTTATAAGGAACAAGACGACAGAACAATCTCCTTACCAAAGAAGCGCTAGCGATCACGAAATAGCACGCTGCCAGCATTCGATCATAGTTTTCCCGTCCAGCAGGACTCGGGCTAAGAGCGTCCGGGGCACTCTAACCCCAAATAGAAGGGTCAACACCACCTTTTTCGTCATCAGGCGGTTACTCACACACATCCTCACCACACCATCCCGAGAAAGAAGATTGAACCGCTTCGGCGCCGTACCATTCAGACTGCTACGATACACTGGAACTGGTAAAAACTGTAGAAACCCCTGTTGTTGAGCGCAGTTGGTGTATTTGGAATCGTACTTTCCGCGTTTATACGCTTCTTTGAGTGTTTATACGCGTCAGCATATCAATTTGATAAAGGGCGTGAGCACTCCACTCAAGTATGTGGAAGTGCTTTTCGGCTCATTGTGCTTGCGGCATCCCACCGATCCTCTACTCGTACTCGCTTGTCGACTCCCTTCCCTCCGGATACTTGACTTTAGCTTGGCTACTTAACTACGCCCATTCGCATCGAGAAAGAAATGGTTTAATGCATCTCTCAAGAAAGAGAGATTAGCATTCCTCCGATCAGCATGAGAGCTCGATCCAGCTGAAAGCGATCCCTCAGAAAGTCCTTATAAACGGACTGCTCCTCTATGTGCTCCGATACCCTCTCCTTGCTCGAGGGAAGATGTGCGGTTCTCTGCTTCAGCCGCGGGCTGAACACAGGAATTCCAAGCAAAGAAAGATGATTTAGTGGAGTAATACACTGTGTGGGACGGAGTAAGGGCCGAAGAAAAGACTGCCTCTTTTCGGTCTTACATTGACTCCGGTCTCTCTACCTTCAGCGTGCCAAATCCCAATCTGCAACAGAGCGAGTAGCCTGGTCAACGAGTGCGAAGGGGGCTTTGGTTACGAATAAGGTTTTTCTATCGTAGGAAGTGTAGTTTCCAAAAGGCGAGTTGAACGAAGGGCTCTGAAGTCAAGATGAATATGCACGAGCGGATTAGGAAAACTGGAAACCTAAACCTTCTTTTATGTCCGGTGAACTTTGGGATGGGTAAGAGCTCCCCGAAGCGCTACCTGCAGGGGCGCTAGTCAACAGCTAACTGACCAAACATACCCACCACTAACGCAATTGTTGCTTCGGAATTAGCATTCATAGCAGATTCCCCTCACAATTGATGAAATTCCTCAGGGCAGTCTCACATCTTTCTTAAGATATTATCGATTTCTTTTTTTCTTTGTACAAACGGGAGGTTATTATTATGATATATAATCAATCAATCTCGGGTGCTCTTCGACTTACCGGATCTGGAAAGTGCTGGTTCGAGCCCAGCTCGTGACAAGGCCTTTGGTCGTAGAATGGTGCCTTTCGTTTTCTCGTTATACGGAACTGGGCAGACACCATAAAGAACATAAGCTCGATCTACTTCCCTGACTCCGAGTCGAGGATAAACAGATTACTCCGGATCAGCAGTTCCTTCTCAACTAAAGCAAGAAGCATTGCACCAGACTAAGACGCTACGGGCATGCTTACAATCCTAACCGAATCGACAGGAAAGAAGGACTTCGTTGAAAAATAGAAAGATATTGGTTACATCTCGCGTACTTGCCCATATTATATGGATGGGGTGACCCACTTCTACTTACGCTGATTCCAAAGCTGCTCCCATTCCTCAAAGCCCGGCAGCAGAGTCAACCCCTCCTTCGGTCGGTTCATGAGCTGCCAAAAGCAAACTCTACGCTCGGTAGCTACCGGAAGTTGCTTCGCTCCCCAACTCGTTTAAGTCAACTGATGCCATGGGTCATTCCCTTGTTTACGAAACTGGGCTATTCAAAGCATCGAGAAAGAGGAGTGGAACATACTAAAAGGTCTGAACGATATAGAACTCAACATCATGAAATATTTATCCAATCTCTTTAGTGCAATCGAACGGATCCAACCTATTTCCTGGCGGAGTCTGTTTGAAGAGACTCGTCAACTAAAGGGACTTCTTCTTCGAGTCCCATTAGTTCTCTCTGCTTCCATGTCCAGTGAAGTCAGTCTTGCGGCCGTCGACTTCCGCCTATTAGCAGTGTGACTTTGATGATCGACCATTCTTTCGATTTGGGTGTGTTAAGCATACGGCTTGTGACACACATTTCTCGATCGAGCGAAGGCTGGGTTCCCACCTTGCCGAGGGAAGCCTTTCTTTAAAAGCACTTCATTTCTCTTCTTTTAGATGATGATAGATTGATTTAATCTGTCTTTCTACAAGAAGCCTACGAGATTCATTGGACCTCAGCCCGAAGAGTGCTTCCCTGGCAGAGAGATTTCAAGGACGGAACTCCAGCGCACTGATTGAGCTAGCTAAGCTCATTTGTTGAAGCGGTTTGAACTTATCATCTTATATACGATGCCATCACCTCTTTCATTTGGGATCGATTTAGGCCCAGAAGCTCATACCCAAATGACGAGGAGATATGCGGAATGAAGATTTCCAAACTAATGTTCAAGAGTGGAAAAGACCGAAATAGATTCAATCTGGTGTCCCGATCAAGAGGACATTGATTCAACGGTTAGCTAGGCCGTTGGAATCGTTACGGAGATTCCCCCGGTAGGGCCGTCTTCCTTCGTTCATCCTTGAGACTGAGGATCCGATCTATAGCGCACCGCCCAATTACAGGTACCCGAAACGGGCTGCCCCTCCATGGAACATCTACATAATGATGGTGAGTGGCATGTGACAATCGAACGGCCTCCAATTTCCCGGTGGTAGGAAGAACTGAAAAAGGTTTCCTGAAGAAAAGAAGGGGCGGATGAGGGCACCGCACCCCCTCACGAGGTACTTATAGAATAGGCTCCACCCCCGTGATACTTGGGGAGACTATGACAGGTCTTTAGTTGGTGTTTCCTTTTTTTTATAAGAACCTTCCTACATACTATGCTCTACGCTTCTACTTTCGCACCTACTTGTTGTGTCTCCCGTCATAAGCATGCCGTGCGACGAAGGTGGCTCCAAACGGGTAGAACAGGGTTTGTTTGGGAATCCCTCTTTGAGTCTTTGATTTGCATTCTAACGCTCGTCCCCCATTCCTATGGGTGACTTCTCTCTCTTTCAGCAACCCGGAGCTCGTTGTAGCTACTATAGCTTCTAGCTACGTTCGGGAACAAAGTCTCGTGCAAACAAGGTAAGGTCCTGCCCTGCCCTTACGCCATTCACAAAGGGAATGGCGGCCTTTCTAATACCTATCTTTATAACTGTCCTGTCTTAAGTGCTACTACTCCTACAGGATCACATAGCATTCTGCTTTGGTTGGTGCGCTTTCTCGAGACGAGATCTCTATTCGTCTTCGTGTCCATGTCCTAGGTGGTTGAGGGTCCCCGGTTTTGTAAGGGCTAGGTTCGATTAGACCACAGCTTATATATAGGTTTTTCTAACATTGAAGCATGACTTAGGCTAATAGGCCGCCGTACAGGAGTTCATTCTAGTTTCATACCTGCATTCGACTTAAAAAGAGATATAGAATGCGTTGCCAGACCTAATTAAAGTCTTTATTAACTTCTCTCAGGTGAAAGTCTTTACTAGAAAGTCTAATTCAACATCAAAGAAGGCCGAGGACGCGCAGCTCCTTGGGAGCAATTGCAGATACCAAGCATAATCTTCTTGCAAAGACATCTGGTCATAGGGAAGATATTTTCACTTCAACCCTCCGTCGTACCTTCCTCCACCCCCAAATAATCTACCTCCATTTTCGTATGTCCACTACCTGAGGGATCTGCGACCAGTGGAACTGCTGATCTTGTTTCCGACCGGCCGACCTTATTTTATTTGGTGATCCCCGACCACCGGATCGACGAGATCCTATTCAGGATGCGCTCACTAGGACCGACTCCAACGGATCTTTCGGAATTCATCAAAGCGGAAACGGCTTTATCCTTTATTGAAGAAAGATATCTTCCCTTTTATATTAGGGTATGTATTATATAATAATATAATAAATGCAAGAGCAGACGCATGATGATGGTTCGTTGGTTGAAACCAGCTTTCAGCTTCAGCAAGCCGATTGGAGCTACTTCCTTCCCCCTTGCTAGTCGCTGGATGTACAAGCAGTCACCCCTCTAAAATCGTCTCAGATGAAGCTCCACTATCTCCATCTTCTTAAGATGATGCAACGGCCACCGAAGAGAGATGAAACCTGTGAGCGTTCATTTTAAGTCTTATGAATATGGTTCCTCAACCAGTCGGTAGTTACTCGACTGGCGACATGATAAAATCGACTCCTTTATACCCACCTAATATCCATGACGAATGACTTATCTTCGTCTGTGGATCGAATAGAAACTGTGGTGTTGTTTCTAACGACCAACCCGCAGCCATATCGTACAACTTCCATACGTGTCCCCAGCGAATGAGTTTCTCATCACGCTGGTTACGTTTCCAGTCGTATGTACAAATTGGTGCATCGAAGAAATCGTCAATGGACACTTCATCAGACATAGCTTTTGTATGGTACCAAGAGCAATACTTTAACCATTGTTCTACCCATTTGCGTAGAACAGTGCGTTCTAGTATCTCTCTCTCACCATCAAAGACAAGATCTTGTGGAAAGATCTTGATCTCTTTCGGCCTCATTTGCCTACGGAGATAAGCAATCATTCTTCCTTTTAAATAAGGATTCAGAGGGTTTCCCCTTCCTATCCAAAATTCAAGAGGTAATTGCTTTCTTCCAAAAGTCTTACTAGCTACTACCTTCAGCCGTTCCCACTTAGCTGCCTGTTTAGACATCAAGCGAGAACGTACTCGAAATCCAGCTCCTCCCAATCGTTGCAATACAGACATTCGTTCTATATTGTATTTACAACGGAGTTGAGCAAGACCGCGAATCTTCTTACAATCAATAAGTGCCTTTAAGGAAATTGGACTTAAATCCTTTTTCAAAGAATCAACCCAAAATCGCTTACCAAACTCACAAGAACCATTGTTCGATATAATCGACTTTGGTAGTGAGATTGATACACCCATCATCGTAAGAAGCCTCTGGTATTCCCTAGCAACACACTCATCAGCAATGACAATGTCATCACCTAAGAGAGCATAGCCTGTGAAGGGCTGAGTACTATCAGGGTATGCTTTTGCTGCTGCACACCATACTATGTAATGATGTGATAGCGCGAAAAGCGACCAGGAACCCTTATATCCTAAGGGTTGACCCACGACAAAGGACACAGAACAAGGCTTCTTAACAAATTGCTTTGTTAGAAGAAAATTGTTCAGTCCTAAGGAAGAGTTAACCGTCGCTGACTTTAAGTCAAAAGAGTAGATATTTCTACCTACTCCCTGATCTCTCAGTCTACGAAGAGGACCTTCCTGATCAAAAGTACCATCCATTGGTATCTTGGATAGTACTTCGAAAGACCAGTCGTGGATCGGGGTTAGGAGGCACTGTTTCACATAATTGCAAATTGCAAATATGCGTCTCTTACCTCCACCCGCCAAGGTCTGACAAAGCCTACCTGTCACCAACGGGACTTCAGAATAAGCACTAATTAAAGTACTAAGCTGAGGTCCAGCAGATCTCTCATAGTAATCAAGATCTGCGTTGGAGAAACTGGTGGTCTGTTTGATATCTAGAGCAAATAAGGTTCTAGGATACCAAAGGATACCAGGAGAAAAGAACCCATCCTGAAATGAATGTATTTTGTTTACATTCCAGGCATATGCAGCCAACTCATGCTTCAAATTCGAAAAGATATTTGAAGGAATGAATGTAGCTGTATATTTATCCTTATCATAGCGAGATAACTCGTCATGATCAGATGCCAAACCTACAATCTTTCGTCTCTTTCCCTTTGTTACTACTAACTTAGGTACTTGATAGAAGTTTGATAGGTAGGAATCAAGGATAGGGGTTCCTTTCCATTCATTTTAAGTCATGAATTGGGCAAAAACTAAGGCTTTCGAGAATATGGGCATCTATTGAAAGAAAGTAATTCTTTGTCCGTCTGTTCATAGTTTCACACTTGGCTTCTGCCATCCCCCGTCTCCAAGGGCTGGTTTTCGCTTGCTCTTTTTTAACTTTCTCCGCTTATTGAGCCCTAGAGACTCCATTCATGAACTGGCTTGAATCTAGTTCCAACGATTCCTACTTACTCTTATTTCACACTTTCTAGGAAATTCCATAACCCCTTACAGAAAGGACACTAATTCAAGATCTATTCTAATTGAAGGGGGCAAGGCACCCGAAGCTCATTGGGCTTTCAGAGGCATAACAGGAAAGAGCAGACCAGCTAACTTAACTGCAAAGAAAGCAGTCGCAGCCGGGAATATCTTATTTATTGCTGGATGTCGTGTTTGCGGACCAACAGGAGTCGGTCCTTGGTTGTTTCAGTCAATTCAGTTCGCGTAGTTCGTAGCCATCGTTCGAGGAAAGAACCTTTATTACAATACAAGGATTCATTAACTGTAAATCTGGCAATTCCTACCAGGGTCAGAGCAGCTTCCTTTGAAGATAGGGCATTTACATAAACTCCGCAGCCGTACCCAGGGAGCTGGAATCAGGAAATTCAATTAGATCCTCAGAACCGAAAGTCAAAGACTCGCTCCTACATCTCGAACTCTCAAAGGACGTTATTCTGATTGGCCCATTTCGTCCCAAAGAGACCGGACAGGCCCAAGCTTTCAGGAGGATTGATGAACCGCCGTGGGGGAACCATTCCTCAAGAAAGACCATCAATGATGACGACTTCCGTGGGGAATGAACTTCCTTTTTTCAAGTAATTGCCTACTTTTCCATTTTCTGTACCCGAGCTTGGTAAATTTTTCCAAAGTGGATGTCGGTTCGGAAGACCAGATCCAACACCGGTTACTTCTATAAGACCAACAGTTCCTAATGGAAGAGAACACCACTCTCTACACGCTAGCTTAGCTACCGAAATGATTTTACGCCACCGTACACCACGATCACAGCCGCACACGTCATAATCTTTCTTCACTTCTTCAGAGCAGCTTTAAAAGCTTAGTAAGCTTTATGCTTGCTCTTTTTCGAGCTCGAACACTAAAGCTGTAAGCGGGCTTTACTTCACGATAGACCCCTGAGTAGGACGGGAAAGGCTAAGCTTTGGTGCCATCGTTTGTCTAGTATACTTAGTGTGCCTAGTGTGAAAGGAAATATGGCTTCGGGCAATGTCACTTCAAAAGAAAATCCTATTCTATTGAGAACTGGGATATATTGATTCTTTCTGTGCCTGCACCTATTATTTAGATGATGGACTATAAAAAAAAAGATACTGATCATGGCATAAAACAAAGAAGAATGTCCGGCGATAGCATAGGTGCTCTTGCTCCCCTCAGTAGCTCCGATTGAGTCCGTTCGAGTTTCAGCTTGGCTAGGGCGCTGGAAAAGAAGTCATTAAAGCGAGCTACCGTGTCCTTATCCGAACCACTACGTACTCCAACAAGGAAGCCATCCCCGTATCTACTAAAGAAAGATGGATTTGTTTTGCACCTGATAGCGCAAAGATGGATGCCCTTCAGTATAAATTTCCTACTTAGGAAGAGCCCTTCTCAAAGACACGCGAGCCAGCCTAGAACGGAGCACATGCTACTTCTTCGAAATCGCGAACACCTTACCTTTCTTCTTAGTCTGATCCGGACACTCAAGACCTCGGTTCTTGGCTTTGATCCAATTCCGAAGCTCGTTTGCTCACTAGCCGATGTCATTTTCAATTGACTTAGTTAGAAAAGTATGGAGATTTGAAGTAGCAAGAAGTTTCTTTACCTTCCCCCTTTTTTGGGGTAGTGGTATATACGATACAGATTTATTTTAGGAATTCTCTTTCCCTGTAACTATCAATTTACTAAGAGAAGAAAGATCGTAGCGTAGAAAAGAAAGAACGTTTTGATTCGAGGATGTCAATAGCTCGACCATTAGGGAGAGGAAAAAACTGCCTAGAAAAAGGAGGTGGGAAGGGCTTTCAGTCCAGACTCATTCTTCTAGGTTCAATTCTTTTCCTCCAAAGAAGGGCTAGGTCCAATTCCAAACCCCACGGAGCGGTAATTACTTTAGAAAAGCAAAGCGCTAAATAAAGGGAAAGCAAGTACCAATCCCCTTCTTGGGAAGAGAAGCAATTTACAACTGGAGTAATAAAGAGGATTGAATGAAGCTTCGTGCTTTCGTTCGCCGCTTCCCTTCTCAGTGCGAGACAGACATTATTATCTCGTCTGATGCGGGTGCAAATCGACAAGAACTACGGTCCGGTGAGTGAATGAACTTTCCCTGGCTAATGTGGTTGGTACGCAATCTCGGGTTCCTCGCCTTACTGCCTTCCTTCCAAGGACCCTTCTGTCCAATAATTAAAAATTACAAGACAGGCTATACGCCGGAGTGAAAGGAAGGCAAACATGGGGAGGCTAATATGATGGCACAATCCTGGAAAGCAAACGAATGGAGACAAGCCAATAGGGACAGCGGTAACGGGAGTTCGAGTAAAAGGCTGGCTTGTAGTACGAAGGTAGGAGTAGGAGACGCGGGAAAGGATGGAGTTCTTTATTTTTTTTTAGAAAGAATCGAACTTCTTAACTTATGTTAATTTTATTGTCGACAGTGGAAGCGACTCCTCCGCCTGATCACACAGACAAAAGAGCTCGAGTGAGGCTCTCTGTTATTTTAATTCTATAGAGTTCTGGGGGTTGTAGAACAACTACTTGTTCGCCGTTCTTTTTCCGTTAGCCAGTATCGAGACTCTAAGACTCCTTGCGCTTAGCCCACCGCAGGTGCTTTGATAGAGAGTCACTTTCGGGTTGTAGGGCGCAAGGGGATCTTGAATCAAATCCCTCTTTGCCAGTAGCTAGTTTAGATATGGCAAGCGGTTCGAGTCAAGTGTCAGTTAAAGAACAATTGTTGGCACTCTTGCCAACATGCTCACTCTTGAGCCTTCCTCTGAACCCAATCTCGTCTCGCGTGGCTGTCACTGACCCTTGTGCCTGCAAGCGAGTCACCCTCATGGTTGTAATGCCCACAGAAGCCATGTACTAGTGCCTCGATTGAACAACCCTCGGTTAGCACGACTCAAAAGCCACCGTAAACTCATGTAAGTGTTGCCTCTCTAGTGCCTCAGTCCTCTGACCTTCACCCTGAGTAAGCTTCATTTGTAGGACCGGATAGAAGACAGGCAGGCGTTTAAAGTCTAGGTTGAGTAAGTGCCATCGAGTCAAAACAAAACGAAAGGCTTAGCCTGAAGTGGTCTTTTAGCCAAAGGGAGAAGGTGCAAGGGTTGGCACCTTCTAAGGATCCGTTTAGTCGGCCGTTTTCGCTTTAGCCGAGATTTTGTCAAGTTGAGACTCCTTCCTGAAGGAAAGGAAGAAGGAAAAGCTTTCGCATGTAGTCAGTTAAATTCTCTTTACTTTACGTAAGCCTCTTAGTGCAGCTCGGCTGGAAGAGATTCTAAGCGAGGGACAGTACTGAACCGCATTCTTTCCACAACCAAGGTTCTAGAACTACTATTGGTGCTTGCTCTGGTGCTAACCATCTATCATGATTAAGATCGGCTAGTGGAACAATGGGTGAAATCCCGATCAAGGTCGTATTGATGACAAATTTTTGATATGTCAACCCTAGTACGAGAATGTTTAGTCATTCAGATAGTGACTGGCGTTTTTTTAGCTATGATCCAACGCCTCGGGAAAATCGCCCGAGGAAAAATCCTTTGTCTCCTTCTTTTCCTCTTCCTCACATCGATAGCATAATAACCTTGCCGCACTCTTCTGGTACATCGTCTAAGGCGGAGCGAATCCTGAATTACCCGCTTTCTTGATGTGCCTTCCTCCTCCTACTTCAATATCACCTGCAGCACCCCCCCTCCTAAATTGCAACAAGATCAGATCCTTTGCCCTTCAATCAAAACCCCGAATTTACTATCACCAGCAAATGGGGTCAACACTGGAAGCCCCATTTCTCATTTGAGCACTCCTCTTGGTCCTCCTGTTTTTACTTCGCCGGTCCGGCCTGCTGCTGTGCCTTTTCGGACTTCTCCGACAACTCAAAAGACAGTTTCTCGTCGGGTTCATGCTTGCCCGCATCTTCGCCTCCCCATTTGAAATGAAAAAATGGGGCAGTTGAAGTTGCTCTTGCTATAATTCAAGGGCCATCAGCAGAAATGTCTCGAGGGGTAGTTAAACGGGCAGGAGGTGATAGCAGAATAATTGTGTGCGCTGGTGGACCTAATACTTATGGACCTGGATCAGTCCCTCATTCTTT
>Ga0157368_1000374_pt1 | contig 21202 bp, 21 predicted proteins | sample AttbisABBM3_FD_113146 | JGI IMG/M metagenome (GOLD analysis project Ga0157368, IMG submission 113146) | Fungus gardens microbial communities from leaf cutter ant in Botucatu, State of São Paulo, Brazil - Atta bisphaerica ABBM3 | ecosystem: Host-associated > Fungi > Mycelium > Unclassified ...
AAAGTAGAAGGTTCTAGAACAAAATAATGTCATACAATATGGACACCACATGTTGGCCTCATGACCTACACATGGTTATTTAGGATAGGATGCACAGTAGCTAGCATGGACCATCTGTAGGAGTATATAAGGTAGACTAGTCTGTAAAGAACTCTCTATTGAGTTCTCTTATGTTTCTCTAATACAAGAGTTGTTCTTATATTCAACCCTAAGGATTAAAAATCATAACAATTACTTTGTTTGTCTTCTCCAATGCCTTCTTTATCTCTCTTCTTACTTATCCTCTTAAATAATTCATCTATATTATTAGCATTTATTCATAATCTACTTTATGTGGTAGTATATTCCTCTATATATACATTGTCTTGTACAGTAATATTATTCTCTTATTCAAACTCTATCAGTACTTGGTCTTCTATAGCAGAGTTCTCTTATCTAAATCTCTGATAGTATCTTATTACTGAAATATCTACTCAAGATTATACTATAAGATACCTAAGTTCTTCTTTATAATATTTTATATTTAAGGACTAGTAAATACATTGTAATCTTCAGTTTGATAATTGATGAATATCATTATACACTAAACTCTAATGTTTTATAGTAATACACTTTTTATCAGAACTTATCCCCTTAAACTCTGTTCTTCTTTCTCAAGTTGTAATCCCATAACAAATAGATAGTGCAGCATATAAGCTAAAGCTAAGGTCATTTGCAAAGTGTTGTGGTAACCACTAACCAAAACAGTCAATAGTGCACTAAGTAGTCTTATATTGCAAAGAGTCTTATGAAAATCACAAAAGAACTTAATGAAGAGTTTCTGATATATTTTTACTCTATATATACTACAAGTATATAGTCCATGCTAGCAATAAATAGTCCTACCCTAATATCCATATATCAGCTATGAGGTGAACATGCCATAGACATGTATCTTAACATTATTCTTTCAGCTTCTTCTTCTAGATTCTAGGCCTATGATATTATGTCATGTAATGCATCATGTGACTGAGGTCATGTATCTCTTCATCATCCAAGAAATAAATTAAAATTAAAATAAAATAAAAAGAGAAATTAAATCAAAGAAAATAGATAAAAGGAAAAGAAAATCAAAATAAAATACAAGGGTTCAAGCATACCATGACAGTATCCTTTTTAAGGTTCTATCTCTGGAGAAACTTGTCTCCCTTTCCCTTTCCATCTCACCCAACTTCTCTCCAACTTTTTCAAATACTTATCTTCAAACTTCCCATCATTCCACTCAAACAAAATTTTTGCTATATACTTCTCCAGTAACTCACTTCTCTTAAATACCTCTGCTTCTGGATTCAATACCTTTTCCTTCCCCTTCTCTTTTCTCATCTATACTCTTCTTATCTCTTCTTATCTAATCTTCTTTTCAAATTCTTTTACTAAGTCCATTATATTTTCTAAGTTCTCCAATCTCTTTTAAGTGTCTTCTTCTACTATATATCTCTTTCACCTGACCAAATACTTCTTTTCTCTGTCTATTTTTACTAAAGGAGATGAGATCTTTTGTTTTTCTATCTGCTCCTGATATATTACTATCCTACTCATATTAACTACTAGATGGATTTTCATTGATGCTAGTAACTCAATTCTACCACATTCTCTAATATAATTTTCTTTATTTTATAGGGTTCCATAAACTTTTCTATCAACTTTTTTGTTTCTCTATTCTTCATCTGCTATATTAAATCTTTTGTACTTAACAACACTATATCTCCCACTTTATACTCTACTACTTCCTTTTTATTCTTATCTGTATAATTTTTCATTTTCTCTTGTAATTTTTTCAATGCTGCTTTTGCCTTCTTATATATCTTCTTTATTTTCTTTACAAACTTCTCTGCTTTTGCATGCTTTCTATTTTTTCTTATCTTAAAACCTATCCTTAGTTCTCTTCCATAGTTGATCTTAAATAGTGATGACTTTATTGTTGTATGTACCTTATTGTTAAAGGCAAACTCTGTAGTTGCTAACTATTCCAACCAATTACTTTGTCTATGATTGGTGTACATTCTTAGATACTGTTCTAGCTCTTGATTCATCCTTTCTGTCTGTGGATGAAAAGTTGTTGATAATTTCATTTCTATTTCCAATATTTTGTTCAATTCTTTCATCAATCCTACTATAAACTGTATCCTCTATTTGAAATTACACTTTCCAGCAATCCATGCAACTTCCACACATTATTCCTGAATAACCTTGCCAACTCTTCAGCCATTATTTTTTCTGTTGTTGCTATAAAATATGATATTTTCAAAAATCTATTGTATACTACCAAAACTGAATCATAACTTCTTGATACTGGTAACTTCATAATAAAGTCTACTAATATATATTGTCATGACCTCTCTGGAACTATATTTAATCTTAATTTTATCACTAATATCTCTGTCTTATTCTTCATTTTCTGGTATTGATTATATCCCTTTATATATCACTTTATTTCCTTAGTAACTTCTGGCCACCAATAATTCCTAGTGACTAGTTCTATATCTTGCTATTGGTGTATTATAATGTAGCTGAATAATCTCTAATCTTAACTCTTTATTCTTTGGAATATACACCTTTTCCTCCTTCAATATTAGCTCATCTTTAATCTGCCACTCATCATTCCTCAATACTTTAATATAGTTTCTTCTTTAGCTCCTTCAATCAAAAACTGCCTCTTTTCTATTACCCTAATCTCTAACCACTCTTTTTTCAACATCACTTGATTTTCGTTATCTCTCTTTATTCTATTTGTCCAATTTGCTCTCCTACTCAAACTATCTGCTTGTTCTATACTCTCACCAGCTACATGTTTCAAAGTGAAATCAAATCTTGACAAATACAAGGTTTATTGAGCTTATCTTCAATTCAGCTTCTGAGCTTTTATAAAATACTTCAAGTTTTTATAATCAGTCCAAATTTCAAACTGATTCTTGATACCTTCTAATAAATGTCTCCATGCCTTTAAACACTGAATAATTGCTAATATCTTTTTATCATGAATTTCATAATTTCTTTTGGTTTCATTTAATGACTTTGAAATATAAGCTACTGGCCTCTACTTCTTATCCTCACACTTTACTAATAACACTCCTCCTATAGCAAAGTCTAATGAATACACCTCTACTCTCATCTTTTTGTCCAAGTCTAGCTCTGTTATAAACCTCTCTTTTAACTTCTCAAATGCTTTTTGGTGTCTTTTTCTCCAATTTCACTTTACATCTTTTCTTATCATCTCATGAAGGGGTTTTGCTACCCTTGTAAAATCTTTGACAAATTGTCTATAATAATTTGCCAACCCCAAAAACTTTTGTACATTCTTCATACTTCTCAGCACTGGCCAATTTATTACTTCTTGAACCTTCTCTTTCTCTATTTTTACTCCATCTGGTCCTATCACAACTTTCATGAATCCAACCTCTCTAACTTTCCACACACATCTTTCTGGTTTTACAAATAAATCATTCTCTGTTATTCTTCTCAATACTTCTTTCACAATGTTATCATGTCCTTCCTCTATCTCTGTTCCTACCACTACATCATCAATAAATACTACTACATCTCCTGCCTCTATTATATCCCTAAGCAAGTTATTCATCATTGTCTGAAAAGTCATCAGTGGGTTTGTTAGTCTAAAGAACATTACTATTAGCTCAAAGGCACTCTCTGGCATTGAGAATGCTGCTTTCCACCCATCTCCTTCCTTAATCCTTATATTATTATATCCTCACCTAAGATCCATCTTTGTGAATATCTTCTTTTTTTCCTATATTATCTATTAGATCTGAAATCAGTGGCAACAGATAATTATTCTTGATTGTTCAACTGTTTAGATATTTATAATCTTGTACCATTCTCTTCTTCCTATTCTTCTTTAGCACAAAAAACACTGGTGATGTTTATGGTAATTTCAATAGTCAAATATACCTCTTTCTTAACTGATTCTTTACAAACTTCTGAACCTTCTCCCTCTCTATTCTTGATAATAGATATATCTTCCCCTTTTTCAAAACAAACCTTTCTCTAAGATCTATAGCATGATCCCAAGTCTTTCTGATTGATATTCTCTTTGACTCTTTCTTCTCAAACACCTTCAAATTATTATTATTATTCTTGCTATCTCTATTTCTTTCTCAACTGTCAGTTTTTTAAACTCTTTCTTCTGTTCTTTCTCCTTCTCCTTCTGCTATCCTAACTTTATCTGCTTTGTCTTCCACTACTTCCTACACTTATCTGGATATCTTGTCATTTTCACTTTCCAAGTCTTCCAATTAATTTCTAGATTATGGCATACCAGCCATAGCATCCCTAATATTACACTCTACTTTTGACCTTTTATCATATTTATTTCTGTTCTCTCTTTGTGTTCTTTGTAAAACAATTCCACTTCTACTGTATGCTCTATTGGTCCTTCATGATTAAAGGTATTATCAACATTTCTTATATATATTAGCTTTTCTAACTTCTTCTTCTTAAACTTGTTCTTCCTTGCAAACTCCAAACTTATCACTAATCCTATTACTCTACTATCCAATAATGTCTTCACAACAATTCCTTCTTTCTCATATTCCTGTTTCAACACTATCTTAACCATTACTCTCCTCAACACTTTTCCTCTTTCAATCTTTCTTATTTCCACTTGTCTTTCCTTCTTTTCCTCTTTCAATCTTTTTTCTCTCAAAATTGTCTTCCTGTCCTTTCTTACTTTTCTTCTACTAAGTATATCCATATTCATTACTCTACTTGTCAAGACCTCAAATTTATTACTTGAGGACCAACATTCTGATTTCCTAACTTCTACTCCTCTATTCTTACAATGATAGGTGATATGCCCAAAATCTCTGTATACAAAACACTTTATTCTCTGCATTGCTTTTTCTGTTTCTTTCTCTTTCTCTCTTCCATGCCTTCTATAGTCTCCACTTTCTCTTTGCTTTCCTTTCTTTTCTCATTCTCATTTCTTCTATTCTTTTTCATTTGTCATCTATTATCTTCTTTTTTTCTTTTCTGTTTCTCTTCTTCCTATTTCTCATTATAATCTCTCCTTACTTGTTTCTTATCTTGCTTTCTCCTCCTCTTCCTTGCTTTTTCCTCTTCTATTACTATTACTTGTTTCATTAATTCTGCTATTATTTCTCTATTCTTTCTCACTTGTTCTCTTAACATTCTCATTACATTCTTGTTTCTCACTTCTTTCATTAATTTATCTGCTTAATCAAAATCATTTGTTACTATAATGTTTGATAACCAAAAACAATATTCCCACAAAAGTTCCTCTATAAGTACTAGCTAGTATTCTTCTTATCCAACCTCATACTGTTTACTGACTATCTATTTACTGTCCTACTGACTACTGTCATAGTCAAACTGTTACACTAATATCTCTAAAAAGGGAATATTTAAGCTAGATGTTTTCTTACTGAACAATATTAGTTTTTTATATAGAAAGATCACAATGGATCTTCAGCATAAGGCTACTATATAAAAATAACAAGTATATTACTAGAACACTGCCTAATTAAATGATGAGTATGTCTAGATGCTAGCCTAGACCTAGTCAACACCATCCACAATAACCTTCTGATAACTGCTACTTATCTCTTAAGTCTAGAGTTTGGCAATTGATCACATTAGTTACATACTAAGGATGAATAAAGAGTAAAAGAAAGGAGATTACATGATGCAGTATCCATAAAGAGAGTTGAGTTCTACTGTTGTGGCAACTACTAACTAAAACAGTCATTAACATACTAAGTAATCTTATATCACAAAGAGTCCTATGGAGATTACAAGAGAACTCAACAAAGAGTTTCTAATGTATTCCTACTCTATATATACTACAAGTATATAGTCTGTGCTAGCAATAAATAGTTCTATCCTGATGTCTATACACCAGTCATAAAATGGACATGTTATAGACATATAACTTAACATCATCCTTCCAGCCCTTTCTCCTAGATTCTAGGCTTATAACATCATGTCATATAATGTGTCATGTGACTGTAGTCATGTGCCTCTTCATCATCCAAGAAATAAAATACAAGAGTTCAAGTGTATCATAATACAAAGTCTATGACTCTGTACTTTTTATACAAATCTTGATCCAATCTCATAAACTTTTACTCTCAAGTATAAACTATGTCTAATCTATAACCAAGAAATAATAGTGACTAGATGGTTAAGAACTCTGGTAGAAGTATCTAGAAGATTTACCAAGAAAGGAAAGAAGCTTGTAACAGAAACAATCAGTGCAGTACAATATCTGGACATTGAGCAGTTCTAAGTAAGGTTTAACTATAAGAATTAGTAGATTTAGCTTGAAAAAGACTATAGGGTTTGGTAGGGATAAAAGAGCACTAACTTATAGAAAATAAGAATACTGTAGAATTTAGTAGGACTAAAGATAAAGTTTTAGTACTTGATCTGTGTGCAAAGACAAATTTTCTTATAGATGCTGGTATATAAAAATTTGTTAATCTTCCACCAGATATAAATATTATTGGCTTGTGATAGATGTTCAAGGCTAAGAAGAATGTAATTAATATTGTTATCTACTTCAAGACTTAGTCAGTTGCTCAAGAGTTTTCTTAAGTCCTAAAAGTTGATTATTTCAACATATATACACTTGTGGCCAAGCTGGTATCAATTTAGATTGTTTTAAAACTAACAGCAGCTTTAAACATAAAGATTTACTAGATAGATATCAAAAGAGTATACCTAAATGGAAAACTCTCAGACAACAAGGTTATATAGCTTGAAACAGTCAAGTAGATGTTAATATCAGTGCCTATGTGAAATTTTGATTGATTTTCTGGGTTTTTCAATTTTTCTGGAGATGTATTATGTATATAACACTATTAGACAATGTTACTTAAGATTTCACTAGAGTCATAAACTCCACTAAATCACTACAGTCTTTGTCTAATTGCCTTAACACTAACATTATATACAAGTATTTTAGAAAAGAGAAACTTGGGGGTTTTAGTATCTCACTACTAAAAAGGGTCAAATAGAGAAAATTAAGGAAGCTTCACTATAGAAGACCAAGTTAGAAAGAAGTATTCTCACCATGGAAGGCCAAATACTTGCTAGATTTAGAATGAAGTATAACACTACTATAGAGAATGTATTGTAAAAATAAGGCTGTTAAAGTTACAACTTAAAGACTAAGTCAAAGAGAAGAACCTTATATTCAGGTTAACACAAGAGTACTCAATAGAGTTTCTAGATACAAAGTATCTACCTTATATACTAATGACTGTTGGTCTGTGCTCCACTACTTTAGCCTACCCTAAATGACCATACATTATTCTTAAGATCAATATGTGTAAAACATACTTTATGATATTATCATCCTAGAACCTTTTATATCCTTCCATTGTGACCATGTGACTGTGACTGTGACAGCATCAGGTGTCATTTGATGTGACCATAATGTCATGCTAAACTCTAACTCTAACTAAAAGAGAAAAAAAATAAATAGAAAATGAATAGAAAATAAAAAAAGGAAAAATAAAGTTCATTGTTCACAATTCTAACAGTTAAGCTTTTGTTGGAGTTTGAATAATTAAACATTACTATAGAGGATAGGCTTTGATCAAGTAGACTTAGCATATGATAATATATATGTTTTATTCTTTTCTTAGCTATCTATATATATTAATAACTATATAATCATTATATTATGACTTAAGTTCTAGTTGTTGTGGCAACCACTAGTCACAATGACCAATAGTAACATAAACAATAAATCTCTCAGTAGGATATCAAGTAGGGATCACAAGAGAACTTGATAAGAAGTCTCTGCTGAATTGCTACTCTATATATACCATGAGATAGTCATACAGATAACACACTCCTTGACATCATCTATCTAGACTGCTCTAGTCCATTCTAGGCTTTATGACATCACATCATGTGACATGTTATGTGACCACAGTCACATGCCTCTTCATCATCAAAGAAAAAGAAATTCAAAAGAAAAGAAATATAAAATCAAGAAAAATAGATAAAAGAAAAAGAAAAATATTAGTCTTCACATGTATTATAACACTAGTATAAAAACTATCACAAAATGAACTACTCACTTATTTGTAATATCTGAATCTTGGGTGTACTCTTAGATGTTTAGAAGTGATTCAGAAGTTCAATAATAATAATGAAAATTGATGATGAATAATGATAAAGGATAATAATTGATGTTATTAAGTCTGAGATCTAATTCTCAGATATAGAAGTATTTATACAAAATAGTAATGGTCTATGTGTAAGCTGTTTCTATCACATGATCAAAACTTATACCTGATGGGGACTGTCATCTATCATAGCAGATGTCAGGCTAATTTTAAAAGATAACTAATTATATCATTATATTGATATGCTTGTATCTCTATGAATACTTATTTCTATGAGATATATCATATATCATCAGAAACAGTTTAATAAGCACTTTACAATGCAAGTTCAATTGTGTGAATCTATCTAGCCATTCATGAGATATTAGCCAATAAAGCTTTTATAGTTACTGATAGTCTTATATCTCAGTTATTTGTTATCACTTTTATACATTTCATATATATACAAATAACCATCTTCTGGGGCTTTCCAGCACAACTTGGTTTGTGAAAATTGGCTTACTAGTTATGGAGATACAAGCTGAATGAAGCTTGTAATAGAAACAAAAGAGTAATCTTGTATTGGTTAATACAAAAGAACTCAGTAGAATTCCTAGTATAGATGAGTCTATTTTATATATCTCTAGTGTATGGTCTATGCACACTTTATATCTAGCCTACCCTAAATGTTATAAGCTATATATGTAAGAGTTATCTTATTATAAGATAGATATATGTCATTACTTTTCTCTTATATTATATGATGTTATGACTGTGATATATGTGACATACTTGTGATAGTTGTGACAGTCATACATAATGTCACACCATCCCTTTTTACTAAGTCCAACATAATCAAAAGAAAAATAGAAGAAACTTAAATAATAGAAGAAAAGTAGAAAAGAAACAAGTCTACCATCCTTGAATCTGATATGTTGCTACAAACAATAAGAGAGTTGTCTGAATCAAGACTAGTATTCAGAAGCATATTAATATTAATGATTTTGAAAAGGTATATTGGTTATTAGGAATTGAAGTAAAGAGATTATAAGGTAAAGACAAGTTATTACTTTCATAACACTCATATATTGATATATTCTTGTAATATTTCAAACTCAAAGATGCTAAGCAATCTAGCTTTCCAATAGAACTCTTTATCTATTTGACTTCTAACTAAGCTTTCAAGAATATAAATGAAATTACTTGAATAGCCAAGATGTCATATTCAGAGACCATGGATACTTTAATATATATATAGTAGATCAACTTCTAACTTGCATGGGTACATAGATACTGATAGAAATATAGCCAAAGACTATTATTCCATCTCTAGTTATACTTTTCTAGTTAATGGTAGTACTAATATTACCAAGAAAGCCTTAAAGCTTTGTTCTTTCATTTATGAAGTTTTTAGCAAGAAGTTTAATACCATAGCAATTTTTTCAGACAACTAGTTAGTAATTGTACTAGCTAAAGATTGCCAATTCCATACTTAGACCAAGTATATTGATATTTACTTTTACTATCACTTTATTTGCTGGATTATTGAAAAAGAAAAAGTGTAGTTTATATATTGTTTTACTAAGAATATAGTAGTAAATGTATTCACTAAAGCATTTTATGACTAAATTCAGACTCTTTACTATCTGAAGGAAAATGTTAGAATTTACAAACTAGTTGCAAGTCTAGCTACTTAGACTATCTTGCTTTGACTATTGTTTTGGTCACTGCTTGGACCTTGAATACCATCTTTTTATATATACATATATAATAGTGCCATAGTCATTTGTATTTCTCAGTTCTCATGTTACTTCCAGTGACTGAGCTTTACTGTTTCTTACATAATATAGATATGTTGGACTCATGGACATTCTATGTACATTGGAGTAGATTTGTACATAGTAGTATATATAGTGTAAGAATACATTAGAGACTCTCTGTTGAGTTCTCTTGTAATTTCTATGAAACTTTTTGTGATATAAGACTACTTAAGTGTTATAAGACGAGTATGTGGACAGACTTTGGTAGGGTTAGGGTTAAGATATAGATAGTAGTATTATTATTGGTCTACAACAAGAGAAGAGAGGGCATGTGACTGGGAAGTCACATGATATGATGTCATAGGCCTAGAGAAGTCTAGAGTGGTCTGGAAGGACTTAGGGTCTAGAAGGATCAGGAAGAGTTTAGAGTTAGGATAATGTCAAGGGACATGGGTTCCTCATGGTGTACACATGGTGCATGCATGTATGACAGAGATTAAAGAGTATGATGTCAGGGCACATGGACATGGCATGGTGGCCTTGAGGTAGACACATGGTAGATGAGTAATGGCTATGAGGACAGAGCATAAATATTAGGGTAAGACAATGCACAGTCATAGCACGGACCATGGATACTTATATAAATAGTCGGTAGAATACTGTTGTGGTTCCCTGTTGAGTTCTCTTGTGAATATACAACTTGTGTTCCCACTAGATATCCCTCCTGAGAGATTTACTTGTAGTGCTGCTATTGGACTCTGTGTCTAGTGGTTGCCACAACATTAAGTAACATGCTGACTATTTTAGCTAGTGATTGTTACAACAATAACGAGTAGTTAACACAATACATAAGTTGAAGCCAAGGTCATTGTCTATATCTAGTCATAAAACAAGTTATAACATTTAATCTACACTCTGGATATCTAATCTATTCTTAGATAAGTACTTAGTACTTGATTTATGTAACTAAGTGTAAACTTCTCCTGTAAGTAGAAACACATTGAACAAGAAGTTAAAAGATATTATATACCAATCAAGAGAATGGAGGTGATGGCTGGGACAGGGAACATTGCTCCTAACCTATCAGGTGACTTGACCAGTCATCAGCATTAGCTCAGCCTGAGAGTCGAAAAGCCTAAAGCATACATTTCTGAGAATTTAGCTGGAGTACATGGAGTATGACTTGCTTTTCTTTCTCTGCAATCGAGAGGCGCTGTGTACTCTGATATCATTGTTTTGATTTTTTAACGAACGACATTTGGAGAATTCGAGTAGGTCTTGATGAAGTCAGCTTTTATCAGATGAACATGGTCAGTGCAGGCTACTACAACTCACTGGCGGTGTAGCTACAGATTACCCAGAGCCAAAGATATTATTCATAAATAATTTGGCCAAAAAGAAGCTTGAGCAAGGGATTCGGTTCAGGAGGCGTATCTGAAAGCTCGTAGGCTCACTAAGTTGAAACTCACTTGAAGATCACCAGGGAAGGCGAAATATAATATCACGAATGAGAATACGTGTATGAAAGTATGAGTAGAGAGGATGAGTGTAGAAGATAAGAAAATAAGACGTAATCCACTGTCAGTTCGGTACAAGATTGGTGCCTGACAATATTGATATTCCCGCATTCTGCAGTTGAATACAGGCTTATTCCAAATATTCCCGTCCTTGAGGTCAGTCCTTTCTCAAGACGGGTTCATCAGCCTATCTTTAGGAATTGACTATGGGAGTTCTCGACAGGCCAATATACTCCACCAAATATCATTGGAGTCTTCTCTCAAGTTGGATTTTCCACGGAATACCAGAGCTACCCAGAAAGCTCTTGTTCCGTGCTTCACGAAGTTTCAAGTTCGGGTTTCACGTCTGAGAACTTGAAGCAGTACAAATGTCATTCAAGACATAGAAGACGCTAGCTCAATGTAAAGTTCCTGTCACAAATCAGACACTAGTCTCTGTAAGAATGAGATAACTCGCTCACGACATCTCTCTACCATCATTTGGCACCGTATTTTTATGTCGCACATGCGGGATTTGATTCGTGGCATCCACAGGCAGGATTTTCAACCACCACATAAGGTATCATATAAGTTGTCTAAGGATTTCTGAGTGGCAACAACAATTACCTTGTTGTAGCCAAGTTGAGATGAGGTATTTTAAAGACCTGTGGATCGTAGTCACTTTCAGACCTGAATAGTCAAGTTAAGAATCCATGAACGAATACTGGCCACGTCTTCAAACTCCTGGTCAGCCAGGGATCATGTTCACCGTTCCATTAATTGGATAGTCCATGTATAGCACCGATCAGTTTAAGCATCGTTATAGGATGTATCATGATTGCATGGGATGATATTCAGAGTCATAGAACAAACCAGAGCTGCTGGTACTAGTAGAAGAAGAAGATAGACGAGTGGGCTTGGATTATTCCAAGGCGAGTAACTATTTCTCAGAGATCATCAGTGACGTGTTGAGGCAGATCTAGCCGCTTATCATAGAGATCGTAGACAGGTGGTGTGCCAACAACTTGTAGCTGTTTAGCAACTCGTTCCGAGCCTTGCATAACGCGTAAAAGGTTACCACCTGTGAGACCGGCAATTTCATATTTGTTCCAGCCTCTCGAGAGGAGCTCGGCAATCTGTACACATGAGCAAGGCACTCGAAATTTGAGTCTGGACAAAAGACATACGAGAGCGGGATATCGAGAGACATCTTCAAGGCCTTCGGGGGCACGAGTGATACCGTCAAAATCGCTTCCAATTCCAACGCTGTAGTGTCCAATAAGCTCCGACATATAAGGTAAAGCAATTACCTACTGTATTTTATCAGTTATCTGGGCTATATGCTCCACATGATTGGCAACAGCCTGTACGGTTGCTTCCCCAACGTTGGCCACGAATTGAGGAGCAAAGTTGATCTTCAGGACAAAGGCGTCGACGGGGATACACCTGAATAAGAGAAATGCATACCAGGACAACAGCGTCGTTCTTTCCTTCCTCCCTCCCAATAAGTTTCAACACTTCGTCAGGTACATTCCGTTGATGGTTATGTACAGCACGAGCTGAAGAGTGGGACCAAATAACGGGGGCCTTTGAGTATCGAATTGCTTGAGAGGCTGTTGCGTCGGAAGTATGTGACAAATCAACCAAGACACCAATGCGGTTCATCTCATCAATGAGTCGCTTGCCCAATGGACTTGGAAAATAACCAAGAGTCAGGTCTGGGGAAGTATGAATACAAGAGGGACCTCACCTCAGACCATGGTGAAGCGGGATGATTCTGGATCCGTAACCACAAGAGTCTGCAAAAGCATTGTGGCAAATATGGGTAAGTGTAACATAGCGAACACCAAGCGCATGGTATGTCCGAAGAGTGGCAATGGAATTACCCAATTGGTGGGCCCTAGAAAACATATGACATTAGTTTGCATAGGTATACCTCGCTCAAAGTGGCATACCCTTCGATGCCAATGAGGCTAGCTATTTTTCCTCCAGTAATGGTAGTTTCAACTTCCTCAGATGTTGTCGCCAACTGAAACGTCTGTAAACAAGTACATCAGCGAGGTTTCTGGTGATGACAGATTCTATGAACTCGAAGCGCATTACGTCAGGGTATTTTCCAATGAGTTGACGCGCAACATCGATCTGTTCGAGGGTATCTCTGCACCATGGTAATAAGACTATGCTTTTATTGAGTCGCCTAACGAACCTAACAACCCAAGTCGCATCAAGAAAATCTTTCCCTTCTTCACTGGGATCGGCACATTTTACATATACTGACCTGCAAAACCCCATAATGTATAGCCAGCTCAGCAAGACACATCATGCCATTGTTAAGACACACCAAAAGAAACCCCCAATACGCCCCGTCCTCAATCTTGGAATATCTACGTGTCCATAAGTCGGTCTCTCCAGGTCAACGGCAGTCACGTTGTTTGCGAAATGCTCGCGAATCACTATGGGCAGATCTAGATGACATTAATTTCATTTGGTGGCGAACATTATCCTTGCTTCCGACTGACCAATGTGGCCATCCTGAAACTGTTCAGAGTCAGAATATCAATGATCGAAAGGGTACGAACAATGACGGGTGCCTGCTGCATGATGACTAACGCTGCCTTGTGTGGGTCCTTCGGCATCAGTCCAACCCAAGGGGCTAAGTTGTCGCTCAGCAATTGCACGAAGCCCAGGAAGAATACTAGCGCAGCGATGAACAACACAGTCAACATCGTCCAGACAACTTTCCTTGACTGAGTAATAGGTTTCTTGTCGAGGACAATATCTTCTGAGCCGTCTATGTCAGTCAATGGCGGTCGCGAGTGCTCAGTAGCTCCGAGTACAGGCGAAGCCTCGTTTGGGTATTGTTGGCTGGTCGGTGAGGTCGGCATGTTGTCTTCGTTGTGTGCAGAACGACGCGGTGATGCTGTGTAACTGACAGCTTGTTCAGCAACTCCTAAAAGGACTGCGAGTCCGGCAGCAGCTCGAGAAGTAGAATCAAGAGAAGCCAGGGTAGGAACTTGATTCGTGCTATGATTGTTCCCGGCAGACTGTCGGAGACGTTTGGTGGCAGGGCTGTTAGACCGACGCTGAGACGCAGAGGAGCCAAAGAAACTCGATAATCTTTCTGACCGAACCATGGCCGGTCACTTATGGAAAATGCTCGCAACATCAGGTCTATATCAATGCAGCTGTGTGAACCCGGCACCTCATCCTCGAGGCAATTGTACACGACTCAATCTGACTTCTTCGGGGGCAGAAAGGGATGAAAGAGGGATGAAAATGGTGGTCATTCAATGCAGAGACAAATAGCCTAGTATTTTGTACATTAGGGGATTAGAATACATAGTTCAACATCGTAAACTACGATATGAACCTGGTGTGATACCGGTAGATTCAGAAAGCAAAAAGAAATGCAGTGGTAATAAGAATGTAATATTTTCCATCCTCATGCCTTCAGCTTGCCGATGACAGCATCAGGTGCGTATCGTGGAATGACTTTTGGATCATGAAGCATGTTGAACTCTTCTGTGGCATCACGGCCAGCATAGAGAAGGATGGCCTTCTCGCCACCTGGGTGGTCTGGAAGAAATTGGGTCACATCAAGAACTTGACCATCAATGACTACCCAGATATCGTCCTTGGATTTGTGTTTCTGGACCTCCTCCATCGTGAACTCGCCAGAGGTGGTTTTGCCGACGGGGGTGGCAGAGGGGGCATCAGGAGTGGAAGCGGCAACAGGGACTGAAGAACCAGCAACGTGTCCAGCAATGGCACCAAGACGGCCACCAGCTTTTTGCACGCTAGCAGTGGTGGCTCTAAGGAGGTATGCAGCAGCGGTGTCACCAGAAACACGCCCAAAGACAACACAACCAAGGAGTGAAGAGCCACCAAGACGGTTGGCACCATGGACACCACCAGCAACCTCGCCAGCAGCAAAGAGACCAGGGATGGGCTTGCCGGACTTGTCGATGACACGGGTCTCAGGGTCAATCTCAAGACCGCCCATAGTGTAGTGGAGAACAGGAGTCATCACAGCCACGTGGAAAAAGTCATCAAATTCCCACTCGCCTTGGAAAAACTAGAGTATCAAACGTGACTTGGATGAGACGATCGAAAGATAAAACCATACGCACTTTTTTGCCAAAGGGGTCCTTCTGGGTGCGGACGGAAACGTTGTAGTCGTCGAAGGTCTTCCTCAGAACCTCAGGGGCAACACCAAACTCTTGGGCAAGAGCTTCGCCACTGGCGAACCGCTTCATGAGACCACGACCGACGTAATGCTTGCAATGCCATTCAATTTCTTTTGAAGCCTTCCCATTGAGAACGAGTCGAATGGGGAATTTGCCATTCTCCCAAATTTTGCCCGTGACATAGTCACGATGTTGTAGCTCGTCAACAAAACGCTTGCCGGTATTGTCAAGGAGGAGACCACCAACGCCGCGGAGAGCCTCAGCAGCCAAGAATTTGACTTTAGCATCAGCCTCCTTAGGGTCAACAAGACCCGTGGGATGGACCTGGACCTTTTCAAGATCAACAGCATTTGCGCCAATCTCTAGAGCAATCTTGTGACCATCACCAGTGGAATGCTCGCCGTTGGTAGTAGGAAGGTTGAAATATTCAGGGCGGTACTTTTTGAGTAGCGAACTCTCGGTGAAATCAGCAGCATAACCACCTGTTGCAAGGATAACGGGACCGTAGGCAGTCTCAGTTTTACTGTCTACCTCGTACTGGACCCCAATGACAGCACCAGAGTCGTCTTTGACAATTTTTGTGGCGCGGGCCTTCTTGATGATCTTGATACGCTCAGGACTACTAAAAGCGAGGTCTTCCAGTCGCTCGAGCTGAGCATAGGTTATGACCTAAAGCAATTGTGGGTCAGACATGAAAGCACAAGGACGAGAATCGATGAATGCAAAACAGAGCGGAGTCTAGAGCATTCACAACATTCCAAACATACCATGCCAGGGAATTGAGCATTACCACGGTGTGTACGAGGCTGGTTATGGCCCCCAAGACGGGCGACCTTGGAGAGGTCGAGACCAAACTTATTCTGAAGCCAGTGGACAGCATCAGCAGAACGGCCAGTAAGAACACGGATCAAGTCATCGCGAGCTAGGTCACGAGCCTGCATGGAGGTGAGCAGTGAGATGGAAACCACACCATATCAAGGACCCAAACTGACGGATTTCTTGGTATCCTCAAAGAAAGTTTTGGCGGAATCAGGAATACCAGCATCTTGCTGGGTCTGCGTACCAGCGCCGTTGATACCGGATGTAGCTTTCGTAGAATTTCCACCCATAAAGCTAAAGAAGATATGGGCATGAAGGAAGAGAAACCTAAGAATCTAGGCACTTACGGTTGCTTATCGAGGACAAGCACATTAGCACCGCGCTCAAGGAGTGTATGAGCGGCAGAGAGACCAGCAAGACCTCCTCCAACGACAATGACCTGAGCCATAATATACTGGTGAAAGAAGAAGTAGGGGAGGAAAGGAAGGAGTGTCTTATATTACGAGATAGCCTAATCATGACATGTGATTTCACTACCCCGCATGTGATCTTTCAGGTGTCCCAGGTCAGGTTCGGGCCGAGGAAAGGAGGGTTTTGAGGTCACAGAACCTCGATAGACATCTGGCCGTCGTAATGCCTCTGAAAGGATAGAATTGCATAGCCGGCTAGTCGAAATAGCCGGCAAAATCAGTCGTGCTATCCGGACGCTTTGTATTGACATTTTATTCCGCAAAATTTAATTGGCTTCACACGGGGCCCGCAAACGAGCTAAGATGTTAATGTTGCTATTGATTCAAATCGCCTCTTTCAAAACGCGACAACTTCGATCAACCGCTTCACCCATGGTCATTTCTAGTGTATCTAACAAAACAAGCCCTTTTACCTTGTCGGTGGGGACACCGTGTTCGACATCTCCGTTCGCGAACACATCTCTGTGTGCCTCCAAATACGCTGGGTATATGATTTGTCCCCAGTAGTTCGGTGGATCGCGCCATAAGTCGCCCTCTGGATCAGATTGGACTCCAGATTACGAAAGTCACAAAGAAAAAGTGGCCATTGTCGGTGTGCGGGTATCAAGCACGTTCAATCATATTGCAACGCAGTGAGGTGATACAAGTGACATTCGGCGAGCATGTCCATTCAAAAGTGGGGGAAGGGGTGAAAGAAGGAAATGTGTCAGCCTGGACCCTCCCATCTGAACGAATTTATCTCACCCGCGGTATGATAGCCGTGTCGTTCATGTCTCCGTTTCTCTAAGACGTCGTGGGGTACCCGCAGCATAATGCGTACATCAAGCTCCGCAATGACATCCTAGACATGGTCCAATTGCCTATTTTCAGCGCTCACGGGATGACAACAGGTGAAATAGGTGAAATCTGACCAAGTTCCAATAAAGTAAGAATCCATCTACTATTGCCCACATAATCTTTGTACCAGCTTCTCTGGTCTCGTGTTCTTGTTTGATTTTCTGAAATTCTGCAGCCCAGGAATCTTTGAACTCCTCAGCAATTGGAATGTCCTCCTGCTCGTTCAGATGGTCATGACTTCTATGCCCCGAGGGTATCTCTCCGGTTGCCTTGACACGACGTAAAAATGCAATGAATTTATCCCATGAAATTGCACCAGTTGGTGAGTCCCAGTCCTGCACCCGGTGAATAGGATGCATTGGCACTAGCTCTTGAGGCTAGTGTCAATAATCACATGTGAGAGTCCGGTCGTCAGTCAGTGAATTATGCACGACATACGGGTGCGAAATCCTGGAGGAACCCACAACACTTAGGCTTCATATTTCTGGAAAACTGCAAATCTTACATCCTGATGTATGATTACACTGCCAGGAAGAATGCGCTCGAGATGTTTGGCAAGTGTCGTTTTTCCCGAGCAAGTAGCGCCCCTGAACAATCATGAACTGATCAAGCCAGAAAAATCAGGACGCACCCAATACCCACGAATATGACTTTAACGTGTCGTTGAATCATCATGAAACTCAAAGAACCCTTGAGTTCGCGTGCAGGCTGAGATGACTCCGGATAAGAACTTGGGGGCGCTGAACAAGGAGATAATTTTGACCTGGGGTTTGTTTTTCCTCGATTTGCATTACTAAATCTATGTATGATCAAGTGATCAATTATCTTATCGTCTGCTCTCCTGTCCTCGATGTATGCATCCATAGATCATTTATGCATTACTTTCCTCTCGTGCGACTATGGTAAGAGCCCGTTGTAAAAACAGCGGAATGTATGTACGCACGTGATGAGACGTCATGAGCGTCATGAGCACAGAAATATAATATAAGACTCGACGAGCCCTCCCCCGCACTCCAGATCCCTCCATTATAATGTTACGTTTTCAAACACTCCGTTTTGCCTCGGTGCAAATACCTGTAGTATCTCATGCAGCTCATTTTGCACGGGCAAGTAGCTCAGATTCCACCCCAATCACACAATTTAATTTCAAGGATAGGTTTCAACTCGCCGATATGCAACCGAGACAGAGTCCAGAAGGCCTGATGGCCATACACTTCCCTATATGGCACTCGGTCTTGCTACTCTCTGTGGTGCTTATTTTTATTTCAGTAGAAATCCTAATAACGAAGAGAAGCTGAAGAAAGCACGCGCTGATGAGGAAAATATGAAACACAAGATCCGTGAAAGCGCTGCTGCTGTGAAATACAAAGCAGGTAGTACAGTAGAAGAAGGCAAGCAAAGATATGAGGATGCTAAGGTTGGTTTGGGTTGACCCAGAGAAGTCGCCCGTCATCGCTTAAGGTTTCAAGGATGCTACGCAGGAACGATTCGACGAGATCTATCTTGACCTTGACGACAAGGCGAGACAAGCAAAAGCCAGGGGTCGTGGAATTGTAGACAATGCGGAAGCCAAGTACGATTCTGCTAAGCAATCAACGGAACAACTCTATGATGAAGCTCGTGATACGACGGAACGAAAAGCCAAAGACGTCAGAGGCGACCTTGAGAAAATAGGAGAAGATGCCAAAGGTAGCTGGTTCAGTCTCAAGAGCTGGGGAAAATCTAAAACAAACGAAAGTGAAGACAAATTGAAACACGGAGAAGCGGAGCTGGGAAAAAAGGTAGCTGAAGGAGCCGAAGAGGTGCGCAGAGGAGCAGAAAAGCATGTGTAAAACGAAGATATATTATACTTGGGTACCCGATGTTCCCAAGTCTTCGCACCCCTACTGTTTTCTCACAAGATTAATACAGTCCGTTCGACAACAAGAGAGTAATAATGGCCAGTCAATTCTCCATATTTCTGTAGAATTCACAGGTGTGCTATTTGAGGACGGCGCAGGAGAATCCTGCTTCGTTGGGAAGCAGGCTTTCAACTAGTAGAATGGGATTATGAGAGACCAGCCATCTTGTGTCCCGGCCGTTCTGGGAGTCGCATGATGCATTTGACACTCCCATCTTTTTAGTCTTAGGGAGATTGGCTAGCCACGAAGACACGAAGACAAATATATTGATGCCTTTCAGGCGAGTCAACGTGTGTTCTGAAGTTGGGAAGGAAGCAGCAGATTTGTGGGGAGCTAGTCCGAGACCTTGCGAAGTTTCCATAAGGATGTCAATGTAGCTACAGTTTGGCCAGGACTAGGACCGGAATTGGGCAACAGGGTATATAGACACGTTCTATTGGATGGGTTTTGGTATAGTCCGAGGACCGTGTGCATTTGGTGCGCGATTCCACATGGAAAAATAGCATTGATACAAGGGCATAGAGATATGAAACAGGGAGTTTGTGGCGAAACGCGAGGCAAGAAAGACAAAGACATTGGAGGAGATCATGATCACTTACTGATCGCTTACTTAGTTGCAGAGTGCCTTATCAAATGACTTCCCAAATCAGAAATACCGGAGTTCTTGGTCGACTCACAGATAACCTCAACAACCAGACCCCTGCACCATCAATCATCCCCTCATCCCCAGGCACCAAAGCCTGGATCCTGAAGACCCTCAGTGGTGCCGAGCTGGGTAAGTTGAATTTTCTTTTCCAATACTGCCTTGCCTCTATTTCTATGTCAATCTGGCACAACTTTCCATGGATATTGTGAAGATAAAATTTGTGATAACCTATCTTATGGAAGTTGTTCAAAACTAGTTTATCTCAAACTAGTCTTAACCAAGAAGAACAAGGCATTTTCTATGACTTTAGAACTGGAGTTACTTCATCGATCGTCATTTTGGCTTATCTAACCCCATTGGTAAAGCCACCATCTACTGAAAAATCTCTAGATGAAGTCCAGTAACAAGATTTCCACCTACAATGTAGAATTCTAACCATATTCGAAACTCTATATCTATCTGGAAATAGGTAATTATTGAATACTTATCCATACTCATAACTATGATTAGCATAATATAATTAAGTGATGTACAGCACTTGTGTCTTTTTTTTGGTTCAACAATTTATTACATGGTGCTCAATCACAGTCCATGACAGACTATCTACTACAAGTAGCCTACAATTTTTGCCTCAGGAAACAGAGACTCTCTTCATAGGCAGAGAGACACTATTAGTGACAACAGAACTCAAAGAGAAATCTAGATAAAGGTTGCTCATAACCAACCTACAAATTATGTATTCAAGTCCAGAGAAACTTATTATACTGAAAATACAGAATCAAGAGAAACTGAGAGAGGTAAGACTGAGAAACTATTTACAGATACAGAAAAGCAAACTAATTAAGCATTATAGAAGCTCATAAGGAAGAAGAGGTTATTCTTGAGGAGAGAAAGTAAAAACACTTGGATGCTTTTTCAAGAAGTCAACAAAATCTTCAATTGATGGATATAGAT
>Ga0157368_1000375_pt1 | contig 21182 bp, 23 predicted proteins | sample AttbisABBM3_FD_113146 | JGI IMG/M metagenome (GOLD analysis project Ga0157368, IMG submission 113146) | Fungus gardens microbial communities from leaf cutter ant in Botucatu, State of São Paulo, Brazil - Atta bisphaerica ABBM3 | ecosystem: Host-associated > Fungi > Mycelium > Unclassified ...
TCATCGTCCTCATCATCGTTCTCAGTATCATCGGAATCGACGTTCATCTCATTATCACTAGGATCAACACTCTTCTTTCTGGGTCTAATTACCCAGTCATTTTGGAAACTATGGTTTCGACGCCCATCTTCTCCGAGGAGCTCACGACGCAAACGGGCCTTTTCATGAACTTGAGATACTATATAATTTTCCTCCTCCTCTTCGATGTCAGAATCCCCTGCAAATGAAAGGGAGTCCAGATCAGACGACGAGGAATCGCCTGCATCACTAGACGAGAGAGCAGACGCAGACAGGAATGTTGGAAATTTGATGGACTCGCCATCATCATCAGCATCGCAATAATCACCATCACTGGAGAGGGAATCCTTATTGTGGTGGTCACTAACGGCCCGTCGTTTGCGTTTCGAAGGCCGTTGAGTACCAACGTTTTTTGCCTTGAGGCCTCGTTTCTGTGGCAGTCCCATATTTTTGCGCTTGCTGGTGCTTACATTTTTGGGAATGGATGGTTGGGAGAAAGGTGACGGAGGAGGGGAGGTAGCTTGTACTTTTACACGGTCATGCGTTGCAATGACAGCCTTGGGTGGTCTACCTCTGCGTTTCGAAACTGTTTTTTTGCTTTGGGGGAGGTTGCCGAATTGAGTTTCTCCAACAGGCGCAAAGCCCGATGTCATTTCCGGTGGAGCTGATGAATGTTGTTTATAGCTAAGAAGTTTTTGGGGCACAGTAAGCTTGATCTTGAGAGGTTTGGGTGAAGGTTTGGGTGAAGAACAAGGAATGGACGAGATAGCGGGTGAGGATGAAGAACCAGCATGCGAGAAACTGGATTGATCCAACGACATAGGCTGAAGGATGACACGCGGCCTATTGTCACAAGTGCACTCGCCATCGCAAACGGGGCAGATGTCGTCGTCGTCATCATCCTGGACACAAACATTCTGAGGAACGCCTACGGTATGAGGAGGCGACATAGAGAGGGTCTGGACGTTTGGAAGTACTGATAAAAGAGATATCAGAATCGTATATACCTAGTGTTATAAGACACAGGCGGACTGCCATGCTGCAGGGGTGTGCAGGTGTGATGATGAATGTCTCAACGAAGAGACTTACCATTGAACCGATTTTTGGCCATTTTTTGTGAAATAACATGGATTATTGAAGAGTTCCAGGATGGCGACAAGGACAGAGGATTCCTAGCGTCGGAAGGGACCTCTGGGGAGATTGTGGGAAGAAACCCTCTTTGATGGAAAATCTCGTCGATTGAGTTCCAGGGTCCTTGCTAAAATGAGATCACAACCTGATGCACAACCTGGCAACTCCTCCCAGAACAGAATACTAATAGGAGCCCTTCTTGTCCTCCGAACAATCCTCAAGAGCTCCCGGTGTGACTTTCTCTTGTTCAAATCGACGAATAAAAAATATTAACTGTCACGTTATGAATGCTACCACATCAGATCCGACCTTGTGCTATTTGTGTCATACAGTGCAGGAAACCGTTTTTCCCCTCACAAAAGAGGACTTCTTGTATGACTACATCTGGTTTCATGTGTTTGATAAGGGCAGCTCGTCGGTCCAACACGTCTCGGATATCCAGTTTCTGGCGAAGATAGGCTGATCACGATTATACTGCTTGCTCAGATGCTTAATCTGACAATTTGGAATATCAATACGCGTTCTTGCTCTTCCTAACATACCACCGTCCCTTTTATTTTAAGCGCTATTGTGTATTCTTCCCACCCCGACCACCAATCTCTTCTCACTGGCGCCAAAAGTCAACTGGTTAGCAAGTGACATCGGTTCACGGGTTCTGCGCTGGAACCGAAGAGGACCCTACAATACCTGGGATCGTGTGACCAGGGAATGACCAGAACTCGCGCCAGAATTTTCCCGAGCCTAGAATGCTGACATACTACTGTCAAGATAGGGGCATCACGGTCGCGTAGTGCAACCGGAACATAACCGGTACATGCCTGTGCTTCCAGCCATGTACGCCAGAACTCTCAATGAACTCTCAATGCGCGTACCTGACGAGTGCTCGACCATGTTCTTATGGTCAGGCTGCAGCGTAGTTACTGGTGTTCGGCACCTAAGCAATTAGTATACGGCGTGTCAATTAGTCTTTGACTACGAAACCCCCGCTCTTTGTGCTCAAATTAATTATCTTGCAGACTACACAGGAATTCAAAAAGTTGGCGAGCATTCCAAGTTGCCTTCAACTCAAAATCGGTATACAGCCTTGTGTCGTAACGTGACCATGTGTGATCATGTTTGTACGATCATGTTTGTACGTGCATTACGAAATCCCTTTTACTTTTAGTACTTAGGATAATGTGCTGTTACGTTATACTGCAATCTAGTGCTGTGACGCGGTCCGAACCATAAGGGAACAATTAGAGCGACGAGGTGAGTCGACTTGTTAAAGGAAGATTGAGAGCTTTTCAAAAGCGTCTCTCTGTGTGGTGTCTTTCCTTTCTCCTGTGTGGGAAAAAAACTGGACCACATGGATCGCCTATCTTGTCACGCACGGAACTTAACTGGATCGCCTGCTTGAGGAATGGCCTCATTGACGACAAGTGCAGTACACAACAAGGAAAAGCTATATAGCCAACTCGCAGCCAGTCTTGGTCGTATGTCCAGAGCAATCAATCAGACCGCTGATCTTTGCGAGATGCTTCAAGTTGATCTCCACGCAATGCGGACTTTTGCCGTGTTAGATGCAGCCAAGTATGTCGATTATTCACTGAATTCTACCGTTTGATTCATGTCTGTTATATGTGCTACTCAGATTCATGACCATTGCTGGACAACTGAATCCACCTGATGAGGAAGTGGAAAAGGATGATCCTCAACAGCAGGCTGTCTCACTCGATTATATTGATCGTAAATAAGACTCTTACACTACGAATAAATCTTCGTTCGACCCCAACTTATTTAGTCAGAATCCACGAAACTGTAGGTCAACTCACTCTAGTACATTCACGTCTTGAATGTCTCGATGAGTGCCAAATTTGGTATGCTTTTAGATCCTTCATAGCGTGCCAGATCTTAAGTGGGGGAAGTCTCAGCTGCAATCTGCAACTGGATTTCTGTCTAACCTTTAGCCTCCATGCATTTTTTATAAAGTTTTTTTCATTTTCAGTCTTTGACTTATTTTGCTGACAAGAACTTGACAGTGACCAAAGGATCAGATTACCGGATCAATATGCCGTTGCATTAGTCATCTTTCAGCAATTCCGAAGTGCAAACAGTTGCAAATGGATGAGGTGCTTGGGACGAATCAATTGCAGATGGAAATCGATCATCCTTGTTCTTTTCTTCGTAAAAGCACATTTCCGCTTGGCGGTCATAAGTACGTATCCAGCATTCTCGTTGAGTGAGATCTGACCCTGGTTACAGGACGGTATGGCAGCTGATCAAACCGCTAGTGCTGTCGCGCGCATTGCCTACCTGACCTCTGATCTAGTAATTGATTCTCAACCTCAATTTCCTGCTACTTCAGTGTTCGCCCAAGAATATGCTTCGTTGGCGGAATCCGCCTCAAGCTCGCCCCGTTTACTTGTTACACCCTCCGGGGCTGATCCTGGTTCGACGATCCTTCAGAACCCTACTAACCTGACAAGTCTCACGGCGACTTCAAGCTCCCACCTTCTGACTCACCTTGTCCTTCACCTTGTAGACTTGTCATCCCGGCCTGTTGCCCTCCACATTGCCGTTGATCATGATCTTTCCGATGTTCTCCTTCTTCGTTCTGCCATCCCATTCTTCCTCTTGTCGAACACCGCACAGCAGGCGCACGACAATGCATTATTAGCAGCCCGGCTGGCCCGGATAGAGAAGAAGGCTGTTGTTCATGCATTCTACCTTCTGCCGGAGTCCAAATCGGTAGATATTCTTCCGGAGCACCAAATGCTTTCTTTCCTCGCCGACAAACAACAAGCTTCCCCCTCGTCGAGGAGTGGATACGTGAGTCGTGAAAAACTTCCCAATGGATATGCGAATGGATATACGAATGGTCATGACGTCATTGGCCAATCTTCCAATGGTTGGACCCCGATTGATGATCCAAGTGTGATTTCTAATTTCAATGCTTATCGAGCTGTTGCAGCCGAAACACAAAGCCAAGTCGGACGTTCTCTGCCTAATCTCGTCGTCCGTGGTCCCTCAGAACCCCAAACAGTCGTTATTACTGTCGGACGAAATCTTACCTTTTCGGCTGAAGGTGTCTCTTTTATCGCCCTCAACCTCCTCAATCCCCTACCTCATTCCGAGCTTCTCAGCGCCATCCCTGCTTCTGTCCAGCGTGTCATTGTTCTTGAACAAGTATATAGCTGGACGACGAAGTGGACACCTATTTATCTGGAGATCGTGAGTTCTCTCCAGCATCGAGATGCCGAACATCGGCCTGCTGTTCTCAATGGCATTATCGGGGATATCGGAAGCATCACCTCGTCTGACATTCTTAAACTAACTAATTTGTCTACATCACCTTCACTCCCACTTCGGTTTGGTACCCTTCCTTCGAGTTCCCCAACCAACCCAGTCCCCGTTGTTCCCAAGCACGAGTCGGCTTATACCAAAATCCTTGCACATATCTTCGGCGATCGGCTTGACATTGTAAATTCACCCACCCTGGTCGCAACTCAAGGTCAAGTTGCCACAACTCCTGAGTTCGCTCTTGGTCGTGTTCGTGGCCAGGTTGACGAACGCACAGACCTTGTCGCCTCGGTAGAGGAGCTACTCCGTATAGAAGGGGTTCCATCCGACCTTCATACAACGCTCAGCAAGTGGCTTCTTCGGAAAGATGACGGTGACCAAAGCCGAAAATTTGCGAAGGAGATTATATCTTCTCTTCAATCTTCTCGCTTCGACCATCCCGCAGCCTCGAAAATCCTTTCTCTCAGGTCGCATCTTCCCGCTGTCTCCAGATGGATCATTGGCTCAGATGTATGGTCGTACGACCTTGGGGCTTCGGGTCTCCACCACGCTATCGCCTCTGGCCTCAACGTCAACATTCTCATCATCGACAATTTGCCTTATACAGCCCGCAATACTGCAGATCCTCAGCGCAGGAAACACGATGTGGGTCTCTATGCTATGAACCATGGCGATGTATACGTTGCCAGTGTCGCCGCCTTTTCTTCCTACGCGCAAGTTTTACAGGCTTTGATAGAGGCAGACAAATTTGATGGGCCCAGCGTCATTCTAGCATACCTCCCATACCGGTCAGAGGACTCACCAGCGCTTGAAGTTCTGAAGGAAACCAAACTGGCAGTTGACGCCGGCTATTGGCCTTTATATCGATGGGATCCTAGCAAAGAACGTGATGGAAAAGAACCTTTTTCTCTAGATTCTGATGCGATCAAGAACGAGCTTCGACAGTTCCTCGACCGCCAAAATCATCTTTCTCAACTGACTCGCTCAAAACCTCAGATTGCGGCTGAGCTCGTCAGCAATCTCGGCGATGCGGTCAAAGAAGCTAGAAAACAGCGCGCTCAACAGTCTTACAATGATCTCCTCACTTCGATTGACGCCCCTCCTCTCCTCGTTCTCTACGCCTCTGATGGCGGAGCTGCCGAGAAAAAAGCCAAACGACTCGCAGGACGTGCTACGGCCCGTGGTCTGTCTACGACCATGGCTACCTTGGATTCCATGCCTCTGGAGACACTTTCAGGGGAGGAGTACGTGGCCTTTATAACGTCGACTGCTGGTCAAGGAGAGCCTCCTCAAAATGGTCGCTCTTTCTTTAAAGCTTTGAATGCTGCTGTTTCCTGTGGTGAGAAAATTTTCGGCAAGCTCAAGTTTTCCGTCTTTGGCATGGGCGATAGCCACTATTGGCCGCGTCCTGAAGACGCTCACTATTACAATAAGCCCGGAAAGGACCTCGATGCCCGTTTGGAGAAACTTGGTGGTGAGCGTGTAAGCAACCTTGGCCTTGGTGACGACCAGGATGCGGACGGTGCTGAGACTGGCTACAAGATTTGGGAACCTTCACTCTGGAAGGCCCTTGGCGTAGATTCTGTCGACATCACCGAGGCTGAGCCGGAACCGATTACTAACGAACATATCAAGGCTGCCTCTGGCTACCTACGGGGGACAATCAGTGAAGGCTTGGAGGATTCCAGCACGGGAGCTCTTGCGCCCAGTGACACCCAGCTTACCAAGTTTCACGGCATTTATCAGCAAGATGATCGTGACATTCGCGATGAACGTCAGGCTCAAGGTGTTGAGCCAGCTTACAGTTTCATGATTCGCGTGCGGATGCCAGGTGGTATCTGTAATCCTCAGCAGTGGCTGCAAATAGATCAGATCGCGGATGAACATGGCTCGGGAACGTTCAAGATCACCACACGACAAACATTCCAGTTCCATGGGGTCATCAAGAAGCATTTGAAACCTGCGATTCAAGATATCAATCGTGTACTGCTTGACACATTAGCTGCCTGCGGCGATGTCAACAGGTGAGCTGTTGTGTTTCTTTTTGACAGTTATGGTATTCATTCAGGGGATAGAAATGTGATTTGTTCGTCAGTTCCTACGATATCAAAACTCCATGCCCAGGTGTATGAGTTCGCCAAGGAAGTTAGCAATCACTTGATCCCCCGCACTACTGCCTACCATGAGATTTGGCTGGACAAGAAACTTGTTGCTGGAGAGGCATTGAAAGACTTTGAGCCACTTTATGGCGAGTTTTATCTACCCCGCAAAGTGTGTTTCACTGCATTCGTCCATCATCGCATAACTAATTCGTTACACAGTTCAAGATCGCTATTGCCGTCCCACCTACAAATGATGTAGACGTTTTTGCAAATGATGTCGGCTTCATCGCGATTATTGGCAATAACGGCAAATTGGAAGGGTTCAACGTCGCGATTGGTGGTGGAATGGGTGTTACTCATGGAAATAAGAAGACTTATCCCCGAACTGCGAGTCTCCTTGGTTTCTGTACAATTGAACAGGGCAAACATGTTGCTGAGAAGATCATGTTGGTGCAGAGAGACAACGGCAACCGCGCTGAGTGAGTCTTTACGTTCATGTTCTGCTCATACTAATGTTGGCACCAGTTGCAAAAATGCCCGCTTGAAGTACACAATTGATCGCATGGGCCTTGGTCAATACAAAGACCAAGTCGAAAAACTCTTGGGTTATGCCCTCGAGCCTCCTCGTCCCTTCACTTTCGATCGTAATATCGACGATTTTGGCTGGCACGTTGGTGAAGATGGCAAGCATCATTTCATGATGTTCGTCGAAAATGGTCGAATACAGGATGAGCCAGGGCGCGATTTCAAGACCGGTTTGCGGGAGATTGCGAAAGTGCACAAAGGTTCCTTCAGGTTGACAGCGAACCAGCATCTCATGATTTCGGATATTCCGCCTGAAGACTTGGAGATAATCAAAGTTTTGTTGGCGAAATACAAGATGGATAATCTCAATTACACTGGACTGCGCCTGAGTTCATCAGCATGTGTTGCATTCCCAACATGTGGATTGGCCATGGCAGAGTCAGAACGAGTAAGTTGAAGGTGCTTATTGCATTCCTTTCTTGGGCTCATTCTCGCAAAGTATCTTCCATTGTTGATTGACAAGGTTGAGAAGATCTGTGAGGAAAATGGTTTGAGGAATGACTCCATTGTCATGCGGATGACTGGATGCCCTAATGGATGTGCACGTCCTTATGTTGCTGGTGAGTGTGTTTCACCAGTTTCAGACATGTTTCTAGAGTTGCTAACTACTGCTACAGAGGTTGCTTTCGTTGGGAAAGCACCCGGAACGTACCTGATGCTTCTTGGTGGTGGTTACTACGGCCAACGTCTTAATAAGATTTACCGAGGTTTGTCTCGTTTTTTGCAACATTGATCTGTCACAAGCTCAGGTCGTATCTTCGTAGAATCTGTCACTGAGCCAGAGATTCTTGCTATTCTTCGTCCTATGATTGAACGCTATGCAAAAGAACGTCTTCCGGGAGAGCGTTTCGGTGATTTCACTATTCGTGTTGGATATATTGCTCCTACAATAGAAGGTAAAGCGTGGTATGATCGTATGGGTGGTGAGGGGATTTATCGAGAGGCTGCTACTGATATGATTTCAGTATCAGTCTGAGTGGTTCAAAAGAATCCTGTACTGATTCTCCCCTGCTTTTTTTTTTCATACAAGTAGCGTCTGAAGAGGCTGAAACGAATCAACTTTTGTGTGGGTGATGGAGATCCTGTGAAATGAATCACAGCCTATTCATTTTTTTTTTCGGTCTCCCGTTCTTCCACGATCAAAACACAGATCTTGCCGAAATTTAGTTGTGAGTGATTTCGACAGGTGTCAGAAATGCACACAGAATATTGAAGAGGAGAGCGTTTTCTGGTAATATTAACTTAGTGTTCATCGGGATATACAAGCTGCGGCTTCATTAGGAATATTCAATATCAGTGAAGGGAGAGGTCGGGCTACAAAAAGCCCCTATCATCCCGGACGGATGCTCCGAGAATCAATAAAGACTTGGACATCTGACATCTTCCCTTGCAAGGGGGTCTCACTTCAATACTTTTGCCGTCCGAACGCCATCACTTCTAACAATCAATCAAGTGACGACCGTTATGGGAAGAAAACGTGGACGAAAATGACTCTATCTTGACATTGAAACGAGCAATTGATCTCCACCCTAGCCGATACCCACCTGTTTTTTTCCATTTCATCAATGACAGAGGAGGAAAGATTCACTCGTTCCCCTTCGAATATCTGGGCGGCCAGTCACATCTCTGGGATCCTACATACGATATATAATTGGTGGGATGAAAATAAGGTAGATGCCTAGATTATATAATTTAGGCTGATCAGGGAGACTGTTGAGTGATTTGTGAATGATTTGAAGGCTTTCTCCACTACCTCTGACCTCATTTTCATCCCTAAGCAGAGGAATATGGATCACTTTCCCTTAGGTAGATTTGGCTGCCCTGGCTTCCTTGAGAGTATCTTCGAGGGCAGTTATGACGGTGTTAATGTCTCCTCGCCGAGTATCAACAACAGACAAGCCCATATGACCGATACGGAAATACTTGTCTATTGAAAGTCTATCAATGAGCCTCCTGACTACCAACAGCAAAAGACAAACCTTTGATAGCAGTGTGGAGACCACCTGCAACGACAACGTCACGCGAGGCGAGGCGAGGTAATATATCGCCCGCCGAGAGCCCTTGAGGATAATATAGCTAAATGGATGGATGGATGGATAAGTAGCCTCATAAAGTGAAAGGGTATGTGACTCACAGCAGTCATACCGTTGGCGGACTCTTCTTCAAGCTCGGGCAATTGCTGAAATCCAAGGCTTTTAGCAGCATGCTTCACTGCTTTACTAGCATCTATGTGCAATTGCAACCGCTCCTGAAGGGTTTTCTCTAAGATAAATGAATGATCAGAGCATGCTTTTGTCACACCACCATATCTGCACACCTCCATTTACAATAACCTGCAAAGAAGCACGGTACGCGTACATAAGGTTCACAGGTGGTGTAGCAAAGTATGCCGCTGTACCGGACTCAAAAGCACTCATAATCGGCAGCCACTTTTTCCAGGATGCATAGTATGATGAAGGGGGAGATTTTCGGTTCTTGAAAACCTACAATTACAAGGTGAACGAGCCCATACCAACTGTGTAGAAAAGACGTACCTCGAGTGCCCGCTGACTGGCAACGAGGATACTGAGGCCAGGTGGTGTGCCAAGGCCTTTCTGACTGGCCGTTAGAACAACGTCCAGATCCCATTCATCAAACCTGATTTCCTCTGATGCTACAGAGCAGACGGCATCAACGACAATCTATCAGTCACCCACTGAGAAAGAGATTATGCAGAGCTCATGAATGTTTACGCACAAGAGTATCAGGCGAAAGCCGACGAATAAGTGCAGCAACGTTTCTCACGTTGGTGAGCACTCCTAAAACGAATTTAGACCAATCCAAATACCCTGAGGTTGAAACAAACCAGTGCTAGTATCAACGTGTGTCACAGTGACAACTTTGTATTTCTTCCCACTCCTAAGCTCTTTCTCAAGCTCAGGTAGAGCTACAGCGCGCCCAATAGGAGCTTTGAGTTGCTTGACGTTCACTTCATAGGTCTCTAGGCACTCGGTGAAACTATCACCGAAATAACCTGAGTGGAGAACGAGAGCGTTCTCTCCTCGTTCAACGAGATTTGCTGCGACCTAAATCAAATAAGCTCTCGAAAATTATTACCTCTGCATAAAATATATAACCTGGTCCCAACCAAGGGTTCCGCTTCCGCTGATAAGGAAAGGCTGAGCAGACTTTGTCAAGAGGACCTCCCTGTTATCAGAGAGTCAGGGTTATGTAGCTCACTCGAAAGGAAGTGTCATACCTGGTCATACGAATGCAGTCTCCAAAGATAGGAATAAAATCTGAGGAGACATGGGACATGGACGGATGTGCATTGGCATAGAGGACCTGATCAATGAATATCAGCACTGAACAAACCGATATTAGGGCTTGGGAAACAAGACCAACCTCATCCGCTACTTCAATAGGGCCGGGTACCCTGCAAAGCAGGATGAGCTCAGTATGGTTGAGATCGGAACAAGAACGTACATAAGGAGCCTATCAATAACAAAAATAATGAGGATAAATTCCAGCAGAGATGAAAACTAACTTGTGTGGTTGCTAAGAACAAGAAAAAATCAAACAACAATGACTAACACAAGGAAGAAATTTACCTGCTTGAAGTTGCTTGTCATGGCAGAGAAATGGAAGAAACGTGAAGGGAGAGAACGAAGGAGAGATGATAACCTAATCATTGCACCAGCCAAAATCACACGACCACCAGGATAGTTGCTTTGCAATCGATGACGTCATACCTTCAGTGTTGGAAATTTCTCTTGAAACAACTCGGAACAGCCGAGTACGGCCGAGCGCATTCGTCTAATTCCCCTGTTGCGAGACAGAAAATCGACAGAAAATTATGTAGGTCCAGGGCCGATGCATTACAGTTGTAATCAGGGGGTGTCTTGGATCAGTACACGCCTAAAAACAGGCGAGAGTGTCATCATGATGACATGTTGCTAAGACTGTCAATGACCAGATAAGAAGATGGTGATTCGAAGGCTATGTTATCACATAGAGCTCGACAGGAATAGAGTGATTAACAGCCAGAGTAAGTTTTTGGATAGAAATAAGTATCCTAGTGCCGTCGAGACAGACACGATGAAGCACGCTATGATGCACATGTTTGAAAAAACAACAGGGAAACACGTGTGTTTCTGTTTCTAGCAATCGTTCTTTTCGAAAGGAAAGATCAGACATGATCCGATTCTGCTCGTTCCATTTGAGACGATCAAATGTCGTGTCTAGAGCCTGGCTAGAAGAAGGCGAAATTACCCCTATACACTCCAGCGGAGTATGTCGACACCATGTCCATAGGCTGACAGGGCGCGGGCACAGCACCACTTATTCCCTGACCAAAACAATTGAGTACGCATGACCAAGTGCCTATTGACACCCTTGCTACTTGCAGAGCTTCACAATACCGTGCACAATATTGTGATGACCACGAGGCAGCTCAACTATATCATGCGTGCGGCCTGGAATGTTCACTGATAGTATCAGGATGACATGCAGTGAGATCGACCTTCGGCGGCTGACCGGGCTTTTTCATATCCGTTCGTATATAAACGCCCTCGCACCACCGTTGCTTTCCACCAACATCGAACCACTATCATGCTGGCTCTTCTACTATACTCCATCCAGCACTCACTCACCATTTCTAGGTCAATGGCGGTACCACTCTTAATCATCTGACCCTCGCTAGACATCACCGCTGTAGAGACTCAACGCCACTAACAGGACAGATTAGTGGGATTTCGCTTCCCTGTAACAACATAGACCAACGTTGTCACTTCAAGGTAGGGCCCTTACTCAATGTCGATCTATCTGCCATTAGCACTTATCATCACTGGCACATACCATCAGACCTCACCACACGTCTACAGTGTGCTTTTGAGTCTGCGTCAAGTTCTCGTGGTGCGCTTTATGAAGTCCTTCGATGTTTCTCCTGACTTGATCGGTGGGAATGGCTGGTCCACCGATCCCTGGCCAGCCAAGTGGCTTTCCTTTTTTTTCAAAACATCAATGGGATCCACATCCTGTTCGCTCACCCCATTGACGGTTGACTTGCCTCTGCACCGGGCATGATCACATTGACAGCCATGCTCCACCGAATGGCCAGCACTAGACCAGTGAAAGCTCCAATGCTTCCAGACAACGCCAGCCAGAGTGCCATGTCAGAACTGATGAGCCACCAAGATTCCTGAGTCAGTTCGTTGAGGTCTTTCAACAGTCACCCAGATAGGTGGGAAGGAAGATGGGCCAGCAACAGATAAAATAAGTTCCGTTGACTTCACAAAAAAGTAGTGCCTGAAGACGAGTGAGTCCTAGATCTCTTGTACCACACAAGTTCTAAGCAGTGCCCAGATATGGAGCAAAAATCAACGGAAAGGTGAGGTCATTGCTATGTCCATTGAACTTGATTGACACAGATTAGTGAGAAGAGTCAGAAAACAATTCCAAGAGAAGCCTCAACGTTCAAGAAATTTGAGGGTGTGATAGATTGACGACGACGAGGCCGATGGGATCGACCTCGGCGCTGTCACATCACTTGACTGAGCAGCCATAGGTAGTGGTAGAGTAGTTCCCGGGGATGGGCCTACTGTGGCTCTTCGTGCTCCCTTGTCGTGGGCCCCGGGCTTAAGACCTCTCTCTCTCTTAGGAGTCGGTTAACCAAAGCACGTCACGTAACACATTATGTGTGTCACTGCTGCTGGATCAGCCTCATGCCTTGTTAGAAATCAATGACACTCTTCTGGTCTGTTTAATCTCCCACCAGGGTTGTAGTATAACCCATATGTCCCCAGGTAAAGTCTTCACGCCTCTCCTGCCTCCTGACCGCTTGTACCGTAAAGATCCTCTGCCTCCATTAACGCTACGAGAACGGACAGCATACCTATCAGTTTTTGAACACTTCTCGAGAACTGGATATCAAATACCCAGCATAGCACATGGCGAATTAACTGAAGATGAAAAGTTCTGGCTCTCATACGAATGCATCCTTCGGTCAGTACTGCTACCGTACTGCTACCGTACTTTGATATTGCAATCCCCATTGATTGTCTCTTGATTTTTAGATTTCTACGGGGGTCAAGGTGGAAGCCTCATGAAACAATCAAACGATTGGAGAACACACTCAAATGGCGTCGAGAATTCGGATTCTATACGCATCTAACTCCAGGTCGGGTTGAAAGGGAAGTGTGTAGGGATGATTCCTTTCTTGAAGCGTCCGCTGAGACAGATACTCTCCAGGCCCAAAGTGGAACCCAAATCATTTTGGGTTATGATACCCAGGGTCGCCCAGCGTTTTACATGATCCCGAGTAAACAGACTTGGAATGAATCACGATGCCTCCAATATACTGTATTCATGCTTGAACGATGTATAGACCTAATGCCTCCGGGTGTAGAGTATGTCCTTTCTTCTTTCTTACCTTGAAGCCAACTTCCTCACTACTAGAACCATCAACCTATTGATCACATACACCAACGCCTCCTCTCAACCTTCCCTTCCATACGTTTGCACTCTCCTCAACACTCTCCAAACCCACTATCCCGAACGTCTATCACATGCCTCACTCTCCAACACGCCCCTCATCCTCACCCTTCTCCTCAAATTCGTATTAACATTCATCGATCCCATAACTCGATCCAAATTCAAACACGAGCCCACATCTCTTCTCCAAGAACGTGTATTTATTCCTCAACAACTCATGAAACAGACATGGGGAGGTGCTATCGAGTTTGAATATCATCATGACAAGTATTGGAAGGAATTAATCAAACTCTCGGATGAACGGAGGGGAAGATGGAAAGAACGATGGAGAGGTTTGGGTTCGCTCATTGGAACAAGGGAGTGGATATATAAACAACTTGATGAGAATGCAAGTGGAACGATGATTGTAGATCCTGATACAGAGGTAAGAGATGATGGATGTGACCACAGGTTGTATTCGCCTCTAAGTTGGGTCGTTATTGACGATTAATATTGCCAAATGAGTTGGGATAGTCTCTACATGGGCCGCCATGTAGACCGTGGCGGTTCCGTTTCAAGTCTTTTTCTTGTGTTTTCATCATCTCGTATCTAGTCTTCATCTTGGTCTTTTAAAAGACCTATTACAAACCAAGCAGATTCCACTATTAAAGAGAAACTTGAAAAAAACCGATACCCAAAAAGCCTCACAGTCAACGAGTCCCGCTCAGCCTTAACAAATCACTTTCACCTGTCCCGTTCACATGTCCAGGAACATGACCACCCGCACCTCCACCCACCATCCCCGCAATTGTCTTTTGCATGTCCGTCCACTCTGATTCTCTCGGAATAGCCATGTCTCCAATATCGTAAATATACAATCTACCATCGCTACCACCGAGAGCAGCTCGTCGACCCTCTTTACGATCCCATTGGAGCTTATTGATCGCCTTGAGTCCGGACCCGACTGTCGTCGATACAACAGGGACCTACAGATACACGTACGAAATGAGTCCACAGAGCCACAGGGATGAGAGAAAAAAAAAGGACTTATACCTCTGTATCCATATTCAAATTCCACACATCGAACTTGGCCAAACCATCTACACTAGCCCAAACGGCCGGGTGACTGGGATGCCACTTGACATCATAAACATAATCGTCCGCCTCCTCAAATGAATAAACAGGAGGAACCAAATGACTTGAAGTCGAAGGTTTAGCCAAGCTCTTCGCTCTCCACAATTTGACTGTCCAGTCCACGGAACATGTTAAGAACAAATCCGAAAAATCCACAGGCCCAATTAATGGATGGAAATGAAGTCCCATCACAGGACCTGCATGGCCCTTGTATATGTCGTACTGGTTCAGACCAGCTTTCGCCCCAGCACGGTCATATCGATTGGCTTGATATACGTTGCCTTCTTCAGTGCCTACCCAGAATGTCGTCGTTTCGTTGTCCGGGAAATCGAGGGTCGTGATTGCAACTTCACCTGTTTTGCTGTGTCCTGCATGAATGAGCTCGAGTGTTTCCTAAAGAGAAGTAACTTTTAAAGAGCAAGCCAGGAGAAAGTCGAGAGGAATCAATTACCTGTGGTTGTGCAAGCATGTCGACCAGCCAGCTGCATACTGTCCCATCTGTACTACTTGTAATAAGGTTATGCGCATTCTGCGTTCCAACCATATGCATAGCATATACGGGGTGTGTATGTCCGGCTGCCGATAGCGGAGTTTTCAGCACCGGTAAATGCTTTGCTCGTGTGTCCCACAACAGTATCTGACCAGAGTAGGTACCACCGAAGATCAGGTTGGAGTGGAAAGGAGAAAAGATGACTGAAAGAACGTCTGACTAGGTAGCCATGAATTCATGGGCGAGAACAGATGGCAGACTAGACGCACTTGCGAGTGAAAAACAAATTCTGGCCGTTCAAGAAGATGGAGATTCCACACTGCTACAATGCCATCTGGTTCATTCAAGGCACCCGAATTCTTGTTGTAAGATGCAACACTCAGTTCAGGATACTAAAAGATACCATCTGAGTTTGATTGGAGCAAGAATAGGTGGTGACTGACTTTCGGTGACCAGTCGACATCTGTAATTGATCGATTCTTGACATATCTCTCATCAACAAACTCACACACCTTTTTCACCCGCTTCCCCTCAGAATCATCTCTGCAAACTTGATTAATGTCTCGTCACCGGGAACCAATAGACAACATACGCTCCCGGCTCCGTTCCAATGCTGTAATCCCGGATGTAATCATAATTATCGTTGAGCGCTCGTTGGACGATTTTCGACGATTGCTCAACGAAATCCAAAAACTCTGGCGCTTGGAAAATACTGGCACGTTCATCCTCAGTTAGTTCTGTGACATCAGCCTAGATACACAACGAACATGTTTCAAATTCAAATCATACCTCTGATCTCTTGTTCAATTTCCTGGTCTAGCTTCACACTCTCCTCCTCGAACTCCTTATCCCGTGCCACCTTCTCCGCTTCAACCTCCTTTTCTCGCATTATTCTCTGCCTGATCTCTTCCTCAATGTTTTTCATATCCGTATTTGTCTCTAGAGCAGTCGTCTGTACTTCCTTGTTGTAGATTACACGTTCCTGGAGACACCATGTTTGATGATGCAATTACCATAGTTCGTAACAGCAGACATACTTTTTGCGGTAGCTCGAACAATTCCTCTTCAACGTCAATAAAACTAATCACAGGTCGAGGGTACATTTCCCTACCCACATTGGGTGGATTAGAACTATGAGTCCAAAATCTTGCTTTGCTCACCTCTCCACCATATGATCAGTTCCCGAGCTCATCTGCCCAGCATTTGTCCCCCGGTCAGATGTACGATCGCTCTGCCTACTATTTGTTCTCGGTTGAAGACCAAGCCCAGAAAATGAGGGTGTCCCAGGTATGGATGGTGAGGGCGTCAATTCGCCGAAGGAATCTGTTCCGCCTCTCCGGATACCACCCAACAGGGAATCGACGAGGTCGGAAACATCTTTTCGAGGAGAAGGGCCTATAACCTTGGGAAAAAGGAATCAGTTCGTAGTACTAGGGGACGGTGCACTTGATGCTCACGTACCTCTGGCCGTTTGCTGTCGGTCTCTTTCTGGCGTTCCCTATCTGCTCTAGCTTTGCGAATTTCAGCAAGCTTTGCTCGTTTGGCTTCTATTTCTGCTCTCCTCCTGTCCGACATGGGACTAGAAACCGTCGGATGAGGGAGTCGTTGCAAGGTAAGCGCGGTGTTTGGATTTGTTGTCTACCTCCAGTGTTGAGACTACTACTACTACTACCCTTCACGGTTCCAAGGTACAAAAGTCATTGAAGTTACCAACCGACTCGGGTCAAGCGGGGTGAGTTCAATGTTTAATGAGCTATGAAAAACGTCCAAACTCGAAGTGATATGTCGTGATCTAATCATAGCCATCAAAGTCCTCCACTCAAAAAACCATGACGCTAATCGGGCCTTCTTCAACCAACTCCAAACAAGCACAAGGCAAAGGTAAATCTGGTGCAAGAAGGACAGAAACATCTCGTATCTATACACACACTCTCCCCGTCCTGCTCTCTGAAAAACCTCAAGCACCATCACGTATCCAATCCATCCTCTCCTTCCTCGGTCTTTCTCTGGATCGGATTTCTAACCCTCACTGTGAAGGACTATTTGACCCACATACACGCTCAGTCTGGGTTTCTAAATCTGAGGATGTCTTGGTTTTATGGCGACGTGGATTTTTTGGAAAAGGCGATTTGTCGAGGAGTGAACCGAGCTGGTATACTCGACAACTCAATATTCGAAAGTCTGCCGGAAAACGTACGCGGAATCTCACTTTCTATTTGTCAAATATTCATTGTCATTTGTCTTTTCGTGATATAGAAATGACATCGGAAGAGATAACTGCCAAACGACGAGGAGAGCGTAAGCAATTCAAAGCCGATCGCGCAGCTGCAATAGCAGCAGTAGCAGAGGAAGCCGAGCACATATTCGCCACCGAAGGTCGTGTTATAACTCCAGCACTATCAGGACCTTCCATTCCTTCTGCTGCGACTTGGAAACCACCTCCACTCACCTCTACCTCAACCAACAACGCGCCTCAGGTCTCTTCGCCATCACTACCATCGCGGATACAAGAAGAACAAGAACACCTAGATCCCCTTATCGACATCGAGCACCTTCAACTCACTCTTCAAGAAGCCTTCTTCCTCCTTTGGACACTCGACTGCCTAACAGTTCTCGATCCACATACATCAAAACCAATGTCCCTCCAAGATATCTGGAAATCTTTCCAACTCGCCCATCTTCCCCCCGCATCACCGCCACCCTCATCCGCATTTCCCTTACTTCAATTTGATAACCCATTTCTTATAAACTACATCGTTTATCACCACTACCGATCACTTGGATGGGTTATCAAAGGGGGTATCAAATTCTGTGTGGATTATCTATTGTATAAACGAGGTCCTGTTTTCGCTCATGCAGAGTACGGCTCCAATTTTGAATTTGAACGTGCCATAATAAACCGAGTCGATTTACCATTCTCCCCCCTGCAGGTTCGCTCTGGTTGTATGTCCAGTCTACGAAGACCCTCAAGATCAAGTCAACTCCACTCTCAGCCTTGAAAATTCGAATCCCTTCCCCTGGTCTTGGCTGAGTACCGTAAACCGCGTCAATTCCCAAGTGCAAAAGGTCATACTTTTGGATCCTTGACCTCACTTTTAACAACTGACTTTTCAACTTAAGACACTTGTCCTTGTTTATGTCACCATACCCGCGCAAAGTCGGGTCTCTCTTGACATCCTCCAAACGCCAGCCTGTCTGGCACACTACTCCATTCGCGAAATCATCCTTCGGAGATTCATTCCAGCGCGTATGCGCGATTGAGCGCCCGCACTCGTATATTGACCCATCTTATGATTCCATCGTAAATGTTTCGGTTAATCGCATATTCTATTGATGGTGGGTAGCACGCGACTTAGCCATATTAACAATACACACGCAACACCATCTAAATGTTATACCTTCGATAGCCGAAGTTTGATCAAGTCGGAATGAGAGTAAGTCAGGATAAAGAAGATCGAGAGTCGCAGGTATCCAAATAAAAGTCCACTTGAACGACACATGTCTCTCTCCCCACTCATAACCGCATCGCCACGACCCGTAGGTCTAACGAGAAGACTGCGATATAACAACCAATTTTGCAATTGGTACAGGGGGGGGGTAGAGATGACACCAAGAGGGAGCGATGGAAATAGATCATATTGCACCTTTGATTCCAACTTTGCGGTATTTTGATTCATAGACTTCATTGAGAACAGCATTCGCCCTTTTGCAGTCAAGGTTTTCCTGGTTTTTGTCCACATAAAATGCACATGAGTGGTCCTCAAGGAACGCCCGTGTTGCTCCTAACGAGTCAAAAGCGAGTTCCTTATGGACGAACAAAATTGGTATCGTCCTGTAACTGAATTGCAAGAATCAGTCACTCGAAAGACTGTAGAATCTTCGGAGACGTACGCTTTCGAAATAATAATCAAAGCCCGAGTCCGCTCTCGATCTACGAAATGATCCATGATATAGCCCCCCATATTCGGGGCTGAGAAATAGAGCTCAAAGAGCGAGCAGTAATTGCCCACAGCAAGCGCTCGTTGGACCGCCAATGCATGTTGCACGGCCGCATCTGCCTTCTGTTTCGGTGTTAGTTGACCTACATATAGATTGAGTTCTAAACAATCTGGTCATTTAGCTCTGGTAATTGATTATTGGTACCATAACCCACCACTCCTATTCCTTCCATGGAGGAACGTGAGTATTCGGTATGCCGTAAACTCTTCGACTTTGCCTGGTATACCAAGATCATACAAATTTTTTAAGGTAGCTTGACACTGGTTGTACTCCACCATATCGCTCTGAACGGTTCTGCTCAGTTGTTCACAGCAGTGAAAACTTACCCGCAACTCACAGTCTCAAGAGCCATCCGCGCGTGAATCTCGTAGACTTCAACGGTTAATTCATTCTGAATTCGTTGGACCTACATAAGGCGGTTATAGCAGTTATTTTAAGACAGTCAGAACATACTGTGAGATCTTGTCGTAGACTCTTGAACTGACTGCAAATCCAATGATATGGTGCCTTCTCTCGCCAGCGCTTCTTGAGTTCACCCAGGGTCACTTGGAGAACAGCATAGGGTCGAATAGCTTCTGGTTTAGGCTCCTGGTAGAGAGAGAAACATGAGGCAGCAAAGTGAATAACGAGACGGCATGACATACACTGGTTAACCGCAGATATTCTTTGAAAATCTCTTGTGATGTTCCAACAATCGTATGCTTATCCCAATCGAGCACATTCTATCAATTCGCGATATCAGTCATAGAAAAAAAACTTACAAAACCGTATCAAGGGGACTCACCGGGTTAGCTTCCGACTCATCAGGTGTGTTTCCCTTTGAAAAAATGGACCCGTCTCTCTCATTAGTCACTTCGGTTGGCACCAACCGCAACTGTTTTATTCTCTCCAACTCATGCTCTCGCCGGAACCTTTCCGCTCTTCGATTCAGTGCAAGCTGGTCATTGTAATCAACAATCGAGGTGGAACGTGAACCTGTTGAAACATGCGCATGTTGAGCTTGCTTCAATGCCTTCTTTGCTTTCTTGCTTGTTTGAGATGGATTGTTCTCAGAAGCACTGAAAATTTGAAAGTCAGAGTAAATACAGATAACGAATATGGTACGAAGGCATACGTTTTTCGTTTCAAATGCGTAAGATTGAAGGCAGGTTTAGGAGCGAGACTGGAGTACCGTCAAGAGACCATTGGGATGCTATCGATAATCAAAGACGCCGAGCCACCTACCTTTTCAATTGGACACCCTCCCAGTCCGTCGTCCAAAGTGTTTGAGCGGCGAAAGCATCAGCGATTACCTGTCTAAGTTCAGCTTGAGCATCTTTCCTGTTTGCATCAGTCATTTGTCCAAGGCACTTTGCGACCCATTCTCTGTCGTGAAAGGTGCATGAAGGCAGAATCCAACCCATTTTGTGCGCTCAAACTTACTTGAGTGGATGAGGCCAAGATTCACTAGACATTGTGATCTCAATATATTGGATATAGGGAGAAGGAATGATGAGGTGTAAATGTCAGCTGTACAACAAGCGAGAAATCCTTTCCGTGGGAATATTGTCACGGTATAAGTCTTCTTTAATGCTTGTGCTTGAATATTCCCCCTTGATAGTCTGTGATATGATGACAATTTTGAGCTTTGAGCTGTTTTTGAACTGGTCAGATAGCACATGGGAAAATAGAATCCGCCTACCGAGAAAAGTGCTCATATATCCTGCCACTTAGCATTCTCAAATATTCTCCTGAATTTATATTTACTGAAGATGATTCGAGGAGTGTTGCAAGTGTTGCAACATTACTACCAGTCTCTCACGTTTCAAATGATAATCAGCCTCACAGAGTGGGCTGTGCAAATTCATGGAGAATGGTGGAGGTAGAGAGGTCTATTGAAGAGGCTATTGAAGACAACAGGCCTTGGATGGCCTGGAGCAATTTGTCACATAATGTCACATAGGAATTAATATAGAAATTTCAAAAAAGACGTGACACGCTGTAAGCCGGAA
>Ga0157368_1000378_pt1 | contig 21037 bp, 25 predicted proteins | sample AttbisABBM3_FD_113146 | JGI IMG/M metagenome (GOLD analysis project Ga0157368, IMG submission 113146) | Fungus gardens microbial communities from leaf cutter ant in Botucatu, State of São Paulo, Brazil - Atta bisphaerica ABBM3 | ecosystem: Host-associated > Fungi > Mycelium > Unclassified ...
CTGTCACATGATCACATACCATGATAGAAAATAGTAGAAGGTTCTAGAAGGAATAATGTCATATCATATGCTATACATATGATGATCTTAAGGCAGACACATAGTCACTTAGGGTAGGCTAAAGTAGTCTGAGGTATATAAGGTGGACAATCCTGTACTGAGCTCTCTATTGAGTTCTCTTGTGTAAATCTTATATAAGGTTCCTTTTCTTAACCAACTCTGGAGTCTTGAAATCGTAATGTCTCAGAAGTTTAAGAGTAATTCAGAAGCTTAATAATGATGACAATGATAATAAAGGATGAGAATAATTAATGATAATTGATGTTGTTAAGTCTAAGGTCTAATTCTCAGATATAGAGATCTATATACAAAAGAGTAATAGTTTATATATAAGCTATTTTCATCATATAATCAAAACTCATACTTGATAGAGCTATTATCTATCATAGCAGATATTAGGCTAATTTTAGAAGATAACTAATTATATCACTATATTGATATACTTGTATCTCTATAAATACTTATTGCTATAAAATATACCATATATTATTAGAAACAGTTTGATAAGTACTTTATAATGAAAGTTTAATTGTGTAAATTAGTCTAGCCATTCATGAGATAATAACCAATAAAACTTTTACAGTTACTGATTGTCTGATATCTCAGTTGTTAGTTGTCATTTTTATATATTTCATATATATGTGGATAGTACTCATTTGGAGCTTTTCAGTGCAACTTAGTTTGTGAAAATTGGTTTACTGGTTGTGAAGATACAAGCTGAATGAAGTTTATGACACTTATATACTGAGTTTGTAGTCAAAACTGTGGCTAAGGCAGTAGTAGTGTAGAGAATAACTGAGAAGACATTATAGAGACAATTTCTAGAATATAGGACAACTAGGACTCTAGATAATGAATTACCAGAGAGTAAAATACAAAAAGCTGATCTATGTGTAAATGTGGAAGTATACCCAAGTATGTTAGAGTCCTATACAGAGATTAGAATACAGATGTCTTGGAAGTTGGTTTATGATACTCAACTGATCTCCAGTTTCTGTCCTTGTTCTATCACAAATCAAGTTATTTATATACTATCTTCATTCTGATCCTGATTTGTCTGAGACATAATCCTAGTATTTAAGGCTAATAATTACACTATATTACTTTGGCCTGATGATCAACTAATATTAGCAATGAAACTCTGATCTCTATTATTTAAGCTTCTATTCTAACATTTCTGGTCTTTCTCCTAAAATTGAAATATAGTAATATAATACACAAGTTGAAGCTAAGGTTATTCAAAGTCTGTACTTCACACTATCTAATTTATCTACTCTATGTACTTTTCTGGAAACTTTTGCCCCAAGTGTGAACTATACTTAGTAGTATTAGCTATTTCTTCACTTACTGTCACACTTCATTTATTTGTAACTTCATGAAACCCTAACAAATAGTATCTTTCCATCACTTTTGGTTCTTGACTTAGACCATGTTCATTAGACTCCATTCCATGCCCTTGTTGACTCCAACTATTTTGTAGATTTTGAATTCACTTATACTCACTCCCTTGGTATTACTGTGTGAACTGTGCTTAACAACTTTTCTCCAGTTTGATAGTTAACATAAGTTGAAGCTAAGGCTGTTGTTCACATTTGGTTGCATAACTCTGCAGATAAGTCTTAGCACTTGATCTGCTCTGCTGTGGACTTTGACTTGAAGTGAGAACTACATTTAACACATAATAGCATGAAATTATTGGGAAAAATGTGATAGTGGCTGATATTGGAATGATATGAATGGGAGTGATGGACTTATTTGGTGCATGAGTACAACCTTTGTTTTATTCCACAATTTTCTATTGAGTTTGGTGCTCCAACAGCTCAAAATTAAAGTCTCATGTGAAAGCTATCAACAAGAGGAATCATTTACCAGTGCTTGATTGTCCTCTACTGGCAGCTGATAACGTGTGAACTTGAATGTTCTCTACAGTTGGAACACCGGAACACGGATACTGCGATGCGCGAGTGATAGCCGTCTTCGTACCCAAAACTATTTGCTCCGCCTGATACGGATAGATTGCATTCAACGTCGAAAATTCTCCGCGCACCTTGGTTTACCGCGCCCAGCTAAGCTTTGAAACAAGTTTCCAGAACCTAGGCTTGGCCTGTCTAATATACATATGCCCGGAAGTCTTGCACCGTCACTTGCAGCGTGCCCACTCTCGTTGTATGAAATCGGAGGAATGCTGATACCACTTTGATCGCGTATCCTTCCTTTGTTTAGGCCTGGCATATGTTTCTTCGCGACTGTATGGATCATTTTTCGATCTCATTCTGTTCAAATGCCTGCCTCCGAATTGCGATCTTGAAGCTCTTTCCCTTCACTCCTTGGGAGAAAGGGGTTTCATAGTATGTGTGTCATCTCTCCATTCTCTTTGATCCCTTCGGCGCTCATATCCCACCTGGATCTATCGATGGCGTACCGCCCATTTAGATCGTATATATCTACGTTAGAGTCGTATATAATATGCGTTCTCAACCAGCACAAAGGAACCAGCAATTGCTTTTCCTTCTTTGCATTCAGTTTAACAGCTAGCATATCATCTGCGCCGCAATGCTTTTCTCAAGCGTTCTGTCCTTTGTTGTCACTGTGTCCGGTCTTGTCGGCATTGCTCTAGCACAAGCTTCAGTAAAAATTCCTCTCCACTGGCGTATTTTCCGCTCGCTCGTTCACCGATGACGATCATTAGTTAACCCCTGGCAAGTACAGTATCTGGAATGGACTACAGTCTGCGCGTAGCTTCCCATCTGCGACGCAGCAGGGGCCTTTCGAGACAGAAATCACCTCCTCCGACCAATTTGCCAGTATCTGGGAGGATGTACGTTTTGCAATCATTTCGTATCTTTATTGTGTTACATCCCAGTCCTGCGTCAGTGGGAACTTATTTCCAATGGTAGCGATGGATTTTTCATCCAGAGCTCAGGAACTGGTGCTAGGGCCTATGCCACTTCCACAATGGTGAGACATTACTATTCTGTTTGACTGTCGAATTATTGCCTAACAGATGCCTCGCAGGGTGAACAAGTTCTCGCAGCTTCCAATGAACAATCATCATGGCTTATCCAAGGTGGAGGTCAGAACAGTATACAGGAAAACCTTTATACCGTGAGCCTTGTGTGAGATCCAGGATATGGTTACAAACATCGACTTCATCGACTAGATTAAGCTCTCTTCGGGAGATTTCCTTTGGACCAACACTCCTCGTACTGGTAGGGATAACGCAGTAAGTGACAAAGAATAGCTAATACCAACCACTCCTGATAACGACAACTGCTTTCCAGATCGTCTTGCAAGGTTCTAACGGAAGCTCTTCTCAGAGGTTCCTCTTCCAGGAGATCTGAGACGAGTAGTGATATATCTTCGCTCGTACTTTGATGCACACCGGTTGCTTCATTTAACACCTGAATGTATCTATGGTATAGTAATTACCACTCGATGAGCACGCCAATGATTGTTACGTCTGCCATAACCATTCCCGCTGAAGATTGTCGGGATGCTTGACGATCACAGTATCACCAAAAAAGTCATTAAACCAGGATTTATACAAAAAGTCAGATATGCAACGAAAATGCCCTGCTCTTCTTCATCTAACTGCTCAAAATAGCTTGAACGACATTGTCAACTTTCAACTGCCGTAAATCTGTATACGTCTGCAACCATTTGATCGAATCAAATGTCCATCAGCAAACTCTTTGAATCCGCTATCAGAATTTGATACGCACTTGTCCACAACCAACGAAAATGATAGGCTGGCCTGTAACATAGGTCATGGAGAGCGCCGCTCCCACCTGAAAAAACGAAATCACGATATCAGTTGGTAAAGTCGATGAAGCAAAATGATGATCCCAAATCCGGGGCCGCTAAATCAAAAGAAAGGAGGAGAGAGAGCGAAGACAAAATAAGGGAAATCAAAAAGAGAAGGGGATCATGAGACGAGAGAAAAAACCAAATTACCCAAAGATGGAGGATCGAGGCCTTGCACCTGCAAGGAAGGACAAGAAACTAACCTTATCATCAACTGTGTCCCATTTTGTCACCAACATTCCGTCAATACCACGACCCTTGCTCACACCAGAGGCAGAAGAAAAGTCACGCAACGCGCGGTCAAATTTGGTCAGCTGGTCGACAGCCTCATTTCCTACGAGCGCCTCACCGACGAAGATGATCTTATCAGGGTTGTTCGTTGAAACCAACTATGGAGAGAACAGAAAGGACGTAGACGAGATAGGGATTGCAAGACTATGATAAGCAAGGATGTTCATTCAATAGGTCCGATGTGCTGGCTTCTCACCTTGGCAAGGGCACGCATCAACGGCTTTTGAGTTGTGAAGAAAAGGATGGTTCAGTGTGTTTCAGAGAGAGAGATCGTCAATTCATCGACTTACTTCATTATCTTGCATTCTACCGGCTGTGTCGATGAGGACGACATCGAAATCGTTGGTTCGGGCTGCACAATTTTGTGCATGTCAGTAAAGGGGTATCTGTTTTGTACAGTAGAGTAGAAATAATTAATCAGAGACATACCATATGCCATAGCATCCCGAGCAATCCCGGCTGCATCCTTGCCATAACCCTTCTCAAATAATTCCACGTGCCCCTTGTTGTCAACTGCACCTTTAACTCCAAGCATGCTAAGATTTCTAACATGTACACGGAGCTGCTCGACCGCTCCACTTCTGGAAAAAAATAAGAAATGAAAGGAATCAGAGATACACCGATTGAGGTAGAAACGGACCGGAATGTGTCACAGGCGGCAATTAAAACTCGTAGTCCATTCTGGATCAACCAAAAGCAGACCTTCGAAAGGTTCGTGCTCTTTCCGACACCATTCACACCAACAAACGTGATGCTATAGGGCATACGCTGTTGTGTTGACGATAGAGGTGGTGAGAGTTTCGTTCGAATCGAGAGAAGGAGATCAGTTGAGGTCTTGGGGGTCAAGATGCGCATGATGGAGGTTGACAGTGCTTTCCGAACGGCCGTAGTCGTGGCTGGACAGCGTGAATATGTATCAGACCATATATATATATCAACCGCTCACTCTCAAAGCCGCCAACCTTTTTGCCAACAAGACTTTCACCGACACTTTCACAAACTTTCTCCGCAATTTCTTTGGCGACATTTTTCTTCATCAAGTGTTGCTTCATGCCTTCAAGTACAGGTTGAAGATCGGCCTCTGTAAGAACTTTGGAGCCAGTGAGCCTCGCAAACAACGATGTAAGTGTTGCTAGGGAGCTCGAATTCGTGTTCTTGTCTAACGGCTTAACGACATGAGCGAGCACGTCATCACCATTGTCTTGAGTAAATTCCCAATCTTTGACTTGATACATCCCGTCGTGATTCCTCGAGCCAAGGGATGTTTGGTCAACCAAAGCCTGTATATCATTGGCATTGTTCAAGTTTGTATCCTGCGAAGGTTTATCGACACTATAGTCCAACTTGTCCATATCCATCTCAGTGGGCTGAGAATCACCCCATATACGTTTAGCTTTGGTTTTGCGTTTCGACGGTGTCTCCGAGCTATTGATTCCGTCGACGGATCATCAGGGGAATTTGAATTATACCAGCTTGGAAGGAAGACGCACTCAGAATTAGATTGACTCTCACGCCCTCCCCACCCATCAATCGACATCGACACCTGCCTTTTGCCCCTTCCTCTCTGCCTGCCACCACGACCACGTAACCTGTTTTTAAATGCTTCCACATTTCTGGCTATTTCTTGACCATCCTTGGGAGCATCCATGTCAACGGAGGGCTCTAACGATAGATGAAACATTAACTATCTGGAGGCTTGCTCGAAAGAACGTACCGATGTTTTGATCATCGGATGGAGGCGTGTCGCTCGGAGTTGGTGCAGAACGAATGATAGCCTTAGCCCGTGATTTTCGATGCTGTGGCAGACGTCGAGCTGAAGGATCCTAGATTGCACTCCAGAAGATGGCTTACTTTATCCTCTAGGCCTTGTAGAATCTTATTAAAGATATTGTCCCAATTCTCAAATACCTTGGAAAAGTTCCATGCCGTGGGTTCGAGAGTGACTGATTTGGCAGAATCGAGAGCATGGAGGGAAGCAACCAATGCAGCAATGAAGGGCTCATAATATTTGATGAACAGGGTCTTGAGAGCAAGTAAAAGTTCGTCTACGTATGTGAGCTGAATAATTCGCTGCCATGCAACCTCATCATCGGTATCATGTCAGGGTAGGTTCTCCATGTAGACCCAAGTCTGATACGCACGACAAAAATGAGTTCGAGACCATTCACAAATGTCCACTTGACTGCATAACCGTCCTTTTCATATCTCTCATCTGTTGTGCGCCCCTCAATCAATGCTTCTCGGATAAGCGAGTTGACAGGAGATGCAGGTGAGGATGCAAGATGCGCAGCTTCCGGAGTGAAGGAGCGAGACCACAGCACAACACCTCCTGACTATCTGTAAGCAGTTGCGAATGAATAAAAAAAAACCTGTATTCGGTACTGTGCCTTTATGGAATATAGAACAATGGTCAAGCATGGGATAGACAGAGAAGGGTATATAAATATAAATTTATAAAGTTCTGCTGCGTAGTTGGACACGTGACTATGCTGCATGGACCTGGAGCCACTGGCGGACATTCTGCTTGGACACCAAGCCCATGACTCGATTTCTCTCCTCCTGAGGTCTATCGCGATACAGTCGCATGATGTAACCACAGACACTCCACATGTTGTCCCACGACGCGTCAAACAACTCCCACCAACAATTCGAGGACTCAGACGGGAGAGAGATATCCAGATGCCGTAGTGTGAGGAGGATTGCTGCACAGACTATTGTTGGTATCTGGTATAGTGCGTAGACGGGTGTTTGAAATCTGTGCCTGGGAGTCAAGCCTATGTCGAACACGAGATGCGAACAATCTTACGCGTCATTCAGGTATCCCCAGGCTCTCGAGCAGGCGTTTTCGTGTTTAATGAGTCCCAGCACTTGTAGATAGTTGATTAGAGTGCCATAGGGCAGTACCACATGCACGTTGAAGCCAAGTCGTTTCAGAATCTGCATTTCGGCGACGACAAGCCCTTCTTTGAGGTCATAGAACGCTTGGTCAAAGTACAGCATGGGACGGTACTTGAAGGGAGTATCCGCGGAGGGCCCAATGGTATGAGCGGCTCTCTGGAGCAAGACGTCGTATACGTTGATCAAATCACGCATGCGTATGGGGGATTCTTCCAGTTTCGAGGCGAGGTAGAGTGCACCCATGCCTATGTCCTGAACCACGGTCAACACCCGCAGTTGGAATGGATGGATAGGCCGACGTACGCCCACTCCAAAGTGCTTCATTGAGCTGACGTACCAGAATCTCTGGAAGAGAATTTGGGCTGCTGCGACTGCAACCTGTTTCCTGTGTGTCCGAGGTCAGTGTGTGGGGTAGAGAATAGAGAAGCAGACAGACTGCTGGAGCAGAATGCCAGCCTGGTGTATGAGCTTGCAGCCATATGCACGGAGATCCTGCTCTAAGTCTTGGGGAATGCCATCGTGGATTGAGGGCGAGAGGAGTATCTGAGGGAGAGACGCGAGGGGATACAGAGAAGGGACCATGGTTGTTTGTTTGTGTGCCAAACAAAGACATCTTTTTCTGCTCTAATGGCCAGTCTTCCGCCCAAGCCAGAGTCTCCAGTCAGAGACGACAGAGTCCACAACTCTCGCAGTGACCTCCCCACTGCACGTCCTATGGCTTCCCTTCGTCCTCATGCTGAAACTTATTTTCCTTCTTATGCGACCCGTCGGCCTGAAAGGCTCTGGGAGCGCGACTGGCCCCGCCGCACAGACTGGCGAGACCGTAGGCGCGACGACGACAGATCCTCAAGACGGTACGGTGTGTCCTTATTTCAATATCCACTCGTCGTACTGTGTATTGATCTACCACTCAGGCTACCCCAGGTCCAGGTCTCCTCCCAGCCGTCGGTCAAGATCCCCCCCTCGCTATCGTCGCTCACGCTCACCTCCTCCACGACGTTTTTCTTCTGGACGCAGGTCAAGATCTAGGACACGGTCGCCACACTACAGGCGAGCATACTCTCCCCGAGGTCGTCCACGAGCTTCTTCCCGAAGCAGAACCCCACCCCCTCGCTCACCACCTTCAAAACGACTTAAACTCGGTAATCACTCTATTTCAAACAGTCCACGCACACCAAGAGGCCGCTCTAGATCTCGCATCCGCTCACCTTCCCGTACACCCAGAGGCCACTCCAGATCTCGTGGTCATTCACCCTCCAGTTCCTGTTCCCTTCGCCGTCCTTCTAATGCATCCAATAAAACACCGCCTCACCCACCGACTACCAGGGGAAAGTATCTTGTTCCACCTTCTCTCTCAAGTCCTACTTCGCCCAAACGGCAGGACACTGCTCCACCTCACCCTATCCACACGACCTCCACGCACAACAATGAATCTGTAGTCACTGTCACTCCTAAAGTCGCAGGATTACCTATGACCAAAGTGGAAGAGCCGCTTCCAACCATTTCCTCTTCGAGAGATTTCCCAAAACAGTCCATACCTGACCCTCTCATCATCCCAGAAGCACGAGAAGCCAAAATGGAGATTACGAAGGATGAACCTTTACCTGTCTCTCTAAGAGCGGAAACTATCGCCCCTCAGTCATCTTCTACGCCGACACCGGATGTCAAGATAGAAACGCGAGGGAGATCACATTCTCCGCCTAAAGGACCTCGCGCCTTCCAATGGCGTAAATCATCCAAGACACCACCCAAAGGTCCAAGGAATCCTGGTTCTTCAACCCCTTCGATGGTCGTTACCACCCCCGTACCTCCTGCACCTCCCCCAGCTGCTGTGCCTGTGTATCCTACCGGGCCTCGCGCAGACCGCAGAACCAAAGATCAGTCAGAGTCCTCGGACCTTTTGCATTCTTCAAAGTATACCTCAATTCCACCTATAGCGCCCGAGCGATGGACACGAATATCGAATTTCGCACTGCCAGATATGGGCTTGGTCAAAATGGAGGCCGAGGTGAACTGACTTTGACTCTTGCTGGTATCTAAATATATATTGACTTAGCTTTTGCAGATGAGGCGAATGCAGACGAATCGGGTGTCACTCAACAAGGAGCTCGACGTCTTGAGAGCCAAGTCTCGTCGAGCGTTACATGAAGTAGACACGGCGAATGTCGACCTACGCATGGTCGAAGGGAGACGAAAAATTGCTAGTGCTCAGTCCGAAAAAGCGAAACAAGGGACATTAGGAATTGATTACGTCTCGCCACCTGAGGTTACGCCCGAATAGCTGGTTTGCTTCCGAGCTACTTTATGGTGCAGTTGTGGCGGAGGAGTTGTGATGCACTGCCACAGGTACATTCGGACTCTGAGGGATTTGACCATTCACTTGGCGACATATGCACTTAGCAACACATGCATTTGGTTTTAATTGTACTATACTTTGGTGGCCCCAAAAAAGGGATGGCTTTGAACGAATGCACGATACTGATATAACGCATTGAAATCAAGGGTCAGGGCTATCACGTGGATAGCAGAGCTTCCGGGCAAATACCAGTAAACAGGTTTCCATATCATATATAATCATCAGCCTTTGGCCACTTGGCCAATAGTCACAACCACTCCAACTTCTTACCTCAATTATCATGATTGTCGTGTGTTGACACCATGTTTAATATGCAGTCTCTTGCGTCTGACTATCACGTTTCATATTCACAGACCACCACCATCGTCAACCAGCACGGCGCCTGTGGCAACAGCAATTGTAGCTGCGGAGATAGGTACGTCCATAAGTTAGATGATTTATCAGGCTCTGAAACTCCACAGCTGCCAATGTAAGACTGGTGAATGTAAATGCTAAGTGTTGAGTACTGGGCTTTGACTATCGTATTTGTATTGGTGCTCGAGATGGAGTATATTGGTACACAACTGAACAAGTCAAAGATTCAGAACTCTCGAGACAGGTTACTAGCTTGATATTCCGTTAGCCAATAGGAAGGACGGTGCTAGGAACGTGGATACAAACTGATTTCCTCATATCGTTGTGATCGCATGGGATCTAGCATCTTCAGCTGATCCAGGAATATGCGACATTCAGACACCAGAGTCTGAATGTCTACATCTTTTTTGTGGTTCTGCAACATCAGGCCCTTGTAATACACCAACGATTCTAAGCACCCTATGTTCGCAATTCATCAGTGACTGCTCAAGCCTAAAGGTCTATCTACCTACATTTACTATCAGGCTGCTCATCTAACAGCTCATGGATTGATTTAATCTCCCGTTCTAGTATCTCATGACTGCTACCTGTTGAGTTCAGATGATGATCAAGCACAGAAAGGGATTGCGACACACAGTTACCAACAAGCCAACGGTGATATATCCAGACACTCTGGTCATGAGGATCAGTGTACATCGCATCTCGGATGAGCTCGAATTCTGAATTCAGTTTCATAGGAGATGGCAAATACCCATGGTTAGATGTATGCCTACCCTTCTCCTTGGACTTTGATTCATCGAGCTTTCCGCTGGTCCATAGAGATGACAATACTTTGGATCGCTGGTGCCAAGCGCTGAAGTTGGAAAAATTGGAGAGAATTTTCTGTTTAGTGTATACCAACTCGGACTTTGGTGTTCGTGCTTTTGGCGTGTTAGCTAAAATATATCGTCTGTAATTCCAAGCATGGACTTGTGGAAAACTTGAGATGAGTCTTCAAAATCAAATGAACAGAAACTCACAATTTCTTGCGTCTACATCAAGCATCCGCTCAACAACAAACAGATCATTCTCCCAGACAGACTTTTGCCATTCGTTGGCGTTCTCTTCATCAACAGCACCTGGACCAGCCGGAATATTCTCGAGGCACCACTTACGATGGTTCCATATCCAGTAGATCTTTGGATGAGTCTTGAGGGCAACCATCGTCATTGCTAGGTCGTTCAAGAGAAGCTGATTGACCTGCTCCGGTTTCCTGTAAAGTCAATTAGTCGTATGCTGATAGGTCGCCAAGGAGCTCACCTCCGAGGAAACAGGCCATTGATGAAGATATGACGCCTGTAATTCCATACGGTGTAGAATTCCGGATTAACCTGAAGGAGCTTACTGGTCAAATCGAGAGCATCTTCAGACCAGTCCTTCTGTTTCTTCTACTTCAGATCTGCATGAGATGGGAGAACTGAATACATAGTTGGCTCATACACACCCGAGATAGAACTTGGTCAGTCAGGGCGAGATACTCTGCAATTTTTGCTTGCTCTTTTTGTTTCCGCGCCTCAACATCTGCTTGGGCATGACGAACTCGTTTAACACCATGCTACAGTTGGTCAATAAAGAGGAAGGACAGATAGCTATTCCACTGACCATGACTGCGGTAGAAGATGGAGCGTGGGAAACCTCGGTTGTGAACTTGCTGGCAACCAAGTTTGCTGAGACGAGGCGCGCGTCAGGATGCCTTCAGTTGCCGCAAAAACCATCTCCTATCCCGAAATTTTCTCCATATTTCCCTTGACTTATCCAGTCCCTTCTCCCCTCACCCACCCTGATCTACTCAACCCAAAGGATATCTATCGTGAGGAGGATCTTCTGCGAAATCCCAATTCTTTCCGAGCATGGTGGACTGCTCTTCAGGCGACCCGAGAGAACTACGTTGCACAACAGAAGTCAGAACGGGGCGTCGACGTTCCAGATGAGATTCGCAGTCTTCTTGGACCTCTTGCCACTCCGTCTGCCCGCCTGAGCCTGCAGCGACTGACATACCTCTATGAATCAGCCCTCGTCCACTTTGCGGGTTCGTTCAAGCTGTGGAAATCATACTTGCTGATGCGCATGTCGTTTGTCTGTGGGCATTCCATTGTCAAGAAAAGATCCGGTGGAAAGAAAAAGCTGCCTGAAATGAAAGATGCCCTTGAGGACGAAGTTGAAGACCTGGAAGAATGGGAAGGGCCTTTGGACCCTATTGTTGGCTGGGAGGAGTGGAAATGCTTGATTGCGACTTTTGAAAGGGCTCTAATGTATCTGCCGAAGGTGCGTGATTTAAATGCATCGAGAAATATGGGTAATGTTCAATGTATAGTCTAGTTACCAAGACTATGGTTAATGTACACCTCGGTTTTTTTCCACCCTGCCTGTCCTTCCAACCTTAGCCGCACCCATGCACGTCGAACCTTTGATCGTGCCCTACGTACGCTACCACCTTCTCTACACGCAAGGATATGGACGCGATACCTGTTATGGGCAGAGCAAAAAGGTGGCTCCACTACTTTTGTCGTGTACCGGCGCTATCTAAGCGTAGATCCTTCATTATCTGAGCGATATGCTACTCTGTTGCTCAGTCCTATTAACTCGGATCCCCGTCCCTTGGAAGCGGCCAAAATTTTCCTGTTGTTGGCAAGAAAAGCTTCCAGGGGTGAATATACCAGCCCAGAGGATAGAAGTCCCTATCAGCTCTTAGAATTGTTCATTGATGTGGTGGAGAAGTTTTCGGACCAGATTGGGCTTGACGTGAATGAAACTCTAGATTCCAACAAGGCCATTGCAGATGCAGAGGAGGTAGCCAGGGAAGTATCCACTGATGGGAAATTCGTTCGAGTCAATGGTCCTGTCGTATTAGCAACACCCAACGATGACGTCCCAAAAACATATGATTCCGACGAGGATCCTGTAAATCCTAAGAAGCTAAACATCGAGAACATCATTAGGAAAGACGGTTTGGGCGTATACAAAGACCAGGCGGGGCGGCTATGGACGGGCATGGCAACATACTGGATTAAGCGAGCTGAGTTCGACCGAGCCAAACATACCTTCGAGGCCGGGCTCAGAAGTGTTCTTACCGTTCGTGATTTCAACCAGATATTCGACTCGTATGGTGAATTTGGGCAATCCCTCATGGATGCACTCATGGAGAGTCTCCGGGATGGAGAGGATGAGGAAGAAATCGATGAAATTGAGAAAGAACTGGACCAGCAAATGAAAGATTTTGAAGAGCTGGCTGATAGGCGACCTTTCCTTCTGAATGATGTGATGATACGGCGGAATCCCAACGACGTGCAGGAGTGGGAGAAACGCATTGCTCTGTGGGGAGACGGGGATGAGAAGGTTGCTGAAACGTACAGCAGAGCTCTTGAAACCATCAATCCTCGCAAGTCAACTCCGAACTTGCACAGGCTTTACATCTCGTTCGCTAGGTTTTATGAAGAAGGAGGTGTCTCAGGACAAGCTGAGGTTGATATCAACTCTGCTCGAAAGATATTGGAGAAGGCAACCAAGGTGAACTTCAAAACTGTGGACGATCTTGCTGAGATCTGGTGCGAATGGGCAGAAATGGAACTTCGTCATCAGCAAGTATTTTTCTTGGGACCCTACCACTACTAATGATTTACTTAAGTAATTACGATGAAGCCATTCGTGTCTTGCAGCGTGCCGCTGCGATCCCCAAGAATACGAAGATTAATTATCATGACCATGTTCGTATCCGGTTTTCATGTTATAAATACTTTTCTGACTATGTTCCCGACATACAGGCCCTTTCAGCCCAAACCCGCCTCTTCAAGTCGCTTAAGCTCTGGTCCTTTTATGTCGACCTTGAGGAGTCTATTGGGACTGTTGACTCTACGAAAGCCGTGTATGACAGAATCCTCGAGTTGCGCATAGCCAATGCACAGATCATTGTCAATTATGCAGCCTTCCTCGAGGAAAACAAGTACTTCGAAGAGAGTTTTAAGGTGAGATTCTTCTCGAAGTCAGAAGATTTGTATATCCACAATCTCTGTCTAGGTTTATGAAAGGGGTGTTGAGCTGTTTACTTTTCCTGTCTCTCTTGAGATTTGGAACATATACTTGTCCAAGTTTATCAAACGATACGTTAGCATCGTTGTTGCCTTAACAAAACCAGCACTCTGATACATGCTCACAGGGTGGTACGAAACTGGAACGAGCGCGTGATCTCTTTGAACAAGCTTTAGAGAAATGCCCACCCAAGTCCTGTAAACCCATCTTCCTCATGTATGCTAAATTAGAAGAGGAGCATGGCCTTGCCAAGCGGGCAATGTCAATTTACGAGCGGGCAACACAAGTAGTTAACAATGAGGACAAATTCAATGTAAGTTGCCCTCTCTTGATTTCAACTCTGATACTGGGACTGGAGTTCGACTAGATGTACATTGTTTACATTGCCAAGGCTACTGAGAACTTTGGGCTACCAGCCACACGGCCCATCTATGAACATGCTATCGAAGGTATAGTCACGCAGACACAAGTCGGTCAAGCTTTCTCAGCCTATCATTACAGTACTACCGGATCGTCAAACGGCAGAAATGTGCTTACGTTTTGCAGCCCTCGAGCGCAAACTTGGCGAAATCGATAGAGCACGTGCGATTTACGCTCATGCCTCCCAATTTTGTGATCCTCGAACTGAACCACGCTTCTGGAGCGAGTGGAACTCGTTCGAGATCGAGACTGGTTCTGAGGACACATTTAGAGAGATGCTCAGGATCAAACGGAGTGTTCAAGCACAATTCAATACTGAGGCCAGCTATTTAGCCGCTCAGACAATGGCGGCCCGATCAGGAGGTCATGCAGCCAAAGAAAGTACTGAAGAGCAACTAGATGCCATGGCTGTTGCGGAACGACAAGCTGAGAAAGGACCTGCATTTGTCGCTGCAAAAACTACCGCGCCACTGAAAGTAGATGGAGATGAATCAGAGCCGAAAACTGCTGTTCCTGTCCAGTCGACCAACGCTGACGAAATACATATTTCAGATGATGAGGACCTTTGAATCGTCTGCCATCGCATACATCTATAATCCCCAACTCTTTGAGCCGTTGCCTTCCTGTATATCTGCACGCCGCCCTGTTTGGTCTTGGTCTTGAATGAATCTTATGTCATCATTTTATGATGCCTTTGAATCAGGTGATTGCGATCAATGATGTGAATTCAAATTATGATGGACTTGCCGAATGCTACACGCTTGGAACGCTTGGAACACGACCCAGAGGTCGACTGGATGCAGAGGTAATCCATCATTTCTTTATAAAGTGATAGTTAAGCAGTCATAGATTATAGGATGTCAGATACTCGCAATTCATCTTCAAACTCTCCTCCGATTACGTTGAATTCTACTTTCTAGACCGAATGAAGGTTCTCTCGACCTACAGGATATTCATTACGCATTTAAATTGTGTCCGGCCATTGGAGCCCTGGCTCTAGGCGGAACTCAACTTTTTACATTGACAGGCTCCCAGTTCTTAGCATCGGGTCGCCGCAGCCTATGTATTCTTTGGGACACTTCACGATGCTTGCTTCAATGCAGAGATAGTACGAAAGACACAACATATTTTGAGAATGATAATACATTGTTCAGGGATCTTTCACTTTACCCTATGCCCAATACTAGCAGCTCGAACGTTGAGCCCGCAATTATCAGTTGGGTGCACATCAAGTTTTCACTTAAGAGTGGATCAAGCGTGGAGAACCTCGCACTTGGGAGGACGGGATATCAAATGGTTTTGTTGGAACGATCGTGGGAGACGGATGATGAGTATAAGAACACTTCCGACACCTGGAAAATGAACAAACCTTGTTATCCATGATCTTATACCTTCAATACGCAGTGTCTGAATGATCAGTTAAACGCTGTAGTGCCTGGGATACCACACATTACACAGTACTTTTGCACCAACTTGTATGGCACATGAGTCAGTCTCTTTTTCTGGGTACAATTCCTTTCTCTACAATATTCTATCCTGTTAATCAACTTGTCTGTTATGTCCTCTTGAATATGAACCTGATTGTATGTAGTCAAACATTGAGTCCTGGGCACGCCCCTCGTGTTTGTCCGTCGTTTGTCTGTCTCTGGATGCAGAATGTATTCTAAACCCTAACCTATAGTATCTTCATCTTCAGTCACTATCATATCATGTCCAGCCGAACAGTTGGGATCCTTGGTACGCGTAAGTTATCAAAATTTTAAGATCGTCCTTTTTTGATTATGGTAGCGACAGATATTTCTTGCAGCTGTACAGGAACTTTATTTGATGCTACTAATCAGGGGGAGGCCAGCTGGGCCGGATGCTCGCCGAATCAGCTTCGCGATTGAACATCAAAGTAGTTATCCTAGATTCTGGGGAACATGGTCCTGCAAAACAGGTTCTGGCACCTAATACGCCGCAGCTTTCTCATATCGATGGATCATTCACTGATCCTTCCAAAATACGGCAACTCGCTGCCAAGGTCGACGTTCTGACCGTCGAGATCGAACATGTAGACGCGAAAGCCCTTCAAGACATTGAAAATTCCACCAATGTCGAGATACACCCCAGCCCGACCACGATAGAAATCATACAGGATAAATTCAAGCAGAAGGAACATCTTTCTGCCCATGGATTACCAGTCTCTGACTACCTTAACGTTACCAGTACATTGGAAGCTATCCGTGCTGCGGGAGAGAAACTTGGATATCCATTCATGCTTAAGAGCCGGACATCGGCTTATGATGGACGAGGGAACTCGGTCGTGCGCCAGGAATCGCAAATCGAAGAGGCAATTAGTGCCCTTGGAGGAAGGCCTCTGTATGCAGAGAAATGGGTGCCTTTTGTCAAGGAGATTGCTGTTATGGTCGTGTGCACAACCAGCAGAGAGGTGGTATCGTATCCAGTCGCTGAGACGGTACACAAGGATAATATCTGTCATCTTGTCTTTGCACCTCTAAGGAGCAGAGACGCGAGTCTGGAAGACCGGGCGAGAAAAGTAGCTGAAAGAGCGGTCAAATCTTTACTTGGAGCGGGTATTTTTGGTGTTGAGATGTTCCTTATGAAGGACGGTTCGTATCCACCTGAAGTCGCATTTACTTTGCGTTGAGTATCTTGTTTCCAGGAAGCATCTGTATAAACGAGATCGCTCCTCGCCCTCACAACTCAGGTCATTATACTATAGAAGCGTGCTCGACATCTCAGTACGAGAACCATCTGCGTGCTATTCTCTCACTCCCTCTGGGCTCTACTGCCCTCAAAGTTCCCTCGACCGCCATGCTGAACCTAATCGGGCACTCGTCATCCATGAAGGAGGTCAATGCCACGGTGCAAGTAGCCCTCACAGTCCCTGGTACCACCGTTCATCTATATGGTAAAAGTGACTGTCGCAAAGGCCGCAAAATGGGACATATCACACTTGTCGCCAATTCTGATGCAGAACTCCGCGCCCGTCTCCGTTTACTCCTTCAATCCTTACCATCAACTAGACCCGAAGAACTCGATGCCTATGCTCCAGTGCCTCCAGCTCGTGGATCTGGTTTCTCAAGTCGTGATCCACTTGTTGGCATCATCATGGGGTCGGATTCGGATTTGTCGGTGATGTTACCTGCTGCCAGGATTCTTGATCAATTTAATGTTCCATACGAACTCACAATTGTTTCTGCGCATCGGACGCCTGATCGCCTGATCGAGTACGCACGGTCTGCAGCTACGAGAGGAGTGAAGACCATCATCGCCGGTGCTGGTGGAGCTGCACATTTGCCTGGTATGGTTGCGGCAATGACACCGTTACCGGTTGTTGGTGTTCCTGTGAAGGGTAGTACTCTGGATGGCGTGGATTCATTGCATAGCATTGTACAAATGCCAGTACGTGATTCGTTATCCTGCAGATAGTTGATGACCAATGTTACATGTTTCAGAGAGGAGTACCTGTTGCCACCGTAGCTATTAACAATGGTGTCAATGCAGGGCTCTTAGCAGTTAGGATATTGTCAGCAGGGATTCCATCTTTGATTAGAACAATGGCAGAATATATGCAAAATATGGAAACGGAAGTGCTCGAGAAAGTGGAAAAATTGGAGAAGGTCGGATGGGAGCGGTACTAGCTTGATAGAGACATTTATATTATTCCTATATTGTTTTACTCATGTATTTTGTTCCCTATTGAAACCAATATAGCAGCGTAGATATTGTGTATGCGCCTCAATCGCATTCCATCACCAAGGAACACGCTCAGACTTTACTTCTGACAAACATTTAAAAGCTCTTGATGACAACCAACGTTTAACGGTGTTTCGAACTGATTCATGTAAGTTTGGTTACCCTAGTCGACTTGAAATTCTATACTATCCTTGTGATTTCGGCCACCACAGAGAGCACAGGAGTGGAGTGGATGGCCTACAGATGAATTGCATTTGAAGGGAGTCATCTAGGCAATTAATGATAGATAACATAATGTAAAGTTCGAGTGATGTACTGACTAAGTTCACATATAATGTAAAGCTATACTTAGTAGACTAGATCTCATCTCAGTTATTCAATAATGGACTGAGGGAGCAGCTGAAAATTCAAGGGGAACTAAAGCCCACATCTCCAATACCTTTAGTGGCACTGAGCTTGATAAGCTCAATGATTTTCTATTCCAATGTCACCTATATTTCCACACAAACCCCATACAATTTGATATGGACATTGCAAAAAATTAATTTTGCAAGTGACCTATCTCTCAGGAGCTGCTTAAGACTAGTTTGATGTAGACCTCAACCAGGAAGATCAGGGCATCTTCCAAAACTGGCTCTCTGTTCACTTACAACATAGATTTCATACACTACACCTCTCAACTTGGTTGGGGGAATAATGTACTATGTTACTGATACTACCAGGGGTTTGCTCAATCAGATCTAGAATTTCATCTCCATCTGGAAACAAAGGAAGTCAACCTTGTTCTAGGACATATATGCTTTGGCAATAACCATTGATTATTGCTATTTAAAATGTGACTCTGAGTACAGCAGGCAGAAAAAGAGGCTCTCAAGTCTCATTCAGGAAGCAAGATAAGACTTCCTCTACCACAAACCCTACAGCCTCCTAGATGTTGTTATTTGTTTGGCTCACATATGTCTCACTTCATGCTCTCTTTCTATCCGACATCACATTCTTTCTTTCCAGACTTATTTCCTTACATAAGATTGGACTGTATATTTCTTTGCACCACACAGTTCTCACCTCAGTTTCATGCTATGAAGACTGAGATGAGTATAAGATGTTTTCTATATGTTCTTTTCATTGTCTGACATGTACCTAGTCATGACTGTTTTAGGTGCAGCCACTCTCATTCTGGTTTCTTAGCTCAACAGGTTATGGGCTCTGCTAGCTTGTAACTAAAGAAAGTCTATCACTCACTAAAATTCAATAAAATCCAATTCAAATCTATTCTTACTCACACTTCCCACAAATGTCAGTACTATGCCATTTATAGTTATCATGACCACAAAAACAAGTAGCTGCCTTTATAACATCCCTATACTTGAAGAAAATGGCACCAACTTCCAAACATAGAAGTATTGGATCTGCACTGTTCTTAATATATGTGGATTGCTCAACATTGCAGAAGGAAAGGAGCTGTGTCCCTCACAGATCCTGGTAACTGGAATGGGCAACAATGCTACCAAGACACATGTTGCATAGATAGAAAAGATCAAGGATTGAGACTATTGCAACAAAGAGGCAAAAACACAGATCACTCTGACCTTGAGTGATAAGCCTCTTAGTGAGGTGATTCACACTGGGTTTGCTGCTAATGCTTGGGACAAGCTCAACCATCAATATGAGGGTCGAGGGCACTAGACAATTGCTCAACTCATAGGTGAAATATTTTGCACAACTTTCATGAATGATTCTTTCCTTGAGCCACAAATGAATACTATTCGCTACAAAGCTCACATTCTCCAAACACTCAACCACTCTCTTACTGATTTCCTTGTGGCTGTTGCCATCATCCACTCTCTTCCTGAAACATACTCTATCCTGAAGACCATCCTACTCTCCACTCCTGAAGATAAATTGAGTTCTAATGCAATCATCAATCACATCCTGGTGGAGGAAAAGTCTTAACAATCCTAGTCAACTTCCCAGACCACATTCATTGCTCACCTTGGAAAGGGGAAAGAAAAGACATAGGATAAAGGAAAGGAGAGACAGGGGAAAGAAGCTGATGGAAAGCCAAAGTCAGGTAAATGCACATACTACAAAAAGAAGGGTCACTACAAGGCTAAATATAGAAAGATGAAGCACAACCTCGAAGAGAAAGATAAAAGTAGATTTAAGAAGAAGCCTGCTAAGGCACTTCATACAAAGGTTGCAAGAGCAGAGAGTGATGATAACAATGAGCACATCTATTTGTTTATAGCTCAGATGCTACAGGAGTGAAAGACAGAGGTGGCAGAGAGGTGGATTGTTAACTCAGGTACAAGTTTGTCCATAACCTCCAATCATGAGTGGTTGGCAAATTATCATAAGCTATCGAAGTTAAAGAAGGTTTGGATGGGAGACAAGAGGTATATTTATGCTGTGGGTGTTGGTCAAGTCAAAATCACGATGCATTGGAAGGCCATATACCTGGTCCAGAACATGTATTACATTTCTGACCTTAACGGCAACCTGCTATCAGTCTCCTACCTGGTCAATTACAAGTACCATGTCCACTTCCTTCTTTGAAACACTCGACCTGCTGTTGAAATCAACGATCCTGATGGCTGCATTATTGCCTATGATTACAAAGAAAACAGCTTGTTTATCTTTGATGGTACTACTTGCCTTCCTGAAGAGCATGCTAATGTCACAATCCTGAGTGATCTTGAGTCAGTAAATGACAGTGTTAAAGAGAAGACAGATGAGCCACCTTAGAAAAAGTCCACAGGTTTCCTGACCATATGGCATAAGCATCTTGCATGTGTAGCCAAGGCTATAGTGAAGAAACTGTTCAAGAAGCAAATGGTTAAGAGAATGGAGATTGATGAGTATGATGACAAGGATGAGACTCACCAGTGCTTTATCTGCCTTGAAGGCAAGATGACCTGATAGTCAATTCTGAAGGTCTCCAACATTGAGAATCCTTATGTTCTTCACTGTATTAACAGCAATGTATGTGGTCCTATGCAGAAAACAACCCAGGACGGTGTCAGGCACGGTTCACACTGGGGTGGAAATCTGCAGAATAGACTCGGAGATGAGCAGACTTGTGGAACA
>Ga0157368_1000379_pt1 | contig 21007 bp, 26 predicted proteins | sample AttbisABBM3_FD_113146 | JGI IMG/M metagenome (GOLD analysis project Ga0157368, IMG submission 113146) | Fungus gardens microbial communities from leaf cutter ant in Botucatu, State of São Paulo, Brazil - Atta bisphaerica ABBM3 | ecosystem: Host-associated > Fungi > Mycelium > Unclassified ...
ATTCCAACCCATCTTCTCCATTCTCAGATAATGCACTAACATATTTGGACTTCCAAGATGCCTTGCCAGATCTCAGATAACAAGATGTAAACCATATCTAACATTGAATAAGAGTGTACCCTAGTAGTAAGTAAGACATGTTGTGTCAGTATATTACAAAGTTCTAGGTCCAGCGTTTGGAACAAAGAGTATATAAGAAACCAGATCAAGTCCAAGGTACCCAAGGTACGAATTATCTAACTACTTGCCTTATGTATGGTCCGTACCCAACTTACTGCGTACTCCGATGACTATGGAACCACTCCAACCACCGCCAAAAAGTCGAAACGGTATCCCACTACAAATACCACAACATATTTCGCCCTGTCTGGCCACATTAATGAAACCTGGGGTGGTGGCAACAGTGAGGGGAATTGATCTGGTGATCAAATGTCTCAAAAAGTGAGAAACAGCACAGAGAAAATGCTCTCACAGATGTACCATTCCTATTTTCCAGGGCGTGCACAGGCTCGGTATTTTCCAGCTCGACAATTCCGACTCCCTTGTTCAAGATCCCGAGATAGATCACCTGCGGGGATTCAGGATCATCATAGTACACAAAGCTGAATGCCGTGAAGAATGTCGTTATGCTACGACCAAAGAATCAGCGATAAGAGAATCCTTACTTACTCCAATTTGGGCCGTCAGGGCCAATACATTAGTCTTGTCTTGGTAATAAACTTCCTAGCTCTATGTCGTCTCTGTCCTCTCCATCCTGGACAGGCGCCACACCTAGACCTTCCTTCATCTCCCGTCTGATACAGAGCTGTTCTGCGGCGATAATGGTCAGCGCAGCACCTCCTAGCATGATCAACCAAAAAAACGATGACGTCGGTATCGATGCGGAGTAATAAATAGTGAGAACAATGTGGTTGAAAACGAGTGTCAAAGCGAAATCGAGGATCAAACGAGGTCTTCGGACGAAGATATACAGGTAGTATATGCTAAGAGAGAAGTCAATAACTCAGCTAACTGTATGAATGCATACGAATCCACTCGGCTTACTCTGCACTACAAGCAACGAGCCAGCAAATTGCAATCACCCATGCCCGCAACGGATCTGTTCGGCCACTCCATTGATCATTCTTCCAGCCAACGCCGACCATCTTGCCACCACTCCATGCATAGCCATAAGAGGTACCATTGAGGCCCCGGATTGTTGGCTTACCGGCCATCTCCCGCCAGTCCATCACCATACCTAACGGGTTGACATGAGTGCCGTTGCGTTTGCAGTATACAGAGGGAGAAAGGCTCACCGACACTTGCAGCACCCCCTTCAAACGCCAAGGATGCCTGTTCGGCAAAATTATGCAACAATGGAACTACGAAGAAGGATAAAGTCAAGTAATGGAGGCTCTGTAAAGAAACAATCTAAATTTATGTTAATGATTTGCTATTGTTATGAAAGCGACGTGTAGCTCGCCTGAGCTATCAGCAGCACTGGGTCCCAGTTACTATTGGTCGAGCTGGCTTTCTGAAGGGTCATGTCTCTGTCATGAGTTCGTGGTGGTAGGAGGAAAGGGAGTATACGGTATACGTGGATAGATCAATTTCCCTATTTGGCCTAGCATTTACGACAGTAGAAATTCACAACCACCTTCCCTGACGGCGCCTTGAGAGCCGCTGATGGCAGCTAATCCCTACCAACGCATTTCTCTAGATGATGTAGATCCTCCTGTGAAGGAAACACAAATCGATAACTCGACCTTCGTTGATCATTACCGGGACAACGAGCTCGAAGGGACTTCGGACAAAGATTCCTTACTTGAAAAGAGTCCCCCTTCGTCTCCTGGTATTGCAGAGCGTGGAGATGCAGGTCTTAGATGGTCGACGGCTGCATCTCTAACTGACCCGGTATGTGAAGCGGACTGATGCACAAAGGTCGCACGAGTAATGAACGGTTCATGGTAGCGAGGATTCAATCTGAAATTCGTTCTTTACCTATTGCTCACCTTGGTCTCGTTTGCTGGTCTCATCGGTGTTATTGCTGCACATACATATTCTGGAAGTTCAACATATTATTCTCCTGGTGTGAAGAAGATCACCATGGACCATGTGTTTAATGGGACCTTTGTTCCTGCGAGTAAAGGACTTCGTTGGGTCCCAGAGGGTATGGATTGCGCCCCGTTCCTAGATACATGCTCATACTCTTTATTCCAGCTGGTGATGGTGTGTATGCCATACAAGATGGTCGATCTATCCAGTTAGTGGACCTCAAAGAGAATTCCACGAGTAGCCTCGTTGCAACCAGTGATATTAAGGACGTAAGGACGTCGTATGTTGTTTGTCTTCAGTGAAGCTTGAGCATTTTCTAGGAACATGGACAGCCTCTGATTTGGTATCAGTGGCAACTTTCACCTGATATGTCGTATCTCCTTCTCAAAGCTGATCCCAGAAAGGTCTTTCACGTTTCACGGTTTTGTTTCAGCAGCTTTTCCTGACGAATCCTACAGCAATGGCGTTGGTCAAGCTTTGGTAATTATTATGTACACAATATTCGAACGAAGACTACCCACCCTATTATTCCACCAACCAATCCTTCAAAAACTGCCTACGCCACCTGGTCGCCCACTGGGAGTGCCATTGCTTACGTGATTGAAAACGATCTCTACGTTCTGCCAGATGCTTCGTTAGTTGTTAATTATGGGCTCATGCCATGCGGAATTGATCCTTCTAATATAGCCCTAATACTAAACCTATACGCGTAACGACCTCAGGAAATGCCTCCATTTTCCATGGAGTCCCTGACTGGGTTTACGAGGAAGAGATATTTTCAGGTGATCACGCTCTCTGGTGGTCGCCGGACTCCAAAAAAATCGCATTTCTGGCATTCGATGAAACCCTTGTACCGGAATACACTTTCCCCATCTATAACCCCACAGACGACTCAAATGCAGTCATACCCTATACTACCGACGTCATCATGAAATACCCTAAACCTGGCTACAACAATCCTCTTGTGACCGCTCATGTATTCGACCTTGGTCTCTATCTTGCTGAAGACCAGTCAACAGCTGCTGAGTTTGGGCGTACAACCTTTAATTTGGACTGGGAGCAGCGCAAGTCAACTACTGATAGCATTATTTCAGAAGTAGCCTGGGTGGGAAATGCAACACTCCTTATGAAAGAAGTGAATCGAAATGCAGACGACGGAAATGTTATTTTATTCAACCTTGACGCCACTAAGTCTGGGACGTATGGCCGCGTAGTAAGAAAACTAGGGAAAGCCGGTGAAGAAGGTGATGATGGTTGGATAGACGCTGTAAGTCAAGTTACTCTGGCTTTTGAAGACTGATTCTACCAATTGGCTCTATTCATGTAGGAGCAAACTGTATATCCACTTCCGGAAACCTTAAGCACCGCTGGGACCACTGCATACCTTGATATTGTCCCTTCGCCCGAAGGCTATAACCATATTGCACTCTTCAGTCCTGCAAATTCCGATTCTCCCCGTTTCCTCACATCCGGAAATTGGGAAGTCACAGGGGGAATCAAGGGTATTAATGCTCAGAACGGCGTGGTGTAAGTTGAAGGATGACCGGAGTCTGGTAAAGAAACTAACAGATCGTATTCAGATACTTTGAAGCTGCTAATCCTTCATCAATCCAGCGCCACATTTTTTCTGTGCCCATTCCGACCATCAGCTCCTCGGAGACAGTGGAGCCTACTATTCTCACTGACACCAGTAAGGAAGCTTGGCACACGTCAGTTTTTTCTCCTCAAGCTGGGTTCTATGTCTTGAGCTACCATGGACCTGGGGTACCTTGGCAAAAAGTCATCAAGACCAATGACATCAGTGGGCTAGGCTGTCATCGCTGTATCAGATTGCTGAAGCTGACTGATTGACGTGAACAGGCTTTGACTTGGTACTGACCAGCAATGAGCACCTGCAAAATATCACGAGAGAATATGAGGCACCCACAGTCACACATAGTGTCTTGGTCAACGATGGATATGGTATGTTTTGTATTTTGAACTGGTTGGCTTTGGGTATCTGATAACTTCCGAATCTACTTAAGAGTTCAATGTCAAGGAAATTCGCTCTCCCAGGATGGATGATTCGGGGAGAACGAAGTACCCTGTCCTTTTCCGAGTGTGAGTCATTTCAATCTGAATTAAAATGGTTCTCTGCAGGCTGGCCGCTATCATATCATGTGGTCTAGACCGTTGGTCTACTCGAGTCATTGCCATATGACATCTGGCTCCTCGATGGTGTATCCCGTGTGCTTCAGAGTTGCACAGTTCTAAAAGAATTGCTTTTCACATGCTTGACATATGGTCTGGATAGATCTAGACTTTCTATTGTCGGACTCGGGAGTGCACCATTGTCAACGAACTAAATCTGCAATGATCTCGACAAGCTGAGAGCTAGGACGTGTCTCACCTATTCGCGGACTGTTTTAGCGCGACGAATAGACAATAGCCTATCCTCGTGCTTTATTAATTTAGCGTCTGTACTGACAGGATCTTAAACTTAGATACGGTGGCCCAGGGTCCCAATTGGTTGATCTCAAATTCGTTCGTGATTGGCATGACTACCTTGCTTGCAGTCTCGACTATATCGTGGTTGTGGTCGATGGCCGTGGTACTGGTTTTAAGGGTCGAAAATTGCGAAATACGGTCAAAGATAATCTTGGCCATTGGGAAACAGTGGATCAGATCGCTGCAGCCAGGTCTGTCTATTCCTCCTCTTTTGTCGTGGAAGTCTTCATCTTGAATTCCGAGTCTGTGAGGCTTACATGTCTTACATTCCGTATGGATGGACCTGGACCCGGCATCTGATATAGTCGGTCATGCCTGCACCATTCATAATGGGATAGGCTTATATCGAATTGAATTAGAACATCTTTTTGATTGCTCGTCCAGGGCCTGGGCCGCGAAGAAGTATGTCGATCCCAAACGGATAGGAATTTGGGGCTGGGTGAGTCGTTATCGCCTCCTTTTCACCGACACTGATGATGGTGACCAGTCGTATGGTGGATTTATGAGCTCCAAGATAGCAGAGGCCAATGCTGGTATACATTCATTGGCCATGGCTGTCGCAGTAAGTGCAGATCCTCCCTTAACACCTATTTTCTCATCCACAATGAAATGCGACATCGGACGCGTCACTCTCAAGGAGCTGACAGTTTGGTGTCATCCAGACTGGGACCGGTTTCACAAAGGACCGTGCTCGAAGCGTATTGGCTTCTCTAACTGGGGCCTCGGATATTTGTCTTTTTACCTACTCGGGTGGCTTCTTATTGGTCATTGGTTGATAAGACGCAAGCGCTCGAAGTAGCCCTTCGGCTTGCTCGGCTCTTGGTCTGCAACCTTATGAAGGGCCTGGGTCTAGACCGCCGGTTAGTTGACACCGTAGATAACGATTCATTGGACCATTGGAGGCTCGCGGAAGCCATCCATCAAAATCGAAATCTGGAGCCAGTTTCCCATTGCAACCTACTCGAGAATCAGCTGAATTTTACTTTTACTCTACTTAGCCCGTGACGAGTTGGCGACTTTATGGTGAAACACAAAGAACACGCTGTTTGGGCTTACACTCACGAAATTTCCCCAGATTCAATTTACACTGAGCGTTATATGAATCTCCCTTCACTCAATCCTGGGGGTTACGTGAACGCGTCGATATCCAATATGACTGGCTTTGACAACATTGACTTTTTGTTGGCACATGGGAGTGGTGATGACAATGTTCACTTTGCGAACAGCGCTCATCTGCTTGACATGTTGACGACGGCACATGTACGGCGATTCCAATTCCGAATGTTTACTGATAGGTACGCCAACAATTTTTTCCGGTGGCAACTCTGGGCTAGGAACATTTGGACATCCGGAGTGGACTCCGATTGGCCAGAGATGTGATGGATCAACCCCAGAGCTCAGGGCCTCGACCGTTAGCCATCTCTCATATCTCTGATTGTGACGGGCAGTGATCACTCAATTAACCGGCGGGAGGCCAATCGAGAAGTCTACGAATACATGACTGGATTTTTGAGGCAAAAATGGGGAAAGGGGGGACGACGGCGGCGTGTTTAGGGGGGTTATATATATGGCAGTAGATCTTGGATCTGGTCTAGACCTGATGAGACAGGAGAGATATTCGGAGGGTACTCGAGTGTTTCTAGACCGCTGCTGGGCTGGTGGTTGGTCCATTGGATCACTGGCCCAAGATATATAAGATATATCCCTGTTGTTATCGTCTGTTTCTCTGCAAAGTCCGAAACAAAAAAATGCCGTTCTCGGTATCGTTGTCTTTCTCTTCCACCCGACATCCTTCCTCAATGCCTCCCTCCCCCTCCTCCTCCTCCTCCTCCCTGAATTCCAGATCTCCCATGTCTTTTGGTGCCAAAAGACCAGGGCCCATCGGCCTGTGGAAATCCCGGAAACACAGGCATGCCGCCGCTCCATTGCACCCTGAGCACCGATCGAATACCCCAGGGAGCAGCGATTCGGACAGCGACAAGGATTCTTGTTCGTTCTTAGCCAGCGATCTTCCGTGAATAACAGCCAGGCTCAGATATCTTGTACTAGTACAGACCTCGACGCGGCAAGACACGCACCAGCACTCGTGACCAAACACCAGGCCCACCCGCACTACCTCAAATACTTTTCCGCAATCCCACAGCAAGCTGGTGATTCTTCCGACGACGATCTCAGAACTTGGAATACGCACATAAAAATCATGGACGTTTCAACCACGGCTGGCCCCAGCGGCCCTTCCTCTTCCTCTTTCACTCACGACGACTGGGTCGACATTAAACACCTCTTTGTCAAGGCCTGTGAGCAGTACGAGTGTGCGCTTTCTTCGTCTTCAATGCGAATAGTACTCATCCTATTGCCATACAGCCAACGATCCAGTCGAGACGCTTCCTCTCTTCCGCGCCATCATCCATGAATGCCATCGATGCCTCCTCGTCCATCCTGATCCCTCAATCCTCTTCTTTCCCCCAGATGCCCAGCCCCAGGAATCCGCAGCTCACACAATGACCCCATCTCGTCGCAAATCGTGGGTACATTGTTTATTTGAAGGACTATTTGACCCACGATTTACAAGCAGTCCCCCCATTAAACGTGAACGTACAACATACCCAACCGAGATCTGCACCTCCTTCCACACGCTGCTGGGTACAACACTCTTCTTCTTTGGAAATCTCATTGCTGCCTGTCCTCAACTTGCCCTGTCTGATGAATCTTCTATTCCTGTCCCCTACTGGATCGCAGCCCTGGACGTCTTTGAGAGCGGCGAAAACCTTCCCAGTCGCTTTCATAGTTCCATTTTCACCACGTACAAAACGAATGACTTGCCTGACGACTACACACCCCCACCACGTGAGGACTGGCGTATGGGCGTCATGTGGGGTCGGACACTTGTGGCGCTTGCAACCGAAATGGTCGATCGTTACAGGAAGGAACCTCCACCTCCTCCACCTGATACTTTTCCCTCTCCCTTTCCAACGAATACCGATTATCTCAAGACCGGCACGATTTGGGACGACGAACCACAGTGGCCTCCCGACAGTCTTTTTGGTCTGATCAGTGAGCGCAGGCCTCCTATTTCCAGACAAATGCTGTTGACCAATGCTACGCCGCATGACCTTCTTCAAATTGCTGCGGATCATTTCTACCGTGGCATCTTCCATATGCCACATACTTCTCGTAATACGGTTGCTCCGCCCTTTTCCCGGTCTAAATCACTTTACGAAATTGCCGACGAAGTGCTTCTTCTTGCAGAAAAACTGCCAGACCCTCAGGAGCGAAAGGAATGGGCCACCTATGCCAATTCTGTCTTTAGCCAGATCCTCGTCCCCTGGTCTCATAGATATCATGGAGAAGGCGCTGCAAGTGCATCGGGGTCGATCTCCCAAGACATGAGTGATCCTCAGTCCATTCTACCGCAAGGCTTACTTGCTAAAGCTCGTGGCCGGACATGTCTTGTCATTGGTAGTACTATTGCCGAAGTTATCGAGGAAAGAATAGACCAGGGAAGCGAGGAAGCTATCGGGTGGCTCATACATAGTGAGGAAGCACAGGAAGCCAGAGATGTTTTACTCCAAGCTGTCGATCTTCTCAAGGAGGCAAGAATGTATGTTACTGATGACACGCAGAATGACGAGGAGTTCGAAGGAGAGGACAACGAGGATATCCTGATGAACATTGATGACGATGACGAAGAAGCAGACGATGAGAAAGAGACTGGAATCATGACAAGCACCTACATCCGCGGGAAAAAACGGCAAGACTTGGCAGCTAGTGAAGCACGATGTACCGCACAAGCAGAAGTACGTCAGTGTAATTTGAAAGAGGCTGAAGAAGAGAAACTAGAATTATCCCATCTGCTTGCCGAGGCACTTTGCTCCCTAGCGAACCTCACGGAGAATAAAGAACACCAAGAAGAATTATATCGTCGGGCTGAAACGGAGACTGGCGTCAGTTTGTTTGGTGAGGATGAGGATATGGATGAGGATCACTAGACGCCGCCTCGTGTTGACGCTTGGGGAGTTATCCATCGGTGCTCACGATAAATAATCCCCACAAACCCAGTTTGTTTACTCACCTTGTTTCCATTGTTCTTTCTTGCTCGTCACCAAGTGGCACAAGGTTTTCTATGATTGATTGTTTTCAGTATACCAATAAACACACGATATATCCATGACCTCACTGACTTTCTATAATTCTTCTTCATATCATGCGGATACGTTCTTGAGATTTAACATCAGGCTTTTTTTGCTGGGCTATCTTTGGTTTTTTCTGTAGCTGTAGTCTGTAACCGTAGGAGTATAGTGTAGAGTTAGAGACGTGTGAATAATGGTGTTAGAGCCTTTATATATCCTATTTCAACACACGGCACCCTCTTGTCCTTGTCCTTGAACGAACATCATAATTCAGGGTAAAAAGACTTTGCAAGGTTCTATAGACCGGTCTAGTAGGGCCCAGAACCATCTCTGCAAAAACTAGATTTCATAGTTCCTTCCCACCCTGTATGAACTATCCCATAAGGGGTTGTTTTTGTTATGAGAAGAGTGCTGCCAGTTTATGGCAATTGGATCACCCACATTTAATGAATGTGAAAGATGGCGTAGAGAGAAAGACTGGACAATCCAGATTTTCCTTACCCCTCTCTATCACTATCAAGACTTAAGCGGTAATTCGGTATATGCTATCAAGTGATCACCAAGTTGGTCATTCAAAAAAGTGTTGAGTCAATTCAACAAGTCGTGCTCTAAGTTAGGGAATTGTTTTTTCCAAGAGAGCGATCGATTGGAATTTCTGATACAGGCTATCCAGATTCTCAGGCTATCCAGGTTCTGGGGCTCTCCCAATAACCACTTCATTTTAATTGAGTCAACAGAGCGCAGCCAAGCGTAATGTCCTCCGGGAGAAGGTATCCAGTGTGTGGAGAGATCAGTTATCCTGATTAAGTCAAGAAGAAGGTATGACCACCTTTCAAATGGGAGGGAACATGGAGATAATCTCCTGGATGACTATCAATGTGGTCCGCTTTTTGAGAAATGGAGCTGCGGGAAGAAACAGGAACGTTTAGGGGAATGGTTCGAAGAGATTTGTCGAGTGGGATTTTCGGACCTTCCATAAGGCAGTGGAAAATCAAGCAGATAGCTTGGTCTTCCAACGACTATGATAATGAGTAGACTTTTCGCCATCGTAAAAGCTTCAAAGCTCCTTCGTTGTCGTGGGAACGCGTGCACGGTGGTCTCAAATGTGACCATGTTGACAGGAACAGTCTTTTGGGACGCACAACAGAACGCGGAATCAAAACCACATAGACTCGGGGACGATGACCTCCACCTGAAAAACATGACTCACCGAATCACGCCCCGGAAGAAGACTTCCGCAGTGAAAGGGTGAAACGAGTTCACTCTATGACCTGACCATGGTTGGTAAAGTAGTAGCGTCGCTAGGTTCTGCATGGGATCCGTATAACTACCCTGGATTCGAGTTTCACTGTGTCAAAAAGGAAGGTTGGCTAAGAGGCTCGATTTGATAATAGAACAAGACAAACCCAGGGACCTCGATGGTTGTACCACGGCCGTGCAGCGATAGCTCTATGCGACACTGGTCATGGTACTTACTTTTTTGCGGTCGTTTTGCAGTTGGTGCTCACCTATTAGTACGAAGGCGACTCCACCGAAATCACTCTTCCATGTAAGCTTCTCATGGTTTCGGTGGTCACCTCGCTAGAGGAGTAACAGGTGTAGGTCTGGTGTATTTGCCAAACTACTAATCGTGGCGTTGTTCTCGTGAGCTGTCAGATCTTGATTAACTCTACTGGTGTGGTAATAATTCTATTCCACCACTATGGTATATCTAGATATCAGTGCATGAACTTACGAGGAGACAATACCACTTCCCGCGCCGGCCATGGTGATTTGACCGATTGTAGGGACCGACTCAGGACCTGCAATTTCAGCAAGAATGGGTCCATCCATCAGTGCAAGTTCAATGGACGCCTGTACATAAAATTAGCACCTGAACGAGACAAGCAAAAGAATTCAACACTATTGAGGGCGAAATACTTAAATAATTTCTCTTCGTGAATGATAATTGTTATAAGTGTCGACGAATGTCTTCCAACAGTTTCTGATTTTGAAAGCGCACTTTGACTAGCTCAACTTTATACAATGGAAGCACAAGGCTATATACCCTGTAATCAAATGAGAAACCCGACCACCAAGCTCGTCGTTCCGTTCCCTCTCATCTTGTGACACAGTGTCACATGACTTACCGCGATCGTCCCACGTACCACCAATGGAAAAGTCGACAATTTCAATTGTCCCACGAGCCTCCACTTTCTCACAAGCCTGATTTCTAAGAAAGTCCCGGTCCCAGCAGTCTCGCATGGGTGTACTTACCAAGATAGATCGTGCCTTTTCCGAAAATAGCCGATATCATGAGATCGCACCTTCACGTTCAGAACATGTTTCTTGCATGAGATTCGACGAACGACAGCTACTACATAGCTAATACTTGTTAAGAGAAAAAATCAATCCCGCGGTACTTGCGACAGTGAGTTTCTTCTTCTCAGCGAGGTACCACGTGGGAGGCGCATCAATTCTCCTTCCAACAGATCGTTGTAACCGCACTCGACATGTGACATAGTAGCCAGCCACCGGTATATTTTTCTATTACTATACCCGTATAGTTACTCTCTCCGTCAGCCATCGCAACTCTACTTATACTCCCCGTTTTTAGCCTCTTTTTTTCTTTATTAAAAAACGCCATGTTTTCTATCTCAACATTCACTTTGGTCACTGTACTGGCATCTGTCTTCTTGGTTCATGCCCAAGTCAATCCTAGCGAGCCCTCTCCCGGAAGTGTTTACCCAGAGGGTGGATCATGCCCCATTGCCTGGGGAGGTGACCCCAAATTAACTGATACTTGGAAAAATATGGACATCGAACTCATGACAGGTGACAACTTCGACATGATACATATAACCAGTGGGCCGTGCTTTCTGTTTTGACTGAATATCTCATTGAAACTCTCATAGCTGTCGCTACTGGCCAGGATGGCACTGTTGATGGGCAATTTGGGTATACCTGCCCCCAAGTAGGCTCGTACGCACTCAAAACCCACCACCTTGCTAACAAGTCATAGGTTACCCTACACTCAGCCGTCTATTTTTATCAATTCACCAATAACCATACGTCCGACAAGACTTGGACTACGCGATTCACTATTTCTACTCTTGCCGGTGCAACTACTCCTCCTCCCAATGCCACCCAACCTGAAACTGGAGATAATATTCCATGGGGTGTCGGTGGACTCGTAAACCCTTCTGAGGCTGTCGATGTCCCTGGTGCCAGTAGCGCTAGTAACACCAACAGTGTAGCCAGCGTACCATCCAGCTCTAGTATTCTCATCGCGTCATTCTCCCCTCTTCCACTCCCTTCCACCACCCCTGTTGTCTCTCCCGTTTCCGTCCAGTCTTCTCCATCATCGAGGCTTGTTGCTACCACTGCTGTCGCTGTGTCGTCGAGTATTCCTTCAGACACAAGCATCGGCTCAAGCGGTGCCATCGCATTGTCTGTCACGTCTGTCATGATTTCCCTCACCGTCCCTGTCTTCGCCTTGATGTTGATCTGAACATCTGAGAACACTATCATGAATGATATCTTTCAGTGAAATTTTGCACTTTGGGCTATTGATTTATGGTTTCGGTTTTTGCTTATAGGGAATAGACCAGTCCTTATTGTACGCTGCTTCACATATGTTTATTCGGAGCACTGGTCGTGTGGCAAGTAGTTTTGTGATCCAAGTACATACATCTTCCCATTGTGATTGTTCTAAACACCTCTCGAGTATGTGTGATGCGGGGGAAAAGCATGTCGACTGTCTGGCGCGTCAGCTTTGGTGTCAAAAAGCCGATATCCCCTCATCTTGACCAGTACATCAGTGAAATAGGGATGAATAAAGATCATCGAAGTTTACGTGGAAATACTTTCCAAGACTATCCCCTACGGGTCGTCACGGCCAGCCACACTCGTGCACCAAGAAGTGGTCAGGAAATATACAATTGTCAGCAAGCAGAGAGGAGTATGAAATAGAAACCCATAGTCAGTTTACTGCCAATTTGAGCTGATAAACATAGATTGTCCTGAAACAGTGCACAATCATTTCAACAAAACGTAATGCATCTTCAAGAGTAGCCGAAACAACAGCGATGACAAGGCTAGACCGCCGAAACGGCCCTAGGGATGGTATGCACCAGCCAACGACCGTGGCCACTGAGATCATTAATTTATCTATCCAATGATCTGAACATAAATAGGGAACAAAGATCACGAGAGATAAACAAACGAGATCTCAGAGATCTCGGAGAGACTTAGACGAAATGAATTATTATTTACTCCAAAAATCATTGTTGTCTTCTCTATATCTCTTGGCTCCCATTCATACAGTGTCCATAGCAACAATTACGATGAGCTTGATGATTTGAGCCTTGAGTTCTTAATCAGTGCCTCTGCAAAGACCTTGAAATCATGTTCTGAACATGAACGACCCGGCTAATGTACAGGGAATCAATCGTAAGGCAGTTAGATAAAATTCTAATTCTTGAGATAGCCAAGTTTCATGAGTACCTTCATCGCATAAATAACGATTTCCAGGCATTCCTGGCACGCAGACGTCATGAATCCGTCAGTCCTAGGTTCTTGAGTGACGATACGCAGCGTATTATCTGTTGGATCGAACGAGCATCTCAAGGATCTATTGACGCGGGCATTTATGGATATTTTCCACAGCGGTTCGCGACGAAATACTGGTCGCTTTCTGAGCTGAAGGGAGACGATCTGGAAAGATGAATGAGGGCTTACACAGTCGCTCATCCAGGGTTGTTCGATCTTTGAGTAGTTTGAAGTGTCCAACTATGCCTTCAGTGAATGGCTTGTCCCCACGCTTGATATATAACTTGACACTATTAAGCTCCATCTCAACGTCTTCGTTTTCTTCTCCTGTGACTCCTATCGATAATGAAAGTGGCAGGATAAGAATTAGAACGAGGGCTTGAACCAGGATACGTAGTTTGAGGCGATACTAACGGTTGGTGATTGGCTTTGCTGTTGATTTGCTTGTGGCTTTGGCCAGAGCCTGTCCCACGACGTTCTCTTTTATATCTAGACGCCCTGAGTCATCCGAGATATCGTCGCCTTGTGCTAGCCAGACAGGACGGCTGGACCTTTGAGGCATTGCTTGTGAGGTTGAGAACGTATTGAATGACGCTTGATTCATGGCAAAATCAGCAAACCCGTGTGCCGTCTATCTTGATATGTCAATGTAAATTGATGAAAGATGTGTGATTTAACTACAAATGATGGTGTGATGGACTTTTGTAACGATATCTTCTGGAAAGATGGTATATGTGTGAAAGTAGAAGCTTTCCTGAAAGGACTAGATTCTGATCCATTGAGGGCAGAGGGCTCGATTGCTCTGGATTCAGTTTCAGCATTCGGTACTCTGCGGATCGGAGACTGGTCATCGGTGAGTGCAACAACTCCTGTTTCCGCGGGGTCGAGTCCAAAAGTGACTTTCTGGCTGGGACCATCGTCGACTGGAAGAATGGGAAGCATCTCCAACAAGGGACTTTTCGTGCCTTCAGTGGCAGGTGAGGCAGTCCCAGTTCCTGGAGATGGTGTTCGAGGAGGCTCAATGTTAGGCTTGAGTTATCATCAGGTAAAAACTCTCGCCAACTCACAACCACCATGTCGGCACTTACAGCTAGGGCCCAATCGTTGATGGCTGGATCTTCTAAAATCAGGGGAGTGAATTGTCTAGTGACAATCTAAACTATGACTCAGCCACAATTTTTGAACTCAAGAGGACAAGGGTGACAGAACCTCATCTTTCTCTGGTGAAGGTGGACGGCAACGCTTGCGAGGATAAATGTTGGCTAAATTCTGGGATTCAAATGTCAATGCATCTGTAGAATATCTTTAAATAGGAAATTAGAGACAGACATGAGGATATCCAAGATTTTGCTGAGTATTGTTAGGTTATATGATTGTGGTATGAGAAGAGACGTCACAGTTGCCCTACGCACATTATCGTCTTCATCAAATCCGTCGTGAGGTTCTTTGCGTTTGAGTGATGCCCATCGAGTGGGTACACGTGCGGATGTACTGCTTAAAGGGCCGGCATCGATGGAGTCCTTCTTGATCACTCGATCCTTCTCCGATATTCGTTCGTTTTTCGATTCGATGTTATCTACTGGTCGGCTCTCTCTGGTGACAGATCAATTTTGGGATAAAGCTGATTCAAGAACAATACCCACGTTGTAGGATTGAACTTGTAGCTTGCATATGAATAGCCTACGGTTGTGGCAAAGGTTGCAATGCCAGTAACCATGAAGTTGAAGTCGGAAATAGGGGGCATGACGTCCAGTCGTGCGTTGATGATCGGTGTTCTAAGGTTTAGCATTGAAAGACGTTTCGCGGGGCTCGAAATTGCGAAAAAGAAATGTACCCTATTCACGTCTGGCTAGTACTATCGTATCGAGCAGTTCCGTGTTCTCGGGGTGGAATGTAGAAGAAACCGGGTTCGGACAGAAAGGTATATAAAATCTTCGACTAGCCGCCATCTTCCATCATGTTCTGCCTCGCCCATAACATGCTATCCTGAGATTATCAGTGCTATGACGTATCTATAGGACCAAAGACCACGTGTGGTTTTGGACCAACCGGATCAATGGCCAATGAGAGCGTCTGGGTATCTTAAACGTGGCACACGCCGCGATGTGCGTCTACCTGAAGCCGAAACTTGGTGTGCTTTGAAGTTGTCGTTATCACTGCTAGTGAGCCGCTGTACGTTCATAGTACAAGAGTTCTGAGCTCTTGGGACCTTGCAAGGATGCTTCTGTACCAATTGATCAATGGCTACGCAATATCGGAGGATCTAGTCTACAAAGCTCAATGTCGGGGGTGTATCAACAGAAAGGGAGGAAGTATAAACATGGTACCGTATACTCACTGCGGCTAAATGGGTGGCTCTCCCTCAGGCCCCTCGTTTTCCGGGGGTATATTGTCAACAGATGTCGGATGGATGGTCATGCCAGGATGTAGGCACCCGATCTAGCCAAAAATTCTGAAAGCATCTTTGTGAGTCCCTAGGATGTCTGGGGATATATGCAAGGTGAGGCCTCCTCTGGAATGTGACGGTGATCCTCGTAACGGTGAGGCATACCGCATGAGCAGGATGCGCTCCCAGCTCAAAGTCCCCCAGCTCTGCTGTGGATGATTCTTCCAGGCTTATTCCGGGTCTGATGCATTCTCGGGCACGGCGTAGATATTCCGGGCAGAATAATTACTGATTTGGCAAGCTCATCGGCTCTCTCATTATTATGGATCTCAGAGTGGCTTGTGCACCAGGCGGGTATGAGATGGTGGGTGAGAGCCTGGGCATGTCGCATTTTATCTGTCTACCACTGCGGATGAACATGAGATAATTACAAGGCATACCGGATGAGAGCATAGGTCATGACGCTAATTTAGTCACGGCGCCTCACAAGGATATATGCTAGAGGCATGGGAGATGCACTCACTCAGTGCACACCGTCCCCCCACCAAGCAATCATAAAATAACGCAGGGCTCGAGAGAATCACCGACACAAGCGAACTCAAACCAGCCCAGCCCAGCAACCCTCCCAAAGCAGTCCACGAAGCCCACTACTCCCGTTACCCCCAAGGCTAGAAGACGCAGGAGCTGGGCATCAGACACGGACAGGTATGATTCCGACACAGCCGATGGGGATGTCAGCGAACAGGAACACGTCAGACCCAACTCTGACGTGTTCGACAGTCCCCTCGCCACACCTACACGCTCCCACCGCACTCAGAGCAACCCGCAAGGAAATTCTGGACGCACGGAAACACATGGTGCCCTAAGAACTAAAATCTTGGAACACCTACAAGACGCCCTCACGACGACCGAGAAATTGTTTACACTAACAGGCCGAAACTTTGCCGCGGACGATCACATCCCAGTTCTTGCAGCTAATCTATATAAGACTATAACAGGCCAACAGAACCCTACTCCCACACACCAAGACTTTCCGACAATCATAGGTCGTTCGTGTGTCAAGACAATCTCTGAGATATATATATTCTAGTTTACTCTGTAATTGGGAGTTTATGACTTTATCCATGAACTCCAGGTACGATTGTATTCTCCTTAGTACATCCTAATAGTTAACGACTTTATCCGTGAACTCCAGATTCTATTAAGCGCTTTGTTCTACTACTGCACAACTACATTTGTCCATGTCACTCGTTATTGCTCATTTCCTTCGTTAAACCTACGAGACAAGACAAAGTCAAGGTTCAAACATAAGAGTGCCAAACCATTACCTGGGAACAACTCAGCCCCTGTTCCAACATCTTCCAACAACATCAACTGATATAGACTACTAGCAGACACCACCCCCTCAATTGAGAACATCCTCCAGAGCACCCAGCAAAGACACCTGAACAGGATAACTGAAGGGACTGCCCAACAAGCCCTTGCAGACATGCAAAAAACCCTTTCTAAATGAATAGTACGCCCACCTCGTTTCTCACCCCCTCTGTCACCAACCATCAAGATAATTCAAGATACTAACAAAAACACATGGTCTACAGCTTTTGTGGAAATTCTGGAACATCTCTGAGGGCCCCTAAATGTGCTAATGAATACCAATAATCTTATTTCCACTACTGACCTCAAAAATGTAGTATTGGCTCTCTCAACAGCAATAATATGTACTAATAAGCAAGTGACAAAGAAGTGCAATCCCAGCCCAACAGCCAAACCATGGTGGAATAAGACTCTCACTGAACTAGCTGCCTACATATGACAACTCTGGGAGCTTTAATGTGAATACCTTAAAACATATGGTTTCTGAGGCTCAGACCTAAACAGAGATATAAAATAGACATGCAACCTTTTCAAGGGATAAGTCCAATACACAAAGAGAATGTGGGCCAACAAAACTCTAGAAAAAGCAGTAGCAGACAAGGTGTGGAAGATTCACCAATGGACAACAGAATATAGAAACTAACCTATTCTAGCAATATCAAGAGGACCAGGACAGTTTTCTGTCATCACACATAAAGAAAAGTACAAAACCCTCAAAGCAACTCTCTATCAAAAACCTTCCCCTCTTTCTATTTCCATTGAAGCTGACCTATCATGTAGACAAAATAACAAAATCCCCTTCAAAGAAGTTACTTACACAAAGGTTCAGGAAGCCCTCTTCTCATTGAGCTCAAACATAGCTACTGGCACCAGTCAGATTAACTACATTATGCTCAAGTGGGCCTGGCTACATGTGGGAAATATGATAACCATGCTTATCTATTGGTGCCTTGCTAATAAATACCACCTTCTACAATGGCAAAGAGCAATTGCAGTAGCACTCAAGAAACCTAACAAACCTAATTATATTCAACCTAGAGCATACCACCTCATTATACTTCTTGAGTATATAGGCAAGCTACTTGAGAAAGTAGTAGCTAGTAGACTAACTTATCTTACAGGCCAATACAATCTTATCTCAGGTTCTCAATTTGGAGATAGAGCTAACTTCTCTACTTCAAATACTATTCTCATCTTTGTACATGATATTCACAACTCATAGAACCATGGCCTAGCCATCTCCATACTAACTTTTGATATCAAAGGTTATTTTGACTTTATCAATCATAAATGTCTTTTCAATGAAATGAGATTTAAAAAAATGTCACATTCTTCTTGAACTAGTAAAGTGGATAGCAAACTTTCCTTTTGACTAAGAGACAGCAGTATGTCTTGATGGTACCTAAGGAGAAATGAAACTAGTCAAAAATAGCATTCCATAAGGATCTCCTATCTCACCTCTTTTTACTCAGCAGGCCTACTTGATATTTTGAAACACTAACCAATCCTATCAAGATTTCAGAAAACCATGCCTGTAACTACCCTACTCATGTTCCTATTCTTATGTATGTAGACAATGGAAAGCTAACTGTCTCCTCTCTTTCATTAGACACCAACAACTATATACTTACTAAGGCCTATCAATTGGTAGACCAATAGTTACACTCAGCTAGACTCTTCTCTGATAAGGATAAAAGAGAACTAATACACTATACTCAGAGAAAAAAAGACAAAATATTACTTCACATCAACCTCATCAACTGTAATAGCATTATCTCCATAATATTAGTAGGCTCAACAGTCTGCTGGCTAGAGATCTACTTTGATTACAAACTTCTCTATAACCACCATGTTACCAAAATGGTAGTAAAGACTGAGAATGCTGTTGCATACATTTCAATACTGTCTGGAGCTTATTATACTACTATCTCTGCCTTTTCTACCATATATGCATTCTTCTTCTTATTACCTATACTAGTACTGTCCAGTGGATAGGAAAACAGAAACATATTTAAATACTAAATAAAGTCCAAAATAGAGCACTCCACCTAATATATACAGCCATCCCTACTCATGCATTAGAACTAGAAGCATTTATTCTCTCTCTCAGTCTATATCTGGACTCTCTTACTAGACATACTGCCATCTGCTTTAACAAACTTAGTACTAACAATTCTATTCTCTAATAACTATTTGACAACTGGTGCAATGGTCAAAGCCTTTCAAATCCTTCTTCTCTCCCTACTAAACACAACTGCAGGTCCAAACCAACACAACTACAAAAAACAGCTATATTCACCTTATTATCTTATAAATGTATCTTTTCTTTTCTTCTCTCTTTATAGTGAAAAACACAGCTAGACTATGGAAAATACTTCACAATTTACTAATCTACTACTAATAAAGACAAAGTAGTGGCTTGCCACAACAGATTTGTCAACTAAGCACAATACTATCCAGAAATACTCCTTACTTACTCAGATGGCTCCCAAATATCCTTTCTCAACTGATTTCACTGAGTTGGATTAGTAGTAGTAAGGTACTGCTAGAAAAGAGAAGTCTTCTACCAAAAACTTAGCTTTGGGGGCTCAATCAAAATCTATAATGTAGAGCTTGTAGGACTTGTAACTGGGCTATCAGAATCTATCTCCTTTGCAAACCAATATCCCAAAATCTACCATATTCAATTATATGTCAACAACATCTCAGCCATATCCATAACTTCTAACTCCAAGCTCTAACTGTCAAAGATGAAAGCAGTAGACTTAATTTATTTTCCTTTTCTTTTCTATTTTCATTTTTCTTTTGATTTATTTTCCATTTTTCTATTTTTAGAACTTAGGGTTAGGGTTAGAGTGACAAAATCATACAGTCACATCAGATGATGTGGTCACAAGTCATGAGATGCATAGAAAAACATAAAAGGTTCTAGAAGGATAATATCATATAAATGTGTAAAATACATGGCTATTTAGGGTAGGCTAGAAGTAGTTAGCATGGACTATGAGGTTTTAGTATATAAGGTAGACAATTCTGTACAGAGCTCTCTACCAAGTTCTCTTGTGTTAACCTTAATACAAGGTTCTTTCTCCTGATCAATTCTAAGGTCTTGAGTTTGTAACACTAACAAGACTAGCTTATGGTATACATTTTCTACAAAAGGCTCTCAGATAGCTTGACTCCTCATCACACTACCACCTCTCTATCTTCTAGTCTTCTAGCCATACTAAAATCAGAGGAAATAAAGAAGCTGATAAACTAGCCAAAGAAGCTGTAAAACTCCAGAGCCAATTTAATACTACAACCACTTTAGTAAGCCATTGAGCACATGAATACATTCTTACCAAATAGAAATGGATTTGGAGAAATTGACCTCAAAATGGACAATATGTTTATGCAAACTGCATCCTTCCATCTCTTCAACCTATCCCCTATTTTAAAGCCTTACACAACCAAAGAGAAATCTTTGGCCATCTTATTTAATGCAGAACAGGTCATGGCTACTTTGAAGACTACTACCAATCTGCAGTTCTCTCAGAAAGTGTATCCTGCTCTTGTGGAGAAGAAATACAAACATGTAAGCACATTATCCATACATATCCCTAATATGAGAATCACTGCTAAATCCTCTGCAATGTCTCAAGCTTTGGGACAAAACAAGACATAGCTGCCCTCAGCAAATTCCTTGAGAGATCCGGTGCATTCACCAAGAATGGGACAGGTCCACCCAGATAGAAGCCACCCACCATTGAAGACCCCCTAGCTGCTGAACATAATATAGAAAACCCTGAGGATGACTAAGAATAGCCTTGGAACCAACACACCACATCAAGTCACAACTTCACCATGTCTTTATACACTCTCTCATATTCTTCTTCTAGTTTATGTCTATCATTTGCTACCATTGGCCCGTGCTCATTCCCATAGCCAACATTACTAACCTGACCTGCTCTAACATTCTTCTCAACCAGACATCTCCACATCTTACCTCTGAACTATTATTTGATTTTATCTTATAAATGTAGATACCACCCTGCTGAGGGGGCATAATTACTTCGAACGCTCA
>Ga0157368_1000380_pt1 | contig 20998 bp, 20 predicted proteins | sample AttbisABBM3_FD_113146 | JGI IMG/M metagenome (GOLD analysis project Ga0157368, IMG submission 113146) | Fungus gardens microbial communities from leaf cutter ant in Botucatu, State of São Paulo, Brazil - Atta bisphaerica ABBM3 | ecosystem: Host-associated > Fungi > Mycelium > Unclassified ...
CATGGACACCACATGTTGGCCTCATGGACTACACATAGTTGTTTAGGGTAGGGTGCACAGTAGTTAGCATGGACCATCTGTAGGACTATATAAAATAGACTAGTTTGTAGAAGAATTCTCTATCAAGTTCTCTTGTATTACTCAATACAAGAGTTGTTCTATTGTTCAACCCTGAGAACTTTAGTTCATAACAATGAGAGTGGGTGGTCTCAGACTTCTAGATTTTGGAATGTTTTAAGGTTCTTAAGAGAAGATTCTGTTCTGCTATTAGGGCAACTAAGAGTAGAAACATAGAGATAGTACTTTAAGCTCTAGAGAAATCTAAGTCTATTGACAAGTATTATCTATAATATGACTCATCTCCAAGAAAATCTAAGAAAACAGAATGAGGTTTTCTAGAGGTGACAGCTACTCTAAATACTTTTACCAGTCTATAGTAATCAAGTAGAACAGTATTAATATAAAAGTATTAATATAAAGCTAGAATAATTGCACTAGATAGTTAGGAATACTGATAGAAACATCATAAACTATGTCCAGAATTAGAAGAAACTTATCTGATAGTGACTAAGGACATAGTAACTACTGGAATTTGTAAAGAAGGACAGTATAGACTATATAATAAATTCTGCATTTTCTGAGTTTAGATATTAGAGTTGATAAACTCTATGTTTTGGAGTTTGAATATTATAGTTGACATTAGATTTGGTGGTCCCTTTACAAGGAGGTCAGTGATTATTTATAAAGTAATTGATTATAAAATAGAACCAGGTTAATTCACACTAAAAGAATATATATAGACTATCAAAGCAACTAGATAAAGTCTATAGAATTTGCAATCTCTAGGAAAATCCTAAGAGAATAGAATGGAGTTCTCTAGAGGTGACAGCTACTCTAAATACCTAGGAGTTTATTCTAATGAGACAGAACATTAGATAATGATAGAGGTCAAGCAGAAAAGAGGTATCCATTAAGATACAACAAAAACTATATAATACTAGCTCTTAATTGTAGACTAAAGAATTCAAATAGAGTGATATCAGTATCAGAAACTTGTAAAAGAGATAGAAACAAGAATATATAAAACCTCTAAAAAGATACTTGTGAATACAAAAAGATATGGGTAAAATAATTGTTAAAAGAAATGAATGAAGAACATACACTCACAAATGTGTTTTTACTAATGTACTCCTAAATAGTAGACCTTACACTGTGTAACAAGCTCCTTTGGAAAATCTAGTGAATAGATTGCATAGCTTTTTGAGAGTTTATAACAATACTATCTATCTCAGGTAATGTATTCTAAAGATATCTCTCAAGTTGAACCTTACAACTGATGATATCAACTGATACTTATCCTACTAGTCTTTCCTAAGCTACTAAAACTTTCCAAAACTTGTTTAAAAGTAAAAGTTTGGTACTAACAATACACACTCAAGAAATACTTAGTTTAAAAATATAAGAAATGGAAACTGAACAAATAAAAACAAGTCTAAGATCTTAAAAGCATATGGTCTTCTTTTTATTTACAACCTGACATTGGCCTAATGACTTTTCCCTACTCATAAGTGACAATTCTCTTTTTTTCAATTATTTCTACTAGTTATTCCTACTTGCAAGTCTATTTCTGGTTCATCTTATTTTCAATCACTTATGTTCATATCTGTTATAGACCAACTTCTGAGATATCTGAGACATTTACTTTCTGACTTTTAGTTACAACTCTAACCATAACTAGGTATACTTTTGTATCCATACTTGTTTGTATACAGATCAGTCTCTTGTGTTTCATCTCCTGATAATTCATCACCTAAACTCTCAGTTGTTCCATATCTTAAAAACTATCTCTATAATGTCTTCTTAGTTATCTCCTACACTACTATTTCTTAGCCATAGTTCCAACTACAAACTTAGTATATAAGACTAAGTAGATATTCTGTAGTTTTTAGTCTGAAAATTAATTAAGACTAAATAAAAATTCCCTAATACTCACTTCTCACTTTTCCCTGACCATCTGAAATTACAACCATGTAACAAATAGTAGGCACAATATCAAGATTACAAGAAGTGAACTTAGCTTTTCTTATTTTCTTTTCTCATTTTTATTTTCTTTTCAATTTATTTTCCTTTATTCTATTTTTAGAACTAGGGTTAGGGCTAGAGTGACAAGATCACGCTGTCACATAGCAGATCATATCAGATGACATAGTCACAAGTCACATGACACATAGAAGGATGTAGAACATTCTGAAAGAGATAATGTCATATAACATGTGATATACATGGTTATTTAGGGTAGAAATAGCTCGCACAGACCATTAGATATTAGTATATAAGATAGACAATCTTATACAGAGTTCTCTTGTGTTAACCCAATATAAGGCTCTTTTACTTGACCCACTCTAAGATCTTGTGATTGTAACACACAATATATAAGTTAAGGCTAAGATTATTATCCAAGATTATGTTGCCTATTCATAGATAAAGCTTTTAAGCTTGATCTACAATCTAAATACTGACCCAATCTTATAGATCTTTATATCTATTTCCCAGATAAGTTTCTATACTTGATCTGACTCTCTTTCTATGTGACTAATCATAGATATCCACTCAAAGCAAGTTCCATATTATAACTTAAGTCTCAGAGATAAGATAAAAGCATACTCTTATATTGAGTAATACAAGAGAACTTGATGAAGTTCCAAATATAAACAAATCTACCTTATATACTACAGACCATGGTCTATGCACACATTACAACTAACTTATCCTAAAATTCATATGCTTTTTATAAGACTAACATACTGCTACCATGCTATATAACATTATCTGTTCTTAAACCTTCTACAATCTTCTTTTTGTCACATAATTGTGTGACTTGTGACTGTAACAGGTGTCATGCTTTCACATGCTTTGTGACTTGTGTAACATTACATTACACCTTTTTTCTAAGTTCAAAATAAATTAAATTAAAACCAAGTTCAAATTTTACAACTCTGGTATTCCACTCATTCTGACTCTATATTTCCTAAAGTTAATCAAGAACTTGACTAGTATCTCTAGCTATTTATGAATGAGAGACAAAGTAACTGGTATAATCTTTAGTATAACAACCATGTATATATGTCTACTTAGTAACTCTTATTTCTACTCAATACTGGCTATTTTCTGGGAGTAAGCTTTAGGCTGTACTAACAGAAGCTGAAGATAAAATATATTATATAATTCATGAAGTAAATAAAGGCCATACTACAAGAGACAAGATCTATGATCTAGAAGTCACAAGATAACATAGTTAGGTACTATAATCAGTGACATACTTCCACCTTTGTCTTCTATTCTAGTAACAAGATATTGCTTGATATTTCAAACATTCATACTATCCATCTTTCTACCAAGCTTTTCTCTTGGTTCTTATATAATAAAAAAGTGAGTTGGGTCCATGTTATACTATCTAAAGCTTCTGCCAGCACTATGGAGATTGTATCTGGTCTTCAATGTTGTTAAATTGTCTACAACTCCTAAAAATCCAATATTTGGTAAATACTTAGTCTCTTATCAGAATCATTAATAAAGAGAAGGAATGAGATGAAAAGATTCTAGACAGCTGCTAGTACTATAGAAAATACTAATATTTGATCAAGTGAAAAGATTTCAGCTTGGAAGTAAATTCTTAAAAAAAATGCATCAGGAATATTTATACTAGATCAAGTAGTAGAGTTTCTCAATCTCTGAGCTCTGCAGTTTATTTGAACAAGTTTCAGACTATTAATTTTAGGCCTGTACCATTTGCTTTAAACTGCAATAATATAGAAAGGAAAGTAAATGTAAGGAGATTTGGCTCTTTTACATACTTTCTAATATAAAACCCTACTGTAAAGTCTATATATTATAACTCAAACTCAAGTATAAGAGCAAAAGATAAATCTTGTATTAAATTAATATAAGAAAACTTAATAGAATTCCAAGTACAAAGTGTCCACCTTATATACACTAAGCTAGTAGTCTGTGTAACACTATATCTAATCTACTCTAAAGGCTATGTATTATTCATAAGATTAATATAGTAAACATATTGTATAACATTATTATTCTGAAACCTTCTATGTCCTTCTGTATGATATATGATTATGTGACTGTGACTGATGTGATAGTTTGTCACAGTCATAGGTAATGTCATACTATACCTAACTCTAAGTTTCAAATAAAAAATAAATAAAAAATAAAAATAAAAAGAAGAACAAAGTCTACTATCTTCAACTTTGATATTATAGTGTTTACTTAGCCATCTTAGACACCAAACTTCATAGAAAGCTCTATGGTATTTGCTATAATAACTCTACTGTACTTATACACCAAAATCTAATTGCTACTAGTCCTCTAGCAATTGTCATTTTATACTCTCTATCTTCCTAAATAACTTTCTAAGTATTTCTATCAGAGACCTAGTCATTTGATCACTATCATTCCTTAATTATCTCAGTACTATTCTACTAAATTAGAATAGACTATAAAGTATTTATAGTAATTATTACCTTTAGAAAACTTTATTTTGTCCTCTTAGATTTTTTCTAAAGATATACTCTATTCTGTCTCTTGTATAGATTATAACTTAGATTCCTTCTAAAGTATAAACTTTGCAGGCTGAATTTGGTTACTCTAACAAAACTCTTTATTTCAGTCACTGATTACTCTACAAACCAATTCTCTCTATTCCACATGATCTCTATGGACTCTCTAACAAGCTCTTAGTGACTAGTGGCCTAAAGTAATAACATACCATTCACTTATTATTCTTAGAAGTTAAGTACTTGTATTTAAGATCAGTAGATATACTTTATTCTGATAATCAACTTGATTTAGTAACTTACTTCATTAATTTCTCAAGAACTCCTATCTCCATATTCATTTCCTCTTCCTTCATCAAAATTACAACTACAATGGATAGTTATGTGCAATACACAAGTTGAAGCCAAGATTGCAGTTATTGTTACTATAGAAGGACAAAATTATATATTGAGTACATAAAAGAACTTGATAGAGTTCCTACTACAACCTAGTCTACCTTTGATACTCTAAGTATTGGTCCATATGTGTTTATACTAACCTACTCTAAAGACTACAGAACCAGGCTCCGCAATGCTCTTTCTGGTCATGTGACATTGTGACAGTGACAGTGTGACATATGTCATGTAATGACTACTTCTTACGCTGTCTCTATCTCGAAACTGACAGAAGAAGAGATCCACTCTTTGTCCTACTCTCACAATGTTATCAAGGAATCATTAAGATTATTCCTGCAGGTTCACCTCTTCCCTCGCATTGCCACAAAAGGTGGCCAAGTGCCAACCATGTATCCCGTCCATAATCACTACGGAAATATCGTGGAGGGGAAGAGAAGCGAAAGAGACCTTTGTTTATGTTGCTATAGAATATTTTTAAACTGGACAAGAATGTGTGTGGTGAAGATGCTGAATTCTCAAGTCAATTTTGTTGTCTTGTTTCCGTTCACATCTGACAGTTCACATTTCGCATTTTCTCATCGTTACTTAATCGGAAAATTACCCGGCCTACCCCTCATTTTTTAACTAGGCCTCGAATAGGCCTTTCAACATCACATCACTAGAGACAAATCCTGACCTATAATGAAGCTTGCATTTCACCATGACAGAGACGAGTTCTCTACATCCTACTTGCTCATTCCGTCTTTATCCCCACTGGGGACAAGATCCTACATATGTTTCAGTCCCATCTTGATCAGTGCTCTGACTGCTGATGATCGCGAGACTATGCATTCCGCCACAAGCAGAAGTTATTGAAAGGAAGGTGACATCCATCATACCATGTTGCTGCAAGAAATCCAGCGCAGCAATCAAGAGGCTAAGGTTGTCTGTCGGTTTAGTCGTGTCACACTATCATATTATGTATACAGAGTTCTGTTGATACACCTATCATAATCATAATCATACACCAGGTCAACGAGCGCCCGAAAATGTCCAAGATGAGAAATGGAACGTCAACGCGCAACCACCGCGAAATCAAACAATCAAACAACTTCACATGCCAGTAAGAGGTGCGAGACTTCCCGAAGTTGAGCTTGCAGATATCGATTTTGCTGTCCTTCCAGTCAATTGCCGTCCCCAATCCACGACACCGCTACTGGCACGGGCAAATAACCTCTTCATCTTTTCACCTTTCGCCTTCATAGCCGATCCGACCTGGTGCCCCATCCCTCCACCCTCGTTTCCGGAACCCACAGATCTGTTACCAGATTTTGACTTACTCTTCCGTCTTTCAGGTGTAATATTGATGAAGGACTTGGCATCCTGAAGCAGTGTGCCTGAGCTTGCGTTGTTTCCTTTACTGCCACTACCACTGCCATAGAATTGGTGGGACGTCCGATGCCGACCGGGACCGGGACCGGCCTGCTCATGACAGACACTTGGACCTGTCTTACTTGGACCGCAACCAAACCTAGCAATGGTGTCTTCGCCACAATTAGCATTAGAATAGCATTGAGTACCACTGTTCCGTGTCATCCTATGCGCAAAAGGGGGATCCAAGGAGGAGGGGTTTCTCCTGCTCAAGTTGAAATTCCCTTGAGAAAAGTGACACTCGATGGAACAGGGATTCGAGCAGACTGTGGGAGACGTATGCGTTAAATGTGCTCGATCTAAAGATGCAGAAAGCTGATCGTTTGTACTGTTCAATGCAACGCATGTTGCATCCGGAACCAGGATATCCTTAGCTCTCTGGAAGCTGGTGGGCCTGCTCAACGACCAGCTTCGTTTTCTTTCCTCTTGTTTGAAGGACTGCAACGGATTGGATCCCGGTGCAGAGCCCGACATGAATTTGAGAGACCTAATTTTAGGAACGGGTCTCCTTGAAAACGCCACCGGTTCAACCAGCTCCTGCTTTGACTCTGAGCGCATGCTGGCCACCTTGCGAATAATTCGCGGAAGGCGGGGTAGTGGGATAGAAGGAGCGGGTGCTGGAGGTGGTAATCTATCTAGTCGACGAGATGGAAACTGATCAGATTGAATTGGGTGCTTTAAATGCTCGCTGTTTCCCTCTTCAGGGTGCTTGGGAAGGTCGGGCGATACAAGGCCCATGCGCACGAGCTCTTTGCTGATTTGTGCATCCTGATGAGAAGAATCAGAACGATGAGTCCAGCCGTGAGGATATTGGATCAAGGGCGATACGGAATGGCGGCGCTCTGGCTTTGCAAGAGCCATGAGCTGCTGTGAATACCAGGGCGAGCTGTGCATGCGCCTGAGTGCAGGAGCTATTGAGGGAGGCTGAGGGAAGTCATAGTGGAGATAATCGCTATCGTTGTCATCGTCGTCGTCACCATCAGAGGCAGCAGTGTGGGGAGTGTCTGAGGAGGTGAGCTCGTCGTTAAAAATGTCGCCCATGGAGCGGGCAATGCGGAGAGACATGGGGAAATCAATGCCCAATTTATTCACGATTATTTGCCTTCTTCCTTGCGTGTCTGGCTGTCTGTCCAAATCAGGAAGGAAGGTCGCCTTTTATATAGCTAGATACAGTACTAGTACAGCACAGCACAGCACAGCACAAGACTCTAGTACTTTTTGGACACAAGTTGGAGATGGGCACTGTGCTCGTCGTACGGCTGCTTCGACAATGGAATCTCCCGCCACAGGTCTGGTGTAAGGAAAGCATATGTCTTTGTGATCTGCACCACCTCTGTCAGCACCCATCTCAGCTTCAAACAAAGTCCTACTTACGGCAGCAAACGTCGCCTTCAAAAAGTTGCCCATCGTCGCAGTCGATCCCTTCGACTGGGTGTACACATCCTCAACACCAGCAAGCTGCAGCAGGCGCTTTGATGCAGGGGCTGCAACAATACCAGTTCCACGGGGAGCAGGGATGAGCCGACACATGACTGATCCCACCTTGCCGCTAACCTTGGAAGGCACCGTGTGGGGCTCACCAAGAGCGGCACCCCAGTAGCCACGACGGACAGGAATGACAGACAATTTAGCAAGGATGATGGCCCCACGGATGGCAGTAGCAACTTCCTTGGCACACTTGACACCGAGACCGACATGACCATCAAAGTCACCGATGGCAACAAATGCCTTGAACCGTGTGCGCTGACCAGCACGAGTTTGCTTTTGAACAGGCATGATCTTCATAACCTCATCTTTGAGCTTGGGGAGGAAGAAGTCGATGATTTGAAATTCCTTGACAGGAAGTGAGAAGAGATAAATTTCCTCCATAGACTTGATCTTTCCATCCTTCACCAAACGGCCAAGTTTAGTGACAGGAACCCTGTCTCGATGTGAAATCGCTGGTAACTCCAACAAGACATTGAGCGTACCATTCCTTGTCCTCTTCTTTGCGACCACCACGGCGGGGCCCCCGCCGGCCTCTACCACGCTCACCACGTCCACGCCCAAATCCACCACGTCCACGAGGAGCATCAGCCATTTTTTGATTTTTGCTACCAAGTAATAAGACTGCAAGGTACAAAGATCAGTTACTCATCAGAGTAGAAACACATTTAGCTGCCAGGTGTACAACACATCCACATTCCAGTCTCCCCATCTATAGATTAACGACAACATCCATCGAGAAACGAGCACAGTTCCACTCCAGGACTACGTACCTCCATCAATTGTACACCTGGGAGCTGTCTGGTGGCAAATAACGACACTCACAGTCTCGAGATCACTATTGCAAACAGCGTTGAAGTCCCTTATCATCATGTCTAGCTAGTACAGAGGCACGTGACTGTTGGAGGCCTTAGTCAGCTGGAAATAAGAGTCAGCCACGAGGTCGTAGCCTATCCCGTCTCGCATCACTTATATCTGTGGTGGGTTCTCGTCGGCCTGATTTTCCGAGCCATCCATTACTGACACAGAATTCCAGCAGCACAAACACTTCATAAAGCACTTCAAGCTTATCCTTATTCCCCGCTAAAGTTGTCACATTGGCAGGATATGTCGTTAAATACTATGTCGAATTTTACAAATCAACGATCTAGTCTTCGCCCCACGTATGCTGCATTATATTCTTCGAAATTCTGTTCGTAATGCTTACCGTTCGCTGTAGCAACGCTCGTCAAAGCGTTGGAGATGGGGCTGATTCCTTCGACACCCCTGTGCCTAGTGTACTCGCCGTCTGCCACTTGGAGGGCAACGATGACATGTACTATTATTCTACTACGTTCTCTGGGGGACCAGGGGTATGTTTTTTTGCTGTCCTCTTTTCTGCTCTCCATAAAAACTGATCATTGTCTCTCTGTGCTGCTTTACCTTATGCCATTTCTAAAAGTGGCGCTTTTGACGCCCCTAAGAGTAAATGCCCTCCAGACCGAGGGTCGTCGGACTGTGTGACAGGCAGTTCGGCGTCTTACTTTTCCTCTTCACCATCATCTATATCTTCATCTCCCACTTCTTTCTCTACGTCTCCCACTTCCACTCCTGACACGAGGACGTTCACGAAGAGTTTCGCCTATTCTCCAACAACAGCGGATCCAATCACCACCATCGATTATACTCACGGACGATTCCGACCCCTAATCCATCAACATCGCAGTTCTCATCCGACAAGTAGTCCCCGTATTATCCCTGCTCCGGCTGGCTCTCATTCAAATGCAAGTTCATTGGAGACTTCGACTCCACCTTTGAGTCCAGATGCTAGCAGTTACAGCAGCACCGGTAGTATGGATAGCATGTCTATTTGTCAAACTGGATATTCCCCAGTTAGATCCGGTTTAAAGGCGGGACCGTCTGTTCAGCCTAAAGATGCACTAGATTATCTGATGACCATTTTCCCGAAAGATGGGCCCAAAGTACTACCTTACTCGAAGAGTGTTACCATTTCTGCAAGTCTTGGGCCTGCGTTTGAAGGTGTCGTTACTCAGTTACCTGGGAAGCTCAAGACGCTTTACGTGGACGGTAAAAATGCAGCTCTAGTTGGTCTTCGTGAAAGGTATGTTTCCATATCTTCTGTCCTATCATTCACTTGTGTGAAAAGTTGGTGGGACGGAATGGTGGCCATTTGTATCTGAATCTGCTTGGTTTGCTCACATCTTTCTTCGTCTGTAGCATTGTTGCCTTGTTAGATCTAGCTTCAGAAAATCTGGACTGCCATGCTCTAGTTATTGTTTTGGAAAGGTCTGCACCCAATCTGGCTGAGCTGCTCCATTCTTTGATGTATGTTGGGGGTGCCGTCGTTACGAAACCTCCATTTGCCGTTGATCCCGCGTTCGTTCTCGTTGGTTTGGAGATTTAACGTGCTGGTTGGGGCGAGGGTAGCTTCTTTCTTGGGATTGGAAAAGGTAGGTTGAGAGGAGGAGCGGTTGAAATAAGCAAACAGATTTCTTATTCTACATGATAATACACCCGTTGTCGTCATCATCAATACGGCGCATGATTTCGTTGTCACCAATACCATGATGAATCGAGTCGAGCCGGACTATGAGGATACCTGTATTGGTCGGGTCAAGCTGGGCCGAGAGCTGGTATCTTGGGAGGATATGATATGGACAACAAAGACAAGCCAAAACAAAGGACACACTTATGCACGAGTTGCTCGATTGCAGGCTTGATCTTGGCACCGTTCTTGGAATGTAAGCCCTTGCCTACAATGAGACGAAGCTCCTTGTCGCCTCGTGCCCGGGCTTGTTCAAGGGCACGGTCAGTGTAGCTGATGGCTTCCTTAACATAGAGCCCGTGCAGATCAACTTCATGAGGTTTGTTGTCCTGTCGCAAGATGGGGTCAAGAACACGACTTGTCTCTGGATTGAATGCACCTTGTTATTTTCTGTATCAGGTAGTCAGAACTGATTCAACCAAGGTGACTGGGTGAACAGACCAATGAAGATACACTCGCTGGCTTGCCTGTTGAGCTCTTGCATGCAATTCTGGTGCTGCTTGCCTTTGTTAGAGAGCTCCTTGGCAAGAGCGCCGTCGCCCCTCGAGTATGCCTGGTGGCTTTCCTCAAAGCACCTGGCCATGGCGTCGCCCTCGTCGGCTGCCTGGCTGCGAAGCAAGGCATAGTCTGCGGGGGCTGGCTGGTAGTCGGGCTTCTCGACAGGGGGCTGCTTGCCGCACAACAAGCGGACGAGTGCTTTCAGGAGCCCGAGCATGTCGAGTACCAGCGTGGGAACGCAAAGTCGCTTATTTCTCTCCCTCATGTATTATTCTCTGCGCACACTCTTTTTACTGTCTTCCTTCGCAGTTGTCCATGCTGGCTCAGTCACCAAAGGTAATCAATGCAACCAGGGCGATAACCGTCTCCAGACAGGCACCTATCAGTTTTGGAGCGACTGCACCGCGACTACTTACTGCGCAGACTCTGGCACCTGCCAGCCGAAGGGCTGTAGAAAGGACGACTTTCCTTTTGGCTATGCACAAGGCTCTCATGAAATCCCCGACAAATGTCCCAGGGGTCAATTCTGCCCAGACGAGGGTTCCAGTTGTCAATCCCTTCTCGCTGTCGGCAGTCAATGCCAATTGAACCGTGATGGTGCTCTGTCTCCCTTTTCTTGGCTCTACGTCTGCTCATTTGACTTGCTAGATCAATGCGAGGCACCGCCCAACTTTAGAGAACTGGCAGATACTACTGGCCGAGGTCTCAATTCCAACGGATCAGTCTGTCTCAACAACATCTGCATGTGGGCCAACGTCACCCTTCAGAATCCATGTGTAGTCGAAAATACTGCATACATCGCCTACGAAGTCGGAGGAGAATATATCAATATTGTCTCTCGAGGAAACTGTGCCCCAGGTCTCTACTGCGATTCCGTACAGAAAGTTTGCTTCAACGAGAAGTCTATTGGCGATTCTTGCGATGGCGACAAAGAGTGTGTACCTCGCTTAATGTTTGACGCTCATTTCTGACTTTTTTGCTCCGTTTAGGTGTCAATCTTGGAATTGCCAGGAGGACGGTACCTGCGGAAAACCTGCTGCTGAGCCTCGCCACTTTGGTACCTACGCCTACGTTTTGGTTGCTTTGGGTATCTTTGGAGGCAAGTTGTCTTGAGTCGTATCAACATGCTGAACTCATCTTTCCCAAGGTATGTTCGGCACTCTCATCGGACTCTTCTGTTTCCACCGTAAACAAAGAGACTCTGAACGCGAGAAACGCATGCTGTACTGGAAAGAGCAGGTGTGTCAAGTTATCATGTTCCGCAACCGCTGTGCTCATGGCACCACCAGAATGCCTTTCACCAAAACCTCAAGAACATGCGTGAGACAGCCAGACTCTCCATCCTTTCTCTCAATGAAAGGAGTGCCCGGAGCACAATGTACAGCCGTGAAGACACGCAACCTATTTTGCAAAGCAGCACGCAAAAGACGTCTGGATTGCGTAATTACATGGCCCGCGACGACGGCTCTGACTTTGATGATAGCCCAGTGGTGGTGCAGTCGACGAAGAGGGTGCAGGGTGGAAATCGGTTCTGATGTGCTAGATAACTTTAGCGGACCTTTAGTGGACATATTATACCTGGATACTTTCTCTGCTTCCGGATAATTTATGGCGTGTATAATTGGAATGTGCGAGCCCGGGGTTTTCTTTCCTTCCATCACTATGTCTTCAATATCCTCCATGGACACCGTACGGCCGCCTCGGTCTACCTCTCCTGCATCCCCGCCCGCACTTGAAGACGACATTGCTTACAGCAAGACTTGGCTGGCCCATGACGACAAAACCGACAATGACCCCAAAGGCAAGTCGCCGAAAGAGCACCATGCCGATTTCAATGAGCATACCACCAATGCAAACCGCTATTCCTCCACAAGTGACCAAGACGCTGAAACTCGCCGCGTTGAGCAAGTACGTTGGTACTACCGGCTGACTTGCGCTTGTGAACTCACTCGCTGTGATCAATCAGACTCTCCGGCAATGGGAAATCACTGAAAGGCAGCGTCGTAGAGCTGCCAGGGATTCAGGCTCGTCTGGGAATATCGTCGTGCCCTCATCTCTTTTGAACAATGTTACTAGGCGTGCAAGCCAGCTCTGGAGAAACGGAAGCCGGAAACGACATCCTTCCATCGGCGGGAAGCATACTGCTCTCTGTTCAACTGATAACCTTGACGCAGTTCCACTGGAGGATATAGCCGCGAGTCCAACACCAACACCCTCCCCTTCCCCTACACCTTCGCCTTCTATTCCAACTTCTAACCGGGAACGCATCGCCCAAGGTGCCAATTCGGATAACCACAATGCCGCTGAAAACCCGTTTGAGAACCTGAAAACGCCTTCTGCTCTTCAAGCTCTATCACCTTTTGCCGATGCTTACCGAGTAGATACAGAACAGATACGTACAACACCTGATAAACTCGAATCGCACGCAGAGGAAAAACGACATTCGCAGCTACCTCCCCCAATGCCTCTCGATCTTCCTAGACCTAAAACACCACCTCCAGTCGCCATCTCTACTCCGCCCTATGTAACTAGCCCGCCAGATGCAACAGGTCATCCAAAAGACACTGAAGATGATGATGGAAAGTCGACACGGTGGTGGCATGAATGGTTATGTGGATGTAGTGAGGGGCCCGATAGAGGTGGTGATTACCAGGTATGTTCAAATCTGCTTTTCATTTGAACTTGAATAGCTGAAAGGTGATGGTAGGCGGGCCGCACCAATCCCTCTGAATGAATCTTTCGCATTCAATATTCAATTTTTCTCAGAGAACCATCTTGTTGCAAGGGACACATTGTTAATTCACCTAATCACTGAACATACATTTACTTGATCATAATCTCTCGCCTTTTTAGTTTTGTTCGCTCCTGATGACTTTAGGGAGTTCCAAGCAATATTGGACCTTGGCATTATATCCTACTCCCATTCCTGATTCATAGGGCAGTCTAGTACATCCAGCATCCCGGATTTCTAATTAAATAAGCTGAACGTCAGAAACGAAATCATGAATGCTCATAGGGTCAGGCTCATATCTGCCGCCAAGCCTGGTATCATGTCGCTTGGGAGTGAAATAGGGGTCATTCATGTCCTGAAGTAGATTGACGGCCGTGGAGATTCGAGATTGTTGGAAACTATCTCTAGTAATCAACCCTGTGGAATGAGCATCCAAACTCCGAGCACGACAAAGGATTTGTCTCCCCGCAAGAAATAGGGGAATAGATAGACCATCTATAAGGAAAATGAGGGTCTTTTGTTGCAGGAAATACATTCAGACTTACGGACAAGAATCGATGCCAACACAGAAAACCCTACTACAGAGGGAAGTGCCATCGCAAGAATGTCTTGCTGGGACGTTGGAGGGCTCTGAGAATCTGGAAGACGATGTACAGCCATGCACGATACGAATATAGCACTAACGCCCATCTATTGAACCGCCTGAATAGGGACAAATTAGACGAGAATAAGGTAACAGTAGCTCACAGGACCTTCAATCGAGCAGGCAGAAAAGTGAGAAGAGTTTCAGGTGAGAGAAAAAAGATGTTCTCCTTACCGAAATGCCCGCATAACAACGCTTGTTTCCAGCCCTTGATCTGAGGCACGTATTTGTACAAGACCAATATAGCAGGAAATCTGCGTAGGACTAGGACGCCGACAGAGAAAACAACTAACCTCCATGGACTTACGCCAATGGCTGGTGAGGAAAAGTCATTCCAAGGAAGCCAAGCACCAATGTAGAAAAAGCAACCACAGTTCAAAATGTACCCGATCACGGCAGCGAAGGATTGGCCTCTGACATGTTTCTTAAATTCACCGCTCCAGGAGATAGCACAGCCTAAAGAATATGAGTGTGGTGTGGACGAAAGGACAGATTATCCTCTGTTACTTACCGGCTGCGAAGACGGCGAGAAGATCGTCAGCTCCGATCGTATAGACGACGCCCATAACAAGAAGAGGAACCGAGATAAATTGCGCCACGTGTCCGTCTTGGTCAACTAACCCCTTGGCAACCGAAAATCGCAGGACTTGCGAGATGAGCCAGCCTGAGGTCCAGTCAGCGTTAGGTAACCCATCGGGTGTTCAGCTTGCCTATGACAGCACCGACAAATGTTCCAAAAATGACTTGGTCTGGATCACTGAGATTCATACTGGATTTTTAAAAATATTTCACTTACAAAGTACTCCTGTGAGAATCCAGTCTCGAAGATCGCTCGAGGGACCTGATCCCAGTGTCAGAGATAAACTGAGGAAGAGACAGGCAAGGCCATCATTGGCAGCGGATTCTGTCAAGTGTCAAATTCAAATGAAGGAATACGAAAAAATTCCCTGACCTGCTAATAGTATATGTCTGATTTTTTCTGGCACATTATTTGTCGCAAATTTCCCGCCTCACGAACATGGTTTCAGGAGGGTATGTGTCCAGAGAGAAGAGGACGAATCACACCTATGATAGCAGCACTAATAATGGGATCTGTAGGCGTCAAACATGCTGCAAGCACAAGGCAAGTAACGTATCCAAAGCTACCGAAGAGAATCTTTAAAAGCACTGGAACAGCGGAATCAAAGGTCAAAGATTGGGTCAATGGAACAGAGTCAATTCAGACTTACCGGCTACAATGAACCACCCTATTGTCATGGTAGGGATTACTAGTGTCATGAATCCTCTAATATCGGTGTACATATACTTCTCTGGCAAGTCGACACCGGCAGCAAACAAATCCAACACGAGGACTATGCGCATGACTTCAAAAGTGACAGGATTAGAGTCCATGGTCCAGGAGCGAGGATCAAAGATCCCAGTACAAAGGGGGCCCATGAGAGTACCAAACAAGGTCCCAATGACAACTTCGCTCATGCAGACCTATTGAGCGTATTGCCTCAGAGTGATGTTAAAGAATCCTGTTGGAGAGCACCTTTTCTCTGACAAACAATGAGAACAGGGAAATCTTAGAAATATCCGATTAGACAAGCATAGAGACAAATGAATGATGAATTAAATTACCAGCACGACAAAGCCCCCGATGACCATAGACGCAATGCCGACGGGGTTCACCTGAAGAGCTTGTCTTCTTACATGAACCATGACCATGGAAGCACTGGGCTTACTTCAAATAAGTCTGACATTGAAGGAGGACTGGGGCAGAGCCATTGCTTTGCAATATTGAAGAGCAGAAGAGAGGCCATGTACTCAGGTCCCTCACGCTGGCGGGGTCTTCTACATTCTTGTCCTTTTTTTAAAAAAAAAAAAAATCAACAATCATTCATGAAAGGAAAAAGCTCCTGGGTTGGACTCAAGGAAAGCAACAAAATTCTTCAAAGACTCCCTGTTAGGATTCCAATACTTATTAAACCTCCTACAACTGTATAAGATGTGATTCCTTGACTTGATAGGATAATCTCCACATGGGCAAGCCAATGATTCTTTGGGGAAAAATCTAAGCCGATATTCACCTTGGGGCATGATTTGTGATGGCTCCAGTCACTCGCGCACACAGAGAGTTAGAGTGTCCTAGATGATTAAGCCATGAACCGCCTTTTGTATAAGTGGGTATGGTGGGTAGATTATTGTCATCAACCAAGTCTAGGAAGTTCTTCTCTTTATAATCCAACACTTGGAATGGCATTTGCCAGTTGTGAAGAATTGAATCATACTCTTCTTTCTTGCTAAAGTCCCATAATGATTTACATGGGAAAATAGGTTCAATGTTAAACTGTTTGGTTTCTTTGTCAACAGCCAAATGAGAATGCCATTTGGCACTGCTAGGTCTTTTATTAAAGAAAGCTCTAAGATCTTGTGATATAGCAATCAAATGCAGTTGATATGGATGGAAGAATGAGTCAAATATTTGTGTATGGCATCAGTGATTTTTTTTAATTCAACAATTTATTACACAGAGTGCAAGGGCAGGCCATGGTAGCTACGTCATAACTACATACAAAGGAAGCAGACTAACATGAAGAAGTAAACAGGGAGAAAGAAAACAAAAGAGAAAAGAGATAGAGGACAAATTGAAACTAGACTAAAGAAAATATATAATTAATTATGATAACTATTCATGACTGATAAAGGAAAGTAAATGCAAATGCACTCGGGTTGGCTACCAAGAACATGACAAAGTGGCCTAAGGAGTTTCTTTTTGGATTCCAGTATCTGTTAAACCTACCACACTCATGAAGAATATAATGTCTTGATTCGATAGGATATGATCTGTATAGACATTTAAACTCCTCTCTAGAAAAGAATCTAAGTCTATATTCACCAGTTGGAGCATAATTGGTTATTACTCTTGAAGCATGTGCACACAGAGAATTCGAATGGCTAAAGACTTTGAGCCAAGACCCTCCTTTGACATAGGATGGTTCAATGATATTGTTGTTGTCATTGAGTAAGTTGAGGAATTGTTTCCCCTTGAGGTCTGAAGCTTGGAATGTCATTTTCCAAACATTTAGGATGTTATCACATTCACTTTTCTTGCTAAAGTCCCAAGATGTTTTGCAAGAAAAGAGCAGAGAGAGATTGAAGACCTTTGATTCTTTGTCAACCATTTTGTGGAGAGACCAATCGAGATGGCTGGGACATTCCCAGAATTCAATGGAATTGTCTCAATGTTGTAAGAAAAACTTTCAAACTTCAGCAAATATGGCTACTAAATAAACTTGGAAGGGATATAAAGAGAGGTCAAAGATTTTCTTGGCTACATGAATAGAGTTAGTGACGATGATGATCTTGGAAATGCTATCATGATTTGAGGCTTGGTTGATACCACATCTAATAGCAAAGAGCTCTGCTTCAGTACTAGTGATGTGAACCACATGATGGACAGTCTTGGAGATGGGGTTATTGTATGTGTACATATGCAATATAGATGTAGCAATGTTGTTTTTGATGCTGGTATCTATGACAACAATGGTGGTAAAGGGAGAGTTTGACAACTCGATGATCATGTTATTAAGTTGTTGAGTGTGGGTTTTATTGCTATTCTGTTTGCTATGTAGATTAAATACTAATTGATCTGAGAAATTATCAATAACTCTATGACTAGGAGAAAGTTCAGAATGAAGAGGAGTAAAAGAAGGGAAAATTCCATTAAACTTGTTGTCTGTATCTACTAAATGGCTTTTGATAAGAGAACACTGGCATCTACTGAGAGAGTCAAGTGAGGCAGGGTGTTGAGACATGAATGCACTATAGGGCAACTCTATGAGTGATTAGATGAGGTGGTTAGGGGGAAGCAAGTGTGCTCGTAGTTGCAATCTTCCACCAAGCTTCTGGAGATAGAGTTTGATAGGTATAAGTCCTGCAATGGCTTTGATACCGAATGACAGAAAGGTTTTAAAGGCTCCCAAGATCCATATGGCAGCTCTTCTTTGTATTTTTCCTAGTATTTTCAAGTGATATGATATGAGAGCACAATTGTAGAATCATAGCTGAAACCCATATAGTGTGATGGGGAGAATGCAAGTCCTATAGAGAAGGTGTTTTTGTATTGGATTGATGCCTCAGTTTAAATTACTGAGAATCTTCATATACTTGACCATAGACATTGCTTTGTTAGAATAAAAGTTGACATGTTGATGAAATAATAGCTTTCTGTCAAATATAAAACCCAAGTATTTCCACATGTTTTTGGGTCATAGAATGGTGCCTCCAATAGGAGAAAGGTTGAGGGGAGGGAGATTGAAGACATCTTGAGATCTGTTAAAATGAAATACTTCAGTTTTGGAATGCTCTACTATGAGACTGAACTTTTTGAGCAAATTTGAAATAACATTGTAACTACAAAAAAGGTGGCAGTTAGAAATGTAGAATGATTTGCTTTGGGAAATGAAGAGTCCATCATCAACAAACAAAATGATAGAGATGGGAATTTTGAGATTTTTTAAACATTTTTCTAAAATGTAGAGAAGCAGAGAAAGATAAAGTGCTGATAAAATGGGAGAGAGTGCAGAGCCTTGGCCAACACCAACATTAACATCAAATAAAGGGGAAGTAAAACTGTTCCAGAAATAGTTTGTCTTTCTGTCCACAAGATAGTTAGCAAAGAATGAGACAATACAGTTGTTGAACTCCGCTTTCTTCAGAATGAGAGTGAGAAGGCAATGGTTTAGGGATGGGAAGAACTGCATGATATCAAAAGTAAGTGTGCTTGTTGAGAAATTCTTAATCCATCCAGACTGAATGATGTGTGTGAGGGCCATACCCATATCTGTCGTAGATTTGAATTTCAAACCCCCTAGTTGACTCGGGTGAATAAAATTGTTTGACACAGTAAGAAATTGAAGTCTCTCACCGATAACTTTTTCAATTAATTTGCCCAATATATTGAGTAAGATAATTGGCCTGAACAATTTAGGGAAGTCATATGATTGCTTGTTAGGCTTGGGGATAACTACCATCATAAATCTTTTGAAATGAGATGGCCAGAACCCTAGATCAATACAAGTGTTAGTGATGCTGATGATATTGCTTAAACAGCCATCATCTTTGAGAATGGTTTTGAGGTGACCCACAACAACTTATCTAGTCCTGGTGTAAAGGAGTTATTGCAGTTAGCAATGGCACTCTTGAATTCTTCTTTAGAAAATGGAGTCCATGAAGAGGATGACTTGTCAGTGACTTCATCAAGAATGTTAATATCAACTTGACAATGGAGAGCAGTGTTGAATGTTGAGTAGAGTGTGTTCTATAGGTTATTGATGGTTAGACACAGTTGGTTGTTATACTTAATAGTCTCAATGGCTAGTAACTTGCATTTATTGACCCAGCTTATGAGTTTCCAAGGTCCTTGTTGTTTGTTGGTGATTTCTTGGATTTTGAGATTGAAGAAGGACCACTTGGTATTTTTGACCATTTTCTTAAATATCTTCCAGTCTTCAAGGCTTCTAGATGTCCTATAATTCCTCAGGAATCGATTGCATTCCTCAGCTTACCATCTCTTGGAATGTCTTGTGATATTGACTAGCTTCAAATTCTTACCCTATGCATGTTCAGTATTTGAAGCAAGTATGTTGATCACATCTTCTAGTTTGTCGATATCAGATAAGTTAGAGATGTCTAGATTCTTAATAATGGATGAGACATCCTTAATGAACAATGCTTTCTCTTCACTGTTTTTTGTAATAGAGAACTTGGATGAATTAATGTTTTCTTCCATGATAGGAATGGAAACAGTGAGAGGGGCATGGTCAAAGGTGAGTCACCAGTCAGAATGGATCTAGTGGTTGTTGAGTTTGGTCAAACCATTTCACAAGAACATTAAGTTAATAACTGAGTTTGACTTGCCAGTAGTGTCTGAATATCTAGTGGGGACAGAGTTAGTGGGAACTGACAAATCCAAGTTAAATGAATCTGCTATGATAAAAGAATCATTGCTAATAGAAGAATGATGAGGAAAAGATGGATCCCAAATACTGTCTCAAATATTAAAATCACCAGTCATGTGTTGTGGCAACCACTAGACCAGTATTCAATAGCAGCACTAACAATAAATCTCACAGGAGAATATCTAGTGGGGAACACGAGTTGTGTAATTTACAAGAGAACTCGACAGGGAACCACAATAGTATTCTACCAACTATTTATATGACTATCCATAGTCCATGCCATGACTATACATCTGCTATGTGTTCTACTCTAATGTCTATGCCCTGTTCTTATGTCCTATTACTCATCTATCTTGTATCTACTTCAAGGCCAGCATGCTATATATATGTGCCCTGATATTATATTCTAAACCCTACTCTTCATCTCAGTTGTCCATGCATGCACCATATATACACCATAAGGAAACCATGCTATTAACATGTTTCTTGATATCACTCTATCTCTAGACTTTTCTTGATTCTTTTAGACTATAGATCCTTCTAGACCACTTTAGACCACTCTAGGCTCTATGATGTAATGTCATGTGCCCTTTCTCTCTCATTTTTTTTTTTAAATCAATGATTTATTACACGGAGCGCGTAGGCAGGCCGTGGTGGCTATTTTCGTAGCTACGTACATGGAAAGGGAAACGACATGAAGAGAGATAAAGAGAAAAAGAAAAAGAAAAGAAGAAAGGAAAGAGGAAAAAGAATAACTAAATGTCAAGTAAATATGAA
>Ga0157368_1000381_pt1 | contig 20990 bp, 21 predicted proteins | sample AttbisABBM3_FD_113146 | JGI IMG/M metagenome (GOLD analysis project Ga0157368, IMG submission 113146) | Fungus gardens microbial communities from leaf cutter ant in Botucatu, State of São Paulo, Brazil - Atta bisphaerica ABBM3 | ecosystem: Host-associated > Fungi > Mycelium > Unclassified ...
ACCATATTCAGGCCCGACCTTCGCGGCAAACCGATTGTCGTTGTGTCGAACAATGACGGCTGCGTTATCGCGCGATCGGCAGAAGCAAAGCGTTTAGGCGTCAAAATGGCTGCTCCGCTTTTCCAGAACGAGCGTTATTTCCGGCAGAATGGTGTGCATGTGTTCAGCTCCAATTATGAACTGTACGGCGACATGTCAGCGCGCATGATGGCCATACTGGGCGAGATGGCCGCGGGACAGGAAGTATATTCCATTGATGAGTCGTTCCTGGACGTTACCGGGATTGATAACCTCATCCCGTTTGAGGCATTCGGGCAGCAGATGCGCGAGCGCATCCGGCGTGAAACCGGGCTGATTATTGGCGTAGGGTTCGGACCAACGAAGACACTGGCCAAACTGGCTAACCATGCGGCAAAGAAGTGGACGCAGACCGGGGGCGTCGTGGATTTGTCCAGCAGAATCCGGCAGCGAAAACTACTGCACCTGACCGACGTCGGTGATATCTGGGGGATTGGCCCGCGCATTACCAAACGCATGCACCAGCTGGGGATCACAACGGCTCTGCAGCTGGCTGACAGCAACATCAGCATGATACGGAAAAATTTTGACGTTATTGTTGAGCGTACTACTCGCGAACTTAATGGTGAGTCCTGCATTGCACTGGAAGATGCCCCGCCACCAAAGCAGCACATTCTAAACTCGCGATCTTTTGGCGAAAGAGTCATAAAACTGGAAGACATGCAGCAGGCAATCGTGCTGTATGCCACACGTGCGGCGGAAAAACTTAGAGAGCAGAATTCGCGCTGCCGACATATCAGTGTTTCCATCGCCACCGCTCGTCACGGTAATGAACCGCAATATTCGAATACCGCCTCTCGCATCTGTGATTATCCGACGAACGATACCCGCGACATCATTGAATCAGCGCTAAGCGGCCTCAGCACCATCTGGCAGGAGGGTTACCGGTATGCGAAAGCTGGCGTCATGCTGGGAGATTTTTATCAGTCAGGTGTTGCGCAGTTTGACATGTTCAGTGAGCAGCAGCCGCGTGCGAACGCAGACGCGCTAATGGCAGCACTGGACGGTATTAATCGATCCGGGAAAGGAAAAGTCTTTTTCGCGGGGCAGGGTGATCGCGACAGTTCATGGCAGATGAAACGTGAAATGCTGTCACCTCGCTACACAACGAGATTAAAAGATATCCCAAAAATAAAGTAACTCAGTTTTCGCAGTCTTTGCTTCGTGCACCCGACCGCGCTGTTTGTCTATAATTGCAGTCGCAATTAATTCACTAAAAGGAAGATGTGATGAAAACAGGGCTGATTTCACTGGGGTTACTGGCCACCCTGCTTACCGGTTGCGATGCTGACGCGCAGAGCCTTGAGTGGTATAAAGCGCACGATAAGGAGCGCAATGCAAAAGTTGAAGAGTGCAAAAAAGCGTCCGACCCACGCGGCACCGAGGACTGTCGTAACGCCATTAATGCCACTGTACTCGGCGGTTCCTTTACAAAGAGCCCCGCTAAAAGCTGGTAAATCCGACGGGCCGCCGCCAGGCGGTTTTTTTATGCCCTTCCCCTGACGTTCCCGCGCTCCATTGACATTGCGTTACCATAAGGCAACATTTAAATTAAGTATCAATTGGACCTACTATATTCGTACATACAGAATGGAGTTCTCATGTCATATAGCTGCTACTTTCTTCTCAATCGGCGCGAAATGGCCCACCTCAATTGCCCGGGCATCGGTACATTTCCTGCTTTCTCTGGTCAAAAAGAAGGCCGAAATAATCCAGAAAAAGCAAACGTCCCCGACATAGGGCCGATTGTTCGTGGCCGCTATTTTATCGTTGAGCGGCCTACAGGTGGACGATTGGGGCCGTTCAAAGAACGTTTGTTGAAAGATATCTACGGAACGGATCGCTCAACGTGGTTTGGACTCTTTCGTGACGATGGGAAAATTGATGACTACACGTTTGTTCAGGGAGTTAAGCGTGGTAATTTCCGTCTGCACCCCATTGGGCCATTAGGACTGAGTGAAGGCTGCATTACTCTTCAGCACCCCATTCAGTTCAATTACATGCGCGACATGTTCCTGAAATCCGGCCCGACGTTGAACATTCCTGGTAGCCAGCTCAAAGCCTATGGAACGATAAAGGTATACTAACGATGCGCATTATTTTACTGGGTTTACTGTTTGTTCTTTGTGCGATAGCAATCTCAAAGGCTATTGCTGTCATAGTGCCGGTTACATTCTTCTATGCCATCGCCGGTCTTTTCAATATCAGTGGCGATGAAGCAACCATCGACTTTGTACTTACAGCCAATATCATTCTTTCTGTCATTATGTCTTTTATACTGGTGTGGGCGCTGAAAGGTTTGTTCAGAAAACGTTGAGCATGGCTGTATGAGTATCATTGATCAGGAAAGTGACTCTTCTAAAAATCAGATTCTCTTCCTGTACCATCTCCCTACTCGCGGAGTCACTTTTTGAAGACGTCTCAAACGTCTCCAGCCACCAATAAAAAGAACTAAACCGGTTATGAAAATAGTTGCTGCAATGAATGGGCGTCTCAGCCCCAGTTCACTGACGGCCGGAGTACAAAACAATATGATTATGCCCGTCAGCAACGGCAATGCCGGCCTGCATCCCGTTCTCGCTGGCTCCAGTCTGTACTCAGCGTGGCAGCCCGTGCAGACGGTATAATTATCAGGTACGTGTGTACCACAAAATCCACATTTCATTTCCAGACCTGCTCCTTGTGAAAGTCCGGGCAAGGATACATCAATAAAGTATGGTACTGATAATCTCTTTAAGTAACTTCAGGCGCTATCTTCCAAAATAAACACATCATGCCTTTGGTCATCTAAGGGGCCGCTTTGTACCAGAAGCGGACGTTTCCGGCATCTGCATGCACTAAGCCGTGGAGAATAGCTTTCACTGCATAACCATACAGATATACAGGAATTATCAGGGGCATTTGTCAGTATTTCGGACAGGAAAAATACCGAAAACAGCCTTCGGGCTGCAGAACCGCGCTGAGGGCTTTTCAGGCGGGGCATCAGGCACTTTTATGTAAAAAAGACTCTCATGCATACAGTAAATCGTGCATGCTTCATGACACAAATTCACAGGTAGTGAATCCGATTGAATAAGGAATTCAGGACGTGATTGACTTCACCCGTTTTGTCGAACGCTATGAGCAATTTAACGCTTCATTACTCCCTTCTGATAACATCACCGAAAGCCGGATCAATGATTTATATATCCGGGTATACAGGCCAATGGCAGCCCTTGATGAGGTTCTTATTGTCTACCATGGTGGCGGGGTCAACTCTGACGCTGGCTACGACATTCTTGCACGACAGTTGAGTTACGATCTGCCCTTCTGTGTTTGTCTCGTCGATATCCGTGGGCACGGTCGTTCGGTAGGTGTCCGGGGAGAAGCTTCCAGTCCTGTTCAAATCTGGCGTGATGTGGATGTCGTCATTGATTATGTCCGAACCTCTTTTCCTGATGCCAGAATTCACTTGCTTGGGCACTCAAGTGGAGGCGGTATGCTGATAAATTACTTTACCCGATACTCTCTATTGAGGGTTGTTGAAAGCCTGATCTTGCTAGCCCCAGCATTAGGTCCTTTTTCACCTCCTGCTCTGAACCGCGAGTTTTCCTCTCCCTTTGCATCGATAAACCGTTTGAGCTTCATAATCAATGCTATGAGTGCAGGTTTTCTATGTGGACGTCGTGCAGGAGTAAGGCTTAATTTCCCCTGTGAGGTTATTAATGCAAGGCCTGACTTTGTTCAGACATACAGCGTTAATATGGCTAACGCCCTTACCCCTCGTAATCCCGAAAGGCAACTTAAAGAAATCTCTATTCCAGTAACAATCATGCTTGCTGAGCATGATGAACTGTTTGATGTAAGCCGTATGGAAGAATTTTTCAGGAACTGCGGCAATCCGAATGTAAGCAGTCGGGTTGTGGCAGATAGTACACATCTCGATTGTATTTTCGAGTTAACGGATATGGTGAGGGAACACTTCACTGGCCTGACTTCAAGAGCGCAATAGGTCAGTTATGTTCAACGTATTAGAACCACTCAGCTGTCATAAGTGAAATGTCCGCTGCTCGCTCTTAGCGGACATTGGCCTGTGCGTCAGTCCGCTTTGTGCCAGAAGCGGACGTTGCAAAGATGAGATTATGCCCAGTTATGGGGTGCAAAACAGTGAATAACAAAAAAATTGGCTACCAGTGATGTGCACATCAATTGATAGCCATTTTCTCAGCATCTAGGTGCTTAGATTAATCATTCTCTCTAACATTTAGATCGCTGATTATCCATTCTGCTTCATGATCATAGCTATCAGCTAAAACTTTTAAGGTAACAGCGAATCTCTGAAAACCGGCGTTTTCTACTTCCTCTGCTTTTGTTCTGAACTGATCCGCCAATTCTTTTTCAGGTTTACCAGTTGGATCAACCCAATGAGCTCCACGTGAGTTTAAGATTTCTATCCTGTAGCCTTCGCGCATACTATCAGCATCACGATCGTTGAGAGCAGTTGCGACCTCTCGGTTTATCCACAATCCGTCCGAATCGGAGGGTACAGAAATCAAAACTTCACCAACTTTGCTGAGTGCAACGTCCAAGTGACCTGAATCGGTAGAAATTTCCTTAACTTTCTGAAGCCATTCAGTAAAAAATTACCCGCTGAACTTTCCATTTGGTTGGCTTCCTGGAGGGGTATGCCAGTTGTACAAAAGAGTCCATGCATTTGTTGCGATGGATTTCAATTCGTCTGTTTTTTCATTCTCTTTCTGCTCTTCTTTGTCAGAACGGAAAACAAGTTGGATTATCTCGCAAAAAAATTCTGGGTTATTAGCCATCCTATTTTCAAGGAGCTTGGGCTCAGCGCCTTGGCGACCATCGAGCAATGGAAGGTAAGCCCACTCGACCTTTAATAGATCATTCTCATTTACTTTGGGTTCAGTCTGAAGAAATTGGATAAGAGTTGTTATGTTATAACCATCCATGTTGGAGCTAGATTCATTTGTTGAAAGGGCAGCAATCAAAGCGCGGACACACTGATCTATGTCGATTGACTGCTTCGCTTGATGCATCCAGTATAGGCAGTTGATTGCTGCATGTGGTCTGTCATGTTCAATTAGTTTATCAATGGCGTTAGTAAGATCACTTTCACCTTGGTAAGGATTTGCATCAGTGCGGTTCCAGTATTCATCTTCGGAGGCTTGTAGATATTGAGAGACTCGGTTCCATGTTTCCTTATTAAAAGGCAGATAAGCCAAGAATTGGCCTAACTGTCCACGAGTCCAGTCAGACTTATCAAGTTTGTCGCACCACTCCCAACCTTGGAGATAAAAGCGTTTCCAAATAAAAGCGCTTACCAGTGCCTTGCGCTTATTTTCTGTTGTATTCAGGAAATGGGGTAAAAGGATTTTTTCGAACAAATCATTGTCGATAGTGCCGAGTACGCTTCCTATTTGATGGGTTGCACTAACCTGTTCAGCAAACCGCATAACACCTTCCGCACCATCTTGCTGAAGAATTTCTGAAATTGCTGATTCGCGTCTTGTTTCGAGTTTCTTCCTTTGTTCTTCCCAATCACCATTTTTCTCGTAAAGATTAATATCTCGATTTGAAAAAAGGTGCTGATATAAATTGAATGGATTGGTAGGAGCCAGTTGTTCAGCAACATTTTCGATTCGGGTTAGCAGATCATCCGGCAAAGCCCAATTGGCATCAGAGAATCGCCGATGTTTGTTTGAGAATTGATTAAGATGATTCCAGAACAAAACTCGCTGCTCTTCATTAAGCCCGGTAAAATTGTCCGAAGAGAGGACATCAAGAAGGTTTTCGAAAGCAGGAGATGGCAGACTATCAAAATGATCAATCAATAAAGTAAGGCGCTCGGTGTCTTCTCCGGCACTTGTGACGGCAAGCTCAGCATAAAAAGATGTCTGCAACCAGTAATCTTGATTAGTCACGACGCTTTCCCAATCATGGGGGATTATTCGTCGCCAAGAAGGTTTGTGTGACCCACTAGAGGTTTGATGGTGACCGGGTAAAAGTTGGATGAGCAAATTCCAAGCAATTTCAGGCCATTCCTTTAAAATGACTTGGACTGCAACTTGTCGTTTTTCTATGGATGCCAGCGTTTGCGGTAACCACGGTAATAATATAGTGACAAGCGAATTAGATGGCCGGTTAGCCCACTTGCCCCCAGGATCATGGCTGGCAAGTTCAGCTAGTAGAACACAGACGCGTACTAGATATTGCTCATCCCAAGCTAAACCTTCTAGAGCCCATAGCATTCCAGTCAGATAATTGCCACCAGTGATACCATTGCCTTCTTGAGAAAATAACTCATCAAATGCACAGGGCGTATGACGCATTGCCTTCTCAACTGCATCAAGGAACTTTTCGGGAGCGGCTTCAGCTAGAATTGGTAGCAAACCATTCAGGCTACCCCATAAAATCCAGTTTGCATCAGTTAAAATCGTATGTATTGCGACGTTAACGGATGCTTCAGCGTTACCTTGGGAGCAGTTAACGCAAACCTCTGGTCGGCTTCCGATTATGGCTAAACCCTCTGCTATACCTTGCCGTAGAACGGGTGAAAAATTTAACACCTTACCATGAATACTAGCGGCGTAACGCTCCTCAGCAGGTAATTCAAAAATAGGATCTGGCTCCTTGAGAGAGGAAATTGCTAAAGACTTAAACAATTCGAGATTTTGATCAAGAATACGGGATCCCAGAAGACTCCATAGCTCCATTCGATTAGTTACTTTCCAGATACCGTTTTTCAGTGACAAAGGACTGTCTGGGTTATGTAAAATCTCTCGTGCTTTCCTTAGCCATTCGTCATAACTTATACCAAGCAATTGGGTTAGTATATTTAAGTCACACTCATTTTTCTCATTCCATCCCCCAATCAAAACTGCAAGGGCTAAATAAGAGGCATCAGGATGGTTAGTCCAATCGGTTTTAATTGTTTTTTGTAATAATTTTAATTCCTGAGGAATCTCAGCAACAACCCTTTGTTTGAAAACATCTAAGAGATCCTCTGGTATCTTACTTGAAATGATAGTACCAGCATCTTTATTCCAAGTCTGTACGATATCAACTATCCGCGACCAAACCCACTGAGGTTACTGTTGGTGGAATTGAGCTATATGTGAGTGTAACAAGGAAAGGATGACGCCTGATTCATTACCTAGATCGTACCCTAGTAAATGAAAATGGTTCAGAAAGTCATAAAGCTCATCATTTGTTAAATCGTTACCACTATTTGCCGCCTTCAAATGATACTGGATGACCTGCAGTTTCTCGGTACTTTTAGGCGGGCTGAACATAGCCTGCTTTACGTTTCTCAAGAATTCATCAACTGTTTTTGTGTGTCTAGCTTGGTTCAATAACCATTGCACATTATGTGTGTCGGTCGAACTGAGTGGGCCGGTGATTAGCGCAATAATATCCTTTTTCTTGGTAAACACGACAGGATTGTTAAAATCATTCCAGGCAGCCTGTATCACTTCCCCGAATGTCGCATTACCTTGTGTAAATGAAATAGAATGTTTGATTTGCCCTAAGAGCTTCCGTTTTTCATTGCTGTTGACATTTTCTACAACAACTATCAAGTCGTCGGTATCAAAACCATCAATTTTTCCTTGGAGTTTGATATCCACTATTGGCCAGCAAGGAAGACAAGGTGCATTGCCACCTGTTAGCATCAGGGCTACAAAAGACGCTTGGACATGCGCTTCAAAATGAACAGCGCCACCGCCCGTAGAAAAAGGATTGCTCAGTTTTTTTTATTTGTCATTAATAATCACATCCAAATTTTGATTAAGAATAAATTAAAAAGAAGTGCACTCATTCTTCAGAACCTCTTTCAGCTGTATCTTTAAAGACACGGTTATGTTCAGCGTCTGTATAGATTGGCTAGTAATGGTAAGCAATGACTCTCGCTCAAATGATTAGTAAGGTTATATCCAGTATTTTATGTTGACGCAAGATGGTCCCGGTGAATGTCAAAATCTTGTAGGTCTAAGTCACCCAGTAACCTACGAGTGTACAAATTTACATAAGCTTGATGATTCTTACCTTAAGGAGAGCGATGCCTTGCAACCCCACAGACAGCATCACATGGCTAGTGAACCTAATATTTACTATCCCCTGATAGTCGTACTTCTAACTGAATTGATGTTGAACATAAGGTGTCGATGACATTTAGTGGACGCTAGGGGGATGTTGTGTTTGTGACCTGCTCCCTGCACATTAGCACAGAACGTTGTTAACAATGTCCGCTTCTCGCTCATAGCGGACGTTGTGCCGCCAGGCTAACAAGTCTGACAAAATGCTGAAAAGTCAGCTGCAGAACTCCTTATCTCACCGTTCAGTCTCACTCTGAATGATTTTCTGCTGAATATTTCTTACCTTATCAAACAGCTCGTCCAGAGTTTTGCTGGGGATGCCCACTGCCCAAATAATCTCTTAAGGTATATCTGCATTTCAGCTTTCACACGTCCGATCCGCTTTGATGAGAAGGATGACTACCCTGCGTTCATCCTGACCAATGCTACCTACGCAACTGATGAATCCTGCCAGTTCAACCTGCTTCAGCAGGTGGCTGATTGTATACTGGCGCTGGCCCAAATCGGACACCATGATACCGCCTTGCTTCAACGGAACCAGAAGCGTCAGATACTTGCAAAGCGCAGTCCGGGCAGTTTCAGGTTCGGCTTATTCAGCTTATGGGATGGGAAATGGTTATCCTCGTCAATGGCCCCGGAAAGAGAAAAACTGATACAGGGTATTGGCCACACAAACCTGCACTTCGCATGCGACAAACAAAATACATCGCCATCAATTAAATTGTGCACAATTTATTTTTGGCTGAGTCTGGAGTTTTCAGCTGTTGCCGCCGATATTCCTCACACTGATATAAAACCCGGAAAAATGATAAAGGTTCGACGCGACTGGCCAGGGCTTTGATTAACAGATCATCTGGGTAGCAAAAGGGCTTTTAGCATGCGGGAAACACAGTCAGACACCCAACAGAATGTTTGCCTGTCGGGGAGGCGCAGCAGCAGCCCTGACTGAACATCGCAATGCCTGTATCCGAATACACACAGCAGCATTACTTCATAACGAGAAAATATGAAAATATCTACCCGACTGATCGCAGGCTTTGGCCTGCTTATCCTCCTGTTTGTTATCTGCACCGGGACTTCATTGCATGCACTGAACCGGGCCCGTACAGGTATGGACGTTATCGTAAACGTCAAAATGAAAAAGTATCAGATTGCAGAAGACATGCTCGGTGAAATAAGACAGATGGCCATCGATGTGAGAACGCTTGGACTGCTGACTGATCCCGGCGCAATGAAACCTGTATCAGAGCGTATGCAGGAAACGCAGGCGCAGTTTACTGCTAACCGTCAGGCCCTGGGGAGCCTGCTGGAGAAGGACTCACTTCCGGCCGGTCGCACAGCATTTAAAAGGCTGACTGACACGGAAACATCCTTTTTTGCTACCTTCGCCAGGGCCAGCCAGCTCGGTCTGGCCAACCGGGATAAAGAATTTTTTGAGTGTCTCACAAAAGAAGTACAGCCCATACAGGACACAATGCTGAGTGATCTGCTGGTCGTGACCGGAATACAACAGAAAACCAGTACTTCTGAGGTGGCGAAGAACAGTGCTTCAGTATCGCAGTCATCTCTCATCCTGATGTTACTGGCTGGCGCATCCATTATTGTCAGCGTTATTGCCTGTGCTGTCGTTATCAGGGTGCTGATGCGCCAGCTGGGTGGTGAACCCGCGCAGGCTCAGGCGCTGGCATCGGCCATTGCGGCAGGTGACCTGACAACTCCAGTGATACTTCGTCATAACGACTCAACCAGCCTGCTGGCCTCCCTTGACGGCATGCAGGCAAACCTGCGCGGTCTGGTGTCACAAATCAAGGATACCTCTGCCTCCGTTGCGCTTGCCGCCGACGAAATCTCACAGGGTAACACCGAGCTGTCTTCACGCACCGAGCAGCAGGCCGCCGCCCTGCAGGAAACTGCTGCCAGTATGGAGCAGCTTTCAGCCACCGTAAAAAGTAACGCCGCCGGCGCCCGGCAGACGGCCGAGTCGGCACGCGAAACGGCGCAACTGGCCCGCAGCGGTGAGTCTGACGTAAAACATATGTCAGACACCATGCATGATATCTCCGTGAGTGCCACGAAGGTGCGTGACATCACCTCAGTTATCGAGAGCATCGCTTTCCAGACGAACATCCTGGCGCTGAATGCAGCGGTTGAAGCTGCTCGTGCGGGTGAGGAGGGGCGCGGCTTTGCCGTGGTTGCTGGTGAGGTCAGAACGCTGGCGCAGCGCAGCGCTACGGCCGCTAAGGACATTAAGACATTGATTGAGCAGGCCGTTACACAGGTGGAAAGCGGCGTCACAGTGGCGTCATCAACCGGACAGAGCATCCTGAAAATCGTAGATATGGTCGTTGAACTGGCCGAATCGATGGACGAGATTTCCCTGGCCTCCTCTGAGCAGATGCAGGGCATTTCGCAGGTGAGCATTGCCGTGAGCCAGATGGACGGTGTGACGCAGAATAACGCAGCGCTGGTTGAAGAGTCGTCCTCCGCCTCGCAGTCGCTTTCAGAGCAGGCCCATGCCCTGCGAACCATGGTGGGAACATTTAAAGTATGAGTCACGATGCAGACAGCGAACAGGATTCAGTGGAAATGTACAAGACACTTCACGCCCTGAAGGAGGGCGTGGATTTCATGGTAAACCAGCTGATTCGGGGTAGTTACCTGACGACCTCCACCTTTGCCAACAATCTGGTTCATCTGAACAGGGCCTTTGAACCCGTGCAGGCGCTGATGGCGGTGCCCGGCGTCATGGCCATGCTCCTTCGGGAAGACGTCCTGCTTGCCGCCGACCTGATTGCCACCGGCCGGGCGATTGCAATGATGAATAATTTTCTGGTCTGCGTAATCGGTCAGAAGGCTGACGGACTGTAGATGGAAACCGGGACAATGGTTTAAGCAGGTTTTCTGCTTTTAACTTTGCTGCGTGTCGTCAGAGTGTGGCCTCATTCACTAATTTCAGATAACGGTAACCTGATATATTTCTGCCGCTAACTACGCAGACGACCTTACGTCCGCTCAGTTTTTTGCATAACGAAGGACTGCCGCAATTGCAGGTGCTCCAGAAGATTCAATAAAATGGTTGATGGTGTCCCCGCCCTTCAGATGGATATATTAAATCAATGTTATCTGTCGTCATCTTATGCAAAAGTGCAGTTTAAACTTCAGAAAGCACTCCTGGCTGACAACCATCCTGTAGGTCAGGGGGAGCTTTTTCCTCATAGCGGATATGGGCAGACGTGTAAGTCCGCTTTGTGCCAGAAGCGGACGTTGCTTGCATCATGGTATGTTAGTTTACCCGGAGCGGGTAAAGATGTTCACCGCGCCTATGCTTCAGCAACACCTTCCAGAATTTCCAAGGACTAAAGAAATGGCTCGTAAGTATGTTTATGGTGATAAGCCAATCCGTATAACAACCGCTGAGATAGTTGAAAACGAGTTTGCTGGAAAGGCTACGGCTGCTCAGGTCGATGCAATTTTAAAGAAAAGATTTCTACATTACAAAGACAATACTTATTTGAATCTGATAGTTAACGCAGTTAACTGCAATCGTGGTCACTGGAGTTTTAACAGGACTGCCAGACGAACAGATGATGCTACCCATCGCCACCATGGATATGATCGACTTTTCAAGCGCGGAAACGTTTTCGAGGTCTATGATTCCGCACTTCATGGTGTGTTTGAAATTTATGAAGCTTCAGACGGAAAATGGCTAACACGTCCGGTTAAAAGTGAGTTTGAAAAGGCCATAGAAACAGCGTCTCAACTTACCTCAGAACAACGTAGAGAGAAGCTGGCTACAGCCAACACTACGCCAGAAAGGGTCATTATAAAGAGCTATACCTTCAAGCGTAATCCCCTCGTTGTAGCAGAGGTATTAGCCTTAGCTGGAGGTAAGTGTCAAAGCTGCCTACGTGACGCACCATTCAAGCGGGAAGATGGTAGACCGTATCTTGAAGTGCATCATGTGGAGTGGCTTGCTAACGGTGGAGAGGACTCTGTTGAAAATGCTATTGCACTCTGTCCGAACTGTCACCGCGAAGCACACTATGGCGCACTTATATTGAAGCCGGCTAACATTAAGTAGTCTTATTATAGCCCTCAACGTCTGCTCCTCTCTCATAGCGGATCTTACAGCACGTATGTCCGCTTTGTGCCACAAGCGGACATCAGCAAATATAGGAAAAATTGGCCAGTGAGGAGCTATATATGATTGTTTGTCAGCCTGGAATTTTTCCGCTGGAATAAATCCCGGGCCGGGTAATGGTCCAGGCATAGTTTTCCCGATTCACGGGCTCGTAGCCAAACTTTTCATAAAGCCAGGGAGCTGTTGTTGTGAATAGCATGATCCTGCGAAGCTTATCGAATATGGGGTGATTATGGATGCATTCCATAACCCATCTTCCAAGCCCCTCTCCCTGATATTCTTCAAGTATGTAGACATCGCAAAGGTAAGCGAATGTAGCAAAATCCGTTATCAGACGAGCAAAACCTATCTGGTTCCCATTTTGATAAACCCCAAAGTTAAGGCTGTTTTCGATTGACGCAGAGACAGTGTCCTGATGAATATCTTTAGCCCAGGTGGACGTCGTCAGATACCGATGGATAGCCTGCACATCCAGTTTTTCTCTGTCTGTACTTATCAGGTAGTTATTCTTGTGCCATTCATGTTTCTCTGAAATGCTCATTATCATTCCTGCCCAGAGGATTTGGGAAAAACTAATCAATCGTTTTATGAAATCATTGTACTTGTCTGCATCTCTGCAGTTTATCTGGCCCTCATGCTGTTATCCAGGAAGCATCACGTCCGCTGCTCGCTCATAGCGGACCTTTATCTCAATCAGCCTGTCCGCTCTATGCCAGAAGCGGACTTCGAAAACATCACGATTTCATAAGTAAGTAACAGGTCATAACGTGTGTACTTCATTGCCTGCCTTCCATCAACTCAAGCGTCTGCCCATCGGGACTTTGGACATATATTACTCTGGTTCCCTGCATGGGGCCTGACAAGACTGTCTGAGGCTTCCCTGGCGTCTTCCAGCCATAGTCCGATATTTTGCTCAAGAGCGTATCAAGATTCCCGACCATAAACGCAAGGTGAGCGTAGCCTGGGATGTAGGGGGCTGAAGGCTCTTCAGGCTGTTTAATATTATTGTATTGCAGTAATTCAATCTTAATGCCAGCCAGTTCAAGCAAAGCCATTCGTACATCAGCTCCCCTGGCGCCTGTTACTTCATCAATAATAGGTCCAGACATTTTTCCTTCGCGTAATAACTTTCCTCCAAGAATATCAGTCCAGAAGAATAATGATTTCTCAATATCTTTAACTGAAAAACCGACGTGATTAACACTCAAGATCATGAGATTGCCATCTCCTGTTGATTAAATGCGATTTCGTTACAAGCCTGTATCTATCATAGAAAAACTGCGAGTGTCCGCTTCTCGCTCATAATTTGCATTAAGTATTTTTCCATATAAGGTTACTTACTACCGGGAAAAGCACATTAGAGCATAAGTAACCTTCTAACAGATTGGTTAATCAGAAGCATGCCTTCGGATTGCTTCAAGCCCAACCTGCTGTCCATAAGAAAGCTCCAGAGTATTACCATCAGGGTCTGCGAAGAAAACGTAATAACCCACAGGTTCTCCGGCATCTTCAGGCTCTTTGCGTAACACGCCCTCGGCTCGGGCCATACCTGTTTTCCTATCAATTTCTTCGCGGTCGGCACAGGCAACGCCCAGATGACCGAAATGACCCAACGGGGTATCAGTCACTTTGTCTGCTTGAACTAAAACCAGCGAAAATGGGCGGGTGTGATCGCTTAGCCATGCCACTTTACGGGTATCTGGAACATCAGGTTCGCGCCGGTGGACAACAGACATACCTGCATAGCGCTCATAAAACGCAATACTTTTATCTAATTCTTTTACGACAAAAGCGACGTGCGTAAAACCAACGTCTATCTCTTTCATATCTCTGATTTACCTATTCCGAACCAAAAGCTTTACTCTAAAACCTGAAGTACACTTCAGGTCAAGATATTAAACTTCCCGCTATCTACCAGATGTGAATGTCCGCTTTTCGCTCGAAGCAGACCTTCCGCTCAGTCAGATTGTCCACTTTGTGCCAGAAGCGGACATTGCGATCATCATGGTGCGTGAATGAGTGAAAGCAGATTAATTTGGGCACCTGGTGAAGCTAAAAACCTGTTCAAGCTTTTAGCCGAATCATCTCGAGGAAGGATACAGCTCATATGAAGGTTATTGAAAGTGGCATTCGTGACGTAAAACAAGGTGAAAATGTGAAAGTAATCACGCCGGTAAACATCTATGAGTGTGAACTGGGCGATGATGTTTTTGTAGGGCCATTTGTAGAGATACAAAAGGGATGCGTTATAGGCGACAGAACCCGAGTACAGTCTCACACTTTTATCTGTGAAAATGTTACCTTGGGTAAGGACTGTTTTATAGGCCATGGCGTAACCTTTGCTAACGACCTGTTTAAGAATGGCGGTCCTGATGCTTCTGCAGAAAGCTGGATACATATCGTATTAGGTAACGCGGTAACCGTGGGGAGTGGAGCAACTATCTTAACAACTGACATTTGCAGTGGTGCGGTGATTGGTGCAGGTAGCGTGGTTACAAAGCCTGTGTTAATTAAAGGGGTGTATGCTGGCAATCCAGCCAGACTTTTGAGAGAGCTCTAAGCTTTATCTCTGAAAATTTTTAGCCCAAACTTATCGCCATCGCAGGTCGTTAAGGTAGGCTTCTCGCCAAAGCGGCTCTCAAAGCCGCTGGATAGGTGATGGGCTGAGGAACTTACCTGTCAGTGATTATGATCCCTCAAAAAAACTGTCAGCACATCTTTCGGCGGAACACCTTCGCACTCAGAAATTAACCAGCCTACAGCCCCACGGTGGTAAGTTCCATGAAAAAGCATGTGATTTAGCATATCTGTAGCAGTCATTTGTCCCTCACCACCATCGACAAAGCTGAACTTAATAGTTTCTCTTAAATCAGCAGGAGACATTGAGCTTACGCGCCGGATATACCAGTTTGTACAGTCGTCCATTTTGATCTCAAGCTCATCTACTGAGGGTGTTTCAGGGGTGTTTAGGGCAGTGTAACCATGCTGCTGACCCGAAATATTTGCTCTAAAAATCATGTCTACCACATGAATATGGTTCATCAGTCTTAGCATCAGATGACGCTTTTCTGCATAAGCAGATTCGCTGATACCTTTAACTGCTTTTAGCGTTTCAGCATCAATCCAGCGCTTGAATTTCAAGAGTGTAACCAGTGTGCTCTTGTCCATGAATTTTTTCCTGATTTGCCAGTTTCGATAGCATATCAATTATGTAGGTTATGTAGCAGGGGTTCTAATTCAAAAAGTATAAGCATAAACAAGGTCTGCTATTCGCTCTTAGCGGACGCTCATCACCTGCAACCAATGCGCGCCTTTGAAACACCCTTCCTGATTGACATCAAATACCACTGCTCACCCGTTCCCCGCCGTGCGCGGGACATTCGGTCTGCTCTTCATGTGCGTGCGCTTTCCGATAGCAGGGCATATCTCACAGGTGCAATTGTGGACAAAAAAATTTCAGCACCAGAGAAAACAGCTTCCATTAAGCGAGCTTATGATCTGCACCTCTGACCAAAACCAAGCTCATAACAAACAGTGTTAGAACAAAAGGGATGAACATGGCGGGATCACCATAAACTGCAGCCGCCAAAGCTGCTCCGGCAGATAATGCAATACTTGAGACACCATCCAGCAATGCAATTTTATTGTCATTTTCGGCAGATGCAATTACGGTATCTATCCCCGCGCCGTAAAACATTTCTAATAGCGTAACGCCAACTACAATCAGCAGCAGTCCGGACAGTTCTGTAAACTGCAGAAACCAAGGTATAAACAATAAAATACAGAATGCCGTCGAAAAAAGAAGAGCATTAATCACACCAAGTTTTTCGGTGAAATACTTATAAACGGGGATTTGACCAAGAATAATGACGCTGGTATTGAATAACATGATGGGCCCAACTAACTCTTTTTTTCCAGACTGGACCAGTTCCAGAGGAACGATTGTCTCAAAAGTGTAATACAGCATGGCAAACACAATGCTAAGGGTTGCTACTACGGCAGACTCCCTGCTAAGCACTCCGGCCAGATGCGGTAATCCAAAAGATTTCCCTGGAGACCTTTTGCACCGGGCTAGGCCAGCGGCCATCAACACACCAACGGTGTAAAGTACGATCAGAATAAGCAGAGCAGGGCGAAACGGAATATGGAAAAAGACCAAGGCACTGATAACCAGTGGCGATACTGCAGCACCAACGTTACTGAGCGTCATTCGGGCTGAAAAACTTTCACTGATATTATCAGAAGTTGCCCGAACATAAATCTTAGAGGCCGTAGAGAAAAATGATGACGCCAGGCCATTCGCCAGCATCACAGCCATACAGATGATAAATCCCTGCCCGGTAAATAGAACTGCTAATGATATAAGTTTAAAAAACAAGGAAAAAAATATTGTATTCTTAACGTCGAGGCGATTAGCAAGAGGAATAATAAGAAAATACGAAAGTGAAAATGACCAAAATTTCATTGTGCCTAGGTACAGAATATCTTTTGCACTTAGGCTATTGCCTGCCAGATAGAGCAGAGCTAGGGGCATCAGAAGTGTAGAACCAATAGAGTTAAACAAAAAGCACAAATTGATATTACGACTTTTACGTTCAAAAAGATGTCGGTAAACTTTCATTTCTAAAGCTCCATTAAAACAAACAGCACCGTCACGGTGCTGTTTGTTTTAGTTCAGTTTCCAAAGCTTGCAGATATCTTCATAGATAGTCTGCCCGGCTTCGGTAAATCGTCCGTGCTCTTTTACTATTTCATATGTATCATTTAGTTTTTTAAACGCGACCGAGAATCTTTCCTTACATTCTTCGACATATTCACTGGTTCCACGCTTAATTATCCTATCAAAAACATAGCAGATTCGCGAAAGAACGAATAATGCATGAAATATTCCGATCATTGGTCTGTTATCCACGCGTAAGGGTGCAACAAACGTATCGTTTGGATTGTTGATAACCAGTTCATCGAATGAATTTATAATATTGAGTGCAGTGTGCCCACACTCATGGGCGAGAATATCAATATAGTAAGGCACGGTATGTTCTTCATGAACATACGTAAACATCATTCCCCACATATAAAAGTTAGTTCCGGAACGCATGAAACGAGAACCGTCACTGGTTTCACGAGTGAGATGTACTGAATGTATAAACGTGTTTATCTCTTCATAGGCATCAGGAACATTTTCTTTAATTACATCAAGAGCTTGAACAACCTTTCCTGCTTCGATTGCAGCAAGGTTTTTGTCATCACAAAAACCGAAACCAAGTTCTTTATCATCATGGATGATCTTTAATATCATTTCCTTGTCAAAAGATTTATCACTTGATGTTAGTGGTGAGACAACAATGCCTTCTGGAACAGGAATTGACTCTATATATTTTAAATATTTTATTGCTGAATCATGATCCTCGGACTCAGCCGACTTAGCGGCAAGATAGTGTGCTGCACACATTTGCCATGAAAGAGGCGGGGACTTTTTAACACCGTCCAGTTCATAGAAATCTATGAGATAGTCGACAGATTCGTGCAGGCTTTCAGTGAAAAACTTTCTGGCAGCTTTGTGATCATAATCTGGGGAAGCGATATTCAACATAATAATCTCCACAAAAAAATCACGCTCCAGTGAGCGTGATTTTCCAAATCTACTTGTCAGTAATTACTTGCTGAATGACCAGCCAGACAGTGGGGATTTGATTTTCAGCAGTTTTGATGATTCAACTTTTTTCATTTCACTTTCCTTTTAAAATTAAAGTTAACATTCTAAAAACATTCTGTCCCGGAACAATTAACAATTAACAAAAAGTATCTTACCGCTACAATACCCTCTTTGAAAAAAAGCTAAAAATTCTGCTTTAAAACACTCCCGCCATTTTTAATTCTATAAGCAAGATCCTATCAAGAACTTTATTAGCTTAATTTTTCACCAGAGGGAGTGGATAGGATAGTTTTCCTAATGTTTTTTCACGAGGCCCTGTTTCACCTGCATCTGAAAGATACGATATACGGTCATTTTGTGACCGCCTGTTGTCTGTGCGCGGATACTGCTGCTGCTGCGGTTTTATCCACAGAGTTACTGACCGGATATGCACCAGGGCTGTGGACAGAATGAAATAAGATACCCTCTTAACTTGCAAGCGGAGAGCAGGATTAAAAAGGCCATTTTCGAGGGACAGGGAAAAGTGAAGGTCTGCTTTGAGCGAAAAGCGGACGTCAAAATCATGGCGATGGAGATGGAGATGTTATGCCACATTAGACCTAACATCCCTGTTGCGCAGTGCTTCGACTGGCAACATAGCAAGGCGTCACTTACTATCTTAAATCTATGGATATGAACCTTCTTGGCTTTATGCCAGTGCTTCTCCCTGTAGCACTGTCACCGGGAGCAAGCTTCACTCTTGTTATGAGCAGTGCTATTGCTGGCGGTCGTAAGGGACTGCTCAGAACTCTTGCTGGGACAGCTTTGGGCATATACACCCATGCCGTTCTTATCGGGCTTGGTATAACCGCAGTGATCATATCCTCTCCGGCAACGTTTGCTGTGTTGAAAATTTCAGGGACCGTTTATCTTCTCTGGTTAGGAACAATGCTCATTCGCAGCGGTATAAGGGCAGGCCATCGAGACCTTACTGATACAAAGCATTCGGTAACGCTGAGAGAGGCGTGGATAGCTAACGTCTTAAACCCCAAGGCCATCATTTTTTACCTGACAGTTGTTTCACAGTTCGCAGGAAAAGAGGCGGGCATCAGCAACTATCTGACGCTGGCATCAGTACATATAGCGGTCATGTGCGTGTGGCTTTTAGTTGTCAGTCGAACGCTGGTCTTTTCAGTAAAAAAAACCGATCCCTTATTGCTTAAAAAATACGTCAATATTGCTGGCGGGATACTGCTTATTGCCTTTTCCGTACACGCTTTTGTCCATTAATAAAGCGGCTCACTGCCTCGCTTTAACATAAGAGTTCTTGCCCCCTCTGAAAGGTCCTCAGCACGATTCTGGCTTATGCGGGCCTGATCACTGTCCAAAACACTGAAAACGCCCCTGATGATTTGTGCACGGCCGCATGGCTATGCACTAAAGGTGAATGATGGCCGGTCAAGACCTTGTATAAGGGTCAATACGATCTGTATGTGGCGTTACCAGTAAATGACATACTTTTCACATAAAATTACAGTACAGCGTGGCAGGTAATAGAATCCTCAAAAAGTCTCCACTTATAGTTAGTATGTTGTGATGACAGTTCAAATTTCTCTGAGAAAATCACATGATAAATCGTCGTCGGTTTATTGCATTGTCGGCATCAGCTTTGATGGCCATTCGGACCGGAAACGCTTTGGCCAAAAATCCCCTTGCTCCGGGAGCATTTCCATCAGGGGAGAGACTTTCCGGTAACTGGGATGATATGGGACTATGGCAGGGAGTCCCCCCCGGGGGGGGAGGACCAGCCGGAAATGAGCTGCTTTCTGCCACAGGAGGCGTAAGCAATGTCGTCCGTCCTTCGTTGCGTGTATTCCGGCCAGAGCATCCGTCAGGGAAGGCCGTTCTGATAGCCGCAGGGGGCGGTTATAAACGCATCGAAATGGGAAAGGAAGCCTGGCCTGCTGCCCGGTGGCTGACGCGGCTGGGTTATACCGCTTATGTACTGACTTATCGTTTGCCTGCAGAAGGCTGGCATGACGGCAGTATGGTCGCCCTGCAGGATGCCCAGCGGGCGTTACGGATTGTTCGCAGTCGCGAAAAAAACGTCAGCGTTCTGGGTTTTTCAGCAGGCGGGCACCTGATGGGCATGGCGACGACCCGGATAGATGTCAGATCGTATCCGGAACAGGATGAACTCGACAGGACTCGCGCTTATGCAGACCGTGCAGCACTGATTTATCCAATTATAACTCTTGAGAGACCCTATACCCATACTTCAACGCATAATGTACTGGTGGGGCCACATGCGAGCGAGAAGGAAAATGCTAAGTGGTCCGTACAGAATTTTGTCACTCCATACACCCCCCCGGTATTCCTGATTCAGGCTGAAGATGATCCCATATCTGATCCACATAACACGCTGATCATGGCGACAGCATGCCAACATGAACATGTGCCCGTGGAGATGTACAGATACGCATCAGGAGGACATGGTTTCGGCATGGGCAGACCCGGAACCCCCACGGTAGAATGGCCGGTGCATTACAGGAGGTGGCTTGGTGAAGTTTAAAAAGCGCTTTGCAAATTCCTTTTTCTGATAAGAGGGGCATGACTTCCCGATTTGCTGTCAAATGCCAAGTAAATGTGGGGCATCAATACGGTCTGTATGTGGCGCTTACCCTCAGTCAATGGTTGCACAACCTTACCTGCACCGTGCTGCCATAGCAGTCGGGCGTAAAGTGGAGCAGGAAGGGGCGACACCGGAAGCCGCACGCGCCGCCGAAGCGGACTGAATGTCCCGCGCACGGCGGGGAACGGGTGAGCAGTTGTGTTTGAGGTCAACCTAAGAGGGTGTTTTGAAGGCGTATAGTGGTTGCAGGTGATGAACGTCCGCTATGAGCGAACAGCAGACGTTTTTTCCGGCGTAATAGTCTTTCGGGATGAAATGTCTGATTTGCTGGATTGCCATAACCGCACTAATCTACGGCATGAAGAAGGGTTCAGGAAGAGTAAAACCGGGCTGGTCAGCATTCTGAGC
>Ga0157368_1000382_pt1 | contig 20978 bp, 16 predicted proteins | sample AttbisABBM3_FD_113146 | JGI IMG/M metagenome (GOLD analysis project Ga0157368, IMG submission 113146) | Fungus gardens microbial communities from leaf cutter ant in Botucatu, State of São Paulo, Brazil - Atta bisphaerica ABBM3 | ecosystem: Host-associated > Fungi > Mycelium > Unclassified ...
ACGCGGGTCTCCAAAACCCGATGTCGTAGGTTCAAATCCTACAGAGCGTGATTCCATTCTTGTTAGATCGAGAATGACACTGAAATAATGGAACAGCAGTCTAAAGTATGAATTTGACCTCCTGTGGATTAGGATTAAAACAAATAGGAGGTCAATAAACAAAATAGATGTTAATTAATCAAAGGTCCAAAAGCGGAGGCAGTTCCAGTCCTTGTCGCAGCGCCCCGGATTTGATCCTTGTTCCTGAGCGATTTCCTTCGCTCGTTGACCGATGGTTTTCTTTAAGTCTTCCACCTTGAGCAGGTGACGCTCGCTTTCTTTCCATTCCTTCGACTCCCTTTCGCTCCTCTTCTTTCTTTTGTGAAGCTTCGAGTGCATCCCAAAGTTCATCTTGGTGCACTTCGTCCATCATCGAACAGAAAATACCCGGGTGGTGCGGAGTTCCATTCAGTGCTTTCATGGCGAAAAACAGAACAAGAGCCTTCGGGTATCAGACTAGCTTAAAAACGTAGTACGTAAGGATAGAGTTCCTTCCTCAAAACCAGTCATCCGAGTGGGGCCCTGCGACATGTGCCATATTTAGGTAGCTTTCGACTGAGACTTTTAGGGATTATTTCCATCTTCCCTTAAGGGATTTAGATAACATCCGGTCGGGAAAGAGCCACTACTTGGCTTGGTTCAATAATTAATTGAAGGAAAATTATATCCCTCTTCGACATCAGATTCTTATCCTCTTTTCCGGGGGAAAGGATGTTTTCTTCTCTACGGCCCAAGGAAAAAGTGGTCTGCTTTATGGAATCTTATTTCAGCAAGGGGTGTCGCTTTCGTTTTCAATAAGGACGTTTAGTAGGAGGTACTTGCCCTTAGAACCATAAGATTGACATTGGCAAGTCGCCTTTTTACATGAAAGGTGGGTAGGGGATCTTAATACTGCCAAAGAGCTCGAGTAGATTCATGAATGTCCTGGAATTTCAGTATGGGCTTAAGAGGTCGAGAGAGTCTTATGCCGCGCAATCTCTTGCCGAATCTATTTATACTATGTTAAATCCATAACCCGAGAACACACATTTGCGAATCCGGCCTAAAGGGGAGGCTCTAATCTACTATCTATTAATCTATTAATAGAACTAGAGCCCATTTTCAGCTTCCCTAGGAGCTAGAGATAGAATGATTTCCGCTGCCGAAAAAAAGTGGGTTTAGCCGGACTACTCTAAAGGGAAACTAAATGTCTTATAGTAAAGAGAGCCCCCTATGGTCGAGTGAGCTGGAGCGCGTCTGGCCTAAGCGGATTTATTAGGCGAGGGTAAAAGTCCTTTTAATTCTAAGGCCGGTGTAAAACGAATCAAAGAAGGTATACCTCGTCCGCAGCCAGAAAATGGTGGGAGAGTGAGAACGAGGAAGCACTAATCCAATTAGCAGCCCTACATCGGAAACTAAGAAGAGAACGAAAAGTTCGCCGATGAAGCTGATTGGGGTAGGTGAAGTACGTGATGGACTTTACCATTACTTGCCAACTTCTCCCGAAAGTGAATACTTATGTAAACCGAAAAGCGCATAATCACTTAAGACAGGGACAGTCTCCTCGACTGATAACCGAGCAATCCCAAAAGGAGACCACATGGCGACCCATCCATAGGACTAATCTACCAAATGAACCCCTCCCTACGCAATGGGCAACGGACTACTTCTTTTTAGAGCTAGGAATCCGGGGTATTTCTAGGGGATTTTGGAAGAATTTATTGCTTATCTGGTTCCATTGATTATGCCGAATACCGAGCTAGGCTGCTCCTGGTCTTCCGTGAGTGAGTTCACTTTCTCCATTTGGTCTAACTGGCACCGCATAAGGAAGTCGGAATGAATGGATTATCGTATTTTATTTAAGAAAAAACTCTGGGCATCTTCCAATATCTGTTCTTGATTATTTGCTCAATGAAGCACCAGTCGGTGTGTGCAGAGGAGGAATATGTTCCCGAAAAAGACAAAGATTCAGCAACTCGTGCATACCTTGTTTTATTTGTGCCATAGGTTGGACGTTAAAAGCACGGAAATTGATAGAGAGAATACAATACCTCAAGGCAGGCAAGGTAAGCCTTAGGCTTAGTTGTTCAAAGAAGAGGTGGACATTCATAATAGAATAGATAATATAAGCTTGAGCCTTCCCTTCACTCGGGCTATGGCTTCGACCGGAAAAGAAGTGGATTTTGAGAGAGACTTTTCTGTGCTGTGGAACCAGCCATTGAAAGCCTTTTTGAATTTCTGGATGTGTGAGCCGCTCACCGAGAACAATCCGTCGAGGGGCATGGTGAAAATGCTAGTTTTCCTTGGGAAATACAACTCTGCTGTGGAGACAGACTCATCTGAATGAAGAAGTGGACAAAGAAATCTATTTCGTTCTATTCTAATTAATCTTAATTATTCTTCTTCTGTGCTAAAACATCTTTCCCGAACACGAACAATCACCGCCCCCATTTCCTAGTTTGGGCTTTTTGGGCCCTCTTTCGTTCGTCGTGATTGCTTTGATTGCTCTGAAAAGACCCCCTCTCACTCAGGGGTAGCGATCAGATCTTCCTGCTTCAGCGGTTACGAATGGCAATTCTTACCACAAAATTAGACATTCCACTTTGAATGCTGTTTTCTTTCGCTTTGTTTGTTTTGGCTTCCATCCCTGAGCTTTAGCCCTTACGAAGAAGAGGCTTTCTCAGATCATATGGGGGAATAAGACCCAACAACCGGTAGTTCAAGAAGCAAACCTAGAAAATGGGAAAAGACTACTTCTTGGACTGTGGCCGACACCAGAGAAGACTAATTAGAGATTTGCTAAGCGAACGAGCCTGAAAGCGCTTCCCCTAGCTTGATCTAAGTCTTTTACATTTGCCTTACTTATATGCTCCTCGTCCCTTGCTTTCTTATTCTTACACCGATTACAGCCGATGAAGCTTTGGACATCGATTCTATTCTCTATAACGAAAACGAAGATTCAAAGTTTCCGGATAGGCCTTCTACTGCGCCATCTCTTACCCTTCCTACCCCTCTCTTTCTTTCCAGTAAGAAAGGAAAATCCTTATAATATGTCGCAGGTCTTAGTTGCGCTATTATAGAATGCTGCGAGAGTGCAAGGTGTCCGGGTAGAGTGAGCTTAGGGGACGTAGCTAAGCCCTTCATGTAGAGGATTCCTAGTTCCTGTTGAGAATCTTGCATTCCTAGTTGCTCATAGACCACTAAGAACTAAGAAATACTAGACTCTAGGCGGCTATTGATATTGAGGGAACGAGTGGCTAGTTCAATATCTACTTGAATTTGTCCCACATTTGCATACTCTTTTCGTGCTTTCTTCTGCCGCGTCCTTACTCTATAAGAGGTGCGTAGTGCGTTCTAAGCAACTAGCAGAGAAGAGGAGTCCGGTCGCCATTAAGACACTTCTCGGAAACCGAGGAAATATCAAATTCCGATCCTGGGTAGGATTCACCATCCGCTAGACATACTACATAAGCCAACAGTAGTATGAATGGGACAGAAAGCATTCTTCGACCTCTACGGGGAAATTCAATGCTCAAGTTGTTATACCAGTCAAGTTTCAATATCTAGTAAGTTTTACGAATTAAGCAGTCTACTTTGACTTTGACCAAGCTGTTTCATTTCAGTAGTGAAAGTCGTTCCAACAGACAAAGACTAGCAGAGCGAATCTTCCATATGAGGACAAGAAAACGCCAGCCTCTCTATAGGCAAATAGAACGAAAGAAGACATTCTCTGGCAGGCACGCAGTCACTCGAGCGAAAAAGTCTTCCCTTCTACTCCTTCTTACCGGTAGTTTATTCCTTTTCCACCGACCTTGGCTATTTGAGCTGCGGGTAACTAAGGCTCCACCCTTTCTTACTTTCTGCCTTTCCTTTCTCATCTCGGCATCGTGGTTCACTCACGAAGGAATAATACTGCTTGGGTGAGGACAACTGGAATCATGCGCATGGCTCCATGTCGGCCTTACGAGTGAAAATGGTTCACAGACCGAGGGCTAAGTGAAAGCTTTCTATCTCAGCATCTACGTGGACTGAGTGGCTAACTATTCTAGTGCATCGAGAAAAATGTATTAATATAAGAATAAGAAGGTCTTTAGAACTGACTTGCTAGAGTAAGGATTTCATCACCTTGTTATCTAACCTAATAAATACCTTGGGCTGCTAACAGAGACTAGTTTCATTAATGCCTTCTTTCTGGGCCCCTCTTTTAGTTATTAAAGACTCGTGACTCATCCCCCTCGAAAAAGATCTGCCTTACAGATCAAATAGTGGCATACAGCGGGTTAATCGCTTCTATCAATAGACTTGGATTCCTAGCCCTGGACCTCTTTTCTTTTGAGACAAGTTAGTTAATTTGCCGAGAGCTCTTGTTCCCCTCACTGGACCGGAGAGAGATAATGCACGATCAAAGGTTGCAAGGCAGAGGTTTCAGAGCTTTTCGATCTATTTAGTAAAAGAAAGTCTCTCACGGATATCCTATTTGTAGATATGGGTCCGTAATTCAATTATTATAATTGGTGGTAATAGTTCCTAAATTTGCCTATCGAACAACAAGTCTTAATGTATCGTCGACTTTCTACTACCAGCTTAGATACATGTACCGGATGAGGCGGAACCCCATACTAAAAATAACAAAGGAAGACCCATGCATCAATCAAGATCTCTATCTATAATATAACATACCTCAGGTTGGATTCAACCACTTAGGATGATGATCTGCAAAACCAAACCCCATGACTTTATGCTCTGCCAGTCTTCCCCTCTTCTAGCTATTCGCATGCGTCGATCAATCATCTTCGGCAAAATGACCAGATAAAGTATGCACCAAGGATCCATTAGATTAAACTAAGTGCATGATAGACCGATTCTTATATCCTTTGAATGTGACCACTGGTTAGATTATGATTATGTAAATGGATCCGATCCATTACCATTAAGTCGGGCCTGTGGACAATGTTTTAATGGATCACCCCTGATGCCTGATGGGCAAAAGAAAAACATGAGCCCAATACGGTACCTCATAGGGCAATCATTGTACTTAGGGTCACTCTCCCATCTGTTATCTTCATTGTATCGATTCAGTCTGGTCGATCAGGAGAGCGAGTGCGAGAGAGATTGAAATAGCTATGCCCAACCTATCCATACGTGCTTGTTGAATCCTATGTATTCCGATAGCGCGGCAACTCGTGTTGTTTATTCCTTTCTTAATCCAGCATCCAGTAGGTCGCTTCATATGGGCATGCCCGAACGCAAAAAAGGCTATCCGAGATACTATTGGGTTCCCTCCCAAGCAAGGCTAGAATCAAAGGAGGAACTCCCGACTCAAATAGGTGTGATATCGAAGTGGACTCAATTGCCCAATCTCTTCTCTTATGCTATTATTTCGTCGAGTACTCAAAACAAGATGAACAAGCGAGAGGAAAGAACCTCACATAAGCAAGCAGTTCGGTCTACTCGCTTTTGGCTTGGGCTTTGCGAATGGAACTTGCATTCTCGAAAAACAGGGCTCGTTCACTTGGCTTCTCACTTCGGAATGCTAGAGGAATGGTTGACCTAACGCATGAACCAACTATCCGAGATTCTGCCTTCCGCTTTGAAAACATTGGGAAGGGGTCGGGGTTTCAGCTGATTGGAAGGTACAAGCGGTTAAGGTCAAGTGGGTTTTGTTAGATACACAATGTCATGGATGGATTTGATAATGGAAGGGAAGGGCTTATGAACCGGGAAGTTACCCCTACATGTGGTAGGGGGCATCAACATAGCGATTGTCGGTTTTTTCAATCTTCTGGAATAGATACAGGAATGAAATCTGAACATGAGCTAGTGCCACCATACTCCTTGGAGGGACTCCTCTTTCGGTATAATAATAAGACTTTTTTTTATTTTTGGTGGGCCTGTAGAACGCTTCTTTATTTTATCGCCGGATTGTCACTTATGAGCAGCTTCTTTCTATTTTCAATTCACGGATCAGACTTGCTGAAAAGAGCAGATGAAATTCTATTGTGGGTGGTTGGCTCAAGAAAAGTGGAATACTAACGAGTGAGGGGAGGCTTTCTTTTGGGTTATCCCGAATGAAATGCTTGTTCACTTTTTTTCTGCCATTTTGTTTTCTATCAGTATCAGAACTCGACTTCAAATGGAAACATTTATCTCAACCGGAAGGATTTTTTCTTTGTCTTTGTCAAGCAGGCACCATAACAGGACTGCAAAAGCACATCGGGCAGCTAGCAGCAGCAGCAAAACAAAAGACGGTTGAATCTTGGTAGTTGTGGTCGTGACAGGCACTCGGGCTGACAGCCATCTTAGTGAGGTAGTATATTTCGTTGAAGTAGCGGGTCTCCCCCATCTGGTACTTCTCGTTCTAGTCAACGAAGGAACAATCTTTCGAGGAATAACCTTTTCTGTAGTTGGACTACCAGGATTATTCAATAGTAGTAGGTTCAGGATCATCCTAAAATACTAATAATAAGCTGGGGCGAGTTACCTCATAGCAAGCAAGCACTGGTGCTACTGGCATGGGCCTCTACCCCTAATGTTAGTAGCGTAGACCGGCCTCGGACAACTAAGTGAACCGGACACGGACAAGGATTTTGGGCTTTCAAGGGTTCCCAAGAGTCTGAGGAATATAGATTAGATATTTTGTTATAACCAGAAAAACTGGATACCTGACAAGAATGGAAAGCTCAACACCCTAAACAAACTTCATCGAGATTGAGATATATTCCCTGCTCCGAAACGGATTCTGCCAGTACGTTACGTTACTAGAATAGGCGGTTGGCAAAGCTAACAGGGATAGGATGCCGCGACAAAAAATCCAGTTGGAGTCTATCGGAGAGCAACTCCAAAGCAAATGGGGCTGATTAGAGAAGGGACTTTTTTATCCTTCACCACTGGTACACTTCTTTGTTCTTGGTTAGCGCTCATTTTTTCCTTGTATACGCTCCTGTGTTCAGTGCCCCCCTTCTTCTCGCAGAAATTGGATATCAGAGTCATGCAGTCCTATTTTCTGGCTGCAAGGCCCGGCCTTATGGTTGCTACCGCTCTCTGCGCTTCTATGTACCATTTCTAGTAAAAATGGATGCAGGGCATATCTACTGACCCGACGAAGCTGACGTAATTCTATCCATAGCTGTCTGTACCGCTACCTCTAGACCTTTTCCTCGCTTTGTCACTATTTGAAGAGGAACTGGCGGAATAATTAGTTTAGTCTGAACGAACCGGAACCACCGAAATCAGACCCGTTGATGTGCCGTCCTCATGTAGTGGTGTCCGTGGTTGCGGTATGATCGGCTGTACCGCCCGCATGCGTGAATCTTTGAAGTCTTTACTGTATTTACGACTATGCTTGGGCCAGTGATCACTATGCCCTAGTTTACTCAGTCGGGAGGTTCACCATTACGAAGTCTGGAAAGAGGGTCCACTGCGCATTTATCGAACAAAGCTTCTTCTCGTCACAATCGTTCAATCAAATTCCGTCAAACCCGGCTTGTTGACCAAGTAAAGCAACTCCAACTGTCACTGCAACAAGTTAGAAGGCAGATTCAATTGCTTCTGCCTTCTAACTTGTAATCTTTCAAGCAAGCAAAGGAGACATCTTTACTTTTGGGAAAGAAGAGTAGGGATGCGGGCTTCACCTTCAATGCCGAGCCATTATCAACAAGCACTCTTGCAAGGCTATATCCTTTCCATTTTACTGGAATGTGGAGGATCGAGAGACCAGACCTCGTTCTTCTGGGGGAATTTTTTCATCAGTGAATGCAATGGAGCTAATAGCCATGATGTTCCCTACAATGTTGTCCAATGTCCAAGCTTTCAGCTTTCCACCGAAATGCTATGGGAAGCTTCGAACAGTCTTGTGAGTAAAGCATTCCGATGTTCCTTTGAAGGAAGGCGATTCAGTTGTTCAAGAACACGCTTTATGAGCTTCAACACAGAATCCCTAGCTAACAAGAACGGATAAGAGAACTGCTTCTGAAAGAAGACTTGTTCGCAGCGAATGGTTCTGTCCTACTTGACTTTTTTATGATTGATCCGAATCTCGTTCACTCTGTGAGATAATGGATCTAACGTTAGGGCTTAGTGACTCCATCTCTCTTGCCGGCTTAGCCAAACTAATTGAACTCGAGTCATTGGCTTCCTTAAGCCATTTCCATACTAAAATAAAAAGAGCTAAATCGGATGGTGACTAGATTCATTCCGCAGCACGAACAGGGTCCGGCCCATTCGGTACAGAAGATTGATGTGTCATCTTTCTCTTTCTAACTCTTGATAACCACGTTCATTTGTTATCAGTAGGGACAGGAGCCCCTCAAACAGTTTCTGTTCTACTTCCTGCCAGTGGAAGAGCATTAGATGAGTCAAGGGGATTTTCAAGCTTTTCTGTTTCTTAGGCAAAAGCGGGATTATTGAATGAAAAGCAACTAGATCAGAAATGGACTCACATCGAATGGAAGGGCCACAGGGAAGATATATTGCTACTAGGGAAGGTAGAAGCAAGAAAACAACCGCCAAAAAGGAATTAGCAATGGGGGATTTCCAAAAAAAAGTCCCAGCGAAGCGGCCTGTAGCTAAGTCAGCTCAAAGTCATTACAAGGCAGGATAGAAGTTTTTCTGATGTTCGCTTAACGCGAAAGAAGCTCTTTACCGGTCAACTTTCTCATAGAAATTCCTGGTGAAGAAGCGAAAGCTGCTCCCTTTCTTCTTACCTGCTACGATGTAGTTTTCTTTGCACTCTCTTTGTTTTGGTCTCTTTCATTCAAGCTTAGGAAAGTCGCCCTTCTTTCCCATGCTGATTCGTAAGTGGCTAATCCATTCCGGATAGAGATCCCGGTTTATTCCTTTTTGCAGGAATGTTGGGCTTTTTGATATCCAGCCCTTTCACCAGAGCTACTTGGGAGACTTCCATGAGCTTTGTTTCCAGGTAGGGTAACTTCTGTTTTCATGTTCACATCTTTTTCTGACTCTTTCATTTCGCCTCCCTCGAAGTCTAAAATATTTAGTGAGACCAGATCAGCCGGAAGCCTTGGTGTGTTAACAAAGCATTCCTTCTAAACTTACCGTTCTATTTCTTTCTTGAGAGTTTAGAAGCAGCTAATCGTATTTTTTTCTTGAAAGCTCATAGCCAAAGGGCACGAAAATTAGCGCCTCAGGAACGAACTCTCTGGGAAGTAGCTTGAACTAAACTACCTATTTACCCGCGGTCAAAAGAGAGATTTCCTGCGCCCCCTTACACACTGACACGCCCTAATAATACCAATTCACAAAGGCCTACTAATACGAATACAAGCACTATATGCGATACGCATTCCCACCAATACCAAAACTAGGCATACTTCAAAGCATACTTCAAAACGCCCATACACGTTAATTTAAAAGACCGGAAGGGGCACCAACTGGGGTCTCATTCCCCAGTAAATAAGGATGTTTCCGTCCTTATTTTATTCCGGATTGCTGAGCACGTAGTGTGATGTGATTCGGGTGTCTAGGGGTCAGAATCTGACGGTAACCTAGATCCTATCTATGGTACTTGTCCGAGGATGATCCTCAAACAGAGCACCTATGACGGTAGATCCGATCCTTTGGTGACGACTATATGTCATAGAACAACCTCTAATCTTTGTTCCCATAGTTTACTATGGTAGCAAAGACCCTGGTTGGAACCCCCCCCACGAACTCATTTATTGAGTTAGTAAAGGAGAGTGGAGAGTGGGAAGTATTTCTTCTTCCATTGGTTCCCTGTGATCTAAACTGGATAACATCATGAAGACATTATTCAATCTAGTTCAAAGGGTCCCTACATTCTCCTGGCGGAGCTTGTTTGAACGAGCTCGACTATTAAAGGGACTTCTTCTTCGAGTCCCCTTGATAGTCTCAGGTGTTCTTTCTAAGGAGGTCGGTCTCGCCGCCGTCTCGTTTGTGCGCGAGGTGATCATCTCCAGTGAGTGCGCCACAGCTGGATAATAAGAGGACATTGGAAAGAAAAAGACCACAGCCATACCGCTAGAGGCACAGAGCCTGCATTATATTTCATTAGTTTGGCCACTCATTTGTACGAGACGGGGGTGAAGTGAATGTGAATCTCCTCTCGTGGTAGCTGGTTTTTTTGAATAGTAAGAGTTGTGAAAGGATGCATTCAATAAGTTAGGATAAGTCCCTTTGTCTCAGTCTCAGGCGCACACGTTTAGGTAAAAAGAACCACAACAAGTTGCGGAATAAGGGTGGTTGTCCAGCTGGGGAAAAGGGTTTTCCAAGACTTATGGCTTTCTCCAACTGGCTCTGCAAGAAAAATGTAACCTCCTTGTGGTTGTTGACCATCGCCAGGGGCCGAGTTAGGCCCTCCCCACTTGCTTTCAACTCTCGTGCGTGTATAGGGTCGCGATTACCTTTTCCATTTCGTCATAGCTAATTAGAGATCGTTGCCCATCACTCAGCGATTTAGGAGTTGGAATAGCTACCATGAGATGGAAGTGGTTCACATCACCTACGTAATTTCTACAATTGCTTTTGACTAGTTAAGTTAAGGAAAAGCGGAATTAAGTAAGGCTATTCTATCTACGTCAATTTGTGATGAAAGCGATTCCTACCTTGGGTCAGGAGCTTAAGAAAATCACTTACCCCGTCAGTTCCTTCGATAGGCCTCCACCACACCTACTACAACTAAAGCACCAAGCCAAGACTTAGCCTAGCTACCACCGAAGCCATAGGCTACATTAACTTAACCATGCTACCATAGTATAGTCACAAGGGAAAGCAAACCACACTAATACCAATTCAGTTTCATGCTCCTTAACCTTGTTCTGTATTCAATTTATTACTCCCTCGGGGGACTTCTCTCCCTTAAAGGACGTTAGCAAGAACAGCTTAGGTACTACGTCGCTTTAGCTTTGCTAATGGAAAGATGCCTACTCAAAGTAATCTATGATAACCTCTAGAGCCCAGCTAAACGCAAAGAGAACAATTTCTTCCTTGCTTAACTAAATCAAAGAGCGGATTCGTGCCATCCTGTTCAACAGTCGAGTTGCAGGAAAGAGATAGCATTCGCTACGTTCAAGCTCAATTCAATTTCCTTACTTATTATTTCCATCGAGAAAGACATTGTTTAGGCGGGTTAGTTCACTCAAAAGAGTAACCGCTTCGCGCCTGGTCTTTTCACGTTGGGCCTTCATCAAATGCGTTAATTTCCCTTTTTAGACCTTTGTTGTGAGCCACCCTCGACCATAGAAAGCAATAACGACCGAGTTTGACGGCGAGTTTCACGTACAGAAAGAGTTGAGAGATATAAGTTTCCCGATTGTCAACTGTTCGTTTCGAACCTATGCCTTTTACTATTCCATTATAGAAATTTAGGAACTAGCGCACGTCATGATCTATATCTATTCGCATCCTACCGCAGTGCCCGAAGAAACGATTATATCGTATAAGATATCTGCCAAGGTGTGCCTTTCCTAAGGCTACCTACTGAATAAGGTAACTATCTTTCTTTTATAAAGACCATGATGAGAGAATTCAGGGTTCCTTCCCCTGGGAGCCAAGTTCCATTGCTGTGTGGTTACTAACCCCCGAGATTGGACACTTTCGTTCTCTAACCTAGGCCTCAGAACAGCACTAATGACAGGAGCTTAGTACTTTTCGATCTTACATTCCATCACAAAGTTCTAGTTCATTCGTAAACAAGGGACGAAGTGGTTTGATTGCCCGGCTGAGACCAAGTCAGCAAGATTCTTTTAGGACGAAAAAGTAAGTGAGTGGGGTGTTAGAACCTCGAGACATCCTCTTTGAGGAGTTACCAGAACCAGAGAAACTACCTCCGACTCTTCCTAGCGAACTGACCTTACCTTTTCATAAAAAGTGGAACAGCCAAGCGCTGTGGAAACTCAGCCTGTGGTACAGGGACAGATAGTTTACGATGACCCAGTCACGTTTTCACAAGCCAGCCATAGGTGGAATAAAACCTCGAGGTGGTATGATGCAATTAAGGAGGATATGAACTCCATGGACAAGAATTGGTTGATTAGAGTTGCCTGAAGGACCCATAGGGTGTAAATTGATAAAGATAAGACCAAGAGGGACTCAAAAGGAAAGATTGAGAGATAGAAGGTCAGGTTGTCGCCAAGGGCTTCACTCTGAAAGAGGGCATCGACTACACTGAGACCTTCTCTCCGGTTTAAGATAAGGACTCACTCAGGATAATCATGGCTTTTGTGGTTTTACTTAGAGCTTTACCCTGGCTCTAATAAAAATAAAGATGTGAAGACGACTTTCCTCAATCTTTGAGGATCTACAAGAGGTGGACCGACCTTTTTTTTGGCTTCTCGCAGCAAGCCTTCTCTTTCCGAAAGAAAGCCATCCGCTTTCATAACTAATAAGGCGTAAAAGAAAGAAGTTTTTGTATTTGTTCTGACTTCCGCTCGCAAAGGAACAAGATCTGGATTTGACTAGGGCGAGCGCAGTTTACTATGCGAGTGAAGAGATTTAAGCGAGCTAATAGCGAGTGGACTTTGCCTCTTTCCTTTCATTAGACTTGCAGTAAAGCTGAACAAGCTTGCACTTGAGCTTGAAGCCTTTTTTTGAATCCGCATTAAAAAATCCCAAAAGCTACAAGAAAGCCGAGACTACAACCGCTACTTGCCCAATAGTACAGCGCCTTCCTCCCTGACTTTACTTTCCTAGCTATCAAACCCCTCTTCAAACCCTTGCCAGAAGAACGAAAGTCTTAAACTGAGAGAGGACTATTGAATCCCACTGCGGAGCTTCCATCGCCTTCACTGCTTGAAAACGGCCCACTTGGCTGACTGAGCCCTCACTTCCTGCGACAGCTAAAAAGGGGCATTTAGGACAACTCTTTTAATGAGCACAACCCACAACGGTAGCTCGGGACAGTTAAGACAAGACGGTTGCAAAGGATCAAGAAAGGCCCAGGCCTACGATTGTTTAGCCTTATAAAGCGCCGGATTGAGATGAGACTTCGGAGGGTGCCCATGGAACTTGACTTATTTGATTCTTCTTTCGTGGAGGCGAAGATGCAATCTGAGATGTAAGGCGTGCAACAGCCTGAGCTTCTGAGATAATAGCGTTCACAGCGGAGGTTTGTAAGAACTCGACTGGTAAGGAGAGGAGTGATGACTTATTTTTTTTTAATAAAACCTTCTCCCGAGCCTGCTAACTACAGATGGTGGGCGTGAGCATATATTAAAAAAATCTCAAGTATTGGCATTGGTACCACCCATGGGAATTCCTCTTTCTCGCCCCACCTTCGGATTCTGCCTTGAGCATTTCGCTACTGAACTATATCTTATGCTAGATCGAGATGATCACACAAAAACCTGGATCGATGAAATAAGCCTTCAAAGGGCTCCCTTCGGGCCTATCTTTTGATAGTCCCTGAACTCGCATTCGTCTTGTCCTTCCTGATTCACCCCATTCGAGATGAGCTAATGAACTTCTGAACTCTTTTCTTTTAGAAGGACAGATACACTTCGTCGCTTTCCTCACTCCTGCGCCTTCAGTAGAAAGATTGAGGTATTTATATCAACGCAACGGCTAGAAAGCGCATACTAGTTCAAACGAGAAGCTTAGAGGACACCCGCGATGACTCTTTTATCAGTTTAAGGCTTCGTTGCCCCGTGAGCTATTTACTTTCTTTCACTATTTCTTCCTTTGATAAAGGCAAGTGCAGATGATAGAAATAGAAGAACGAACAAACAAAGGATTCAGGCACGACTCCAATGCTTGACGGATAGAAGCAATCTTCCCCACTTGATTCAGCTTGAAAGCGGAAAAGAAGCGACTTGAACACTTCCTTCAGCGGGAAGCCCGATGGAATGCTTCACGCCCTAAGAAGGTCAAATATAATCAACGGAATAGTATGAAAGGCAAGCATAAACTTATTTTTCTGCCCGCAGAACTGAAACGTACCTCGCAAAGAGAAGAGGTTGCTTCGCTTCCTAAGAATCATTCCTAAACCTAATAAACTTGCTCACTAGCCTTACTGATACGGGTAACAACCGGCTTAAAGTGAGATTTCAATTCAGTTTATCCTTCGACTGAGAAACTTTCTCTTTTGAAGGGTTCTTACCCACGGATTGCGATCTATAGATTGAGATATGAAGCAGTCTTCTATTGAATAAGTGTACTTTTTGACTTGACTTGAGCAGTGAATTGACTCTTCTTCGATAGCTTTCAAGCGCTGAACCCGATCCAATTCGTTTCGTAGTCGTAGCTTATTGACCTGAGATTCTCATTGAGTGGTTCGTACTTACGACTTGGATTATCAGTTTCGTGGCTCACAAGAAATCGTTATAGTTATATCGAGAAAGAATTATCAAAGCTATATTATCTATTGGATTCTCAGTTAGCTTACCAGAAATCGAACTATCTCGCCGGTCGGATGATCTTCTTCTGTGTCCGTCTTCTTCGGTGCTGTCTTCCCTGCATTGATCCATTGTGTTAGCCGGCGAGAGTGGGCATGCTCTCATCGCTTCCGTGCTCCTAGTTTGCCATTGAGGAGCGTTCTGGGGACCATGGGCGAGAGTAAGACCAGGTACGAGAGGTTCAAAGACACTCGACTGAAAGGAGTTGGTAACTCGACCATAGGGAGAGGGAAGGTGTAATTGAGTAGAGAAGAGGAACCTGTTGCCAGAGGAGGCTATGGAATAGTTGCCAGTGATTGCTTTGGCAAGCTAACTGAAGGATCGAGGCAATGAGATTGTCCTGTTTCCTAATATACCTATTCTAAGTGATGGCTTCCCCTGTGACTTGCTTTCTTAGCCGCTTGCTTCCGTGAAGAATGTTCCATTGATTGGACCGTACCCATTAGCCTAGCGACTACTGAAGAAAACCAGGCAATATCAATGGAAGACCAGAAAGACTAAAAAAAGCAAATATTCATGGTTGAGTGCCGGTTCCTACTATTATGCCTATGATAGTTCCAGTTCAGGTTGTGCCAATAAAACTATTCCGAGTGCGACACCTGCTCATAGGTAATCCATACGCCAGCTCAGCTCGAGTGACTTGTTCCATAAGGAGGCAATGCACATTGTGGCGGTGGTGCCTGTTCTGCTATGGTTGAGTGTTTGTTCATTCTATATATAGGCAAATTAAATTGTTCAATAGCTGTCTATTGGTGCTACTTGATGTGCTCTTTTCATGGTTCCTTGCCTTTGAAAGCCTGCCAGAAAGCTTCCCTTTCGTCCGCTCCATACCAGGTTTGTTTAGCATGGCAGCTGCGAAGGAGACCCACATGCCCACTTCTCCATTCGATTTGACAGTGATTGACATGATCCTCACTTCTCTTATGATAGAATCTTTTTTCTGTCTTTACATAAGAGAGAAGTGTTTGCTGGGCCTGCCCATGTGTGTCTTGTTTCGTTTCGAGATTGGCTTCAGCCTTATGCTTAACACAGGGGAAAAGTAGACGCTCTGTTTACAGAGGTCGATCATTCTGAAAGGCTAATTCGCAATAGACGGGTTGGCAAGACAAGAAATCGAATGCAAGCTGTAGCTAGTGGGATAGATTAACTATGAATCTTTCTCTAGACTAGCAATTCTGCATTGCCCTTTCGTGTCGTGCTAGCCCTTGGAAGGCCCTCGTACTCTAATGACATTGCCGCTTTGCTGGATGAGAGAAAGAACCGTTTCGCAAATTCCGCACCCCCATTACATTATCTGAGATGAGTGATTTTTGATAAGATATTTATACACCCATCTGAGATAATGCATGTTCGTAGACCTTGGCCACCTGCTCGTCGGCGATTTCAAGTCAAAGCTAAAGCAGTGCTTATCGCCACTGAGTATCCTCCACCAGCTGGATCCGGTCCAATGCAATCCATTTGTCTCTCGAGGACCATCTCAACCTCAACTTTTGCTATCAAGGTAAAAAAGCCTTTTGTTCTCTCCTTCCAGGGCGCTTTCCAATGCTGCATCCGAAGCAAAACCTCCTAAGCATTCTACTTGTCCCTCTTCAAAGGCGGATCTCTCCCAATCAAACGAACTCCTTCTCTATCTCTCGGATCCGATCCCAGCTCGCCCCGCCTGTCTTAACATCATTGTTCTGCTGTATCAATCTTTTGATTACGAGCGCAGGCGAAGTCGAACAGAACCAAGCAAGCCCTGACACTGGTGCAGCAGGCAATGCGTCGTCCTCTTGTCCATCTCTGTCAAGCAGAAGCTAAGCAGCCGGTCCCACCCATCTCATAGTTTTGATCGAAACGCTGGCTAACCATCCAACTCAATGCAATCTATTCCCTCTGGTTCTCAAATGTCATCCACCGGCGGAAGCATCTGAACCTAGTATTCCATCTCCTCCATCGGAGCCTTTTTAATAAGGTGCCCCCTCCCGCTGCATTGGAGCGAGTTTACGAGCTGATAAGGGGCTCTTCCTTCTGCCCTCATCCCTTTTCATTTCCTTTTATCTTTCCTGTGCTTTGTGTACTGCTAAAATGCTAGGATTTGAATTCGCCCTTTCCTGAAAGAGAGTTTTCTTTATCCTAGACCAAACTCCTAACCAAATGGCAAAAAGTCTTTTACTTTGAGCAAATAAGAGGTCCCATGTACTGCCTTTGACTTCCCTCTTTGATTCAGCTATATTCCTATGTACTTCCTTTTGTATAGACTTGTACTGGTAGAATTAGTAAGCATTTGAGATCCTCGGAGGCGCCTTCAACCTGGCGGTTCCCTTCGTCACCCTTAGCATAGAAAAGAAGATCCTCATCAGTCCTGCTTGCTCCATCTAGGACAGCTCCTATCCTGAGATACTCCTCAGTCGAGCAGCATTCCTTATAATCTTCTCATTATAGAGATGGGGGATAGGAAGTAGGAAGCTTTCTCAAGCACCTTCCATAGCTTCTTCCAATGAGAGTGAGGCCTATGTGGAAGAAAGAAGTCAAGCTGCACGCAATCCACAACCAAGAAAAGCCACTCAAGGGCAGAGGGATCTTGCTCGTCAACGTCCGTTGCCGATCCGGTCATCAATCTCGGAGTCATCAACATCTGCTTTTCTTCGGGACAAGAATGGTTATATCCTGGCAGTGAGCTTCTCGTACCTGTCGTCCAATCCATTAGCGTCCAGCCATTACGAAGAGAGCCTTGGGGCATCCGCTTAAACCCTAGGCTTGGAGCCTTACAACTTTATCAGCTCAAGCAATTTTGACCTTATACTGAAGCGCATTCACTCATAGGACGACCATCATGTACTTGTACTCAAGTGACGATGAACACTGAACCTAACAGCCGAGGAGACGATCTCCGGTACCCATGAAGAGTAGATTACCAATTCTGTCACCGCTCCGTGGGCTTTTATGATTACACTACTCACGAATCTATCTATCCAACCAATTTCTTACTGAACTTTACTTGTCTCCGATTGCCATGCTGCGCTTTTCGCTCCTTATCCCGTACAGAACGAAGTGAATCTTATTTAAACATTCATTGCTATGGGCCCTCTTATTGCATGGGGTGGATCCTACTAATGCAATGTTTTCTCCGTGTAGGAAGGCATTTTGAACATCTAGCTGGTATAGGGACCACTTCTTTGATGCAGCAATAGCCAGTAAAGTCCTAATCTTCACAAACTGAAGTTAAGGTTTCCTCCAAATCTATCCAATATTTATTCTTGAGCAAAGCCTGGAACAGGACGATAGGAATAATAGCCTACCTCAGGCATGTTGTCTGGAACTGGATCATGGCTTGAGTCTGGAGAGGGAGAAGCGTTGGTTTACTGATCTCTTTCAGGTCCTGGCTGAGCTTCAACAAGATCTGGTGTTAGACGAAGTTTCTTTCTGGTATACACTATGGTTGATAGTGTATGAGTCACAGGCTTCTCTGGCTGATATATATGAGTTATAATTCACAGTGATACTCTCCGGGGGCAAACAAAACTAGACTAATCAGTGTAGGAGAAGTTGAAGTGGAAGCAGTGGAGGCAGAAGGTCGCAAATCGCCACTCACCCGGATTGTTCTTCTTGGATTGGGTTCAATGGATCGAATCTGATCAACCATTTAGTTGGAATGGATCCTAAACCCATACCCATAACGTTGGAGGGGGATAGCTACTACTATATTTTATTTTATATGAAACTTCAATCTGTTTTCAAGGTAGACCTTTTGCCCGGAGTAGCCATTCTCCCTTTTATTGAGGCTTTTGACCAGATAGCTTCGGGAATGAACCGGAAAATCTTTCCAAATGAATGGATTTCCGCTACTTTATCTGTCGAATCAGGGAATCCTGAAGCTTGACCGGCTTGACAGGTGCCTCTTTATTTCTATTTCTTTTCCCGTCAAGAGATCTTCTTTTATTAGTACTTTTTTCCAAGATGGAGAATCCGACTCTTCTTCTTTCTTTACCCGCTTTTCCTCGAAGACTGCAGAGCGTAACTGGCTTTTCTCTTGTCTCCTGAGCCCGAACTTAGCGACTTGACTGTGTGAAGCATACAGCTAGCCTTACTTCTGAGCCAGGATCAAACTCTTCTTTTGAGTATGATTCTTCCAAACAAACAGTGGTAGAACCAGGTACCAGGATTCCCTGGTCATACCAGAATGACCTGGTGAACCGGGCGTACTACTCTGCAAGCACCCTTAAATCTTAAAGATTTTTGCAACTTTCTTTTGATTTAGAAAGAATCTATATCACTGGAAAGAAGGAAGAAGACATTGGATCTTATATACGTCACCGGTGTACTTACTTCAAAGTTTGGGCCTCTTTCGATAGAAGCACTTTATTCTCTAGAGAGAGAGATCAGTCCTTTTCTTTTGAATAGCGAAGGGAGCGAATCCCATTCTAAGCTAATGAGACTTATATGGTACGGCGTTAGACACGCTATTTATGGTATAAATAATAGGTGGGCCCCTAGACGACTGTTAGCTCGCCTGCGCCCAGTACTCTTTAACTTTATGTTTATGGCTAGCCTTATCTTCATCACTGGATTACCCAAGGTGAAGGATTGGGGGTTGATTATGGTGGTGGTCGACCGCTTTTCCAAGTATGCTTCTTTTTCCCCCGCCCCACATGCATGTACTGCCGAGGTGGCCGCAGATCTATTCTTCAATAATGTTGTAAAGTACTGGAAAATACCGGCTGATGTGGTGAGTGATCGGGATGCTCAGTTCACAGGAAAAAAAGTCCTATACAACTGCACGAACGAACCATAGATTCATCTCGGAAAGAATTCCCCTATCTTCCTTTCAATCGGATTCTTTGTAATATAGCTTATTTGCTTCCTTCCCTAAGCCTAATCTTTCACATGCAATTCAATGGTTCCTCTACTTCCCCTGGTACTGCTATTGTCTATAGATCGGAAAGTCAGGTCATCAGTCCCATACTAGCATTGCCCTTAATCCCTCACAGCTTGTAACGGCTTATCCGGATATTTCTATATAAAATATATGGAATCAGTCCCCGAAAGAGGGGAATTTTTGAATCAAAAGTGTCCCCAAAGGTGTGCGTTAGCCCAAAGAGTGTCCATTTATAACCAGGAGAGATGCAAAGAAGAGCTAACCGTTCAACTTCTACTCCTATTCCACAGCTTGACTAGAAACTCGAAAAAGCCTTGGGCAGAGTCTGAGCTTCCTCTCCCTTTGGTCTCCTTCGCTTCAACTTATTCACGGTTCCATAATGGTAAAAATTTCTGACTAGTTGTATCAAAGTAGCCACAGTCTATTGGCTAATTACATAGTTGAGTTTCATTTCATAAAGGCTTAGATCTGAGTAGTTGTCCACCCCGTTCTATTCCTATGGTACTAAGGACTAAGGTAGGCAAAGGTAGAGTAGTCTCTGGCCTATGTAGCTAACTTAGTAGATAGATAGCATGGATGTTCGCCCATAGAGCTTTCAGTCTCTAGCCTAGTCTATGGCTCATAGTCTGAGCTTATACTTAGAGTAGTTCGCCCTCTTTAGAAGTCAGGTAGTTCCTTAGTGTTCGCTCTCAACAACTAGTACGCCCTGTTCTCGAAAGCCGAAGAGCAGCTAAACTTCACTTACATAGGCTGGGGCTGGGGGTGGATAAGGTTCTTGCTATCGATTACGGCCAGCTTTCAGAGTCTAAAAAGTATACGGCCAAGGCCAGGGTTCCAAACCTCGAAGTCTGTAGTTGACTCCTGATGGATAGAGGATGGCTCGCTTCTGCCTTCCCAACAGTCCAGTCCCATCCCTTCCCAGAATCTTCTTTCAATCAATCCGATCAGGCTACGGCGCATATTGCCAATAAAGGGCGCTATGCCTTCTTCCAAGACCGGTATACCAATCAAGGTAAATCCGCGAGTTTGTTCCAAAAGAATCTCCGGATTCGATCTTTTCAGTTCGGGAATGAATTCTCTTTGTCAAGTCGCTTTCCCGTTCATTGGGTTGTTCGGAACGGATCGAAGAATGAGAGAGATTTAAAATCTCTATTTGAAGGGAGTGCAGTTCCATTGTTCAAGAAAACGGGATTGCAAGCAGCACGGGAAAGATTGGATGGTCCGAAACAGCAAGAAATGGATGGCAGGGATCACCCAGAGGCTCATTCCACTATCGGCCGGTATGGAGAATGGAGATTGAAAGGACTTTTAGATGAAAGACAGAAAGCCTTACTGATGATTCGACGGACGGAATAAGCTGGCGTACGAAGGAGGAAGGCAACTATTTCAAGTCAAAGCCTCTAGAAAGAAAGAAAGCATTGGCCCGAACTTAGGACTCTTATTCCCAAAAGTTCCGAAGGACAGGCTGGCTTCGCGTTTTTGTCTTCCTCACCTCGTGGTGATGATAGGATTGGTCTATCACCCTTACTCAGACCTGTTATTCGAGTCAAGCTTTCGACAAGCGACTCTTGGTTGCGGTTATCGCTCCTTCACCTCGTAAACTCGGTAGCTCGCTTCGCTCCTCGCTTTTGTTCAATTATAAAGAAATAACAAGCAAGTTTGATGGAGATTTGTAGCATCATTCAAGTAAATACAGATTGAGATCGTAGAAACATGAGCTTGTGATATAGCTACAC
>Ga0157368_1000383_pt1 | contig 20939 bp, 30 predicted proteins | sample AttbisABBM3_FD_113146 | JGI IMG/M metagenome (GOLD analysis project Ga0157368, IMG submission 113146) | Fungus gardens microbial communities from leaf cutter ant in Botucatu, State of São Paulo, Brazil - Atta bisphaerica ABBM3 | ecosystem: Host-associated > Fungi > Mycelium > Unclassified ...
CAACAGTCCTTTGCGGAAATATCAGAATTCTCTCAGACAACAGCTTTTGGGAAGAACAATTGCTCTTGACAGTGTTTTGGATACTCTGGAACAATGTGCAAGGCATGTGCACGAAGACACCTCCTTGATACGCGCCGGATCGAGGTATGAGTTTTCACTTGGTGTGACATTTTGTTAATCATATACATAGGTACATGGTTGATTCGCTTACAGGACAACATGAAGCGACTGCGGAAGAACTGACAGGATCAATATTACTCATACTGGAAAAGGTTGTCAATCGGATAGAAGGGGATGACGGTGAAATATTTCGAAAACTTTCATCTTGACAACTAATCATTCGACAGACAAGTCTATCCGGAAGCTTGTATTTCTGAGACAAGTAACCGAGGAACTGACTTCACGCTCTCCGTTTGTTGAACGGATCGGCTGTAGGCAAATTGCTCGTGATGGTGAGGCTTAAGCTTGTTACTGTGTTATAAATGTACCTCATCATTTATTTCTAGCATTTACAGACGGGTTAAATGGTCTGAATAACACAGTTCTGGACATGTGGAAGCAAAAAATGGTTACCCGCATTCTTTATCAGTCTGATTCTTCCTCCAGAGTGATCCCCATATCAAGTGCTGGTGAGCCTGTTTGAGTTTGATCCTTCATGTCATGAAATGAACGCCACTCCTAGGACCAACGCCGGAACTACTTCAGGCATTGATGACCTTGTATGCAGCCTCGCAGGAACTGACATTCAGATGGGATGATGCCAAGCAGATGGACTTGATGCAAGATATCCTCGAACTCTTTGTGGAGTTGTGGCTGAGAGAAGGACCCGCACATGAAAATGTCACAGGACATGATCTTGCACTTTTACAGGAGCTGGCAAAGTTGACCCAGTTGGAGGCGAAGTCATCGGAAACATGGCAGAGACTGGAAAACAGGCTGGGACAATTGGTAAGAGGGTCAACGATCAAACTACGAGCTGATTTTTAAAGTTATGCTTAGATGGATCGTTCCAAGTTTGAAATAGGCTCTGTTGAACATGTCAGGCGACTGCAGACTTTCATGCCAGCAACCGTCCACCACCGCCTGGACCAAGAACGATCTCTGGACGAGGGACTAGATAGACTCCCGAGTTTACTACGATACGGGCCACCATTGACAGATGCTCAGACTTGTGACGAGTGTGCCAAGCCAGGGCCGAGATTTGGGATGTTGCTGGTAGCTGAGGAAAGCTCTCGATAGTGCTGTAGTAAAACATAAGTCATGTGACAGTGTGTGCTCCTATCAAAAAGAAAGACCGGATTTGGGCAAATTGCGAAGGGTCAGCATGACAGATTGGCACTGCGATGAGTGTCACCTTGTTGCCGCCAGGCTGATAGATTGCTCTCTCTTTCCTCTTAACTCTTACTTACTCCTCTGCCTCTCCCACCGACTCTTACTACTCCTCTGCCTCTCTAGTCGACTCTCTCTCAGTCTCCCCCTCGTCCTACCCCCCCGCCGTCTCGACGAAAACTTGAGCATGGTCATAAGGCGTCTTTAGAGAGAATCGTCGCCTCTCCGTCTGCTTGCCATGACATGTACGTCTCATCTAGCCTCTTTCTTCTGATCATGAATTGAAATTTTACCCCTTAGCATCCAGTTTTCACCATCTGCAGCCGATCTACCTTGTCCTACTCATTGCTGGTGGCCAAGTGGGACTTCCTCTGGTTATCGTTACACTCTTATTTTCCAAAAAGGCCATCCGTCATCCAACTCTCATCAACTTTTTTTGTACCTGGGTAATTTATTCCGTTGTATTTTGCTTATTGTGCGTTGTCTTCTGTTTACGGTTAGGTTTGCTCACGTAGACTTGAAGTTTGTATAGCAGGCAGCAGGATCAACAGCTACAGGGTCTGCTCTGTCAAGTTCAATCTGCATTAATTCATGGCGCACCGCCGATGTCAGTCCATGTCATATCAAGTCGGTTCTACATGTGAATTCCGAGATTGATTTCTTGATGTCTTTTCTCAGGTCGGTCGTTGCAACGCTTGCGCTAGTCATTCAGGTGGGCACTGAATTCATATTGATCTGCTAGTGAAACCCTTAGCTGACCGCGTGATGTGTCATTTTGATAGCTCTGGCTAACGCTGCGAGAACCCCCTGTCCAACAAACAGTCACTTTGTCAGGATCAAGGTGGCCGAAGACGTTGCGGTTACGAATTATGTTGGTGACACCGTATATCACCTTTGCCATCTTCATCATTATTACTGCGTCCGTGAGTCTCATTCACTTGTTCTGGTCGTTCGTCTCGTTCCTGATGATGTTTTTTAAAATTGAAATTCAGCTGCAGCAGAACGAAAATGTCCAGGTTGGGGCCTGGAACGGATTGTACTGCACTACAAGAGGCGCCCCGATGTGAGTCACCCGGGTTCGCATGAAAGCAACTTTTGCTCAAGTTCTTATAGAATCGGTTATGCCGTACCGGGTTTTTGCACTGCTGTGCTAGTTATTGTTGTTGGTTTCGAAGGTCAGTTACTCGGCGTGCTATCGTGGGACATGCTCACAAAACACGCGTAGTCGCCATTGCAGTATGCTATTTTCGCACGCAGCGAACAATTTCTGACAACTTTCCCTTGGCTGACACGAGGAAGTCACCTGCCATGGTTCTTCGCATTTTAGTATTCAATATTTATACTTTGATTACACTCAGGTATGCCAGAGGTGCTCTGGGTGTTAGACGTGTATTCACCGCTTATGTGAAACATAGTGCTGGCATAGTATTCTTCTCACACGTCGCGTGGGCTTGGCCGTACATGATACAGGCTGGCCGTAAGTATCATTAGCTATCGACTTGCCATTAGTCTTGAAAACTCGTTGCTCAGTGCCTCTTTGTGCATTTCTTGTCTTTGGAACACAAAAGGCAAGTGAGAGCCCTAAAATAGATGCCTGAGTGACTTGCTGACTCCATTCTCCAGGACATCTTCCTTGCCTGGAAGTTTTGGAAGCCATATCCTGTCCCACCCTTTTATACACCACCCAAGCATCCATCAGCATCATCATACCCATTCTCGCAGCGCATTTCTGTATTTTCCACTGACAATTCAAACCATTCCAGCATAGAAGGAACATTAACGCAGTCAATATCCGATGTGTAATTATAGATAGCATTCAATATAATAATTAGTTTTCAGCATAGATACCTCAAGGCCCACGGGGGTGGTATTATTGCAATATGTTGGTATCCCAAGGAAACGATACATTTAAATAACTATACGAGAGGGAGAAAAACTATGCCCCACCACTTATGCTGACGTTAATGACAAGTTGAGACGATGACGTAGAAAAACGTACACAAGAATGTTGTTTCTGGAAAAGATGTGTCAGAAAGCACCACTAGGTCTGGCCAAGCACAAGACACTTACATTGGGATGTGAATTAGTTTGACAAAGTAGCCGATGAAACCCATGACGGCGAAGCCAATCGCTACTGCCTTGCAAATTTGTGTGAATTCTGAGCGATGAGTCCAGTTTGAACGTGTTATCGAGATGTCATTGCAATGTACCTTTTTGTGAAGGTTTTGTACAGCGGGCGAGGAACTACAGAAAGAATTGATTGTCAACTTCTGGATAGGAGTGTAGAGCAGGTCATTGGAAGCATACTTGGTTACCGTCACGAACGAACTGTTGGGGTATCTCAGCAAATTCTCGGACCTTGTCAGACATGAATGAAACAGTGTGAAGTGGTGAGTTGTGTTGGCACGCTAATGGATCGTGTCCATTTCCCACGGATCCTTATGACCGTATTTTTTTGATCAGTGAAGTTGTTCAAAAGCCGGTGATCAACTTGTACAGGCTTGCGTATGAATGTCCTTATGCAGGGCTTTTTTCAGGGCTGGAAGCCGTTCTATCTCTTCACCAGGTAGTCTCCGGCCTGCCTTTCATCCTCTCCCCTCTCGCCAGCTCTTTACTTCAAATAATGCATCCACCAATGACAAGGATCCAGTCGCGTCCTCCTCCACAACTGTAGAACAACACGTCGAAGGGCTCACAACTACCAATGACACCCGTAACATCCACTCACACTATGTCACTCTCGTCGCCAAACTCAAAGAATCAGAGAAACGTAACAGTTTTCCAACTCGCAAAATTCTTACGGATATTCAGATACACAAGATACTCTGGCTCCTCGCAAAGTCAGGTCGACCCTCTGATGTGCAGAGAATCCATGATATTCTACTTGATATGCCCCTCGTCTTTGGGGTGAATCCAACTCTGGAAACCCATACGGCAATCTTACGTGGTTTAATCCACAGAGGGGATACCAATGCGACACGCAAGTGGCTTGAGAGTATGCCAACGCGCGCTGGGAACTTTAGTCCGTTGCTTGAGCAGTATCATCTGTTCCTCGAGGCAATTCCTGACATGGAAGGTGCCTCACTCAAGCTTATGCGGAGCATCGTGGGCAAGATGCGCTTTAGCGGATGTAAACCGACAAATGAGACGTTCAAACTTGTAGTGCAGGGGCGGATGAAGTTAGATGACCAGAATAACTCACTACTTCAACCTGTGTCAATGACCGCGGTGTTCGAAGATATGGAACGAGAAGATCTTAGTTATGATCCATCTTTTGGCGAGTTTCTACTCGAAGAGTTCTCTAAGCGGGGAAAAAGTAGGCTCGGTGAACAGATACTCTTCATGTATGAGGACAAGTTTCTTGACCGCGACGGTCGTAAAGAATCATCGCTGGAAGATTTGAAGCTGACTCAAATGACTCAAAACAAGGGAATTCAGTCTGCTATACAGTACTTTAGGTATTCGAAGCCGAAGCAGAAACCTTCCGATGATAACGTTACTGCCATGCTTCGACACAGCCTTCAGCTACGCCATCTTCAGCTCCTTGAACAAGAGTTTCGCATCAAATGCAATATCATTCATTGGTCATTCCTTATCAATAACAACGTCCGAGCGGGCAGAGCCAGTGAAGCATACAATATCTATAGAACTGCCAGAGATGCAGGAATTGTCCCGGATGCATTTATGATCACCCCCCTAATCCGTTTCTTGTGTCAACCCACTTCCAATTCTGCCGAAGAAGAACATTCCATAGGACTCGCACTTCATATGTACAATGAATTGCGCCAAGCGTATCCTCCATCGCAAAATGAATCTAACGAGTATTCGAAAGGTCCTGACTATACGTTATACGCTTTTCTCCTTCGCGGTCTGTCTTCCTCCAAGAATCCACATAAGTACATGAAAACGGTACAAGAACTCATGGACGATATGGCCAAACGCAATCTCGCCCCCGATGATAGCGGCATAGTCACCTCTATCATTGTTTTATTCATGCGCAGTGCTCCGACCGTTCAAGACGCCCTTAATGTCTACCGTCTACACAAGTCAGCGCTAGATGAAAGGGGCTATGCTGCCGTCTTGGCTGCATTTTGCAAATTACGTTTTGGAGAGTCTATCCAAATCCCTTCGCTCAAGGGATATTTTGAGATAGTCAAGGATATGCGGTTCGCTGGATTCAGTATTACGGTTCAAGTGTATACAATACTTCTCAACCAACTCGGTCTTATTGCGACACAAATAGTGAAGGAGAGTGGGGAAGGCGCCATCGAGACTCGTAATCAGCTCATCCTCACCGTACGTCGTGCCCATGATCTCCTGACTCTGGACGCTTCACTATCGCCCGACATGGTATTATGGAATCAATTGATGGACACATATCAACGTCTCGGTTGTTTCGCTGATGCTTATCGCGTGTGGGAGATGATGTATTTGTCGGGACAGTTCGACTCGACGAGTGTCAGCACGATACTTGATGCATGTGGTTTTGCTGGAGCTTATTCTGCTGCTAAAAGAATCGTTACAAAACTTGTGAAAGACGCCTATCAATTCACACCACACAATTGGAATACGTGGCTTGAGTGTCTTTGTAGGATGGGTAGACTGGATGAGGCAGTTGACTCTTTTTGTGGTGGGTATCAAGGATCGCTCGGGGACGTCAGGCCCGACGTGGAGGGCGTCAAAATAATGTTCAAATTTGCAAAGAACGAGAGACGGGAGACTGTTGTGTTGAATCAAGTACGGGTAAAGTTGCCTCATATTTGGGATCAGCTACCGTCGTCGATCAAAGAGTTAATCTAATGCTTAATTTATCATATCTCGGGTCTTGGGATGATTATTATCAAGGGCTCCTCGGCTTTTTCGCCTGTTGACGCCGCGGGGCAAGAAAATTAGATGTTGAAACCCGGGCACAATAACTCTTCTATTGGGATAGGAGGAAAAAAGTGAATGCAGAAATTGTCTATCATCTAGGTATCTACGTGTTCAAAGAATGCCTTGTCTTACCTGCCATGAAGATTCTGCATGTTAGGGCTTATGAACGAGGGCTGAATGAGAGCTGAATAAGCTCCTTCTCCCCATAATGGCGTCATTGTCTTAATTCATACGTATTTGAATCTTGAGGGTGACTTGTTAGGAGAATTTCGAAATTTGACCTCCATGTCTGCTGAGAACGTTTCTAGGCTTTCGGATTCGGAAGTGTTTCCTGGGTAAGTTGTTGTGTATACAATTAGGCTATATCTCATGCAGGCAGCGATACTTATATCACTACAACCACCACCACGGAGACCACATATATCACGAAGCCCAACGTCGTCCAAGATCACGACGTCCAAACGTCCACGCCAGGATCCAGCTCTGATAATTACGAAACCAACCCAACCACTGAGCACCATTACGGTGAAAATATCGGCACTTGCGTGTATGAACCCGGTGTACAAAATGTCGCTCGTACAGCTTACACCATTCATGAATCGGATTTTGGGCGCACTGCTCCCGATTCTGGTGAAGGCATCCATGCGTACCAGTATCATGGCCGAGAACTTGGGTCAATTCCCCTTGGCACAACTACTATCATCCACGACTCGTCTGCTGCCAGTCCCGAGATTGATCCTGAAGTTCATGCTCGTATCCTCGAGTCAGAGAAACATTTAGCAGGAGGTCAGCAATATGTTCAGAGGCAAGTGTTGCACGAGCAAGGTGAGAGCTTGGCTGCTGGGGAACGCGAGTCAGAATTGGGAAATATTGGTGGTACCAGCACTGGCTTAGGAGGTGCTGGTGGCGGTGCCAGGGCAGATCTCGCTGCTCCGAGAGTTGGAGCGGGTGTAACAGGTGTCGGTGTGGCTACAATGGCTACGGGCATCAGTCAGCATGACCGTGACCTCCAGCGCGACCGTGAGGTGGCTATTGCCAATGAACGCGAGCGGATTACACGAGAGAGAATTGACACGAAGAAAGGCAGTGTTCACGGTCTATTTGGACATGGTCGCTACAGAGATGCCGTTTTTGTCGGGAGAGATACAGATGCGACCGATTTTGGAAACAAAACTGAAGGATTATATGATGCCCATAGAGACACACTCTCAACATCAGGTTCGGAGCATGATCGATTAATCGGAAAAATCTCCGGGAGAGAAAGGCTTGCTCGAGAACAAGATGCCAAGTTCAGTAGTTTGCTCGGATCTCAGCTGACTTCAGGAGATGCCCCCCGCTATTCTACGACTGCTGGTCCCACAACAAGTACTTACGCATCTGCTACTTACGCCGGCGAACACAATACTATTCCACGAGCAGGTGAGCAACGATACTAGCAGTAGACCCGACAGTTTCTGATACCAGGACAGATGTAGTAGCTTCATCCGGCCCAACAGATGACGTGAGGCACTTTTATCTGAGTTGATGGCCGAACTGACCCAGTAGACCAGGAGCGAAATGCAGTGCAAACGGCTACACACGATACCAGTCGAGCCAAAGAAAAGTCTGGTGTCCTAAACAAGATATTCGGCAAATTGGTAAGTTTGTTAAGGCTGTGCAGGTTTGGTAATTGATATCTTCAGACTGCTCCGAAAAACTAGTCTATGTTTTAGATCTATTGATCTTATATTGATATTATATTTTTCACTAATTCACTGATAATGTGTATGAGACGTCCCTCGCTTTGGTACGTCGTAACAAAATAGTCGTGAACCATGGGGCAACCTTTCAAGGCCATCTCTACGATTGGTCCAAGGAAACCATAATCATGAAAAGAAATACTGTCATAAATGACTCGGGCTTGATGAGTCTTCTTAAGGAACAGAAATTTCATGTCGAGGTATCTAATCAAAAGAAAGAAATGCAGGAAGTAGTCTAGAAATTTTACGCGGAAATAAAGTCCTCCACAGTCGGGCAATCGCACTGAAGCAAGAACATCAGATATTTCATGAATACTTGTCTTAGAAGAAACTCACAATAAGGTTGAGATCACCATAAGCTAGAGAAGGTCAGAACCTGCATTCTGTGCCAAAATGAGTCACACACCATCATCAAGTCTGGAGACAGTAGGCCAGAACTTCTTTTCATGAAGCCAAGGCAGTGGGTAAGCGGCCTCTTCCCTCGTATATGATCTAGAAAAATTGAGCACAAAGGACCAAACCCAAGTTCAAAGCGTACCGTGTCCATTTTTCGCCAGGTATAATCATGACAGAGATGGGATGAGGAGCATTCTTTAATAAGTTGCTATCTTTAGGTTGTTTGCCTGTAATGATATCCTCCGCTTCTTTTCGAATTTGGATCATGGCATCACAGAATCGATCAATCTCATCTAGAGTTTCGGACTCCGTTGGTTCAATTAACATGCAAGTCTGTATGGGCCAGGAGCATGTTGGCGGGTGAAAACCATAATCTTGAAGCCGCTTAGCAAAGTCAGCAACCTTGAGTCCAGCAGCCTTATCAAATTCAGCCAGATCGATTAAGAGCTCGTGAGCAACGCAGCCATTCTCGTTCTTGAAGCGGAGGGTGTAGTGGCCAGATAGACGAGCAGCCATGTAGTTGGCATTTAAAAGGGCAATCTTGGAAGCATCCACGAGACCTTTTCCGCCAAGCATCTTGATATAGGCCCAGGAGATAAGATTGATGGATGCACTGCCAAATGGTGCGGCAGAGACAGCATCAATCGCCTCTTTATTCTGAGCAGGCATAGCAGGGTGCGAGGGAAGGAACGGAGCAAGGTGTTCAGCGACACAGATAGGTCTGATATCAATTTGAAATGACGACCTATGAGCTTAACGCAAGAATAGCTCACCCAACACCAGGTCCACCGCCACCATGAGGACTGGGAGAAGTGAGATGAGGGAGAAACCTGATGGACAGTGACTTACATGGCAAAAGTCTTGTGAAGGTTCATATGACAGACATCACCACCACAGGTAGCAGGGTTGGTCAAACCTATCTGAGCGTTGAGATTAGCTCCGTCCAGGTATACTTGACCTCCGTTGTCGTGAATGATCTTGCAGGCCTACTGAGATGTCAATCTTGCTTCTATTATCTCCCTCGATATTACACTCACACCCTGGACTCCAGACTCAAACACACCGAATGTTGACGGATACGTGATCTACCCCCCATAGTAAGCTCAAGGAAACTCACTCATGAATTGACTTACCATAAGAGCGGCAAGATTATTCTTGTGTTTCTCCGCCTTGACCCGCAAGTCTTCGAGATCGAGATTACCGTCTGTATGAACCTTGACAGCTACCACCTTGAGACCAGCCATAGCAGCAGACTACGACAAAAATGAGAGCCACGCATTCAAAACAAGAGGTTACGCACAGCTGGGTTGGTTCCGTGTGCACTCAAGGGAATAAGGCAAACATCACGGCATCCCTCACCACGAGACTCGTGATAGGCGCGGATGACACAGAGACCAGTATATTCTCCTGCTGCACCAGAGTTTGGCTGAAGAGAGGCTGCATGGAAGCCAGTTATCTTGCAGAGATAGTCTTCAAGCTCCTACTTTGGGCATCAATTTCATTCAAATTCAAGGATAAGGATAGCAGCGCTCTCACCTTAATTACGGTATGATATCCTTGGACTTGATCGTAGGGAGCGAAGGGATGAATGTTGGCGTACTGGGGCCAGGAGAGAGGAATCATGCTACTGGTGCTGTTGAGCTTCATAGTGCAGCTACCAAGGGGAATCATGGCATGAGCGAGACTGAGATCTTTGGAGGCCAGGTGATTGACGTAGCGAAGAAGTTCGGTCTCGGAATGGTGCTTGTTGAACACAAGATGAGGCAAGAAAGGACTTGTACGCCTCAAACCCTCAGGAACGGACGATTTCTCGGGCTCAATGAGGTCGGCCAAGGATATCGAACTTGCTGAGGCACCCGATGCGAATACATTGATTAAAGAAACCAAATCCTGAGAGGTGATACTCTCGTCGAATGTGACACCAACATACTTGTCGTCGATCCTACGTAAGTTGATACTAGCTTCCTGAGCTCTCTTGTGTAGATCTTCAGCGTTTGTCAGGACAGGAGCTACGTCAATAGTAACCGTATCAAAGAAAGAGTCATTGATTGATTTATAGCCATAGCCAGTAATGGTGTTCACAAAGACCTGCGTGAAACCGTGAACTTGGTCGGCAATACGTCGTAAACCCTGAGGCCCATGATACACCGCATACATAGCAGCCACATTGGCCAGAAGCGCTTGGCTGGTACAAATGTTACTGGTCGCTTTCTCGCGACGGATATGTTGCTCGCGAGCTATTGAATATATGCTTTGAGCTTCAAATTTCTGACCGAAGGAAATTTGCTTACTTTGGAGAGAGAGGCGATATGCGGGTTTACCATCAGCATCACGACTACGACCAACCAAACGCCCAGGCATTTTCCTTTTCAGATTGTCCTTGACTGCGAAGAAGGCAGCATGAGGCCCACCGTACCCTGTCGGAACGCCGAAACGAGCAGTGTTGCCCACGACAACGTCTGCACCCCATTCGCCAGGAGGCTTCAGTTGTGTCAATGCAAGGAGATCAGTAGCGACGATCAGAAGGCCACCAACGGCATGAGCTTTTTCAGCTACTTGACTGAAATCACGGATGGCACCGTTGACGTCAGGGTATTGCACCAATGCACCGCAAACGTCCATTTTGTCCTCCGACGGTAAAAGAATGTCGACCTCGCCAACAACGATACGAATTCCAAATCCTTTTGCCCGTGTTCTTAAAACTGCAATGGTCTGAGGAAGGACGCCTGAATCCACAAGGAACGTTTTCCTCTTCGTTTGACTTGAAACAAATGCCATGACCATTCCTTCCGCAGCAGCTGTAGCCTCGTCCAACATCGAAGCATTCGCAATATCCATGGCTGTCAAGGACGCCACCATAGTCTGGAAATTAACCAGGGACTCGAGGCGACCTGGAACTGTCAGTAAGCAATACAACACAAACACTCCAACCCCTACCTTGCGATATCTCAGGTTGATAGGGGGTATACTGAGTATACCATGCAGGGTTCTCGAAGATCTGAAGTTAAACCAGCATATGTTGATCAAACAACACGGAGATAAGATAATTGTCGCACATTCCGCTGGATCACAGGTGGTGTCACGGCGCAATGATAGCCCATTCCAATGAAGTTCTTGAACACTTGATTCTGATTGCCTAGTGCCTGGGCCTGGGCCTTCAACTGCGATTCGCTAAAAGGTCTGATATTGTCATTACTGATAACATTGGCGGCGATACGAATCTCGGGAGGAATCGTAGCACCGATAAAATCATTCATGGACTTGTACCCAATGGTTTCAAGCATCCTGGCTACTTCCGCATTATCTGGACCAATGTGGCGCTCAGCGAAAGTATCCGAGGGGTCGAATAATGATGCAGGCTTATTGAGACTGGCGAGACCCCTAGAAGCTGGAACAAACCAGCAGGGAGGCGGAGCAGCACGGACGCGTCCTATCCTCAAAAATACACCCAAGGTAGACATGATGAGGGATCGAGGAACCACACGCTGAAGCCAGGTTTTTCAAGAGGACAGCACGACTCCAACTTTTTAGCCTTCCACCGAGCCATTCACCGAGTAAGGTACTCAACGTAATTTGACGATAAGCAGAGTCGACACGTCAATGCCCTCAGATACATTTTCAATAATTCACCAGGTAAGTGGACAGATTATTTGGACATCCAGTACACTTCTCAGAGCAGAAAATTAATGATCTGGAACAATCATTAATTCCTGCCCCGAGCCCATTCCGGAAGACAAAAAGTTTTTTTGTCATGGCTCGGAGTAACGGAACACCGAGCCGAATACTCAGCACCCCGGATATATAATCTTCCATGTCATTTTACGCAGATCTAAACCACTTATACCGAGGTTGCATTTGCTTAAATTGTTTGGTCTCTCTTTTGTGGTCCATCGTCCGCTGAAAGCCCACCTTGGAGAAGAGAACTTGCGATTCATGATCTGCCCTCGAAGTTTTGGATGCTTCCCGAGAATCGAACCATACTGCACGAATCTCAGAGTTATTGACCGGAGATGAAAGCATGTAAAACTTGTCATTGGCAGAAGCATCTTCTCCCATTGGGATAGCATATATTCCAATAAAGCTCTTGCATGTGAAGAGAACGGTATTGGATACACAGCTTTCCTCAGAAAACAATATATATGTGTGCCCATATGCTTAAGTCTCAAGTTGATAGTGCTGTACTCTGGGCGTTAAGTTCAGGATTGTTACGAAGAGTTGGTCTACTACTTATCACACTGAGATACATCATTGCTACCCTAGCTAAGATTGATATGAAAGCTGCATGGTCCATTTGCCTTCCACAGGAATGTGTAGGACTGTATACTGTGTTTGAGATTGCAGTCACATACTACTACTATAGATATCACAACAAGGATGGTCAACTTCCAGTCATATTCTAGCATTGTACCTAATCATAAGGAGAGCTTGAAGTCAATATTCCCAATCATGGAATTTCTACAAAGCAGAAATAACTCGCCCTGACTCATATGAGGCGCAGTGACTGATAACCTTTACAACAATATCCTCAACGACAAAGTTTCGAGGCATCGTGTAGCACAGTATGCTACGAAGGGGTTTCTAATTCAGAGGCAGTAGTAGCAGCATTGAGATCGACATCTGCCATCTCATCGACCCAACTCATCAACACTGAATCGTATATGTCCATATTCTCCAAGAACTTTCTTATTCCGATAAATGCTCTCCTTCCCCTCATCTCGCCCTCTTTGTCATCGCCATTGAAATTGGCGACCAAACCATCATCCAGATCGCTCGTATCTTCAATCAACCCAGGGAATCCAAAATGGTCACTATCAGCGCGCGGTGCAGCGTCAGCTGAAGCAAAAGATGTTCGATAAAGAATGCGAAGAATCAAAAGGGCTGTTAGAGCTGGCGAAGAAGGATCAGTTTTGGATCTGGAATAATTAATTATCGTGCTTCGTGATGGCGGGATAGGCCTCGAAGTAGGATCAGCTATGGGATAACTGGCACCATTTGAAGCAAGGGTAATTGTGTCACTCTGCGAAGGATCTTTTTGTGGCGACGGAACGATTGAGAGGTGTGTAAGAACATGTAAGCGAAGGCAGGATTTTGAAAAGTCAATCTGCTGGCAGGTAGACCACAGACAAGAATTTTCTGTTCCTTCAAGGTTGGCAAGGTGCTCCAGGAGGTGATTATATAGTGCTCCTGGAGTCTGGAAGGCGGCTTCAGAGCATCGGCCCCGATCCCACTGGCACTTGAATCTTTCGACAACCGCGGCATCTTTTCGCCTATCCACGCCTCGTACAATGAACCTCTGCTGTAGTCCCTGACCAAGTACCACAGCCTGCCCACTTGGGAACACGTGGCTAGCATTCTTTATGACGTCTGACGCGACAAGAAGAGGACAATTTTCACTGTATGGATTGAAAGTATCCTTGTAGAGGTTCCAAAAGTCGACCTGTGTAAGCTCTCCATCGGATTTTGCTACGAACATACACTTCATCCTGGTAGCTCATGATCAGCTTATTTCGAGTTAAGTGACAAGACCACGACAAACACACCATTCATAACATCGCTCAGGTTCGGTCAACTCTAACAATCTGTCAAGCTCCTCCTGAGTAAGCTCGTGGTCTTTCGTATGCGTCGCGGTGGAAGCGACAGTATGTACGGATCCGGTGACATCAAGGTTAAGGCTCTCTTGAACTAATGTCTGTTCATGTAGAATAAACGATGAAAGTATCTTCAACACGCTTGGCATCTCGGAATGCAATAGGAACGCTCTCGCAAGCGCGGGATGTGAGACTTGCACATACAAGTAATCTAGGCAAGCGTCCACGAGGGGTATATCCACAAAAAGAGGAAGATAACGAATTGCAGCTGCCAATGCCGGGGAATCTTGGGTTAATTGGGAACCATTAGAGGGGTTGGAAAAGAGGGCAGTCAGAGCCGTCAATGCGGAAATGATCATCGACCGATTGGTTGTATTTCGAAGGATGTCGAGAATCGGCGGGAGCGGATTTTGAGATGGCAGGTTGGCATAAATGGTCATACTTGGGGCAAGAATCTGGAAAATGTCCAGAACATATAACACGAACTCCACATCTTCATCCCTGTTTGGTTCGAGGTTGAAAAGCGTGTTGAGCAGTAAGGGCATGGTATGAGTATGGCGGGCTAAGTCGCGTGAGTTGATCTCATTCAGCGCTGCATTCCGCATGACGAAAAGGGATTCAAGGGCGTAACGATGTTTTTGCACAAGCTCCCGAGGAGGCGAGAATAGTATGCTTTCTTCGGCCCAGTCTTTATATCCCTCCGTTGCGTACCATTCTGGCCAATCAAATAATCCATCTATTAGTCCGGGGATTGTCCTAAAGAGGAATTGTTCGTTCATGCAGAGTCGGCAAAGGCGGTCAAGTGCCCATGCAACTTCGCTGAGTATCCCGGAACGAAGAGACAGTGACATGCGGTTGTTTGGTGTTGACTCCGTATACCATCCTGAAAATACTTCCATAAGCTGGACGCCCGTGGAATGATTGCATACTTACGTTCATAGTCGTCACGGATGTCGGGCACTGGCCGTGGGGGAGCCACCTGCTGCGAGGCGGTATACTGCTGGGGGCGGTAGTAAGACGCGGCATTTCTATTGACAAAGGTAGTCATTGTGATTTCGAGAGTAATGCATATAAATATCAGTAAATGAGGTTAATCACTAATTAAGGTTGAAAGAGGGAGAAAGACGCGAGGGGTGTCACACACGTGACACATCGAACGCGTCCTGTTCTGACCCAAATCATCCTCTGGATATTTTGCTCCGATTTCCGGGTTCAATTTCATCCTCCGTCTCTTCTCTGGCTCTGTAGATTCCTCCAGCTCGAAGCTCTGCAAGTACATAGCCATGGTTGGATGTTTTTCGAAGAACTACTCTACATATCTCTCGGATAGTGGTCCAGGGTCCCTTTATAACGCTTCAGTGACTCTTACATCACCAAGTTGCATGTTCATCCAGAACCAAACTCATGTAGAAGGGCTAATACCTAATTGCAATGTTTGTATTTTGTGCAATAGCGTGGGTACTAAAGTCCAGGAAACAGGGCAGCCTCTCACAAGAGCAAACTAACCTGCGAGTAATTCATATAGCGATATCGTTGGACAACCGGTATCTCGACGGCGGCAGATGGCCTAAAATTGCGACATGCAAGTCGAGGGGTAGTTTAGACATCAGTAAACAAGTTATATAGGATTGGCTACCATCACAAATCGTCTTCCTCAGCTCTTTCTTTCCAAAGTGCATACATTTTCCGACGACTGGCATCCTTCGTCTCTGGATTACTTGCGATCTCAAATACTCTTTTCAGCAGCCTCTTTTTCAATTCTGCACTGTCGGTCCTGCCTGCCTGGGGATCGTCAAAGCAGGCATTCGCAATCAGATCGGAATAGGAATCTAGGTCTCGACGGATGCGTTTCGAACTTGGCTCATCATCGGACCGAGATGGTGTCCCAAGAGCTTCGAGTAAGGGAATTAAAAGTACCGAGTGAATACGTTTGTATACTGCCACAGTTGGAGTTTGAGCCATGAGCAGGATGAAAGGGTCGAGGAGAGGACCAAGGGGAACGGGTAGGGGCTTTTGTTCGGAAGTCACAGCGGAAGCTCTGTTGAGTTCTTCAAGATAAATGTCGGAAAGATGGTTAGGTAGGCCCAAAGGGACACGAGTATCTGTTGGACTATTGAGAGTTCAGGTAGGACAGATGCCAGTACGCATAGGGACATACCAGAGAGGCCCTTTCTCAGAAGTTAGTATATCATTATACAGCTTACATGTCTTCTCTTCCCAGTTTGTTCTGATCAGCAGGCGGAAAGATGCATTGACGAACCGTCGTATGAGCATATAGTACTTGTCAATTCTGCAGAAGAAAATCAATAGCTGTTGAGGTGAAGGAGGACCCAAGAGCGCACCGTAGTCTGTCAATGCCATTCCATTCTCGTACAATAGTGGTCCAGAATCCTCTGAGAAATGCAAGAGAGGCGGCGGTACTTGTGACTGCCAAAATTAGTTCCGCAAGTTCACTTGCCAAGGCTTGTTGCACGAGCGGTTTATCTGACATCCAGAAACCTGCGGGTCTTTAAAGACTGAAAGTACTCTCAAGTAGTTGTGACGCACAATAGAAGATACCCTTCCACAGCTTATCCATCTCAGATTTTGAGAGAGCATCCTCAGAGGCCTCAGAAAGGAACGCAGCGAGATTTTTCACTGCCTTATCCCGAGTCTTTTTTTCTTGATCGAAAAGGTCAGCAACTATTCACAAAACATAAAGAGACATCTCGCATACCAGTAGAAGCAAAGTACTTGGCGAGCGGAGGAGCATCAGTTGCAGATGACATAGTAGAGGACTTATTCGGTCAGGTTGCAAATGTATGGCCGCGTGATAATTATCATCACATTGCTCCGCCAGCATCATGTCCAGATCTTCTCCTATCACCTGCCATGGTGAGCTTGCATGCGTATTCCTGTCCGCTAATCATTTACTAGGGTTTCGTGTAGTCCTTGACTCGTCCATCGGCAAACCTGCTGAAGGCATTGAAGTCACGCTTCAGATACTTGAGACCTCCACCAGTGGCGACGCGATAGAGGTATTCCGGTCAATCGCACAAGGGTATATTGGTAGAATATACTTGTCGGCTATACCATCTGAAAGCTGCGCCCAGGGTGACTGATTCGGACGGCCGATGTATTGACTTACTGCCGCCTCGTGGTTCGGGAGAGGCGGCGAGAGCTCAGACAGACTTACGGGCTGGACAAACATACAAGATAAACTTCAAAACAAAACAGTATTTTGAAAGAACGGATCGGACGTCATTCTATCCCTGGGTCGAAGTACGTGCAATTACTCCAGCAAGGTTTACATTGATCATTGACCCCACGACCAGATCTTGTTTAATATTGAAAGTCCCACTGAGCACTATCATATACCCTTACTCATAAGCCCATACTCGTTTACCACATACCGGGGAAGCTGAGAAATTAACGCATTATAGAGATGCTATTTACTCGGGACGATCAACCGTATCACATGAGTGGATGAGCAAGGAGAAAGATATGCCCGAACGAGATGAGATGCAATAATGTGCAATGTACAATTGAAGCAGCGAGCGAGTGAAATGAAGAGGGACCGGGAGGGAAAAGAATAGCAATGATCTCTATGCAGCAGCCATGACATTATCATACCGTTGGGACCCTACATGACCTCCACGCATTGTACTCTTCACATTTGCAGCGAATTTGTCTCTGTTCCTAGTCATATCCATGGCCGCCTCTGTTTCAGAAAGAGATTAATAGAGTTCAAGGTTGGCAAGGGCAAGCATACCCTTGTTTAGGGGGTCGTCTGCATTGGGCTCGAGGAAAAGATACTGCAAGCCAACCATGACCGAATTGAGGTTGAGAACGGGTTTCCAGTCTTCTCTCAAGATATTAAGACAGACATTTCCCTCAAGGTCAACGTTAGGGTGGTATATCTAGACGCATCATGATTTAGCCTGGGAGCGCGACCTTCTGAAAGTAACTATGCGCACCTTGGGTATGCATTTGACCTTGGGTGGTTCGTGAGGGTAATTTGAATTGATGTTGAAGGAAAATCCGAAAGAGCCACCCCTGTACATGCCTATGTGGTGACATCCGTCAGTTTACTCGACTACCGCCTGTATAACTGACCTTCATCGGGAGTGATAGTGAGAGTGAAGTTGAGGAGATCAGCGGGATCGGTAAACGTTGTCTTCATTGTAGAAGGTAGGTCAAGCTCCGTAAGATCTGAAGTCCAAGCATGAACAAGGACCACATGATAGCGCAACTCGAGACGCACCCTTCTGCACCCGAATCTGGGCTGCGCTGGTCTTGGGCTTCTTCTTCGCCGCAGCGTTCTCATCCTTCTTCATACTCCATATCTGTGATAATGAGGATGGAAAAGGTCTAGTTCTGAAAAGAACATACCTTAATCATGGTGGTCAGAATGTGAAAGCGTGTGTAGCGTGAGTCAAGGGTTGTAGCTGGGGAAATTATAAGGCATCCAGAAAAGGCAATTCCGTTGGGCACGGGTACGTGGGGCTGTGCCTCTCCTCAGTCCTCGCAATTCTGATACTGTTACCCAGGAATGCAAAAAGGCTCATGACAATCGTGTGGGCATTAATCCCGTCGTGATTAGACTGCAAGCTGATAGACTACGGCGCGCATCTCCGAAGAGGACAATTCTCTGTTACTTGACCTGCTCGAAGACTATTTTGCTTAGCCAGAAGACGAGCTCAAGAAAGACCAGAGGCCATAATTCGACTATTAGATTGGTGCTACACTTGACAAAGTACCGAAAAACCAAAATACGCTGTTGACGAGTCATGTCTCTAGATTATTGAGAACCTCGAGCCTTCCAAGAGACTTTCGGACGTATCTGCCCATAAACCTGATCACAAGTGTACGTTCTTTTAGAGGATGGCTCAGACTCTGCTTTACACGACACAGTATCCGCTCTTGAATCCACTCATTTCTATTCCAGGGAACGAGGAAACCAAGAAAACGATGGTCGCTGATCACGGGACAGTGAGGAAAGGCGACGAAAACTGCGTAGGTAAATGGGACCACGGTGGAGAGTTGGCATGACCGGCATTGGACTTGGACATTCATCTCTTCCACTTGACTAGAAACACTACAGTTCCCACCTGCTCGCGCCAACAACTTTGAATCTTGTAAAATACAGCAGCGAAGATATTACTCTTGCTGGATTTCACACAGATCTCACTTTCCTCACCATTCATGGACGTTCTCTTTATCCTGGTCTCCACATCTGGGCACAAAGCACTAGAAGACGTAATCCCAGTACGCATTCCACCAGGAAGCAGCTTGAACGCTTCACCGGTGGCCTTATAAGAGCCGGTTACCATGAGGTCGTGGTGAGCGACAACGCCGTCGACGCGAGCATTATCATGGGCTCTATCGATTGGTTCCTATACAGTCATTAAGCGAAAAGTCGAGTTCCTCAGTCATCTGTTCATTCGTATCTCGTATCTCCTTCACGTCATTTTGGCACCTTTCTTCGGACTTCGATCTGACACTTATTCCCAGATTGGCGGAACAAGCGTTGCAAGCTGCACATATTGAACTTAGTAGAGGCGATCTTGAGGGCATTGTCTATAAACCGATGAAAGTCGCATTCGTCATTCAACGGTCCCATATTCATCTCCACAATAGTGAGCTCAAGCACATCGCACTCATGGCCTAAATATATATATATATACGTGGATCATACAATCGAATAACATATTCATAGGTTGAAGAGGGAAATTTCAGATACCGATGGATGCAATTACTATCTGATCAATGAAATGCAGGTATTGTTGGCGTCGTTCTTAGCCGTTCAATCACCAACACAGATATGACAATATCATCTATGAAATCATGGCCTGTCGGCAATACTTCGAGCCTTTTAAGTTCAGGTGATCGGCCCTGCTTTCGTGGAGGAGAAGGAGGGATAAATTTCGCGAGGAGATACCCTTGTACTCTGTCTTTTGACGAGTAACACTGGTAGACAGGATCAGCTCCCGATGATGCTCGTAAGTTTGGACAAGAAGCTCACTGTTAGCATTCCATTCGAATCATTCCAGTAAAGCATATGCCTTTCCGTATCCATGATTTTCCATGCCCAAGCCTGAAAAAATGGTCAGCTCTGAAATGAGTGCAGCACATAATCGACACAACATACAGTCTTAACCAGCCTATAGCTCGTATCCAATAGATCTGACAGCGCGAACTCCTTGCCTCGTGTAAATACCGTACACTGGCTCTTCAGTGTTGTCAAGCCCATTCTAAATGATCCATACACCTTTCAACAACTGGAGGACAGCATAAGTGAACGAGACGCACTCGAAGTCGCCTATCGTCTCGCCTTCCCATGATCCACGCCGAATAGTTGTTATGTAACATGAAGGTGTGAAGCAATTCATGCTGACCGAAATGTAATACGCTTCTTGAGGAGCGTCGATATACGCTGGAGCAGAGAGGATCATGCTGTTAGATGGGATATTCTGAGGAGCGAATGAATATGTGATAGATGTCGCTGGTCGTCTCGACTCCAGATATCTATTGCATAACTCTCACATAACACCAGATATTCTGAGATTGAAGAAGGAACAAGACATACCCAGGTGGCGTGGCAGGCTGTGATAAATTTCTCAGTGGATGGGAACTTAGGGGCGGTGACGGCGGTAAAGGTGTCCGCGTGCCAGTGGTGGTCAAACTGATTGATGACGAGTTGGCGCTCAGTTGTCCTCCGCTCGATGAAGAGTTTCTAAAGTGAGGAGGTTCCAGATAAAGACTTGAGGTGCTTTCAGATGATGATTTCAGAGATTCACTGTGGTACGACAATCATTGGAATGAGCTGTAGAGGCTACGCACTATCCAACCCTCACCTCTCAGATAGGATTATCATGTCTCCAGCTCAGGATTCCAGGAGAGTGAGTGGTGAATAAGTGACGGTAGCTAGGAAAACTCCGATGATGCCTGAATAAATATAAGTACTAATGTTTGCACGAGGCAGCTCCAGAAGTCGGGTTAGGAAGTTCCGGAGCTATAAAGGCATTTATACACG